>Ga0208788_1000005_pt1 | contig 339370 bp, 284 predicted proteins | sample Wag4_2014_7_11_3_FD_187363 | JGI IMG/M metagenome (GOLD analysis project Ga0208788, IMG submission 187363) | Fresh water mixed with fracking chemicals microbial communities from Ohio, USA - Utica-2 Time Series FC 2014_7_11 (SPAdes) (version 2) ... | reverse complement strand
CCAAAAAGGTGCGGATGGTACAGATAGTACACGTATAGGTGTCAACACTTTGATTTCTAGGGGGAGGTAGAGCTAGGTTTTACCTCTAATCTAATGCACTTAGTATAGTTTTAGGTGATACCAATAATAGACGTTTAGTATAGTTAATTGCTATTGATATTAAGTTTGTCATTGTCATGGATAATCGATAGGGGCAGCAAAATGAGCCATCCCACATTCACATCCTCTCATTTGTCCAGGCATTCAATTATCGCGGCCCTCGACCTGCAACCGCACCAGGAAGGCGGTTACTACCGCAGAACCTTTCAAAGCGATCAACACCCAATGATCGCGACCCCGCAAGGTCACCGATATTTGATGACCTCGATCTACTATCTGCTGACCGAAGAATCGCCCATCGGGCATTTTCATCTCAACCAATCGGACATCCTGCATTACCACCAATTGGGCGACGCAATTCGCTACAGCCTGATCTATCCGGACGGCACGTTGAGAACTGTGGTGATGGGCAGTGACATTCTGGCGGGACAGCAATTGCAGCTGCATGTACCCGGTGGCGTCTGGAAAGCCTCGCAGCTGGAAAACGGATCGGCGGGATTTGGTTTGATCAGCGAAGCGGTGTCGCCAGGGTTTGATTATGCGGATTATGAATTGGGGCTTAGAGAAAAGCTCTGTGTGGAATTTCCGGAGCATGTGGAGCTGATTGAGGGACTGACGCGTGACTGAGTTTTCGAGGGTGGTTTCTGGTGGTGAAAAGCACTGGGCCACCGGGGTGACTTTGTTACATAGAATTACGTGTAATGTATATTATGTTAAATGGTGTGTCAGCCTAGGTCTCCCCGTTGATCTTGCAAGTCCACAATTATACAAAGGCATGGTCAAGCATTAGCGATACCCAAGCGTGCATCTACCGTCCATAAACCACTCAAATCACGTAAGGCTCGAACAGACTCCGGACATTCACCCGCGCCTTCAGCTTTGCGGCCAACAGGTACAAACCTCCCACCTTGCGATGCAGAAACAGTACATCCGCAGGTGGCGTGTGCCAGAAGTCGCGGTCGGCACCTAGTTCCCAACCGGTATCACGCAGGCGTACGGCCAAGTCAGACGTCGCAAAGTCATAGGCACCTTGATACCTGAGAGGCTCGCAGGCCTGTGTAATGAGCTCAGTGATCACCGCTCGATGTCTGGGCAGCGTTTCAGGTCGAAAGTAGCCAACTTCCAGCGCGGCATTGGTGATGGCGTCACGGTCTTCATGCAGGCCTGCAATCAGCAAACGGCGATAAGCCTCGGTAGTGTTGCGGTCATAAAATCGCGTGGCGCCGAAGTCCAGCAACACGATCCGGCCGGAATCCTGCTGATAACGGTAATTGGCAAAATTAGGGTCGGTCTGCACGCACTGGAACTCGAACACCTCGCGCAGAAACAGGCCGAATAGCAACATGATGATCCGGTCGCGCTCTGCCTGGGGCGCGTGCTCCAGTGACTCCATCGCTACTGCGTCAACGAAGGACATCACCAAAATATTCGTCGTGCTGAACTGGGCATACGCACGAGGAACCAGAAAGTCAGGACTGTCGGCCAACAGTTGACCAAAGCGCTGTAAGTGTTCGGTTTCTTTCATGTAGTCCGCTTCATCCTGCAGTTGACGCTTGGCCTCTTGCAGCAATGGGCCGACGTCCATGCCCTCAGGCAGCATCCCGGACAGGCGCAACAAGGTAGCAACGTTATCCACATCGCTCGAAATACTCTCGCGCACGCCAGGATATTGCACCTTGATCGCCAGGCGTTGGCCGTCCTTCCCTTTCGCAACATGAACCTGGCCGATGGACGCTGCCGCCAATGGCGTGAAGGAAAACCGTTCGAAGCGCCCTTCCCAACCCTTGCCCCAGCTTTCGTTGAGGACTGCCACCAACTGGCTCATGGGCATAGGATGAGCGTCGCACCGCAGACGAGAAAGGATGTCGCTGAACTCGCGCGGCAACAAATCACCGGCATCCATCGATAACAACTGCCCGACCTTCATGGCGGCGCCACGCAGTTGCGACAGTTGCTCGACCACCCGATGCACATTGCCCGACGTCAACAGCAGTTCGCTGAGCGCCGGACGCTTGCCCTGAACCCACTGCCGAGCGCCTTCGGCTAGCATGCCGCCCGCGACACCCGAGGCCAAACTGCCTAAACGCATCAACCGCGATAAGCGGCTGCCAGGCACGGGCAACGAGCCGGGCACCCGAGGCTTCATGAATGAAGCGCCTCAACGATCGCGGCAAGCAACAAGCAGACGCTCGCCACGAGGGTAAGCCGTAACCGCATCGGCAGGTACCAGGCGGGCAAGCTCGTAACCCGCAGCAGCTGCCTGTCCTGCCGGAGGTGGGCAACTAAACCGATCACCAACAGCACGCAACCCAATGGTATCGGCAGTAACGTGGCAAGCCAGGCAATAAGCGCAGGAATGACACTCCAGATGAACCGGTCTCTGCCCTGCTCTGCGCTCATGTCTTGCACGGTCATAGCGAAACCCCAGTGTAAGGCGCCTATAAAGCCCAGGATGACCGCGCCATAGTTAACAAGCGCAATCGCAAACAACGGTCGATAGTCGAGAGAAAACGGGATCAGCAGCGCCAGAAAAATAAACGGCAAGAGACCGCCATAACCCAGCAGGCTGATGTGCTTGGGCAGAGAGGTTGAAGGCAACGCGTTCATTTGTATTCCTCGCAGTGAGCGACACTCAAGACTGTAGGCCCAAAAGCCCCGCCTGGGCGAGATCTTGAAGGCGATCCGAAGCTGGGGTCAGTGTAATGAGTCGCTTGGTAGAAACAGGTCATTGCCCCATTCCGTTTGGGGCAGGCAGGCGACTGCACGGCCACTCAAAAATCCCAGATCCACCCATGATTGATTCATTTCACAGTAAAAGAATGACCGTGATTGTCAGGTCGTTTGTTTGGGCCTATCTTATACAAAACCTATACAAGACAATCAGCAATGTACAACAAAGAGCCTTGGCCACTGACGCTGTACTTTGACGGCAACTGTCCGTTGTGTGCGCGTGAAATCACGATCCTGCGCCGTCACGCTGCACAGACCCGACTGCTGTTTGTTGACATGGAAAGTCCTGAGTTCGACGCCAAGGCACTCGGTTTCACGTTCGAGCAAATGCAAGCGACGCTTCATGCCCGTTTTGCCGATGGCCGCTGGGTCAAGGGCCTGGACGCCACCCTTTGGAGCTGGCGTGCAGCCGGCTTGGGATTTTGGGCCACGCCGCTGACTTGGCGTGCACTCAGGCCCCTGCTTGCACTCGGTTATCGCCTCTTTTGCCGTCTCCGTCCCCATTTGGCGTGGTTACCTCACCCGGATGGCCGCCGTCGATGTGTCGATAACCGTTGCGCGGTGCCGCAAGCAAAACCCCCACACGAACGCCTCTACAGCCAAGGATTGCCGTCACCTAAAGCGCAGCATGGCTGCGAGGAGTCCAAATGATCTCAACAATAGCCGAGCATTATCGTGAGATTCTCGTTGCCGTAGGCGAGAACCCTGAGCGTGAAGGATTGTTGGACACGCCCAAGCGCGCAGCCAAAGCGATGCAATACCTGTGCAACGGCTACACCATGGATCTGGAGGAAGTCATCAACGGCGCACTGTTCGAATCGCTAAACGACGAAATGGTCATCGTGCGCGACATCGAACTGTATTCGTTGTGCGAGCACCACATGCTGCCCTTCATCGGCAAGGCTCATGTCGCGTACATCCCGACCGGCAGGGTACTGGGCCTGTCGAAGGTTGCACGAGTGGTCGATATGTTTGCCCGCCGATTACAGATTCAGGAAAACCTCACCAGACAAATTGCCGACGCCCTTCAGCACATGACCGATGCCGCCGGAGTGGCGGTGGTTATTGAGGCAAAGCACATGTGCATGATGATGCGAGGCGTGGAGAAGCAGAACTCGGTGATGACCACATCGGTGATGCTCGGCGCCTTTCGCGACTCGTCCGCTACCCGTCACGAGTTCCTGCAACTGATAGGGCGACTTGGATAACGCCAATGGATCACGTCTGTCTGCGTGGAGGCTGAATGAACCGTTCCTTCAGGATGAACTCCCTTGGCCAGGGCTACCGTGCCTTGGTGATAGGCGCCAGTGGAGCCCTCGGCGCGTCGTTTTGTGAGTTGCTCAACGATGATCCAGGATGCTCGGTTGTTCGTGAACTGGGGCGTAACAGTGCTCTAGGATTGGATCTGGAAAAGCCCGACACGATCGCCAGCGCGGCCGCTGAATTAGCGCAAGAAGCCCCGTACCAGTTGATTTTGCATGCTGCCGGTCTGCTTCATCGCGAAGACATCAAGCCTGAAAAAAGTTACACCTCAATGGAAGCGGATGCGCTCCAGGCGATCTTCCAAGTCAACACGCTCGGGCCTGCACTGGTTCTGCGTCACTTCCTGCCCTTGCTTGACCGTAACGGCGCGATGGCGGTGCTCTCCGCCAAGGTGGGCAGCATCGGCGATAACCGTTTGGGCGGCTGGTATGCCTATCGCGCCTCCAAGGCAGCATTGAACATGCTGATTAAAACGGCTGCGATCGAACTGGCACGGACACGCCCTCAGACCCGCTTGTTCAGTCTTCATCCGGGCACGGTCATTTCGGGCCTGTCCAAGCCTTTCAAAGGCGCTTCTGCCGCCAGGCCTGCAAGCCTCGCTGCACGCGAACTGTTATCACTGATTGACCGCTTGGCGCCTGCCGACAGCGGCCATTTTTTTGCTTATAACGGAGAACGCCTACCCTGGTAGGCAGGGAGTGCACCTTGAATCTGCAAGCGTTGACCGAACGGGCCGCGAATGGCGAGGTAAGGGAGCTGGAGCTGCTGTCTCTGGAAGGCGGCTTTTATCTGGCGCGAGTCGGGCTGGATCACGGCCAGTTCACGCTGCTGGACGACGAAGCGAAGCCTATGCGCCTTCGCTCTATCAATCACCTGCGTGACATGTTGCAGTTTGTCCCGCCATTTCCCTGCGTGCTTGTGCAGCAGTGCGTCCATGATGAGATGTGCGGATCACGTGAAGAGCCCATTGGGGCGCTACGCATTCCTTTCTCGCTGATTGCGCCTTGGTGAGTCGTCTTCCGTTGAACGCCGTCGAATGGAGAGGCGACGCAAGCGTGGCCGTCAGAAACTGCTTGAAAACTGGATGCCGGGGAGTTGTTTTGAAGAAGAGTGAACTGCCGGTCAAAACCTGTGCAGCCTGCGGACTGCCCTTCGCCTGGCGCAAGAAATGGGCGCGCTGCTGGGATAAGGTGCGCTACTGCTCGCAGCGTTGCCAACGGCGCAGAAGCAATGGATGCCATGTCATCCCCTCCCCGACTTGAATGCCGAGTCCGTAACAGCCTCATTTCTAAATGGCCATGCCGAGACAAGGGCGTGCGGTGTTTAACCTGGAATATTCTTGTACATTAACAACCATTCTGTATAAGTTTTGCAGGGGCGTGATGAACGTGCCATGCAGTCCCTACCCACCGAGGTACGTATGTTCAACTCGCAAATCAAAAAAGAACTGACCATCTGCAAGCAGCGTTTGGCTGACAGTGAAGCCACCCTCGCAGCATTAGATTGCTCCATGGCGCTGATTGAGTTCCTACCTGACGGCACGATCCTCGGCGCCAATCACAATTTCCTGACGCTGATGGGCTATCGCCTTGAGGAAATTCATTCCCGGCATCACCGTTTGTTCTGTACACCACACTACGCCAACAGCCTCGCTTACACGGGTTTTTGGTCACGGCTGAGTAGTGGTGAGTCCATAAACGGCCGCTTTCTGCGCCTGGACAATCAGGGGCATGAGGTCTGGCTGGAGGCCAGCTATAACCCTGTTCGCGACGACGCTGGACGGGTGATTAAGGTCGTCAAGATTGCTACGGATGTCACTGCCCGGGTGCAGAAGGAACAAGAGCAGGAAAGTCAAATCAATGCGATTAACCGCTCCATGGCAACCATTGAGTTCAACCTGCAGGGACAAGTCATCACCGCCAATGAAAATTTCCTTGCCGTGATGGGTTACCGTCTCGATGAGATTGTTGGCAAGCACCATCGCCTGTTCTGTGAGCGTCGCGAAAGTGAATCCAATGAGTACCACCAATTTTGGGAGCGCCTGAACCAAGGCGAATTTTTCTCCGGTAAGTTCAAGCGTTTCAACCGTCAGGGACAAATCGTCTGGTTACGTGCGACTTATAATCCAATGTTCGACGCCAACGGTCGCCTTTATAAAGTCGTCAAGTTTGCAAGCGATATCACTGCTCAGGTACTCCAGCAGGAAACTGAGTCACGCGCAGCACGGATGGCCTATGAGACTTCGCTGAAAACCGACAATACCGCACTTGAAGGTGCCCGAGTGGTGCAGGAGACCGCGGATGTCATGCAAAGCCTGGCTGGGGAATTGAATCACGCAGCCGAAGGCATCAATGATGTCAGTCAGCAGTCGGAAGTAATCAGCAGCATCGTGCAGACCATCCGTGGCATCGCAGAACAAACGAATCTTCTTGCGCTGAACGCAGCCATCGAAGCGGCTCGTGCCGGAGAGCAGGGTCGAGGTTTTGCGGTGGTCGCTGACGAAGTGCGAAATCTTGCTTCGCGCACAAGCCAGGCGACTATCAAAATTGTCGAGGTGGTGCAGCACAATCGGGAATTGGCCCGGGGGGCAGTGGCCAGGATGGAGGCGAGTAAAGGCAAGGCAGAACAAGGCGTCAAATTAGCCGGTGAGGCTGGTCAAGTAATCCTGGATATTCAGGACAGTGCTCGCCAAGTCGTACACGCGATCAGCAAGTTCTCGTCGACATTAGCCAGATGATTGAGCCTTGCGGCATGTACAAAATGTTGGCTTGATCGATAGCTTCATAGTGATTGAAAAAACGGGGGTTTGAATGAAAGAAAGATCGCGACCGGAACCTCCTTGTAAGGCCTGCAGGGAGGGCAATGAACTGGGTTTTGAGTTCAGCATGGCGTTCCAGCCCATCGTAGATCTGCGCGATAACAGTATTTTTGCCTACGAGGCTCTGGTACGTGGTTGCGATGGCACTGGTGCGGCTGCCATTCTTGGAAAGGTGAACGAACAGAATCGTTATGCCTTTGACCAAGCATGTCGAGTCAAGGCTGTCGAGCTTGCTTCACGTTTACAAATACCCTGCTTTGTCAGCATCAACTTCTTACCCAATGCGGTATATCAAGCCGCCACGTGCATTCGGGCGACGCTTGAAGCTGCGCGCAGATTTGGATTTCCCACCGAAAGGCTGATTTTCGAGATCACCGAAAACGAAGAGCTGGTGGACAAGGAACATCTGAAAAGCATCATTCGAGAATATCGCCTCAAAGGCTTCAAGACAGCGATAGATGATTTCGGTGCTGGGTACTCGGGGCTTAATTTGCTGGCAGAGTTTCAACCTGACATCATAAAACTGGACATGAGCCTGGTGCGTAACATCGGCACTGACCCGGTGCGACAGGCCATCGTCCAAGGTATATTAGGTGTATGCAAAGCGCTCAAGATTGAAGTGATTGCAGAGGGCGTAGAGACCCATGCCGAACTGCAGCAGTTACTGGGCTTTGGCATTAACTTCTACCAAGGTTATCTGTTCGCAAAACCCGAATACGAAACCCTGCCTGACGTGCAATGGCCGACATCCGATAACGGCGTTCATTTCAGCCCATAGCAATCGTTCCTGGCCCACCCGGGTTTCCAGCCAGAATCGCGAGCGATTGGCCGTTGAACCCTGTGAACTCAGCGGCCGTGTATGGCGCTGATGCCGATGGTTATACTGATGACTTCGTGTAAGGCGGGTAACCGCCAAAAATGAGATGTCACTCACTGGGGCTCTGAGAAATGATCGACGCAGAACTGCTAAAACTCGTGGTTGAAGCCTCCAACGACGGCATCGTGGTAGCAGAGCAGGAAGGCGACGAAAACATCCTGATCTACGCGAACCCAGCCTTTGAACGCCTGACGGGGTACAGCATTGACGACATCCTGTACCAGGACTGCCGTTTCCTGCAGGGTGATGACCGTGACCAAGCCGGCTTGACGGTAATCCGCGAGGCCATAAGAAACGGTCTCCCCTGCCGACAAGTCATTCGCAACTATCGCATGGACGGCAGCGTGTTCTGGAACGAACTGTCAATTACCCCCGTGTTCAACGACACCGATCAACTGACTTACTACATTGGTATCCAGAAAGACGTCAGCGTCGAAGTTGAGGCTAGAGAGCGAGTGCGTGAGCTGGAAGCTGAAGTCGCACAGTTGAAGACCCAACTGGCTCAATTGCAGTCCAAAGCCCGTTAGCGTCAGGGCGCCTTGTTTTCGACCAGACAACCACCGTCATCCAACTGTTCAGTCATCGCAACGACGTTGCGTCGCAGCGGGTTCAGGTTCCGGCACTTTCAAGGGGAAACACCAAGTGAAAGCGGGTACCCGCTTCGGTACTGTCAACGCTGACAGAGCCGCCGTGCAGTTGCATGATTGAGCGCACAATGGCCAAGCCCAGGCCACCTGAGTCGTCGGGCTGATTACGTGAAGGGTCGCACCGGTAAAAGCGCTCAAACACTCGCGGCAGATGTTCTGCTGCAATAGGTTCGCCGTGGTTGTGCACCGTAATTTCGAGTGTTCCTTGCGAAACTCTGCTGCTGATCGTCACGGCAGATCCGGCAATTGCGTAGCGCAGTGCGTTGGCCAGCAAGTTGGCCAATGCTCGACGGATCAGGCCTGGATCACCCAGCAAGTGGTCCTGAGTCTGGTTTATCAGTTGCACATCTCGCTCTTGCGCCACGCCTTCGAAATACTCACATAACTGCTCAATCAGATCGTGCAGGCCGACTCGCTCAAATTTTACGCAAGTGTTCGGTTGCTCGGTCCGGGCAAGAAACAGCATGCTGTCGATCATTCGTGCCAGCCTTTCATACTCTTCCTGATTGGAAACCAGCAGGTTCTGATAGTCCTCGATCGAACGACTGCGCCTGAGGGCTTGCTGGGTATGCCCCATCAGGTTACCGAGCGGGGTTCGCATCTCATGGGCGAGGTCTTCAGAGAAACGTGAAAGCTGGGCGAATCCGTCTTCAAGGCGTGCAAGCATTTGATTAAGGGCACTGCAGAGCAGTTTGAGCTCGGTCAGTTCATTGAACTCATCCAGCCGCAGATGCAAGTGCTGCACATCAATTCCAGCGGCGCGCTTGGCCAGCAGGCGCACAGGGTACAAGCCTCGTTGACTGACCCACCAACCGAGTGCGAAAGCCAAGAGCGCGCCGACAGACATGGCCAACCAGAGCTTGAGTCGGTAGGCCCCCAGCATTTGGTCGCGCTCACTCAGCAGCTTGCCGGCGATCAGGGTCAAACCGCGATCACCCTCCGTGACATCCTTCCAGGCGAGCCGCACTGACTCCGTAGAGTGATCGTCACCCAGGCGAGCCTGGGGTGCAGCCGACAGCTTGGGCAAGGTCATGCGCACTGGGTTGATTTCGATCAACACTTTGCCGGTGTCATCAACGATCCAGAGCAGATTGTCGCGATTGCCCAACATGTTTTCGTAGAGCTTGGGCCGACCTCGCAGCTGCTCGATGCTGTCGCTGTCGCTGATCAATGCTTGCATTCGATCCAGTCGTCCCAGCAGCGCCTGGTCATCGCGCCAGGCAATCTCTCGCTGCAACGATTGATAAAGATAAAAGCCAATGGAGCCCAGGAGCAGCGTGCTGACCAGCGCGAACATGATCGCCAGGCGCAGGCTCAGGGTGCGCGGAAAGAGTTTCAGGATTGCACCTCGAGCATGTATCCGATGCCACGCACTGTGTGTATCAATTTAAGTGAATATGGATCGTCAACCTTGGCACGCAGTCGACGAATAGCGACATCCACCACATTGGTGTCACTGTCGAAGTTCATCTGCCAGATCTGCGAGGCAATCAGCGAGCGCGAAAGCACCTCCCCTTCACGACTGAGCAGCAGATGCAGCAGGGCGAACTCCTTGTTGGTCAGGATGAGACGCCCACCGTTGCGCGTTACCCTGCGTCGCAACAAGTCCAGGGTGAGGTCGCCAGCCACAAAATGCTCAACCTCGCGAGGCGGGCCGCGACGCAGCAAAGTGCGTACGCGTGCCAACAACTCCGCATAGGAAAAGGGCTTTACCAGATAATCATCGGCTCCCGACTCCAACCCCTTGACCCGATCATCAATCGAATCGCGTGCGGTGAGAAAAAGTACCGGGGTCTGCCACTTGCGCCGAATGATTTGCAGCAATTGCCAGCCATCCAGCCCCGGCAGCATGACATCCAGAATGATCAGATCGAACTCACTCTCCTGTACCAAATGCTGGCCATCCAGCCCATTAAGGGCAACCTCTACGACGTAACCCGATTCGGTCAGGGCTTTGCGCAGGTAATCGGCCATTTTCGTTTCATCTTCAACCACCAGGATACGCATCTGTTCCTCCAGGACTGGAGCACAGGCTAGCTCGCTTCGCTGATTTCTCACATTACAAATTGGTAATCCGAAGGCAATGATACTGACGGGGCGGGCTGGTCATGATGTCTGGCAATGACTCATACAGACTCAACCGACAAGGAAACAGCATGCGTACAAGCCTATCGACTTCATTGCTTATCACACTCGCAATGAGTTCTGCGTTCGCCGTTGCAGCCCCGGCCCAAGTGGCACAGCGCAAGGATGTGACCCTTGCAATGGCCAATGATCTGCTGGATGCCGCGCTGATGGCCTGTCATGCCGATGGCCGCACAGCCGTTGCCGCAGTGGTAGACCGCGCAGGCAATCTGGTTGCCCTGCAACGCGACGACAATGTGGGCCCGCACAACACGCTGGCCGCGCAACGCAAAGCCTATACCGCGCTGTCGACCAAGACCTCCACGCGGTTGTTGGCGCAACGCGCCCGCGCTAATCCAGATGCAGAAAACCTCAACACCCTTGACGAGCTATTGCTGCTCGGTGGCGGCGTGCCATTGCAATTTGAGGATGAAGTCATCGGCGCCATCGGTGTCGCCGGTGCGGGCGGCGCTGCAAACGATGAAGGTTGTGCAGCAGTCGCTATCAACAAAGTTTTACCCGCCGTTAAAAACTAAGGACATCACCATGACTGTATTGAAAGGTTTCTTCGCTGGCGTGGTATTGAGTGCCCTGTCTGCCTTTGCATCAGCGGCCACCAACCCATTGAGCGTGCACGTACTCAACTTGCAGGATGGCCTGCCCTCCCCTGGCGTCAATGTCACGTTGGAAAAACAGGACGGTAAAGACTGGGACATGCTCAACAGCGCGGCAACCAATGAGCAAGGTCGTATCACAGGGCTGTATCCGGAAGGTCGGGATCTGGAGAAAGGCACCTACCGTGTCACCTTCAAAACCGGTGAGTGGTTCAAGGCGCACAAAACGGCCAGCTTCTTTCCAGAGGTACCGGTCATTTTTGAGGTGGACGGCACCGTTGCGCACTACCATATCCCGTTGCTTCTGAGCCCGTACGGCTTCTCCACCTACCGAGGAAATTGACAGTCAAGTGATGCGTGATGGCGCAGCAGAGCGTCCATGGCGAAATGTGCGGCTGGCGTGAAGGGCGATGGTGTCCGCGTACTTTCAAGCGAACACCATCGCTCTTCACGCCGGGACTTCGGTGCGTCAACGCAGCGTTCACTCCTCGCCGAGCAGCAGCGCAGGTAATTGATAAATCTCACCAACGACCTGCATCGTCGCCTCCTCAATCGTCCCCTCATTACGACACAAAACCCACCCCTGATCCGCAACCGCCTGTTCGAACGCCTCAGTACACGCGATCTGTTCCGCCAGGCTGTGAATCACCGTACTGCCCAAACCACGGGATCGCGACGCAGCCCTTGCCCATGAAATATCCGGGGATGTGACAACGCCGACATGCAGGTCCGGCACTTGCACGTTCCGATCAATGTTCAACCGTAGAATCTCTGCAAACGGGACCATCCGGCGAAACGCGGCATCGGATGGATACCAGCGATCGATCAGGATAATGCTGCCCGATGGTTGCTCAGGCAGTACATGCCGGCTGATCCACAGGCGGCTATCTGCAAAGCGCCGACAAACCTCCAGCTCCAACTCCCTGCCAGGGTTTCTGACGAGTTGGTTAACGAGCGCCATTGTTTCAGCCCTGCAGGGATCGTTATTTCTCTCGCAAAGCCGGATGACCTTCCTGTTATCAGCCCTCAGTGCTTTCGTAACGGCTTCCAACAGCGTGGTTTTGCCCGTGCCCTTGGGCCCGTCCAGAGAAACGAATATCGGACGGGTCATTGTTCAAGCATCGATTGACAGACGGTTTTTCCAGGACTGAAAGCGTGCATTGGCATCGGGTTACCTTAACAAGTAGGGCGCTTCTGAACCCTATGATCGCCTGTAAGTTAAACGCTGTCTCAGGCATTGACCTGCGGACTGTGCCTTGCCCTCCTCCGAACCACCGTTTTGCACCACACAAATCCCTCCCACGGTTTCGCCACGCCGTTTGATCGCTGTGGTTGCACGCAGCGCTTTGGGATTCACATCCTTTGTAATGGCCGCACTGCACAACTTTCGTGATTTTCCGATTTTGCGGCGTGTGGTACGGCGTGATGATGGCATTCGTCTGAGTTCATTCACCCGAGGTAATGATCGATGCAAACCATGCTGCAAATTCAGCAGCTGCAGTTGAAGCTCGTTGAATCGGCTTCAGTCAGCGAAAACTGTGCAATCGACCTGATGGACATTCTTTTCAAGTTGAAGGCTGAGCAGGCGAAAGATGTGCTCGGCATCATCGAGGCGTTGTTGAGCGAGGCCGAGGCGTTGAAACAGCTGTCACGGGATGTCTGGGCGAGTCAGGGGTGTGCGTGATGGCCAGGCACGCACCGTGAAACAATGACGCGATCAAACTTTCGCCTCGTCAGTGCGGGTGCCATCAGGATCGAAGGCATTTTCTACGGCCGACACCTTGCCCTCCCGTACATCGAGAATCTGGTCGGCAATGCGGATCATGGCAGGACGGTGGGACACTGCGATGACCGTAATGGCAGGGGTCAGATTCTTCAGGACCTGGCATATCTCGGCCTCCGACTCCGGATCCAGCGCACTGGTGGCTTCGTCCAGGATCAGCAGCTTGGGGCTATGGGCCAGGGCTCGTGCGATAACGATGCGCTGCCTTTGGCCCCCGGACAGTTTGGCACCCCGCTCGCCTACGACCGATTGCAGCCCGCCCGGGCACTCCTGCACAAACTGCCACGCGCCGGCCTGACGAAGCGCGCGCTCCGCATCCGCGGCATTCAAGGCCTTGTCACCCAAGGTGACGTTCGCCAGGATGCTATCGTGCAGCAGCAGCGTTTCCTGTGTGACGTAGCCGATCATTCGGCGCCACGCTCTCCTGTCCAGGTCATGCAAATCATGGTCGTCTACCCTGATGCGCCCCGATTGTGGCGCCAGCAGCGAACAGATCAGGTCGAGCACAGTGGTCTTGCCCGCACCGGAAGGACCGATCATGGTGGTGAAGGTACCGACCGTAAAACTCATTGAGACGTCGTCAAGCACCTGACGCCCGCCGTAGCCAAAGTGGATATTTTCAAAGGTGATATGCCGTTTGAGGGCAGGAATGCGGGTGCCGCCAATGGGTTCGGCGTCGGCAATAGCGTTGTCGATCGATTCGTTAATGGCCCAGTAGGCGCTCTCTTGCGCGGCCATCCGGTGATAGCGCTGCTGCGCCTTGTGCAGCAACCCCAACATGCGTATTACCACGAATATAAGCACCATCACCGAAGACAGCGGCAGCCCGCCCATCACCAGCCCGGCGTAGAGACCCGCCGCAGCAAGGATCGCCAGCATGGGCTCCTGCAGGGCCCGCAGTGTTTCGCGGCTCATCACCTCACGTTCCAGTGCCGTGTTGAGCTCGCCGGCATGACCGCGCAGCAGGGAGTCGGCGATGTCATCCCGGGCCATGGCCTTGAGCGGTTTGACCGAAGCCAGCGTATCGGTCAGGTAGACCAGCAGCTCACGCATCAGTCGTGTCTGGCTTTTGCCCACGCGCCGCGATGTCTTCACCAGCCCCCGCACAGCCACCAGCAACACCGCACCGATCAGCAGCGACAGGAGCGCCGCCTGCCAGGAAACGAAAAGCGCGATGACTGCATAGGCCGCCGCCTGTATACCCAGTGCCAGCATATTGGCGGCGTGCTCATACGCGGTGGAAGCACGGTAGGCTTCGGTCGCCACGGCATTGGCCAGGGCGCCCGCCGGCTGGCGCAGATAATATTCCCAGCGGCTGCCCAGCGACGCTTTGATCAGGTCGATGCGCAAGTCAGTCGCCACATGCGCCACCGTGTAGCCAACCTGCCGATTGCCCAGCAATATCAGCAGGTTGCTCAGCGTCATGCCCACGACGATGATCACCAGCATGTTCGCGATGGTGGGTTGCAGACCGATCGCGTCCATTATCCCGAAGACCTGCACCGCCAATTTTGAGTGCGGCTGGTCCTCCAGCACAGCCGATATCAGGGGCAGCATCGTGCTCAGACTGACGCTTTCAACCACCCCTGCCAGCAGCAAGCTGAGCAGCATCAGGACGGTACGGGCCGGATAAGAGCGGCCAAAGGCAAAAATAATCCGCATGAGTGTCGTTCACTATGACTGGGTAAAGATTAGCTCACCGACAGCTCGCGACACTTATCAAGCGCCCACTGTGACGAGGCCCATCGGGCTGCGCAATGAAGCGAAGGCCTCGATGATCTGGTCTATTTGTTGGGGTGTATGCGCCGCACTGACGCTGCAACGCACCAATGTGACGGCACCGGGGGTCGCGGGAGGAAGGACCAGATTGACATAGACGCCCTTCTCTATCAGCGCTCGCCAGACAGCCAGGCCCTCGTGAGGCGAATTGAGCATGACGGCAATCACCGGGCTGGCTTGCGGCCCCAATCGGTAGCCGGACTCTGCCAAACCCTCATAAAGCCGCCGGGCGTTCGTCCACAGCTGACGCCGCAACTGCGGGCGTTCCTTGATGGCCATCAGCGCCGACCTTACCGAAGCGATCGCCGAGGGTGCAGGCGAAGCGGTGAAAATGTAAGGTCTGCTGGCGTAGCGCAGCAGGTCCATCTGCGCGTCGTGGCAGGCCGCAAATCCGCCGACGGCGCCCAGGCTCTTGCTGAACGTGCCCAACAGAATGTCCACCTCCGAGTCCACGCCCAACGCCTCGGCCAGACCTCGTCCTTTTTCACCCAGGACGCCAAAGGAATGCGCTTCGTCAACCAACAGGTAGCCTCCGAGGCGACGCTTGACCTCGACTATTTCCCTGAGCGGGGCCTGGTCACCCAGCATGCTGTAGATCCCTTCCACCAGGATGATCGCTTCGCGCGCGCGTTCGCCGAGCCGGATCATGCGCCGCTCAAGGTCAGCGACGTCGTTATGGCGGAACCGGATGATCTCCGCGCCTCCCAGTTTGCAAGCGTCGTAGATGCTTGCGTGGCAATCGGCGTCAAGCAACACCACCTCGCGCGCGCTTGCCAACGTTCCGATGACGCCCAGGTTGGCGACATAACCCGTGGAGAACACGATGACCGAACGCCGCCCCAGAAACTCGACCAGTTCCTCCTCCAGCGCGCTGTGCCCGGCGTAACTGCCGTTGGCCATGCGCGAACCGGTGGTGCCAGTGCCTTCAAGCTCCAGTGAGCGCTGTGCGGCCTTGATACTGTCGGGGTCGAAGGTCAGCCCGAGATAGTTATTGGTGCCGGCCAGAATGACCTTTTGGCCCTGGATGCTGCCCTCGGTCGGGGAATACATCTCGTCGATGCGAATCCCGAAAGGATGCAGGTCTGAATCCGTGAGACTGGCACGCTCCGCTGCCAGTTTGCCGAACTTGTCAAACAGTCCCATCGGCATGCTCCATCAGGTTGAGAATTGCGTGTGACAGCTGCGCGGGTGTGCGCACATCCATCAAAATATTGAGATGGATCGAGATGTCGAATTCGTCTTCCAGCTCCATCAGCATGTCCATCACCTTGATCGACTCCATACCCAGGTCCTGGGCCAGATCGGTATCCGGGTAAATTGACGCGCCGGGAGGTGCGAACCGCCCGATGAGCATCAACACCCTTTGGAGTATCGCTTCTTGTGTGATCATCATCGGTCTCCTTGAGTTCAGTGGCTCTTTGCCCGCTCAGAACAGGTGATTGCGTAACGCTTGCCGCAAAAGAATCCGCGGCTCCCAGCCCAGCGTCGCGCTGATGTGCGCATTGCTGCACGTCCAGTCAGGGTGCATCAATTCATTGACTTTACCGGGGGTCAGCATGGGGGCCTGGCGGGTGAACCGGGACAGCACCAGGTTCGCCCGGGCGATCCCTTTCAATACTGCACCAGGGACTACCGCTTGCCGTACTGGCGCCTGGCGGATATCGGAGGCGATGCCCGCCAGGCTTGCCCAGTCATAACCCTGCGCCTGGCCGTCACACAGCTCAAAGGTCTGCGATTGCCCGACAGGCGCATCCAGCCACTGCATGACGGCACTGACCAAATCGTCCACATGGAGAAAGCTGAACAGTGAATCGTCCCGACCCAGGGTCACCAGCCAGCCGCGCAGCAGCCACTCGAACACCGGACGCAATTCGCGGTCGCCGGGGCCGTAGACAGCGGTCGGCCTGAAAATGCACACCGGAATCGGTCCGGCCGCGGCATTGACCTGTCGTTCGCCTTCGAATTTGGAAGCGGCGTACCAGGACAACGTCGGATGACGGGCGGCAAGGGACGAAATCAGCAGAAAGCGCTCGCAACTGCCGCTACGCCGTGCTGCCTCCATCAAGCGCTTGCTGCCCAGCACATTGACCGCGTCGAAGTCCCTGGCATCTCGGCCCCTGACCTTGCCAGCACAGTGAATGACCGCATCCGCCCCCCGGGTGAGCTCGGCAAGCGCCGGCTCATCTTCGAGTGTTCCCTTGATCCACGTCGTTCCATCCTCTGCCGTCCCGCTCCTGGAGCGAGCCAGGGCCCGCACTTGCACGCCACGGTCGACCAGTCGCTGGCGCAAGACACCGCCAATGAAACCGGTAGCACCGGTAAGCGACACCACGCGTACGGTCACGTCTGCTCCAATGCCGGGCAAGAGCGGTCGATGTTCGCCTGGGCCATGAATCGCTCAAGGGCCTCGGCACGGGATGGCTTGCCCGAGGAGGTTCGAGGCAACGAGTGAGGCGGCACAAGGTCAACCTGGGCTGCGAGACCAAACTCACTGATGATCTTCGCAACGAGGGTGCGCACCAGTTGCTCGCGAGGTTGCGGCTCACGAATGCGACATTGAACCTGAACCACGACCTGGGGCTCATCATCGCCGGGAACGATGAATACGATGGCATCGCCGGGCCGCAGATCGGGTTCGGATTCCACCAGGTACTCGATATCCTGCGGCCAGATGTTTCGACCGCGGACAATGAGCAAATCCTTGCGCCGGCCGGTGATGTGCAGTTCGCCCCCGGACAGATAGCCCAGGTCACCGGTGTCGAGCCAGCCATCTTTCAACGCTGCCCGGGTATTTTGCGGGTCATTGAAATAACCCGCCATTACGCTGGGCCCGCTCACGAATATCTCCCCTATCTCACGTTCAGCAACCACCCGCCCCAACGCGTTGCGAATCTCCACTCGATGCCCGGACAAAGGGGCGCCGCAATTGGTAAACGCACAGCTTCCCGGATCATCCGCGGCGACGGTCTGGGCCCTCAATTGATGCTCCACGACCTGGCGATCGACATGATCGACCAACACCCCTACCCCGCGGCGGGCGAAGCTGACGGCAAGCGTGCTTTCTGCCAGGCCATAGCAAGGGGTGAATGCAGCCGGGTCGAATCCACTGTCGAGAAAGCATTGCGCAAAACGATTCAAGACCGATGCCCGAACAGGTTCTGCCCCGATCCCCGCGACACGCCAGCAGGAGAGATCCAGCGCAGCTTTCTCGGAATCCCGGATTCGCCGGGTACACAGGTCATAGCCGAACGGCGGTGCGACAGAAATAGTCACCCGGTTCTGACTGATCAGTTTGAGCCATTGCCCGGGTCGCGTGGCAAAATCCCGCGTGTGCAGGTAGTCGACGGTCAGTTGCGCCGCCATGGGTGCCAGGACAAAACCCACCAGGCCCATGTCATGATAAAACGGCAGCCAGGAGGCACAGCGGTCCCCCGGGCGAACGCCGATACCTTCCACGACGATGCCTCTGACATTGGCCATCACCGCACGCTGGGTGATGATCACACCGCGAGGAAAACGGGTACTGCCGGAGGTGTATTGCAGGTAGGCGATGTCCTGCGGCTCTACAACGGGAAGTTCCTGCACCGCGGGCAAGTCGCTCATTTGCGCTACAGTCCCCACGAACACCTGCTGGGAGTTGCCCAGCGCTTCGCGGACACAGGGCAGCCACTCTTCCAACCCCAGGACGGCCGATGGCGTGCAGTTGGCGAACAACCCTTTCAACTTGTCGACGTAAGAACGATGGCTTCCCAGGCTGGAAGGGACCAATAGAGGAACGGCGACCAGGCCGGCGTATTGGCAGGCGAAAAACGACTCGATAAAGCTTGGGTGCGTATCGGCGATCAGTGCAACCCGGTCGCCCTTCTTTAACTTGAGCCCAATTAGCCGTTGTGCAATTGCCACCGCATTACTTCGCAGCGTCGCGTATTCAATCGCAGTACTGACCTGGCAATGTCTGTCGTAGAAGTTCATGCCGGTTCGACCTGAAGCGGCATAATCGAGCGCTTCCACTAGCGTGGAAAAGTCGGCCAGACGTTGGTTGAGTGCCTGTTTTGCAGTGGTCGCAGACATAAAGAAACACCCATCCATTTAGCCCGAGAAAGGAAAATTCAAATAGCGGGTTGACCAACTGTCCCAGTCAATCGACTGGTGTTTACTGCCCCCCTTTGCCGTTCCCTGACGTCCAGACGCCAAGGATAACCGGCTGGCAGAAAATCTTTTGAGCTTTTCAAGTAATTACAAAGCCTAACGCAATACTAATCGGCATCTGGGTGAGCGCAAATTTTTTCCACAATCAGCGACGACCGGCGAGCAACGCCTCTGGCAATAGCACACCGCGGTCAACGCGCCCCCACGATAACTACAATGCATTTAAGCCTTAGAAAAGCATTGGCGCCAATATTTGGATCACACCCGCCCTCTTCCAATACTTGAGCTACGCTCTCACGGGCAAAGCCAAACAGATGCTAGTTCAACTGATCCTGACTTTTGTGGCCAACGATGACCAATATGAAGTTGCCAATCATTACGCGACCTGTCCTTACACGTTTGGATCTCAAGACATTCATCACTTTCCCCGGCACTCTTTATCGCAACGATCCTTGTTGGGTCGAACCGATCCACTATGAGCGCCATGAACTGCTTTCCAAGAAAAATCCGGCGTCCCCCCATCTGACATGGCAGGCGTGGCTGGCCTGGTCCGGCAACCAAGTCGTGGGACGGATCACCGCACAGATCGACACCCTGCACCGGCAATTGCACGGCCAGGATTCAGGTCACTTCGGGATGCTTGAAGCCGTGGACGACCCCGCGGTATTCGACAGCCTGTTCGCGGCGGCAGAGGCCTGGCTGCGCGAACATGGCGCTGCTCGTATCACAGGCCCTTTCAACCTGACCATCAACCAGGAAAGCGGGCTGTTGGTGGACGGATTCGAGACTCCGCCGTCCGCCATGATGGGACATGGTCAGCGCTTTTATGACCAACGACTCACCGCCCTGGGCTACCGGCAAGCCAAGGACCTGCTTGCCTACTGGATGCGCACCGACCAATTGCACTTCCCGCCGGCCTTGTCGGCGATGATGGCGCGTGAGCGACAGCGCGTGGTGATCAGGCCGCTGGACACCCGACAGTTCCGGCGCGACATGCGAATCCTGCGGGAGATCTTCAATGACGCCTGGAGCCGCAATTGGGGCTTCGTACCCTTTACCGAGTCCGAATTCTTCGAGCTTGGCAGCCAATTGAGGCTGCTGGTCCCCAAAGACCTGTTGTACATCGCTGAAGTCGACGGCGAAGCCTGCGCGTTTATCGTGGCCATCCCCAACATCAACGAGGCGATCGACTCCCTCGACGGGCAATTGCTGCCATTTGGCTGGCTGCGGCTGCTGTGGCGGCTTTACGTCAAGGGGACGCGCACCGCACGGGTGCCCCTGATGGGCGTCAAGCAGCGTTACCAGTTCAGTCGATTGGGACCTACACTCGCCTTGCTGTTGATCGAAGCGCTCAAGCCGCCCTTCGTCAAACGTGGCATACAAGCGCTGGAAATGTCCTGGATCCTGGAGTCGAATGCTGTGATGCGCAAGATCCTCGAGCAGATCGGTGCCACCCCCTACAAGCGCTACCGGATTTATGAAAAGCAAATCTGAGGCGAAACCATTCACGGCGCTGGTGCTGGCTGCAGACCGGGCCACGGACGATCCCGTTGCCGCGCTTGCCGGGACAGGCTGCAAGGCCCTGGTGCCGGTGGCCGGGGTTGCGATGGTCCGTCGCGTGGTCGAGGCGCTGGAGGCCAGTGAGCGGATCGAGCGAATCGTACTGGTGGGCCCTGCACGGCATTTACTGGAGCAGGATGCCTCGATGTCGCCATTGCTCGACACCGGCAGAATCAGTTGGCTGCCACCGGCCAACTCCCCCAGCGCCAGCGCGGCCCAGGCATTGGCGCATCAACCCGCCGACAGACCCGTGCTGGTCACCACGGCGGACCATGCGTTGCTCTGCCCGGAGATGGTCGACTATTTTCTTGGGCAAGCGACATCGGGCGGCCATGACTTCGTGGTGGCGGTGACACCACTGGAGACGGTTCTGGCCCGTTTTCCGGGGACCCGCCGCACCGGTATCCGGCTTCGCGGCGGCCCCTATTGCGGCAGCAATCTGTTCGCCTTCATGAACGAAGATGCGCGACGCCTGGCCAGCTTCTGGCAACGGGTCGAACAGGATCGCAAGCATCCCCGGCGAGTGATTGCCGGTGCGCTGGGCATCCCGGGAATACTGCGATACCTGTTGGGTCGATTAACCCTGGAACAGGCACTGCAACAGCTTTCCGCCAGGCTGCACGTGAGGATCGGCGCGGTGATCATGCCTTTCGCACAGGCCGCTATCGATGTCGATTCACCGCTGGATTATGAGATGGTGGAGAGGTTCCATGCCCAGAAAAATCAATCGATACCGAGCGATGCCTGATGGCGTTGGGGGGTGTCACTGCGCACGTCCAGGGGGCTTGTGCGGATGCGTGCGACGGTCAGGGGCCAGTACATGTTTCTGATCGAACGCTATGTGATTGCAGAAATCCGGCGCCCCGTGGTGGTCATGGTCAGCATCCTGGTCTTCATCTTTGCCAGTTACTCCGCCGAGCGCTACCTCGCTGACGCGGTCGAGGGCACGCTTGCTTTGCAGGCAGTGCTGGAAATGGTGTTCTACAAGGTTCTGATCGCGCTGGAAATGCTGGTGCCTGTGGCGCTGTATGCCTCGGTGACCCTGGCGGTCGGACGTCTGTGCCACGACTCCGAAATCATCGCGATCTCGGCTTCGGGTGCAAGCCCGCTGCGCCTCTATCGGGCTGTCCTGCTGCTGGCGATACCCATCTCGCTGGCGGTGGCCCTGCTCTCACTCTACGGGCGCCCCTGGGCTTATACGCAGGCCTATGTACTGGAGCAGCAATCGCGCACGGACCTGGACGTCAATCATCTTCAGGCGCAACGGTTCAACCTGAACAATGAAAACGGCAGAATGATCCTGGCCGATCAGATCGACCGCACTGATGGCCGGCTCCACGATGTACTGATCTATGATCCGGGCGACTCGAAAACCCGCGTGTTTCGCTCCGAGCAAGCCCGCATCCTGGATCCTGATCCAGACGATCCGATCGTGGAGTTGACCCAGGGCCGTTCGTATCTACTCAAGCACAGCTCATCAAAGGATATTTCGGAGCAGTTCGTGCACATGAGGTTGCATTTGCCCCCCGTCGAAAGGGCCGCCGAAGGTAAGCGCAAGGCGGCTCCCAACGACGTGTTGCAGGCCTCCGGCGCACCGTTGGACAAGGCCGAGCTGCAGTGGCGCCAGACGCGGGGTGTGAGTGCCACAGTCCTGGCATTGCTCGCCATCCCGTTGAGTCGCAGCCGGCCCAGGCAGGGACGGTTCGCCACCCTGCTGCCGGTGACCGCAGCCTTCGCCTTGATCTATTACGCAGCGGACATCTGCAAGACGATGGTGGGCAACGGCACCCTGCCCTTGTATCCGGGGCTGTGGACCGTGCCGCTGCTGATGAGCCTGGCGCTGCTGGTTCTGCTGGCGCGGGACCTGGCACTCTTTCGGTTCGGCAACTGATGAAAATCCTCGACCGCTACATTGTCCGTCATGTGTTCTTCGGTTTCGTGGCAGCCGCAGCGCTGCTGCTGCCGCTATTCACCACGCTCGACCTGGTGGGTGAACTGGATGATGTGACGCCTGGCGGGTACCGCTTGAGTCAGGCCATCGAGGTCGTATTCATGACGCTGCCACGCCGTGTCGTCGAGCTCGGCCCCTTTATCGCCCTGCTCGGTGGCATTGCCGCGCTGGGCCAGTTGGCGGCCACCCGGGAACTGACGGTCATGCGCGCTACCGGGCTGTCGATTGCCCGCATCGGGTTCACGGCGACGCTGGCCGGGCTGGCGCTGGCGCTGGCATGGGCGGCGCTGGATGAGTGGGTGGCCTCCCCCCTGCAGCAAGATGGCCTGGAACTGCGCAACGAAGCCATGGCTGCCGGCGCGCAGGCCAGCAACGATCAAGGCAGCGTTTGGGCCAGGCAGGACGATCAAATCGTGCGCGTTGGCAATCTTCAGCACAAACGGCTGCCGGTCAATATCGAGATTTTCAGGTTCGACAAGGACCGCTCACTGGTTTCCTACATCTTTGCCGAATCGGCAGACATACAGGACGCAGGCCAATGGCGCTTGAACAACGTCCAGGTCAAACAGTGGGACCAGGGCAAGGAAGCTACGCAGCAACTGGACCATATGCCCTGGCAATCGATTTTTGGCGGCGCGCGACTGGGCGACATTACCTTGCCGACCGACAGCCTGTCCGCTCGCCAACTCTATCGTTACATCGCCTACCTCAAAGGCTCGGGCCAGCCCTCGGCGCAATACGAAATGGCGATGTGGCAAAAAGTCGGGCGACCGATCCTGACCCTGGCAATGATCCTGTTCGCCATCCCGTTTGCCTTTGCCCAACCGCGGTCGCCCAATCTGGGTGCGCGGCTGGCTTTGGGTGCGCTCGTCGGGTTAATGGTCTATGTCAGTAATCAAATCATCGTAAATCTCGGTCTTCTGCTAAAGATGAACACACTGATCACGACGCTGGGGCCGGCACTGATCCTGCTCGCAGTGGCCATTGTGACGGTGGGTTACATGGACCGGGGCAATCGTTGAAACAGCCCAGCTTTTCATTGGATGGGGTTGCGCCCCGTGTTCCTTCAATCAACCCGAATCGGTGCAGGCGGAACAATGAAGACTCCCGTATACCTGATCAGCAGCAGCCCGGTACGTCTGTGGGGCCTCACTTCCAGAGAGCGACTGGGTCGCATGCTCGCGAAGTTACCCGACGCCCAACTCTGCGATGCCGGCGATCCATTGCCGGCACAAGGCGAGGTCGTCCTGCTGCGCGAAGACTACCTCTACGATGAACGCGTACTGCGGGGGCTGTTGAAAACGCCTGAGGTCGCACTGCAGGACCCGCGAACCGGCGCCGTCGTCGCCGCCCATGCCAGTGTCGAGCGGCTCGCCCACTTGCCCAGCCTGGACACTGTCGCCGTAGCCGGATTGCGCCAAGTGGTTCCCGATACCGTGGCCACCGCCATGCAGACTCAACTGCGCAAATTCGATCCTCCGTGGGTCGCTCAAATCACTGACACCAATCAGGCGCATCTTGAAAAGTCATTGTTCAACGGCTCCTACAAAGGTGTCACCGACTTCATTACGCGAGCGATCTGGCCTGTCCCGGCTCGATGGGCCACCGTCTGGTGCGTGCGGCTGGGGCTGAGCCCCAATCAGGTAACGGCAGCCAGCTATGTCCTGGCCATCCTGGCGGGCGTTCTGTTCTGGCATGGGCATTTTGGCGCAGGGCTGATCGCCGGCTGGCTGATGACGTTTCTGGACACGGTCGATGGCAAACTGGCCCGTGTGACCGTGACTTCCACCCGCTTCGGCAACATTTTCGACCATGGCCTGGACCTGATTCACCCGCCGCTCTGGTATATCGCCTGGGGCATGGGCTATGAGGCGACGTGGGACTCTGACATACCGCTCACTCCGGTACTGTGGGCCATTTGCCTGGGCTACGTCGCGGGTCGGCTGTGCGAAGGCGCGTTCAAGTTCGCCGCGCCCTTTTCAATGTTTCTGTGGCGTCCGTTCGACTCTCTCAACAGACTGATTACCGCGCGGCGCAACCCCAACCTGCTCATACTGACTTGCCTGTGGGCATTGGATGCCCATGACACGGGATTGATCTGGGTGGCCGTCTGGACCTGCGTGTCGACACTGGTCCTGGGGGTTCGCACCGTATCGGCCCTTGTCTTGAAGCACCGAGGCCGCCCGCCACAGCCCTGGCTCAGCCGGATCGACATGGCCGCCGAACGTGATCGATTGATCGTGCGAATGTTTGCGCCTCGCTCGGGCCTCAACGATGCATGACGTTTGCCCGCGCCCACAAAAAGTCGGGGTCGTGCTCAATCCTTGCAGTGGCACTGTGCGACGCGCCCTGCCCAGGTTCCGTCGGCTTGCCGGCGACGTCCCCGGCGCCTCGGTGCTCGAAGCGACCACGGCCCGGGAGATCGCCCATGCCGTGCATGACTTGCAGCTCAACGAAAGCGACCTGCTGGTCGTTCTGGGCGGTGACGGGACCCTGCAGGCCGTGATTTCCATCCTGCTCAGCCATGAGCCTTGCAGGCTGCCTGCCGTGATGGTGATTCCGGGCGGCACCACCAATATGAGCGCTGTTGACCTGGGCGCACGGCTGAGCGTCGAAAAGGCGCTCACGCGTTTGTCCGCCTGGCTGTCCGGGAAGGCCGTCGCGCCAAAAGTGGTAGCCCGTGCGGCGCTTCGAGTGGACAGCCCGCTGCACCACGGGCCTCGGTTCGGAATGTTCTTCGGCATCGGTGCCGTGGTCAACGGCGTGCGCTACTACCATCAGACGCTGCGGCCCAAGCGCGTACCCGGGGCGCTGGGGCCCGTGCTGGCGTTGGGCCGAATGCTGTTTGGCGCGCTGCATGACTTGCCACACGACCTGTTCCGCGCATTACCCGCTCGCCTGGGGACCCATCGTGGTGTCTGGGAACGTGACTGGCTGGTGGTGTATGCCACGACGCTGGACCGGTTGCTGGCTGGCAGCAGGCCCTATTGGGGCACCGAACAGCAGCCCATTCACCTCACCGCCATCGCGCACCGTCCCAGGCGGCTGGCCTTCATCCTGCCGCTTTTGCTCTGGGGGCGGGCTGTCTCGATGCTCAAGGAGCAGGACGGCTACTTCAGCCACAACTTCACCCGGATGGACCTGGGTGGCGCCGATGAATATGTGCTGGACGGGGAAATTTATGCGGCACAGGGCACCCTCACGCTCGCTGCCACAGACCCGATCCGCTTCATGACTTTCTAGGACCTGTGAGAGCCGATGCAAGCCGCAGACTCCATACCGCCTCCCTCGGACTTGCTTGAACGGGTCAGGGAGCAATGCACGCAGCCAATGTCCGGCGACCTGGACGGGATTGTCCGTGCAGTGCATGCGCGCCTGGGTGATGCACTGGTAGCGTTGCTGGTCTACGGCTCCTGCCTGCGCAATGGCGATCTGAGTGATGGCATGGTCGATCTCTATGCATTGGTCGATAGCTACGCGCACGCTCATCGCACGCGCGTGCAGCAGCTCGCCAACGCATGGCTTCCGCCCACCGTGATCGTTATCAGCGCTGCGACGCCCGATGGGCGTACACTCCACGCAAAATGCGCCATCCTTTCACTGCAGGACTTCGAGACGGGTACCCGTTCCTGGTTCCAAAGCTACCTCTGGGCCCGTTTTGCCCAACCGTGCCGGCTGGTCTATTTCAAGGACGAGCAGACGCAAGGGCGCGTCCATTTGGCGCTGGCTCAAGCGGTGATGACCCTGATGGGGCGCTGTATCGCCAGCCTGCCGGACCGATTCGACAGTTTTACGCTCTGGGAACAATCACTGTCGCTGACCTACCGGACCGAGCTGCGCCCGGAGGCAACCGATCGGCCCAGGCAACTGGCCAGGCATGACCTGGCCTATTATTCGCGCATCACTCAAGCCGCGGCGCCGTCGTTCAAGCAAATGGCAGCCTGTGCAGGCGAAACCGACAGCTATCGCAACCTGTGCCCGCCGGCAACGCGCCGAGGCAATGAACGGCTGTGGAAACTGAGGCGGGTCCAGGGAAGGACCTTGAACGTGGCACGTCTGGTCAAATCGTTCTTCACCTTCGAAAACGGTGTCGACTACGTTATCTGGAAGCTGGAGCGCCACCTGGGTGAATCCATCGTCGTGACTCACCGGTTGCGTCGCTTTCCGCTGGTATTCGGTTGGCCCCTGCTCTGGCGTCTGCTGAAAAACCGCCGACTACGCTGAAGGGGCTCCCTGTCATCGCGAACAACAGAGGCAAACCCATGGATAGCGACGAACAACGTGTCTGCACCGCACCCATCAAGCGTAAGCATCGCCCCAGCGTGGCGCTCGGCTTGTGGGTCATCAAGCGCCTGGAAAAGATCATCCGGCGAAACTCCACGGTGGGCGACAGCCCTTTCTTCGAGCCTCGACAATTTGCGTGGGCTGCGGAGCTGGAAGCGAACTGGCGCAGCATTCTCAAGGAGCTTGAGGTCGTGCTCAACGACCGCGACCGACTGCCCAACTTTCAAGACATCTCCAAAGATCAGCGCAACATCACCCAGGACGACAAGTGGAAGACTTTTTTCCTCTACGGCTACGGTTACAAAATGGACAAGAACTGTGCCCGCTGCCCGGACACCACGAGAATCGTGGAAGCCATACCGGGCATGTTCACCGCATTCTTTTCGATCCTGGCCCCAGGCAAGCATATTCCCCTGCACCGAGGTCCCTACAACGGGCTGCTGCGCGTGCACCTGGGGCTTGTGGTGCCCGAGCCCCGGGAGAAGTGTCGCATCCAGGTCGCCGATCAAATCCGCCATTGGGAACGCGGCCAATGCCTGATATTCGACGACACCTACCGGCATCAAGTGTGGAACGATACGAGCGGCACCCGCGTGGTTCTGTTCCTTGATGTCGAACGACCGCTCAATGCGCGGGGCACGCTGCTCAATCGCCTGGTGCTGCGCCTGATTCGCTGGTCGCCGTTCATTCAGGACGCGCGCCGCAACCATCGTGCCTGGGAGCGTGGTCTTGAACCCTAGCGCCATCCACGGGCACGCCAGCAAGCACCGGGCACAGTCAGGCAACGAGGATTTCCAGCAACGATGACCAATCTTCTGCATATCTCCGATACGCATTTCGGCACCGAACAACCCCTTGTTCTGCAAGCCTTTGAAGCGCACGTCAAACGTCACGGCGCCGACCTGGTGATTTTTTCAGGGGACATCACGCAACGCGCCAGGCGAGCGCAGTTCGCTTCGGCCCAGGCGTTCATCCAGCGCATCAGGGACTACGGGGTAGCGCAGGTTCTGACGATACCGGGCAACCACGACATCCCCCTCTACAACCTGCTTGCGCGCCTGTTTTCGCCCTATGGGAATTATCACCGGTACATCGACAGCGACCTGGCCCCCATTTTCGAAAACGACGATGCCTTGATCATCGGCTTGAACACCACGCACCCTGCACGTCGCAAGGCAGGCAGGGTCACGGCTAGACAGGTCGAGGAAGTGGCCGAGCGGTTACAGCGATGCGATCCGAAAAAACTGCGCATCGTCGTCGCGCATCAACCGTTCGGCGCCATCGTCGCGTCCGACCGACGCAATCTGCAGATCGGTGCAGGGGCTGCGCTGCAGCGTTGGGCCGCAGCAGGGCTCGACCTGGTGATGGGGGGCCACATACACCTGCCCTACGTGCTGGCACTGAGCACGCAATATGCCGGGCTGGCCAAGGAAATCTGGGGCGTGCAGGCGGGAACAACCTTCTCGTCGCGGGTGCGTGGCAATGCCCCCAACTCATTCAATCGAATTTACCTGGACAAACAAGCTAGGCAGGTCAGCGTCGAGCGCTGGGAATACTCCCACGCGCGCAGCACGTTCGAGAGCAGCGTCGACATTCTCTGTGACTGCCTGTCATCAGCGGTGGCAAACCCGAGTTGAAGGGTTTGCCCCACCGGGTCACGAGCTCTCTTTCTCATCCTCGGCAAAGGCGATGGCCGTGCCGTTTTTGCGGCATGCCCAAAACTTGACCAGTGCCTGCGCAGCCTTGAGGTCGGCAGGAAAGTCCAGCTCATTCCAGTCCAGCCCTTCAATCGACTGTGCGAACACCTGCCCGGTTGTCGATGCCAGGTGATTGATTATGCTCAAGTACCAATTTTGCAGGGCTTCGGGACGGCGCATGCTGTCCTCCAGCGCACTGCGAAACAGCGGTCCGCCGCCTGCCTGAAAGTGCATCATGCCGATAGATTCACCGTCGACGCTATCCAGCGCAATCTGCTTGCTGACGGCGCTGATCCGATCACCGACGAGGCTGACTTTCATGTCGTCGCTGTCGTAAGCCGGTTTCTTGTCGATCGCCAGTGTGATGGCCCTGGCAGGCGCGTCCAGCAGCCTCTCCAATACCGGCGGTTCGAACAGCGTATCGCCATTGAGCAGGATGAAATCGTCATGCATGACATGGCGGGCCATCCAGCAACTGGCCAGGTTGTCGGCCACCTCGAAGAACGGGTTGTAGATTGTCGAGATCACGCCCGGCCCATAGCGATCGTGCAAAACTTTTTCAACCTGGTCTGCGCCGTAGCCGATCACTGCTGTGATCCGGGTTATTCCGGCAGCCATCAACGCATCGATCTGCCATTCAATGACCCGCAGCCCGCCGACATCGATCAGGCATTTGGGAGAGTTGGCCGTATAGGGAAGTAGCCGTCGACCTTGCCCGGCGCTCAATATGATTGCGGTAGTTCGGGTGCGTTGTTCAAAAAACCCCATATTTCCCGGCTCCCAAGTCAAGGATCTGAACCAGCGGCACCCTGCATGAAGTGAGGGCGTAGTTGGTAGACTAGATCAATCACTACACTCGGCTAATATTTCGACGCCCGCCCATCGCCTCGATTGATTCGATATCGCGGGCAAATTTTATTCTCGACGCCTCGCATATTCGCTCTATGCTTTTGAAAATCATTTTCTGGAGGAAATGCTCATGCGCTTGGAGGACTCAATACAGTCATCCTCAAGCATTGATACCCGTGGCCCCGTCGCCGAAGCGAGCGTCGGGGAACAGGTAGCGATTCCCCGCATCGAGCCGATAGTCCTGCCAGCGCGGGCCGGTGCACCCCAGGCACCTGCGGTGCGCATATTCCTGGGTACCGAGCCTGCGCAGTATCGAGCCGAACGAATTTTTGTCTTTGCGCTGGAGCAAGTGCGAAACCCGGATCGCCGGTACGAGATTTACCGGATGACAGGCTTGCCCGGATTCGACCAGACCGGCTGGCGTACCGGTTTCACCAATTATCGCTTCGCTATCCCGGACCTCGCCGGGCGCCACGGTCGCGCGCTGTATAACGACGTCGATCAACTCTACACAGCCGACCCGGCCGAGCTGTTCGACCAACCGATGGGAGAGCATGGCTATCTGGCCCTTGCGCCCAGAGAAACGGCCGTCATGCTCATCGACTGCGAGCGGATGCAGCGCTGCTGGAACATGAAAGCCGCGACCACGACCAGTAAGAAAAAGCTGCATGCGCTGGCGGCAGACATCCCGGGCAACTTCGGAATACTCGATGCCATCTGGCACGCCCGTGACCTGGAATACAAACATGGCGAGTCCCGGTTGCTGCATTACACGACACTGCATCTGCAGCCCTGGAGACCGTTGCCGGCCCAGTACAGCTATCAGATCCATCCCTTCGCGGAAATTTTTCTCAGCCTTGAGCAAGCGGCAGACGCCAGCGGATATGAGCTCTACACGGCCGCCCGGCCCAGCCCGGGGTTTGCCCACTGCAAAAGTGAAGTCAGCCCGCCGCCGGCGCTGATCCCGCAGGAGGTTATGTTGCGCAGCCGCGACCTGCAATGTGCGCAGTTCGGTTTGATCGGGCCATGGCAGCAAACCCAGGCACTTGGCCCCACCGTCAGGCAGTTGGATGTCGAACAACTGCGCCAGGTGGATTTGCCGCCCCAGGATGCCATTGCAGCCCATGGTCTGGAAAAGCTGCCTCTGGAAGATTTGCCCTGGGTCATCGATCGGCTGTTCAGTCTGGCGACCCGATTGCTTTACATCAAGGCAAGGCTCAGTGCCGATGGTTCAATGATCAGCACTGTCACGGGATGGCGCCGGCTGCTGCGACGCATCGCACGGCGTTATCCGGACCGTTGCTGGCAACTCGATTGCGTGGATGAAAAGGGTCGGACCCAGCGCTTCGTCGCGGACTATGCGCTGCGGCTCAAGTCAGCCCAAACCCCCAAAGTATGGGTGCTGTTGAGCAAGCATGCAGGTGACAACGCGCAGTTGATCGCCATGGCTGATGCGTTGGGCTGGCCTTACGAGTGCAAACGCATCACCACCCCGCCACGTCCTTATTTGCTCGACGCCTTGCTCGGAACTCTATGGCCCAGACGACCAATACCTGGCCTGGAGGCACCCTGGCCAGACCTGGTGTTCAGTTCGGGACGACGCAGCGCCCAGATCGCCCACTGGATCAAGCATCGCTCCAGAGGCGCGACACAACTGGTCCACGTAGGGCGTGCCCAACTCCCCCTGAGGCGATTCGACCTGGTCTTGTCCACGCCGCAATACGGGCTTGCCCTGGCGGACAATGTTGTGGACCTCCCTGCCCCGTATATGGCCCCGCGCACGCTGGATCAGGCGCAACTGGAACAATGGCGGCAGCGCTTCGCGTCACTGCCGCGGCCCTGGATCGCCGTGCTGGTGGGGGCAAGCGCCTCACCCTATTGCATGGACGCCGATGCACAGGCTCGGCTCGGCCGTGAAGCGAATGCCGCGGTAAAGGCCCTGGGTGGCTCGATTCTCTTATCGACCAGTCCGCGCTCATCTGCGACGACCACCGATACGTTGCTGGCTGGCGTAGACATTCCATGCTGGTCATATCGATTCGGTGAGACGCAGGACAATCCTTACCCTGCATTTCTCGCCCTGGCCGATGGTTTTATCGTCACCGGCGACAGCCTTTCAATGCTCACAGAGGCCTGCATGACCGGACGACCGGTGGCAGTGTTTACGCTGCCCATCCAGCGCAACGGCAAAGCCCGACTGCGCCATGCACTGGAACAGCGGCTGGGGGTCATCGATCGGACAACGGGGGTGCGTGGCACGCCCAAGCAGCAGGAGGGTTTCAGCAGGTTCTATTTCAAACTCGTGTCTGGGGGGGTGATAAGGCGCGAACGGCAATTCGAGCAGGCGCATATCGCACTGGGCGTGATGCCCTTGGCAGAGGGCCCCCTGCAGCCGCCGATGCTGTCTCCAGCCATGTTGCAAAGCGCCCGCGAACGCGCCATCCACGCCATTCGCGACTTGATAATCGGTGAGCGCCCGGCATGATTCTGATTGCTGCCCATGTACTTGGCGCTGAAGCTTTCGATAGTCACCAGAATAATGTTGTGACGCCGGGTCTGGTCACGCTGGGTCACGGTGCGGCGGACATCGAGCGAATCCTTTTGGATAAATTGCACGTCCCTTTCTGCCAGCTCCTGGTGGATGTGCCGGGCAACCACATCATTGGGCAACGTGCCGTAGAACTGGTCGTAGTCCAGCTCGTTATTGCGAAAGGCGGCGAAGAACTGATAGGGACCGTTACTGGCCAGCTCATGTTGATAGGTATTGCCGCCCTTGCCTCGCGGAGTGTCCTGGTCAACAACCAACAGAACACCCAGGCTCAGCGCAACAATCACCCCGATACTCAGCAAGCGCTGGCGCCAGGACGGTAACGGCGCGCCGATCACCCGCTGCAGCGGTTTGTGCAGAGCGATGCACATGACAATGGCGATCGCCGCCAGTGCCCCCAGCAATTTACCGATGGGGTATGACTCCAGGATGTTGTTCAACACCTCGTCGGAATACACCAGGTAGTCCACGGCAATGAAGTTGAAGCGCACGCCGAATTCGTCCCAGAACAGCCATTCGGCAACGGCTGTGAACAACATGACGAAAACGCTGAGCGTCAGGAGCCCCTGCAAAAACCAGCGGTGCCCACGCGAACGCCATAGCGCCGGGGGGGCACAACAGCACATACAGGCTCATCGGCAATGCGGCGTACAGCAAAAAGCTCAGGTCGTATAAGAGGCCCACTCCAAAGATCGACGCAAAAGCAGTACCCGACTCTGAAAGATGAGTGACCAGCAACACCAGGCGGGTGAGGAAAAAAATCACCAGCCACAGGCCTGTGATCATCAATAGGAAACGCAGAGGGGCTGAAGCGGGCAAACGCATTGATAACTCCTTGTTGTGCTCCCCTCCCGATTGGGAATTGCAGTGCCGATCAGGGCGACGAGTCATCAGCATTCGGACATTCCTGTCTTCAAATGCACGGCGTTATTACTCTCTTTGGAGGGGACGGTAAATCTACCGGATGATTTGGCAAAATTTCGTCAAAACGATAGGACGCGCGGGTGATCGTCAGGATCGGTCGTCGACGTAACGCTGAACCAGTTGCATGCCGGCAATCGGCAACCCTATCCCCGTGATACACAGGGTCAGGATCAGGCTGTCAATGCCAAACGCAATCAACGCTCCACCCACGAATGTGACAGGCAGCAGGGGGAAAAACACAATGCAGATGACCAGCGCGTGGGCACCCAGGATACGTTTCAATCGGCCCTTGGCGTTGAAAATGCAGACCATCCAAAACAACGCCCAGAATGCAATGGTCATCAAGTAAAGGGCCAAGTGGAACAGATCCCCTATCATTCCATAACCGTGCATGTGCATAAATCCTTGTTGTTTCTATTATTTTTGCTCTCACCCACTAGCGTAGCGGATTATGCGCAGTGTCGCTTCGCCAGCTACCGCAACCGCTGAAAAGCCCCCGGCATTCGTTCCATTTGCTCCAAAAAAAAGAGCGCCCACTGATCGAAGTGGACGCTCTTGTGGGGTTGACGACCTATACCACGCCGACGAAATCACTCGCGGTCAGTGCCACATGCCCGACCAGATCAATCTGGAAGTCCGCCCCGTTGCCACTGTTTACATTGCCCTCCACATAGGTGTGATCCACGCCGCCGACATTGACGAAGTGATACTTCAATTGCGCCTGGTTGTTGAACTCGTTGCCGGCGCCATTCCATTCGCCCAGGAAGGTGAAGTTCTGGTTGCCGGCCGACCCTGCGCCCGAGGTGCGGGCATCGATCAGTGACAGGTCGATGTGGTCCTGTCCCTGGGTAAAGTCGGTAATGGCATCCCGGGTCAGGGTCGAAGTGCCCGAGTCCCCTATGGCAGAGAAGACAAACAGGTCATTGCCTGCTCCGCCCGTGAGGGAATCGCGATTGGCGCCACCGACCAACGTATCGTTGCCGCCGCCTGCGCTGAGGGTGTCATTGCCTCCCAGGCCCGTCAGCACGTTGGCCCCACCGTCACCGATGAGGGTGTTGGCGCCACTGCTGCCGATCACATTCTCGATACCGGTCAAGGTGTCGTTGCCGGTTTGCGAGCTGCTGGCCAGGCCCGTGAGCAAGTTGACCGACGCATTGGCCGAGGTGGCCGACAGGTCGTAGGTGTCTGTGTCAGCGCCACCGTTGTAACTGTCGTTGCCGTCATTGAGTGACGCCCTGAAGGTGTCATTGCCGGCGCCGCCGAACAGCGTGTCTGCGCCCTGCCCGCCGATCAAGGTATCGTCGCCGCTGCCACCGTCCATCCAGTCGTTGCCGCCCTGGCCTTGCAGCAGGTTGGCGACGCCGTCGCCCTGGATGTGATCGTCGCCCGAGCTGCCGGTGACGTTCTCGATGCCGGTCAGAGTGTCACTGCCGGTCTGGGTGCTGGTTGACGTACCGGCGAGCAAGTCGACCGTGGCTGGCGCCGAGGTCGCCGACAAGTCATAGGTGTCTGTGCCAGTGCCACCGTCATAGTGGTCGTTGCCATCGTTCAACGAGGCCAGCATCGTGTCGTTGCCCGCCTCCCCGAAGACGTTGTCGTTGCCGGCCAGGCCACTGAGCTGGTTGTTGCCGCTGTTGCCGTGGATGACGTTGTCCAGCGCGTTACCGGTGCCGTTGATGTTGTTCGACCCCAGCAAGGTCAGGTTTTCGACGTTGGCCCCCAGGGTGTAGGTGACCGATGACATAACCGTATCGGTACCTTCATTGAGGTTCTCCTGAACCACATCGCCATTGGCGTCGACCATGTAGACGTCATTGCCGGCGTTGCCACGCAGGGTGTCGTTGCCGCTGCCGCCATCGAGTACATCGGAACCCAGGCCACCGTTGAGAATGTCATTGCCCGAGTAGCCCATCAGGATGTCCTGATAGTTGGTGCCATTGAGCGTGTTACTGAAGAAGTTGGTGCCTTCGATGAAGCGCCCTACCGCTTCTGAAGGGTCCGAAGTGAGTTGCTCGACATTGCCGTTGTTGTCGGTGTATGTCGTCACCACCCGCACTTGTTGCCCGAACTGAGCCGAAGTCGGTGCAAAGGTCGACGCGTTGGCCCCGGCGATATTGAGCCAGGCGGCGCCCACCAGCGCTTGCCACTGGTAAGAGAAACCGCTTGGGCCCGGTAAGCCGTCGGCATCCTGGATGGCCGCCGTGTTCGCCGTCAGCCGGTATTGCGCAGGCACCGGTCGACTGGGGGTGGTTGGCGCAGTGGCATAGCCCGAGAGCACCACATTGCCGGTCGGCAGATGGTTGTTGATGCTCAGGTTGACGGTGCGGTCGGCAAAACGCAGTTTCTCCACGCCGATGACAATATCGGTGCCATCGACATTCGCCGCCCCCACCCGCAAGTCCACCACCTTGAACGCCGTGATCAGCTCGCCGCCGGGGCGGGTGTCGGTGAACCGGGTGATGCTGTAGTTGGCGTAGTTACCCGAGAACAGCGCCGTGTCCGCCGCACCGTCGGCGGTGCCGGCCGCCTGGTGGTTATCCCCCAGAATGAAGTCGGGACGGGCCGCTTGCAGGCCGGTGAAGTGTTCTTCAAAGCCCTGGCTGGCGAGCAGGTGATTGAGGTCGGCGAGCTTGATCGAGTCGCCGACGATCACGTCATTGCCGCCATTGCCCTGGGCGACGTCGTCACCGCTGCCGCCGATCAACCAGTTTTGCGTCGCGTTGCCGATCAGGCCCGCCAAGGGATTGCCCGGGGTGACGGTGTTTGGCCGGCTGTCGCTGAAGCGTGAGCCGATCAAGCCCTCGATGTCGGTCAGCAAAACGTTGAACGGCTGGAACAACACACCGGTGCCGGGAGCCGCGACCACGCTCTGGTTGTTCAGGTCGGCCGCTGCATCCAGGGCAATGTTCACATCGCTGAAGGCGGCGATGTCGAAGCCGACGTCACCAATCGCTTCGTCCCCGTCACCCTGGCCGGGCGCCCCGCCCAGGCCCGGCAACAGAATATCGTCACCTGCCCCGCCGAACTCCTGGTCGCCGGTCGAGCCGCCGGAAATGATGTCGTCGCCGTCCTCACCGAACAGGATGTCAGGGCCGTCGCCGCCGTAGATTTCATCACTGCCGTCACCGCCATGCACCAGGTCGGTGTCGCCCCCGGCATCGATGTAGTCATTGCCGGCGCCACCGTACAGTTCGTCGATCCCAGCCTCGCCATAGAGATGGTCATTGCCGCCACCGCCGATCACCACATCGAGCACACCGGCGCTGGTCCCGGCATAGATGGTGTCGTCACCCTCCCCGCCATCGAGGAAGTCTTCGATATCCCCGCCGTAGATCACGTCGTTGCCGTCGCCGCCGTAGATATGATCGGCGCCGGACTTGCCATCGAGGATGTCATCGCCGCCTTCGCCATAGATCGTGTCATCGCCATCACCAGCATCGAGCCAGTCGTTGTAGTCGGTCCCGACCAATACTTCATGGGAGTTGTAGCCCACGGCCGCCGTGCCGTCAGGGTTGCTGCCCTGATCCGGCCGGTAGTCGCGGATATAGGTCTGGGCCGTATGGGTTTCCGGATTGGTCAGGCTGATCAGCAGACCGTTACCGCCGATGCCGCCGCTGCCGCCGGTGGAGTAGACACCCACGTGGTTGGCCGCGATCAGCGTGCCGTACTTGTGCTCGCTCTTGTACGCCGTGGCACTGCTGCCGGAGTCGGTGTAGCTGAGCTCGACGTAACTGTCGGCATAGCCGAACACATCGCCCGCCAGGTGCCGGGCGTCAGTGGTGCGTTCGATGATGTCCTTGAATTGCTCGGTCACCACCTGCTCGTTGAGATTGGTCATCGCCGGCAGGCCAAGGTCGAGGCGGAACAGGTAGTAGAACCGGTCACCGTCCATCAACCGTTCCATCTGGTCTTCGAAGATGGCGTTGAAGGTGGTGCCCAACTGCCCGGTGTAAACGTGTTTTTCCGCCAGGCCGCCGATCCACAGATCGATCGCGTTATAGCCATCGTAGCCGGCCACATGATTGCCATTGGCGTCCGCTGCGCCAGACAGGAAGTACGCCGCTTCCTCGGCCGTGACGCTGCCACCGGCATAGAGTGCGGTTTGTCCCGTGGTGTCGGCATCGATGATGGCCTGGGCATGCGCCACGTCACCGTCGAAGGAATAGGCGGCGATGAAATTCACCAGGGATTCGGGGTGAATCATGTTGTTGGCGAAGTCACTCCAGCTGGTATAGGGCGTCAGGCCATCCACGATCAGGTTGGTGTGGTGCTGCGCGCCGGCCGGCGAGGCGCGTTCGGCGATCAGCGCGTCGTGGATCTGCTGGCGTGCCTGGTTGAGGGTCGGCAAGCCCAGGTCACGGCCGCGCGCCAGGTTGATGGTCGCCAGGTCCAGCGGTTGTCCCAGCAAGCCCTGTTGCAGGGCCGGGGTCACGAACTCATCGATTTCGTTGCTGATTTGTCGGGTCATGCCCAACGCAATCGCCGTCGGCCCCACGTCGGCAAAGCCGCCGGGATTGAGGAACGCCTGTTCCAGGGCGTAATGGGTGATCGCGCCGGTCAGGTCATAACCACCGCTGGCGTTCTTTTCCAGGGCATCGATGGTTTCGCGTAATTGCGAGTGACCGAAACGGAAGGCGGCCTGGCCGTATTCCAGCGAGATGTTGGTATTGATGCCCGAGTCATAGGTGACGAACTCCGGCAAGTCCGGGGTAATGAGCCGCGCGTACTGATCGATCGCCACGTGCTGGTATTCCATCTCCACCGTGAGCTTGGCGGCGTAGAACAATTTGTCCTGGTCCCAGGACACCGTGACGCCATCGGCCAAGGTGAAGTTGCCGCTGGCATCGGTGTAGAAGCCGCCACTGCCGTTGCTCACCTGTACCTGCCAGTTGTGCCGCACATTGACATCGGCCTGCCCCAGCACCTCGTTCTGCAGGTTGAGCAACTGCACGTTGTGGTCTTCATGGAACACGTGGTGAATGGCCGTCAGGCCGAAGTTTTCGTTTACCCGACCATCACCGGCAATGTAGTGATCACCCACCGATTGCAACAGCAGCTCGTTGGCCACCGCGTAATCGGCAGTACCCGCCGCGGCGCTGATGGAGAAGTCGGAAAAGTTGACGAAGCTGAACAGGTTCTTCGATCCGGCGGCGCCATATTCGATCAGCGTCCCGTAGGGGTTGTTCGGGTCGAAGGTGATGCCGGTGATGCTTGAATCCACTGCTTGCAGCTTGAGCAGGTTCAGGTGCGCAGCGTCAAAGTGGGGGTTCATGTCCAGCAGGATCGCTTCGCGGGTATACACCGCTTGCACCCCTGCGGTGTTGGGATCGGCATCGAGCACATGACCGTGGGCATCGCGCACGCGGAAATTGGCAATGTCGTCCCAGGTCAGGTCGTCGCGTTGGGTGGCCAGTATGTGCGCGCGCAACTCGTTGAGCGTTGGCAGGGTCTGGTGGGTGACTACGCCATTGAGCGTCCAGGCGGCCTGATCGCTCAGGGTGGTCCCGTCGAACAGTGCCGCGCCGGCGATGAACTGGCCGGGGTGGTTGGGGTCCGCCACCCACTGGCGCAGCAACTGAGTGACGGCGTCGTTGGAACCATAGGTCTGGTTCTGGTCGATGTAGGGTGAGTCGAGGTTGACGTACTGCGCCTGGGCCTGGCCGTCCACCTCACTGACCGTTGCGCGGTGCACCTTGATCGAATACACCGGTTGCCCGTCCGGGCCGATGGAGCCGTACAGCGGGTCATTCGGTGCCAGGGGAATGGTGATGGTCGCGTTCTGGTTGGGTTTGTTGATGAAGTCCAGACCGTGATCGAAGAACTGCCCGAACAAGGTGAACCAGCCGGTGGTCGACGGGTCGCCGCTGACGGTGTTCTGGTTGCGTATGTAGTACTGGCCGGAGTCGGGCGAGGTGGTGTCGACTTCGCCGATCGTGCCCAGAATGCCTGGATCGGTCACGATGGCCACGCCATCGGCCGTGTGCAGGATATGCCCGTTGGCATCGGTGGCAAACGTCACCCCGCCACTGACGATCGTCTGGCTGATCATCCGCGGCGTGTAGTCCACCAGCGAGGCTGTCGGATCGCTGTACAGTGAACTACTGTCAGACATGGGCGTGGCGCCCGCCGGCACGCCCGGCCCGGCCAACGCGGCGTTGTCCAGGCTCTGGTGCACGTAATGCGTGTAATCGGAATGAGTCAGGCGGATGAAATTCTGTCCGAAGCTGCCCCAGGCCTGGCCGTCCTGGGTCATGTTGTTGAAGTGCCCGGAGACGTTGCGCACACCAATCGGATCGCGGGCACCGTTGTACCACGCGGTTTCACCCGCCGGCACGTCCAGCGGGTTGAAGCTGCCCAGTACACCGAGCACATGCACATTGCCGTCTGAGCCGTCGTAGCCATACAGCGGGTCCCCCGCCGTGTTGTAACCGACGATGTGAATGGTCGGGAAGGACACCTGCTGGTCAAGGAACGCAATATCCTTCTGATTGAGGGTGAAGCGCTTTAGCTCATACATGGCAATCTCCGGGTATCCGTTGACTTGATGGTTTTCCAACCGACTTATCACGATGATCAGGGAACCGAATCGATGGCAAAAGATGCAAAAGTCGAATCAAAAAACCAGACTTTTGGCGGTGAGCCGATTGAGACTTTGGTCCAGCCAGCCATGGCTCGGGAAGGCGCTCCGGCAGGCTTGTGGCGTACCCGCCTGATGCATCGCATGGGCCATCTGAGCCGCTCCACCCAGTTTGTGATCGCGGCCGCACTGATCCTCGGGCTGACCATGTTTTTCGTCGGCAAACTGGTGAGTGCGCGCATAGAGCGGGCCGCCGTGCAGAGCGCCGCCGAGGCCGGTGCTCATTACATGGAAGCGTTCCTGGAACCCTATGTGCAGGAGATGAGCCGGGATAACGGGCTGTCGGCTGCAAGCGTGGTGTCCCTGGACCGCCTCATGGACAGCCGCTCGCTCAAGCGCCACATTGTCTCGATCAAGATCTGGCGCGCGGACGGCACCGTGGTCTACAGCACGGATAAATCCATCACCAACCGTAAATTCCCGATGGACGAAATCGCCGGAGCGCTCAAAGGCAATGTCGTCACCGACCTCGAGGATCTGGATCAGGAGGAGAACGAGTTCGAACGCGAGCTCAACTTGCCGCTCTATGAAATTTATGCGCCGCTGCGGGAGTTCAACACCGGGAAGATCATCGCGGTGGGCGAGTTCTATGAAATGGCGAGCAGCCTGGAGCAGGAAATCAACCGGGTCCGCCAACAAGTGTGGCTGGTGGTGGGTGCGGCGACACTGGCGATGCTGGCGCTGCTGTTTTTCCTGGTTCGTCGGGGCGACACCATCATTCAGCGCCAGCAGGTCGCGCTGCGTCAGCGGCTGCTGGAACAAACCCGCTTGCACATCAGCAATGCCGCCCTGCAGCACAAAATGACCACTGCCACCCAGGAGTTCTCCCGGATCAACGAACTGACCCTGCGTCGCATCGGCGCCGACCTGCACGACGGGCCGGCGCAACTGCTGACGTTGATCCTGATTCGCCTGGATGACCTGGCGGAACACTGCTCGCAGATCGACCAGGAGGCCATGGAAACCATTCGCGGCGCCGCCACTGATGCCTTGCGTGAAGTCAGGGATCTGTCACGAGGGCTCGCGCTGCCGGAAATCAACGACCTGAGCCTGCCGGATGAACTGCGACTGGTGGCGCAGCGGCACGAGCAGCGCACGGGTACCAAGGTCAGCCTTTCCCTGGGGGCGTTGCCCGAAGACGCTTCGGTCCCCCTCAAACTGTGTCTGTACCGGTTTGTCCAGGAGGCGCTGAACAATGCCTATCGACATGCTCAAGGCCAGGGCCAGGCCATCGAGGCCGAATACACCGAGGGCGGGTTATTGATCAGTGTCGTGGACAGCGGACCGGGCATGGCGGCCGATGCGCTGGTGGCCGATGCCGCAGGCAGAACCCGCCTGGGGCTGGCCGGCTTGCGTTATCGCGTTGAGTCCCTGGGCGGGCTGTTCAGCATCGAATCATCCCCGGCCGGGACGTCGGTCAATGCCCAGTTCAAACTGTAGTCAGGAGCCGCCCCCGGCATCGAAGTGAGTATTGACCTCGCCGATGTGCAGTCGACCGACGGCCTCGTGTTCCCAATAGCGGCGCAGCGCCGTCACCGCCTCGACACGGTTGCGGGCATGCAGCTTCTGCATCACGCATGTCATGTAGTACTTCACGGTTTTCTCGCTGATCAGCAGCTTTGACGCCACTTCCTTATTAGTCAGGCCTTTGGATACCTCACGAATGATTTGCTCTTCGCGATGGGTCAAGTCGATCTTGCGCACCTGCGCTTCGTGCTTTTTGAAGTTGCTCAGCAGCTTGTTGGCAAACTCCGGGGTGATAAAGGTTTCGCCCCGGGCAATCGAGCGAATGGCCTGTACCAGGTCCGGTCCGCTGACCCCTTTCAACACATAGCCGCGCGCGCCAGCTTCGAGCGCCGAGTAGGCGTCATCTTCGGACTCGGACACGGTGAGCATCAGCACCTTCACGTCCGGCAATTGGGTGGCGATGAAGCGAACGGCGCCAAACACGTCACCCGGCATGTTCACGTCCATCAACATGACGTCGGGCTTGATGCGCAGTGCGATGTCTCGCGCGTCACCGGCACTGGCGCCCTGCTCCACGACCTGCAGGTCGGTACGCTTGCGCAAGGTATTGGCAACGCCTTCACGCAATAAAGGGTGGTCATCGACGATGCCGATCCGGATGAACGGGTTCATGACGCGCTCCTGAAAAAAACCGAGTGTTCGAACTCCCTTTGATTAATAGCAGCTAACCCTGAGCGGCGCTGTTCGCCGGTCGGATCGGGCGTGCCGGAACGAAGGCAAAATTAGACTTAGGTCGCACGAAATTCGACCGTCAACAGAGCATCGTCCTGACAAACATCTGAAAATAGATCAGTCAAACCGTTGTTTTTGAAGGCTGTCAAAAGCGTCAATTATTTATTGGCGGCTAAAACCCGGATCCGGGCGTTATCCGACCAACAGTCGCTCTCCTACGCTGAGGTACATCAGACCCCGCTACGGGAACGCCCCCGATGGACAAGAAAGCTCAACAGCGATCCGAGCTGGCCGACGTGTTGTTTCGACTGCGCCATGCCTTCTATTCGCTGGCCGGGTTCAGTGGCGTGATCAACGTGCTGATGCTCGCACCAGCCATCTACATGTTGCAGGTGTATGACCGGGCCCTGGTCAGCAGCAACCTCACCACGTTGTTGATGCTGACCTTGCTGATGATCGGCCTGTACACCTTGCTGGCAATGCTGGAAGTGGTGCGCACCCGGGTGTTGATCCGGGTCGGCAACCGGCTGGACATGGCCCTCAACCGCCGGGTATTTACCGCCGCGTTCGAACGCAACCTGCAGCGCGCCGGGGGCAACCCGGCCCAGGCCCTGCAAGATCTGGCGCAGGTACGCCAATTTCTCACCGGCAATGGCTTGTTCGCTTTTTTCGATGCGCCCTGGACCCCCATTTACCTGTTCGTCGCCTACCTGATCCATCCGTTGCTCGGCATCGTGACCCTGTGTGGTTCGCTGATTCTGGTGTCCCTGACCTGGTTGACCGAAATCGCCACCAAAAAGCCCCTGAGCGAAGCGAACCTGGCGTCGCAAGTGTCCGGCACCTTTGCCAACAACAACCTGCGCAACGCCGAAGTCATCGAGGCGATGGGGATGCTGCCGGCCATCACGCAACGCTGGTTTGCCAGTCATCTGCGGATCCTTGAAATGCAAACCCTGGCTTCTGACCGCGCCGCCTGCATCAGCGGCCTGGGGCGCTTCGTGCGGATCGCCTTGCAGTCGCTGATCCTCGGCACTGGCGCGTTACTGGCGATCGAAGGCTCGATCACCCCCGGCATGATGATCGCCTGCTCGATTCTCAGCGGTCGCGCACTGGCTCCGGTGGAACAATTGATCGGCGCCTGGAAGCAATTGCTGACCACCCGCCGCGCCTGGTCGCGGCTGCGGCACCTGTTGCAGGAATTTGCACCACGGGCCGATGCGATGAAACTGCAGCGTCCCCTGGGCATGCTCTCGGTCGAGCACCTGCATGCCGGGGCGCCGGGCATGAGCCAATCGATCCTGCGCGGTCCTAACTTCAACCTGGCGCCGGGGGAATCGCTGGGCATCATCGGCCCTTCGGCATCGGGCAAATCCACCCTCGCCCGGCTGCTGGTGGGCATCTGGCCGGCCCAGAGCGGCAAAGTGCGGCTCGATGGCGTGGACGTGTACCTGTGGAACAAGGCAGAACTGGGGCCCTGGGTCGGCTACCTGCCACAGGACGTGGAATTGTTCGAAGGCAGCATCGCCGACAACATCGCCCGCTTCGGCCCGCTCGACAGTGACGCGGTGATCGTCGCCGCCAGGCGCGCCGGTGTACACGACATGATCCTGCGCTTTGCCCATGGCTATGACACGACCCTGGACGTGGACGGCAACCCGCTGTCGGGCGGACAGCGCCAGCGCATCGGGCTGGCCCGCGCACTGTACGGCGAGCCGGCGATCATCGTGCTCGATGAGCCCAATGCCAACCTCGATGACGCCGGGGAAAAAGCCCTGATCGAGGTACTCGAGGACCTCAAGCGCCGCGGTTGCACCACGGTACTGATCAGCCACCGCCCGAGCATCCTCGGCACCGTCGATAAAGTCCTGATGCTGCGCGAAGGCAGCACGCAATTGTTCGGCCCGCGAGATGAGGTGTTTGCCGCGCTGCGCCAAACCAGCGTGCTGCCGACCGTGGGCGCACCCACCCTGTCAGCCGTGCGCGGGAGAGAATGAATGGGCGCCCTGAGTGTTGACCCGCGTGGCCAGGAGCTGGCGTTGGCGGTGGCCAATATCGATGTCGACGACCGTCGCCCGGTGCGCTGGGGCGTACTGCTGGTGATCCTGGGTTTTGGCAGCTTTCTGCTCTGGTCCTGGCTGGCTCCACTGGATGCCGGCATCGTCGCCACTGCCACGGTCAAGGTCACCAGCAACCGAAAAACCATCCAGCACCTCACCGGTGGCAGCGTCGAGGCGATTTTGGTGCGCGAAGGCCAAGGCGTGAGCCAGGACCAGGAACTGATGCGGCTCGATGCCACCCAGGCGCTCTCTGAGCAAGGGGTGGTCAACGCGCAATACATTGCCACCAAAGCCATGGAAAACCGTCTGGAGGCCGAACGTGATGGCGCCAGCGAGGTAACCTTCGACCCGGCCATGCTGCAGCGCTATGCCGGTACCGAGCACCTGGCCGACGCCCTTGAGTTGCAACGGCATTTGTTCACCACGCGGCGTACCAGCCTGGCCGGCGAAATCGGCATCCTGCGCGAATCGCTGGTATCAGCCGAGGCACAGATCAAAGGCCTGCAGCACATTTATTCGGCCCGTTCAGCGCAACTGGGTTTTCTCAATCAGGAGCTCACCGGGGTGCGCCAGCTCGCTGCCGAAGGCTACGTGCCGCGCAACCGGATGCTCGAACTGGAACGCACCGGCTCGGACCTCAATGCCTCCCAGGCGGAAAACCTCAATAACATTGCTCGCGCCAAAGGCCAGATTGCCGACATCAAACTGCGCATCCTTCAACGCGAATACGACTACCGCAAGGAGGTGCAATCGCTGCTGGCCGACGTACAGAAAGAGAACAGCGCCCTCACCGATCGCTTGCAGGCACTGGACTATCAAGTGCGCCACACCGTCATCCGTTCACCGATCGATGGCGTCGTCCAGGGTTTGAGCGTGTCGACCATCGGCGGCGTCATCGCGCCCGGCTTCAAGGTCATGGAAATCGTGCCGGCCCACGAACCGTTGCAGATCGATGCAATGATTCCGGTTCAGGCCATCGACCGCATGACCCCGGGGCTGCCAGTGATGATTTCCTTCCCGGCGTTCAATCACGTGCAAACGCCGAACATTCCTGGGCAGGTGCTGACCATTTCCGCCGACCGCCTGGTCAGCGATGACAATAAACAACCCTATTACCTGGCGCAGATCGAAGTGACGCCGGCCGGCATGGCCATGCTCGGCAGCAACCATATCCGCGCGGGCATGCCTGCCTCCGTCACCATCAAGACCGGTGAGCGCAACCTGCTCAGCTACCTGTTGAAACCGTTGCTCGATCGCGTCAACAGCGCGTTCAAGGAGCAATGACATGTCCGGCGAGCGGTGGCTCATCGCATGTTGGCTATGCCTGGCGCCCTGCGTTCAGGCGCTGGACCTGCGCGAGTCCTGGGACCTGATGCAGCTCCAGGGACCGACTTACCTGTCCGCTGGGCACGAACGGGACGCCGCCCTGGAAAACCGCGCGATCGGCCAATCCGGATTGCTGCCGAAAATCGGCATTACCGCGTTCGACAACCACATCAACGGCACGCAAAAACAACCGGATTTCTACGGCAACAGCCACACCAACGACCTGAACTACGCCTCCAGGGGCGCAACCTTGCAACTACGCCAACCGCTGTTCAACAAACAGAAAATGGCGGAGTACCGCCAAGGCCAATATCAGGCCGAGTACGGCGTGGCGGTATTCGATGGCAAAGCCCAGGACGCGGCGGTCAAACTGGCGGGGCGTTACTTCGACGTCTTGCTGGCCCACGAAACCGTGGCGCTGGCCTCGGCCAAACTCAAATCCTTCAACGAACAAGTGGCCTCCACCCAACGGCGCAAGGACCTGGGCGATGGCACGGTCACCGACGTCGACGAAGCAGCCGCCCGGCGCGATCTGGCCCAGGCCGAGCTGATCGAAGCCGAAGACAGCGTGACCGTAGCCCGGCGGCTGTTGCAGGAATACCTGGGCCAGACGCCCGATGAAATCGCCACGCTGCAGGACAACTTCCCCACCCCGCCACTGCAACCGGACAACCTGCAGGAATGGATCATCCGCGCCGGCACCGACAGTCCCTCGATCCGCGCCCGCCGTTTGAACGTCAACACCGCCGACGAAGAAGTGGCCAAAGCCAAGGCCGGTCACTGGCCCACCCTCGATCTGGTGCTTGGCTATACCGCCGCCGACAGTGAAACCCTGTCCACCCAGAACCAGCGCAACCGCTACACCTCTGCGGGTGTGGAGCTGAACATTCCGCTGTACAGCGGCGGCTACGTCAGCGCCCGGGCCAGGCAAAGCGTTGCCACCCGCGATCAGGCCGAAGAAGACCTCAATGCCACCCGCGAAGAAATCATCTCCGGCACCACCCGGGAATTTCGCGGTGTGCAAAGCGGCGAAGCGCGCATCCACGCGTTGGAAAAAGCGGTCAAATCCAGCGAACGCTCATTGGAATCCTCGAAAAAAGGCTTCCTGGCCGGCACCAGCACCAACGTCGACATTCTCAACGCCCAGGAACAGATCTACACCGCCCGCCGCGACCTCTTCGAAGCCAAGCTGCGCTACCTGATGGCCAAATTGCGGCTGGCGGCCGATGTCGGTGCGCTGGGCGATGACGACATCGCCAGCGCCAATGCGTACCTTGGGCCGAAGTTGTCGTTTTGAAGTTGCCTCTGTCACGCGCACTGATGACCTTATTGCCCAGACGTCCCGGCAACAGGTTTCGCCCGTCAAACATGTGCCTGGCAAAGGGTTTCCCGCGGCAGCCGGCGTCGTCAGCTTCGTGGTACTGACCGCTAACGTCGCTGGCGCAGAAACTCCTCCAGCTCTCTGATGGGCAGCGGCCGACTGAACAGGTAGCCCTGCGCTTGATCGCAGCCGTTTGCCGTGAGGAATGCCAGTTGTTCGGGTGTCTCCACGCCTTCGGCTATCACCTGCAGGTTGAGGCTGTGTGCCAATTCAATGATGGTTTTGGCGATGGCCGCGTCCTGAGGGTTGCTGGTCACTTCGCGAATGAAGGCGATATCAATTTTGAGCTTGTCGATCGCAAATCGTCGCAGGTACGCAAGGCTCGAATAACCGGTGCCGAAGTCGTCGATGGACACCTTGACCCCCATTTGTCGCAGGGTTTTCAAGCTGGCAATGGTGTGCGCAGTGTTCTCCATCAGCGAGCTTTCAGTCAGTTCAATCTCCAGCCAGTGCGGATCGATCTGATGCTCGATCAGCGCCTGCTGCATCGTGGCAATCAGATCGCCCTCGATGATCTGCTCTCCAGCGACGTTGACCGCTACCTGGCACGGTTGCTGCCCTGAGCGCTGCCATTCGGCGATTTGCCGGCACACTTGGGTGATCACCCATTCGCCGACAAGAGTGATCAGCCCCAGGCTTTCCAGCATTGGGACGAAGACAGCGGGAGAGACGTTGGCCTGACCGGGCCGAGGCCAGCGCAACAGGGCTTCGAGTCCACACACTCGACCGTCCGCCAGGCTGATCTTGGGCTGGTAGAACAACTCGAATGCCTGCTGTTTCACGGCATCGCGCAAGGCGGTTTCCATGGCTTGACGCGCCGACACTTCCTCATTCATTTGCGCCGTGTAAAAACAATAGGTATCCCGGCCTTTCTTTTTCGCCCGGTGCATGGCGGTGTTCGCGTGTTTGATCAATGCGTGTGCATCGCTGCCGTCACTGGGGTACAGAGCAATGCCGATACTGGCGGTCATCGCGGTTGAGTGAGCCCCCAGTTCAAAAGGCTCGCGCAGCTTTTCACGTATGCGCTCCACGGTTTGCAGAGGATTGGCCTGCCCCTGGCGAATCATCAGGATCAGTGCAAATTCATCACCGTCCATGCGCCCCAATGTGTCACTGACGTTGAGGCAGCCAGCCAATCGCAGACCCAGTTCGGTCAGCATCTGATCGCCCATCAGATGCCCCCATGTCTCATTGACGTTATTGAAACCATCCAGATCAACGGTCACCACCGCCAGTTGCCAGTGACTGAGCAATGCCTGGGTCAGCCCCATTTGCAGTGTCGTGAAAAACAGATTGCGATTGGGCAGGCCGGTCAACGTGTCGTAGTGGGCCATCTTCAGCAGGCGCTGATCGGTTTCCTTGCGAAGGGAGATGTCCCGCGCAATGCCGACGATAATCCACTCGTCACCGGCCTTGTACGCCTCGCGGTGCACTTCGACCGGGATGTAACTACCATCCTTGCAACGGATGCGCGTTTCCGTCGGGTCGCTTGGGCCGCTGCCGGCGATGATCTGGTCATACATCAGTTCCAACTGCTCGATGGACTCGTCGCTGAGCTCGGCGGGGGATTTGTGCATCAGCTCTTCGGCGGTATAGCCCATCACCTGGCTGGCCCGCCGGTTGAACTCGATCAGTCGCATGCTTTTGCGGTTTACCAGAAATATCGCATCGCTGGAGGCATCCATGGCCAAGCGAAATCGCTCGAGGTCAATGGTGCGTTGTTGCAGTTGCTCTTCCAGCACCAGGCTGTGGCTTTTCAGATAATCGCCAAAGGCCTTGAGCCTCAGCAGATTGCGCACGCGCAACCACAATTCGGCGCTTTCCACCGGTTTGTTGAGGAAATCCTCGGCACCCGCCTCCAGCCCCGAAATACGGGCGCTGTGCTCACCCAGGGCGGACAGCATGATGATCGGGATGTTCGCCAGGCTTTTGTCGGACTTGAGCAGACGGGCAACTTCATACCCGTCCATGCCGGGCATCATGATGTCGAGCAGGATCAAGTCTGGCGGTTGATGCTCGACGATTTCGAGCGCCTCCTCTCCTGAACTCGCAGTCAACGTGCGATACCCCTGATCTTCCAGGAGCACTTTCAACAGTTTGCGCACGAGGGGATCGTCGTCGACTATCAGCAGCATTGCGGGGGTGATGGACATACGCAGAACTCAAGTAGAGGGCTGTTGAGGCAGATCGTTTTGCAGCAACGTGTCGATGACCCGATAGAGTTCCTTGTAGCGCAGCGGTTTGATGATGTAGGCGTTGCAGCCGGCCAGACGTGTTTTCTCTTCGTCTTCCTTCATGGCCATGGCAGTGAGCGCAATCACCGGAATCGTCGCGGTCAGCGCATCACTCTTGAGCAACGAGGTGGCCTTCAGACCATCCATTCCCGGCAACTGGATATCCATCAGGATCAACGCAGGCTGAAGCTCGCGAGCAAGCTTCAGGCCGGTTTCCGCATCAGCCGCGCAAATGACGCTGTGACCGACACTGGTGAGCAACAGCCGGGCCAGACGCATATTGGCAGCGTTATCTTCGACGATCAGGATTTCAGCCACGGCGCCTCCACAAGGGTCGAATGACGGATGGGCAACCACGCCACGAATCGAGCGCCCGCGCCCTCAAGGCTGGCCACCGCGACGCTGCCGCCATGGAGTTCGGTCAACTGCTTGACCATCGCCAGGCCCAGGCCGGTGCCCTCGAATTTGCGCGCCAGGCTGCTGTCGATCTGACTGAAGGCCTTGAACAACTTGTCCATGCTGCTTTCGGCAATGCCGATGCCCGTGTCACTGACACTCAACTCCAGAAACTGCTCGAAGTCGCTCTGCGGCACCGGGAAACCCTGCACCGGCCAGTGCCCTGCCAGCGTCCCGACTTCGTCACGCGACACCTGACGCACCGCAAGCGTCACCACGCCGCCCGGTGCGCTGAACTTCACGGCGTTGGCGAGCAGGTTGTAGACGATCTGTTTAGTCTTGCGCAGATCGAGCTCAAAGCTGCCCAGATCAGCCTCTGCGTCGAGTTTCAACTGAATGTGTTGCAGTGCGGCTTTCTCACGCACGATCAACAAACTGTTGCTCAGCAAGCTTTGCAGTTCGACGGGCTCCAGCTCCAGCGCCATCATCCCCGCCTCGACTTTTGACAGATCGAGGATGTCGTTGATGAGTGAGAGCAAATGTTGGCCACTGTTGAAAATATCGCTGATGTACTCGCGCTGGGTGTCGGTCATGTCACCCACCATGCCGTCCTTGAGCGCTTCGGAAAAACCGATCACCGCATTGAGCGGCGTGCGCAATTCATGGGACATGGTGGCGAGAAACTCGGACTTCATGTGGCTGGCATGTTCGAGCTCTATATTCTTCTCTTCCAGGGTCCGCTCGAAGCGCTTGCGCTCGGTCACATCCCGAGCGGCGGCGAACACACCTTGCAGCTTGCGATCACGGTCGTGAAAGGTTGCCGCGTTATAGGACACGACGGTTTCGGTGCCGTTGTAGGCGCGCACGGTGAGTTCGTAATCGCTGACTTTGTTTTCACTGAGCACACGCTTGATGGCCGCGTCGGCGCGGGCCGGGTCTGTGAAGAAATTCTTGCACGGCGCACCGATCAACTCGTCCCGCGTGCGGCCGGTGAGCGCCATCATCTGTTTGTTGACGTCGGAAATGATCCCCTGCGGATCCGTCATCATCAGCGCGTCGATGTTCGACTCGATCAATGAGCGGGTATAGAACTGCTGATCGCGCAGGCGCTGATCCAGCAAGGCCTGCGCCGCTTCTTCCTGCTTGCGGGCGGTGTTGTCCGTGCCGATCAGCAGATAGCCGATGATGGTTTCGCTGCTGTCGCGCAACGAGGTCACCGACACCATCGCCGACAGCCGGCTGCCATCCTTGCGGATGTAGGTCAGTTCATAAATATCTTCAATACCCCGGGAGGCTTTGAATACCAGGGCCTCGAAACCCGGCGTGATCGGCGTCTTGAGCTCCTGGCTCAGTGCGGCTGCGCGGGTGATCAATTCAGCGGAGTCGGAAATGTCCGCCGGGGTGATTTTGTTGATCACGTCTTCAGACAGGTACCCGAGCATGCGCTCTGCACCGACATTGAAGATCTGGATAACGCCTTTTTCGTCGGTAGCGATACTGGAAAAGTACGCACTGTTGAAAATTGCATCCTGGAGGGCACCGGTCTTGAGCATCGATTGCTGCCGGCGAAACTCGACAAGCTTCTCGGCACGAGACTGGGGCTTGCTGAACGGAGGGCCTGTAGACGGAGTATCCATATATTCGTTTCCCGTTAACTCGCGAACCTGACCGTGATGACGGTGCCGTAAAGCGTGCTTACGGAAATCGCCCGAATGGGCGACTAGAGGTAGTTACACCATAGCAGAGTGCTTTGCATTGAAGGGGATTGCGAGGCATCCCCGCTTCTTCACCCCCTTGATCGAACCCCTCCCCAAGCAACAGGTCTGCTCCTTTATAGCCTCTGAGGGGATAGACCCAATGTCCACGCAACACACGCTTGTCGTTCTCGCCCGCTGCGGCTATGCCGCTCGGGGTGTTCTGTACCTGATCATCGGGATCTTCGCCCTGCTGGCCGCCCAAGACTCGACCAAACCCAAGGACAGTCACAAAAGCCTTGAGGCGCTGTTGAGCCAGCCTTTCGGTCATGTCCTGGTCGGGCTGGTGGTGGCGGGCCTGCTCGCCTTCGCCGGGTGGCGAATATTGCAAGCGACTCGGGATGTCGACCATCACGGCACGACACTCAAGGGGGTGGTGATTCGTGCCGGTTTGCTGGCAGGCGGGTTGGTCAATGGCGCTCTGGCGTTCTTCGCTTTGGGCCTGCTCATCAGTGGCGTCAGAAGCTCGGGTCATTCCTCAGGCGGGCAAACGAAGGATCTGCTGGCGGATCTTTTATCCTGGGAGCACTCGAACTTGCTGATCTATCTGGTGGCGCTGGTCCCGTTCGGCGTGGGTCTGGCTCACATCATCAAGGGCTGGCGGGCCTCGTTCGAGAAGTACCTGGAGGCTGACGAAGAAGTGATGCGCTACATACGCCCGGTGTCACGGTTTGGCCTGATCGCCCGCGGCGTGGTGTTTATCGAGATCGCGATATTGCTGACGTTGAGTGGTTCGCGCTACCAGGCCGCCGATCCGCCCGGCATGAAAGAAGCCCTCGATGCGCTGCAGAACCTGCCCGCCGGCGCCTTGATCCTGATGGTCATGGCTCTGGGGTTGATCGCCTTTGCAACTTACAGCTTTTGCGAAGCGGCCTGGCGCAAGATCAACATGGATGTGCCGGGCGTAGCCAGTTCGTATTAACGCCCACTCGCCTGCAAATTTCCTGAACTGTTGCACGCCGACAGCTTCTACCGTGTGACCGATTTGGTCCGCCACGGGGTGAACACATCCCTCATCTTTTCCGGAGTGCCTGATCATGATCGATCAACCAACGAGCGATACCGCATCGAGCCAGGATCGTCCCGCCAGCCGCCTCAACGAAGGCCTGCCTTATCCATTGGGCGCCACATGGGATGGCTCGGGGGTCAATTTCGCGATTTTTTCTGCCAACGCCACCAAAGTGGAGTTGTGCCTGTTCGACGCCGACGGCAAGGAAGAAATCGAGCGCATTGCCCTGCCCGAATTCACCAATGAAATCTGGCACGGTTACCTGCCCGATGCACGGCCTGGCACCCTGTACGGTTACAGGGTGCACGGCCCGTACGATCCGGCCAACGGCCATCGTTTCAATCCCAACAAATTGCTCATCGACCCCTATGCCAAGCAGATTTCCGGCGAGTTGCAATGGGACGACGCGCTGTTTGGCTATACCGTCGGCCATGAGGACGGCGACCTCTCGTTCGATGAACGCGACAGTGCGCCGTTCATGCCGCGCTGCCGGGTCATCGACCCGGCGTTCACCTGGGGCGACACGGCCAAGCCGAACGTGCCCTGGGAAAACACGGTGTTCTACGAGACCCATGTGCGCGGTTTCACCATGCGCCATCCCTCGGTACGAGAGTCTGAACGCGGCACCTACGCCGCTTTCCATCAGAACGACGTGGTCGAATACATCCGCTCGCTGGGGGTGACGTCGGTCGAGTTCATGCCCGTGCATTACTTCCTCGATGACAACCATCTGCTGGAAAAAGGGCTGCGCAACTACTGGGGCTACAACACCCTGGGGTTTTTCGCGCCGCATGCGCGCTACATGGCCGGGCAGTCCATCGGCGAGTTCAAGATCATGGTCTCGCGCTTTCACAAGGCCGGGCTCGAGGTGATCCTGGACGTGGTGTACAACCACACCGCCGAAGGCAACGAGATGGGCCCTACCCTGTCGCTCAAAGGCATCGACAACGCCAGTTATTACCGCCTGATGCCGGACAATGCGCGCTATTACATCAACGATACGGGTACGGGCAACACGCTCAACATGAGCCATCCGTGCGTCTTGCAAATGGTGACCGACTCGCTGCGTTACTGGAGTTCGGAGATGGGCGTGGACGGCTTCCGGTTCGACCTGGCGACCATCCTGGGCCGCGAGCCTGAGGGGTTCAGCGAGGGCGGCGGTTTCCTCGATGCCTGTCGTCAAGACCCGGTGCTGGCCAAGGTCAAGCTCATCGCCGAACCCTGGGACTGCGGCCCCGGCGGTTATCAGGTCGGCAATTTCCCGCCGGGCTGGATGGAATGGAACGACAAGTTCAGGGACATTTCCCGTGCCTTCTGGAAAGGTGATGACGAGATGCTCGGCGACTTCGCCAAGATCTTCCTGGGGTCCGGTGAGCAGTTCAATCGCCGGGGCCGCAAACCGGCGTCATCGGTCAACTTCATCACCGCCCATGATGGCTTCACCCTGAACGACCTTGTGTCCTACAACGAGAAACACAACGAGGCCAATGGCGAAGACAATCGGGACGGCCACTCTGACAATCGGTCTTGGAACTGCGGTGTCGAAGGGCCCACCGAGGACCCGGCGATCATCGACCTGCGCTACCGGCAGATGCGCAATCTGCTGGCCACGCTGTTCCTGTCCCAAGGCACGCCCATGCTGCTGGCGGGCGACGAGTTCGCCCGCACCCAGGGTGGCAGCAACAATGCCTACTGCCAGGACAGTGAGATCGGCTGGGTCGACTGGAACATCAGTGAGAAAAGCGCTGAGCTGCAGGAGTTTGTCCGCTACCTGATCGAAGTGCGCAACCGCCACCCGCTGCTTCGTCGCAACCGTTTCTTCACCGGAGAGTACGACGAATCCCTGGGCGCCAAGGACGTCAGCTGGCTTCAGCCTGGCGGCGGCGAAATGTCCACCGAACAGTGGCAGGACGGCAACAGTCGCTGCATGGGCATCCTGCTGGACGGCCGAACCCAGACCAGCGGCATCCGCCGCGAAGGGGTCGATCACTCACTGCTCATCATCGTCAACGCCCACCACGACGTCGTCGGCTTCAAACTGCCCGAAGTACCGCAGGGCCGACACTGGATACTGCTGCTGGACACCAACCAAACCGACATCGAACCCGGCGAGACCTTCGCCTTCGGTGACGAGTACCAGGTCACCGGCCGTTCGATGCTGATGTTCGAGCTGAAAAAGCCGTCTGATAAAAAGCGTAAGTAAGGGGTGTCGGCACCGCAGGCAATCTGCGGTGCTGCCAGAATCGGCCTTCGACACAGATCCCCTGTAGGAGCGAGCATGCTCGCGATGGAGGTCAACGATAACGCGGGATGTCTGATTGAACACGTTGTCTGGGCATTCATCGCGAGCAAGCTCGCTCCTACAGGGGATTTGTGGTGTACACAGCATCGCGTTCGACCCAGATCAACTGTAGGAGCGAGCTTGCTCGCGATGGACGTCAACGATAACGCGGGCAACCTGATTGAACGCGTTGCCCCGGCATTCATCGCGAGCATGCTCGCTCCTACAGGGGATGTGTGGTGTACACAGCATCGGCGTTCGACCCAGATCAATTGTAGGAGCGAGCTTGCTCGCGATGGAGGCCAACGATAACGCGGGCGGCCTGAATAAACGCGTCGCTCGGACCAGGCCGATCGCATATTCCGTTGGGAGATATCGCGATTGAAGGTACTCGAGGGGTTCGGTGTAAGATCCAATGGCCCGCAAACCGGGGCGACTACCTGAAAACAAAGGGACTGGCCCGGTGCACAGGCTTGCTGCCGAGCACGTCACATGAATGCAGTCGAGGAGCGGTGACGATGGCGAAACTCCAGGGGGCGAAAGCCGCTGCGGGACGTTCGGTGAAAGAGCAGCGGCCGGTGAAGACCGTCGGCTTTCTGGTCATCCCCAACTTTACGACCATCGGTTTCGCCTCGGCGGTGGAAACCCTGCGCATGGCCAATATGGCGGCGCGCGAGCCAATGTTCCGCACAGTGATCATCGGCACCAGCCTGGACCCGGTCACCGCCAGCAATGGCATGCGCATTCTGCCGGATCACACCATCGACGATGCGCCCCGGCTCGACATGCTGTTCGTCGTCGGCTCCAACCCGATCGTCTCCAATCACGGCAGCCGTCCGCTGCTCAACTGGTTGCGCAAGTTGGCCCACGACCAGGTGCCGCTGGGTGGTATCTGCACCGGCAGCCACCTGTTGGCCCGTGCCGATTTGCTCAAGGGTTACCGCTGTACGATTCACTGGGAGGACATCGAGGCGTTGAAGGAGCGTTTCCCCGGTATCATCATTTCCAACCAACTGTTCGAACTCGACAGAGATCGCTACACCTGCTCCGGTGGCGTGGCATCGATGGACATGACCCTGCAACTGATCGCCCGCGAGCCCGGTGGACGGGACATCGCTGCCCATGCGGCCGAGTTGTTGCTGTGTGATCGTGCCCGGGGTGCCCAGGAGCAACAGCGGGTGCCCTTGCGGCAAAAGCTGGGCACTTCGCAGCCCAAACTCAGCCAGATGGTGGCAATCATGGAAGCCAACCTCGAGGAGCCCATAGGACTGGAAGAACTCGCCCGATTGAACGAGGTGTCGGTGCGCCACCTTGAACGGCTGTTCCATAAACACCTGCAACGCACACCGAGCCAGTACTACCTGGAACTGCGCCTGTCCCGGGCGCGGCAACTGTTGTTGAGCAGCGAATCGCAAGTACGCGACGTCGCCCTCGCCTGCGGCTTTGTCTCCGCGGCGCACTTCTCCAAATGCTACAGCCGGTTTTTCGGTGTATCGCCCATTGGCGAGCGCAGGCAGGTGGCGGCTGCGCATTGAGCGGGTGGGAACGGGTGATGGTGAGTGGCATTCAGTATTGAGAGTGGCTGTGATGGCCTCTTCGCGAGCAAGCCCGCTCCCACATTGGGTGCAGGTGAACACGAAATGGGTGTCCACCGAAGACCCAGTGTGGGAGCGGGCTTGCTCGCGAAGGCGTCCTCAAGTACGCCTTGATCCGTCAGTCCTGCAACGCCTTATGCGCCGTTTCCCGACTCGCCAGCATGGCAACCAGTGCCACCGCCGCTGCCGCCAACAGATACCAGGCCGGGGCCATCTTGTTGCCCGTCAATTGAATCAGCCAGGTGGCGATAAAGGGCGCCGTACCGCCGAACACCGCGTTGGCGATGTTGAAACTGAAGGCAAAGCCACTGAAGCGCACGCGGGTGGGGAATATCTCGGCGAGGAAACACGGCAATGTCCCGTCGTTCATCGCCAGGATGGCGCCGAAGGCGATCTGGATCATCAGAATCACGATCAGCGGCTGGTTCTCCAACCACCCGAACAACGGGAAGGTCAGCGCGAGAAACAGCAGTGACGCGGTCAGCAGCATCGTCTTGCGCCCGAACCGGTCCGACAGCGTGCCCATCAGGAAAATCAGGCCGATGTAGGTGGCCAGCGACACCGTCGACGCCAGGAACGAATCGCTCTCGCTCATGCCCATCTCGGTGGACAGGTAGGTCGGCATGTAGCTGAGCAACAGGTAGAACGCCACCGCATTCAGGCACGTGGCACCGATCCCGATCATCACACTGCGCCGGTGTACCGTCAGCAATTCGCGAACCGGGGCATGAGTGGCGCATTCCTTGGCTTCGAGGCGTTTTTCCATCTCCAGGAATTTGGGGGTGTCCTGAAGACTCATGCGGATATAGCGCCCCACCAGCCCGAACGGCGCTGCGAGCAGAAATGGCAGGCGCCAGCCCCAACTGTGCAGGTCCTCGACGCTCATCCACGCATGCAGACCGGCGACAAATACCGCACCGAACAGCAAACCGGCAGCGGTGCTCGCCGGCACGATGCTGGTGTACAGGCCGCGTTTGCCCTCAGGGGCATACTCGGCGAGAAAAGCCGATGCCCCGGCGTACTCACCTGATGCAGAAAACCCCTGGAACAAGCGGATCATCAACAACAGCGCCGGTGCCCAGAGACCGATATGGTTGTAGGTCGGCAGGATGCCGATGCAGAAGGTCGAGATCGACATGATCAGGATCGACCAGGACAACGCACTGCGCCGCCCGTATTTATCGCCGAAATGCCCCCAGACCAATCCTCCCAGCGGGCGGACGATGAAGGACAGCGCGAACACCGCGAAGGTCGCCAGCAACGCGGTGGCCTTGTCGGTCTGCGGAAAAAACGTCAGGGCGATCACCGTGGCCAGATAGCCGTAGGCGGCATAGTCGAACCACTCGACGAAGTTACCCATGAAACTGGCACTGGCCGCGCGGCGCAAGGCCTTGCGTTCGGCGCTCTGTTCAAGGGGTTGCGCCTGGGTCGGTGTCAGGCTTGCGCTTTGGGTGCTCATTGGGCACCTCCGTTGTGAGAGGTGCGGTTATCGAGGTAAAGAGACGGGACGTGGCACATGACAAAACCCTCTATTGTTGTACTTGGCAGGGTTAAGGTTCAGTAGAGGCTGCGCGCTTTTTAGCGTGCATGCGTTGTTTTTTTGCAACGGGTGGAACAAGCGCCGCACAGGCTGGCTGCACGGCGCGGGCGCTTACTTTTTGATGATGTTGTGTTCCGGGCCGTACGGGAATCGGGTGATGTTTTCACCGCCCTGCTCGTTGACGATCAGAATGTCGTGCTCACGGTAACCGCCAGCGCCGGGGAGCCCCTCGGGCAGCATGATCATCGGTTCGATGGACACCACCATCCCCGGCTCGAGCACTGTGTCGATGTCCTCACGCAACTCCAGGCCGGCTTCACGACCGTAGTAATGACTGAGCGTACCGAAGGAGTGACCGTAGCCGAAGGTGCGGTATTGCAGCAGGTCGTGCTCCAGGAAAATCTCGTTCAATTGCAGCGCGATGTCGCAGCAGCGCACGCCCGGCTTGATCAGCTTCAGGCCAGCCTCGTGCACTTTGACGTTCACCTCCCACAGGCGCAGATGCTCATCGGAGCAGTGGTCCAGGAACAGGGTCCGTTCCAGCGCCGTGTAATAGCCGGCGATCATCGGGAAGCAGTTGAGGCTCAGAATGTCGCCCTTGTTGACCTTGCGCGACGTCACCGGGTTATGGGCCCCATCGGTGTTGATGCCGGACTGGAACCAGGTCCAGGTGTCCATCAGTTCGGAGTCGGGAAAGGTGCGGGCAATTTCTCGCACCATCGCCTGCGTGGCGTGCAGGGCCACTTCGTACTCAGGCACTTGGTCACGCAGCGCTTCAACGATGGCCGCCCCACCGATGTCGGCGATACGCGCACCCTGACGAATGATCGCGTGCTCTTCAGCGGACTTGATCATGCGCATGCGCATGCACGGTGCGCCGATATCCACCAGTTCAGCCTGCGGATAGCGGCTGGCGAGTTTGTCGCGATTGAGCAAGTTCAGGTGATCGAACTCGACACCGATGCGGCCGGCCTTGGGCAAGGCTTGCTGGATCGCGACGAAATAGTTGTCGCGCTGCCAGTCGGTGTAGACGATGTTTTCCGTGCCGACCGTGCGGCGCCATGGCTGGCCGCCATCGATGTTGGCGCTGATGGTGACGGCGCTGTCCTGGGTCACCACCAGTGCGTATTGACGACCGAAGGAACAGTACAGAAAGTCACTGTAGTAATTGATGTTGTGATAGGAGGTGAAGACGGCCGCGTCGATATTGTTTTGCGCCAGATAAGCCCGCAGTCTGGCCTGACGGTTGGCGTATTCCTGGGCCGAGAACGTCGGGCCTACTTTTTCGCCGTTCTTGATCCGGATGGTTTTCGGCATTTGCATGTCATTTACCCCTGTCATTGTTTGAGCTGCAGATGAACCCGATGTGGCGGGCCGCTGGAGATCATTCGAACAGATGCAAACCAGGGTTTTTTGTGCAAATCCGACCTGTAGTTGACCAGATCCGCTGTTTGCGGTCCGGTCTTGATCTGACAGAAAGACGTTCATTCACGAAAAAGCGCATTTTCTCGACAAAAAAAAGGCCCACATGAATGCGGGCCAAAAAAAACCAAACCAAAGCAAGCGGGAGCAAGCCAAACACCGGAATATGCGCACCGACATTCAGCCTTCGCTTGCCGTCATTCTACCCGAGCGTCGGTTCATGAATAATCACCACGACCGATAATGACTATTGAAATCAATGGCCTGGACACCGGTTATGGCTGATTGAAACAGTCGGCTGTCGGTGAGACAGACAGACTGAAGTTGGATCCCTTCTGCGCGCCGGAACAGGCGGCTTTTATTTTTGTTCGAATGCGTATTTAATTGCACTCACGGACGGTCATGCACCGAACGCGGGCGCAGGCCCTTCTCACTTTCTGTTGATAGGTCAGGAGTCATCATGATTCTCAAGCGCGTAGGCTCACAGCCATCGATCAAGGCCCCCGAAGCGTATTTCACCGGCAACGTGCGTATGGACCCGCTCAACAATCCGCCTGAGCCCGCCCGGGTGTCGGTCGTCAGCGTGACGTTCGAGCCTGGTGCACGCAGTGCCTGGCATACCCATCCGTTGGGTCAGACGCTGATCGTCACCGCGGGCTGCGGCTGGACCCAGTGCGAAGGCGAGCCCATCGTGGAGATCCGCGCCGGCGACGTCATCTGGTGCCCGCCCGGCCACAAGCATTGGCACGGTGCGTCGGCGACCACGTCCATGACCCACATCGGGGTTCAGGAGGCGCTGGACGGGGTCAGTGTGGTGTGGATGGAAAAGGTCACCGACGAGCAGTACAACGTCGGGCCCACGGCGCAGTAGGCCGGTGGAGATAGCTCAACAGGCGCAGCGCCTTCGATAGTACGATTGCGGGCATTGTTGCACCGAAAGGTCGAACCCCATCACGCGAAGGCAGCGAACCCGATTGAACATCGATACCCGCATCAAATTCCGTCATCTGCTGTGTTTTCTGGAAGTGGCGCGCCAGGGCAGCCTGGCCCAGGCCTGCGACAAGTTGGCCATCAGCCAGCCTGCCCTGTCCAAGACCCTCAAGGAACTGGAAACTTTGCTCGATGCCAAGCTGTTCGAGCGCAGCAAGAAGGGCTCGACGCTGACGGAAGCCGGCGTGGCCTTTCTGCGCTATGCGGGGCCGAGCGTGCAATCGCTGCGTGATGGGGTCAACAGCTTGCGCTCCGGCGAACATGAACCGGTCGCCGTGCGGTTGGGCGTGCTGTCTACCGTCGAAGGCCTGCTGATTCCGGAGGTGGTCTGCCGCCTGCACGAGCGGCATCCTGCGCTGGCGGTCAGTGTGGTGACCGGGCCCAGTGCCTTTTTGCTGTCGCAACTGCGTGTCGGTGAACTGGACCTGGTGGTCGGCCGAATGACCGACAGTCCATTGATACAAGGGCTGGCGTTCGAACACCTGTACAGCGAATCCATGACGCTGGTGGTCCGCGAAGGCCATCCGCTGCTGGCTGATCCGATGAGAAACAGCCACTTCCAGGACTATCCGGTGGTGCTGCCGCTGGCGGGCACGACCATCCGCAAATTCGCCGATGGCCTGTTTGTGCAGCACGGCATCACCCCTTCGCGGCAATCCCTGGAAACCCTGTCCATCGCCCTGAGTCGGCGTTACGTTCAATGCAGCCAGGCCGTTTGGGTGGCGCCCCTGGACGCGGTCCGCCAGGACTTGAAGCGCGGTGAGCTGGTGGAACTGGAGCTGGGCATGCGTGAACCCGGCGGCTCCGTGGGGCTGTGCACCAACCCGGTGTTGCCGCTGACACCCGGCGCGCAGTGGTGTGTGCAGGCGTTGCGTGAGATCGGGCAAGAGTATCGCGAAGGCAACTATCCATAACCATTTGGATATGCATCAGGCACGTTTTTTCATTTTTTACCTGGCTCGAACAAGAGGACACTGCGTTGCAAGTAGTAGCCTACGCGGCGCTTGTCTCTGACCCACCATAAAAACAGGAAAATCGACATGCCTGATGCGCACAACAGCCGCTTCGTCATTCGTGACCGTAATTGGCATCCAAAAGCCCTGACACCTGACTACAAGACCTCCATCCTGCGCTCCCCGCGCCAGGCGCTGGTGAGTATTCCTCAGTCCGTGTCGGAAACCAGCGGCCCGGATTTTTCCCATCTGAGAATGGGCCAGTACGACAACGACCTGCTGCTGAACTACAACAACGGTGGCTTGCCGATCGGCGAGCGCATCATTCTGGCCGGTCGCGTGTGCGATCAGTACGGCAAGCCGATCCCCAACACCCTGGTGGAAATGTGGCAGGCCAATGCCGGCGGCCGCTACCGGCACAAGAAGGACAGCTACCTGGCCCCGCTCGACCCGAATTTCGGCGGCGTCGGCCGGACCTTGACCGACAGCGACGGCAACTACAGTTTCCGCACCGTCAAGCCAGGCCCGTACCCATGGCGCAACGGCCCCAACGACTGGCGCCCGGCCCACATTCACGTGTCCATCAGCGGCCCGTCGATTGCCACCCGATTGATTACCCAGCTGTATTTCGAAGGTGACCCGTTGATCCCGATGTGCCCGATCGTCAAGTCGATCGCCAATCAGGACGCGGTGCAGAGCCTGATCGCCCGGCTCGACATGAGCATGGCCAATCCGATGGATTGCCTGGCTTATCGCTTTGATATCGTCCTGCGCGGCCAGCGCAAGACTCACTTCGAAAACTGCTGAGGAGGCTTGCACATGCCCGTTCAACTTCTGCCTGAAACCCCGTCGCAAACCGCCGGCCCTTATGTGCACATCGGCCTGGCGCTGGAAGCGGCCGGCAATGAGCCGCGCGAAGAAGAAATCTGGAACCTGATGGCCAAGCCCGGCGCACCGGGCGAGCACATTGTGTTGAAGGGTCAGGTCTATGACGGCAATTGCCAACTGATTCGCGATGCGTTCCTGGAGCTGTGGCAGGCCAATCACCAAGGCGTCTACGACACCGATTACGACCTGCAAAAGCCTTTCAACAGCTTTGGCCGCACGGCCACCACCGATGGCGGTGAATGGACGGTCAACACGGTCAAGCCGGGCGTGGTGAAAAACGCTGGCGGCGTGCCCATGGCGGCCCACATCAACGTGTCGTTGTTTGCCCGTGGCATCAACATCCACTTGCAGACCCGGTTGTATTTCGACGACGAGCAGGAAGCGAACGCGATTGACCCCGTGTTGAACCTGATCGAACAACCCCATCGCCGCGAATCGCTGATTGCCAAGCGCTGCACGATTGACGGCAAACCAGGCTACCGGTTCGACATCCACCTGCAGGGCGCAGCCGAGACCGTGTTCTTCGATTTCTGACACTTGCGCCCAGCCACGATTGCGCGGTGCACCGTCACCGCAAAATCCAGCACATTCATGCAATCGCGGCGTGGAACAATGCGCGACCATGCCCTCGATTTCGAGGGGGTCAATCCATGGTCGCGTCTGATGCGCTTACTGCCGTTCAAAAACAGCGAACAGTCACTGGCTGTCTGCTTGTGTTGATGTGCACGCCCGGCGCACCCGCCCTGGCGGCCGACGCCGAACAAGCCGTGCAAGGGTTGCGAGACGGGGCGAGCCTTGAGTTGCTGAGCCGCAATTTTTTCCTCAGCAATGACTTTCGCTCCCCCTCGCCTTCGGGCAAGCACTACACCCAGGAATGGGCGCAAGGCTTCATCACACACCTTGAGTCGGGCTTTACCCCCGGCACCCTTGGTGTCGGCTTTGATGCCCATGGTTTTCTGGGTTTGAAGCTGGACGGTGGCAAAGGGCATTCCGGCACGGGATTGTTGCCCCTGGATCAGGACGGGCGTAGCGAGAGCAATTATTCCAGCGCTGGCGGCGCCCTGAAATTGAGAACATCGCGCACGACCCTGGCCTTTGGCGAGATGATGGTGCAAACGCCGGTATTCGACACCGCGGACAAACGCCTGCAGCCGGAGTACGCCACCGGCCTGCTGCTCGATAGCCGCGAGATCGAAAATGTGCAGGTACTGGCCGGCCACTTCACGGCATTCAAGAACCAGAATAGCTCGACCGGCAAAGGGGATTTCGACGGCTACGGCGTCAGCACCCGAACCGGTGGTATTGATTTCATTGGCGCCAACCTGTTTGCAGACCGCCCCGTCGGCGGCGCCCTTTATGCGTCGCAACTGAGCGACACCTGGCATCAGTACTACGCCAACCTGCACCTGCAGCAGTCCGGGGTGTCGCTGGACAGCAATGCCTATCACACCCGCGATTATGGCAGCGCAGTGGCGGGCGCCATCGATAACACCGCCTACAGCCTGGCGGGCAAGTACACCGCCGGCGCGCACGGCTTGACCCTCGCCTATCAGAAGATCAACGGCGACACGCCTTTCGACTTTGTCGGCGGCGACTCCATCTACCTGGCCAACTCCATCAAGTACGCCGACTTCAATGGCCCTCACGAAACTTCCTGGCAGGCGCGCTATGACCTTGACCTGGCCGCCTTCGGCGTTCCGGGGTTGAAGTTCATGACCCGCTACGTCACCGGGCGGGGTATCAATGGCACCCACGCCCCGCAGGGCGGTGGCTACAACCCTTTCGACCCCTCGGTCGGCGAGTACGTGCCCCAACAAGGCGATGGCGGACGGCATTGGGAGCGCGACATCGATCTGCGCTATGTCGTGCAGTCAGGACCGGCCAGGAACTTGTCGGTGCAAGTGTCACAGGTGACCCATCGGGCCAATGCCGCGCAAGGCGGCAGTGACATCGACAGACTCTATATCGTGGTCGAATACCCGATCACGTTTGGCAAGCTTTAGCACGCAACCCGTTCGCGACATGTGCCTGGTCACCTGAACAATCAAATCGGTGCCTGCATTCGGTCATTCCGGTTGAACCTGCGCAGTATCGGCAAACTCGGATGCTGAAACGTCCACAGGTGATCACATGGCAATCGAGGAAACGCTGTTTCGCCAGCGTAAGGTGCTTGCCGAGTTTGGCGAGCTGGCACTGGCGTCAGATGACATCGAGTACATCCTTGACGAGGCGTGTCGCCTGGTGGGCGACGCCCTGCAGACCCACATGGCCAAGTTCATGTTGCTGCTCGAAGACGACATCACCTTTGTGGTCAGAAATGGCGTGGGCTGGGCACCGGGCGTGGTCGGCAAGGTGCAGGTCCAGGCCCGCCAAGGCACCCCGGAGTGGCACTCCCTGGACACCAACGGCCCGGTCATTTCCGTGGACATCGCTTCGGAAACACGCTTTCGCTACCACGATTTCCAGATCGAAAACGGCGTCAAAGCCTTCGTCAACGTCCTGGTCCTTGGTGCAGAAGGCGAACGTCCGTTCGGGATTTTCGAGGTCGATAGCCGGGTTCCGCGCCAGTTCACCGAAAACGACATCGACTTTCTTCGCGTCTACAGCAACCTGTTGGGCGCTGTTCTGACCCGCGCCAACACCCTGCAAGCGATGCGCCTGACGGAAAACAGACTGCGCGACAGCGAGCGCCACTACCGCATAGCCGCCGAGCTGAATCTGTTGTGGCCCTGGACCGCCGACGTCAAGGGTGAACTGCTGTCCATCGATCAGCGCTGGTATGACTACACCGGCCTGTCGCCCGAACAGACGTTGGGACGCGAATGGGCCCAGGCGGTTCATCCTGAAGATCAGGAAGCGTTGAGTTTGCTCTGGGAGCGCTCCCTGGCCACGCTGCAGCCTTTCGACTCGCAGATCCGTCTGGGCACTCGCTCCGGTCAGCACCACTGGTTCCGCATCCGTGCGCTGTGCAGCCTCGACGTCGACGGGCACTGCGAGCAATGGTACGGCACCCTTGAGGACATCGACGATCGCGTGCAACTCGAGAGCGCGTTGCGTGACTGGAATGATCTGCTGGAGGATCGCATCGTCGAGCGTACCCGGCAGCTTGAAAGCGAACAGCAAGAGCGGGCGACGGCAGAGTTCAAATTACGCCAAAGTCAGAAGATGGAAGCGGTCGGTCAGTTGACCGGCGGCATCGCCCATGACTTCAACAACTTGCTGGCCGGCATTCTCGGCAATCTGGAATTGATGCAAAGGCGCATCGATGCCGGGCGCTACGAGGAACTGGCGCGTTACAACGCCATCGCCATGACCTCGGCCTCTCGCGCGGCCGCATTGACCCAGCGCCTGCTGACGTTTTCCCGGCAGCAATCGCTGGAACCCGAACTGCTCGAGCCGCGCAAGGTGGTGGCCGGGCTTGAAGACATGATCCGCCGTTCCGTGGGGCCGAGCATCGCCGTGGAGTGTTCATTCAAGGCGAACGACCGGATCAAGTGCGATCTCAATCAACTGGAAAACGCCCTGCTGAACCTTGCCATCAACGCCCGGGATGCGATGCCCAATGGCGGCAGGCTCAGCCTGATGGTGGATCGCCGCGAGATCGATCAGGCGGCCTCGTCCGAGAAAATGTTGCCAACGGGGCAGTACGTGAGCATCTCAGTCACCGATACCGGCACCGGCATCAGCCCGGACATTCTGTCGCGGATATTCGACCCGTTCTTCACCACCAAGAAAATCGGCGAGGGCACCGGTCTGGGCCTGTCGATGATCTACGGCTTTACCCAGCAATCCGGCGGGCAGGTGCGGGTGCATAGCACCCTGGGCATCGGCACCACCGTGACCTTGTATTTCCCCGTCGATCATTCGCAACCCGGTGAGGTCCGGGCACCCGCGGACGCGGCGGCGGCTGCGCACGCCACCGGGCACAACGAAATCATTCTGCTGGTGGATGATGAAGCGGCGGTACGCCAGATGGCTTCGGAGCTGTTGACCGAAACCGGCTATCGGGTGGTGGAAGCGGTGGACGCCGTGTCGGCGATCAAACAGGCGCAGAAGCTGGAACACCTGGATTTGTTGCTGACCGACATCGGCCTTCCCGGCATGACCAACGGCATCAGCCTGGCCGCTGAACTCAAGCAACGATTCCCGACACTCAAGGTGCTGTTCATCACCGGATTTGCCGGTGGTACCAGCCTGGTAACAGTCGATGCCACAACCCGGATACTGACCAAGCCCTTCAGCCTGGATGAGCTCAGCGGCAGGGTGCATTCGCTGCTGCGTACAGATGCCTGAGTCAGCACCCTCCTTGACCTGCACATAAACCAAGCCCCGAAGGATTCGGGGCTTGGTCATCAGGCTTGCACATCATCAGGATTTGCGCCCTCCGCCGCCGCTGTGTTCACCTCCCTTGCGCCCCGCTTGCGAGGCTTTGTCGCGGTCATCGGCAAAGTTGCCACTGCCCGTGCGGCCCATGCCCTGCTTGTCGCTGTCCCATTGGTCAGCGTCGGCAGACTGACGTCCACCGGATGCCTGCCCGCCTTTCTGGCCAGGTTGGGTCATGGTGCTGTCATCGTCGGCAAATTCGCCGCCGCGATTACCCTGCCCGCCGCCGGCCATACGGTCGGCATCCCGGGATTTCTGCCCGCCGGACGCCTGGCCACCTTTCTGGCCGGCTTCAGAGGCACGTTGTGGGTCGTTGGCAAAATTGCCACCCGAGGCTTGTCCGCCTTTCTTGCCGGCTTCGGAAGCCTTGTCCCGGTCATTATCGAAATTGCCGGGATTGTTCTTACCTGTATTAGCCATTTCAGTTCACCTCTTGAATCGTCACGAGCATTGGCTCGTTTAATTCGGAGGACGCCGAAAATGGAAAGTTTGAACCAAAGCAGCCGGCTTGCGACGAGCGGATCGGGTCGGTTGGTTCCATTGAATACAGGGGATTTCGACTGGCGGTCGGGGTCTGCACAGAGGCCTGGCAGGCGCCTTTTTTGCTCGCGTGCGGCCAGCTTTCACTAGACTGTATAGCCTGAGCTCAGCCCTTTAGGTATCGAACGCGGAAGGACAGTCGATGACCCAACACATCGTGCATTTTCACTGTCAGATCGATCAGGCGACCACCGAACGCTTCAGGGATTGCTGCCTGGAAGCCGTCGACCAGGGCGCCACCTCGCTGCTGCTCAACCTGTCCACCAGCGGCGGCAGTACCAACTTCGGCTTTACCCTGTATACCTTCCTCAAGTCCTTGCCGGTCCCGCTGTGCGCGATCAACGCCGGCAACATCGAATCGATGGGCATCATCATGTTCCTGGCGGCAGGAAAGCGCATCACATCGCCCCATTCGCGCTTTTTGATCCACCCGATGAACTGGTATTTCAGCCAGAAATCCGTCGACCACCAACGCCTGCGCGAATACCTGTCGAGCCTGGACAATGACCTGGCGCGTTATGTACAGATCTTCTCCCTGGAAACCGCCGATGCGGCGACCAAACTGGATATTTTCCACTGCCTGTCCGCCGAGGAAAAAGTGATCGCCGCCAATGAATCCCTGGCCTACGGCATTGCCCACGAGATACAGCAGATGGTGTTCCCCGAGGATGTCAAACACTGGAAAGTCAGTGGCAGCTGATCAGGCCCCGGGATTGGTGACTTGGATGAAAATGGCCCAGGCGCCGAGCACGATCCAGAACGTGGCGAAGATCCATGGCGTGCGCACCGAGAACAGCAGCGCCTTTCGATAGCCTTTGTGGGTGGACTCACGCTCGCAGAACAACGGCGATTCGTCGTAGGCCAGGCCCATCAGAGGTTCGCTGCGCAACAGCTCGCTCTGTTTGAAATACCAGTGATCGATGATGTCGTACGCCGCGCGAATGCCCGGCCAGGCATTGAGCGAACTCAGCATTCCCAGCAGCGCCAGGAACGGCGGCACAACGAGCGTAAACAGCTTGCCCCACTCCGGATTGAGATTGGCCATGCACGAAGCGAATGCGATCACCAGGAAAGACTGCGCGGCCAGATAGGCATCGGTGCGATTGGACAGAATGCTGGTCTCGTACTGAATCTCGCGTCGATAAAAGTCCAGGCGCTCCTTGGGCGAGCCAAACATCTTGGCATTGTGCTCGGTGAGCTCGGTGTCGCTGATGTGGGACGTCAGAATTCTGGGCAAAACCTGGGGTTCCTGATCAAAGAGTGCGTGGGCAATGACCGGGTTTGCGCGGGGGTGTTCAAAGTATCTCTGAGCTGATGGATGAAAGGTGGGTGGTTTGGGTGCAGCGTCCCCGAACGACGAGGGACCTGTGGGAGCAGGCTTACTCGCGAAGGCGTCGTGGCAATCGACAGTGATGCTGGGGGCCGTTCAGGGGGGGGATGGCGACTACGGCCCGATCAGCGAACTGGCCAACAACGCCGCCAACCCCATCGGCTTGGCAAAGTAATAACCCTGGGCCTGTCCCGCCCCCATTTCCCGCAGCAGGTCCAGTGTGGCCTGATCCTCGACGCCTTCGGCCACCACACTCAGGTCCAGGGATTCGGCCATGCGCACGATGGCCCGGACGATGGCGCGGCTGCGGGGGCTGCTGGTGAGTTCGAGAATGAACGACTTGTCGATCTTCAAACCGCTGAAGCGGTATTGGTGCACATAGCTCAAGGACGAGAACCCGGCGCCGAAGTCATCGAGCACCACCGACATACCGTTGTCGGCCAATTGCTGCATGGTCCGCCGGGCGATGGCCGGTTCTGCCACCAGCGCCCCTTCGGTCAATTCCAGGCAGATCCGCGACGGTTCAACCCCGTGCCGGTCCAACAGGGCGAGCACGTCACTGGCGAAGTCCGGCCGGGCCATGCTGTAGCTGGAACAGTTGACGTGGACCGGGGGCCAGTTGGCGTGCTCGGGCCGGGCAAGGATCATGGCGATGCTGGTGAGCATGTACAGGTCCAGTCGCCCGATCAGGCGCAAGCCCTCGACGTCCGGCAGAAACTCACCCGGCGCTATCACCCGCCCGCCCGGTTGGTGCCAGCGGATCAGCGCTTCGAGGGCCAGCAATTCGCCGGTCTCGACACTGACGATCGGCTGGAAATACGGCAACAGTTCGTCGGTGCGTTTGAGCGCATTGCGCAAGGCCCCTTCCCGCTCGACCTGGTCGGAGACTTCCCGGCGCACTTCCTGGTTGAACACCGCGTAGCTGTCACGCCCGGCACTCTTGACCCGGTACATCGCCGCGTCGGCATCTCGCAGCAGGTCAGCCGGCTCCTGGTGGAACTGACTGTCGGCGCTGACGATGCCGATGCTGCAGGACGAAAACACTTCATGGCCATTGATGAAGAACGGCAGGTCGAACGCCGCCAGGATCCGCTCGGCAATCTCGACCAGTGCCTCCAGGGTTGCCTCGGGGGCCAGTACGGAAAACTCATCGCCCCCCAAACGCGCGAGCATGTCGGTTTCCCGCAGGCAGCTGCGCAACCGATGGGCAGCGTGCATCAACAGCAGGTCGCCGAAATGATGGCCGAAGCTGTCGTTGACCATCTTGAACCGGTCAAGGTCGATGAACATCACCGCCAGTTGCCCGCCATCGTTGTCGAAACGCGACCAGGCCGTATTGAGCCGCTGTTGCAGGTAAGTGCGATTGGGCAGCCCGGTCAGCGCATCGTGGGAGTTTTCGTGCTGCAGCTTGGCGTTGGCGTGGTCGAGCTCGCGAGTACGGTCCTGCACCCGCGCTTCGAGCTTGAGGTTGGCGGCGTGGATCGCTTCTGCGGCGCTGCGGCGCGACAACGCGGTGTCGATATGCCGCGACACGAAGGTCAGCAGTTCCTGATCTCGCAAGGTGTAGCCCACCAGCGAGGTGTAGCTTTGAACCGCAAGCACGCCGCGAACCACGTCGCCGTCGAACAACGGAATGCCCAGCCATGAATAGGAGCGCACCGATTCGTCGATTTCGATTTCACCCTGGTCCGACAGGCGATCGGCTTCGTGGGTGTCGATCAGGCAGGGCCGACGCTGGCGAATCACGTATTCGGTCAAGCCACGACGCCCGCGCCGGGCCACCGGGCGGTTGCGCTGTCGTTCATCGACGTAATAGGGAAAGGTCACTTCACCGTTGGTATCGTCGAACATGGCGATATAGAAGTTACGGGCGAACAGCAGATCACCGACGATGCCGTGCAGGGTTTGAAACAGTTCGGCCATATAACCCGGTCGGCTCGACAGTTCGGCGATCTGAAACAGCGCGCTCTGCAAATGTTCGGCACGTTCGCGTTCCGAGACTTCCTGGCGCAGGGCGTCGTTGAGCGCCGAGAGTTCCAGGGTGCGGCGCATCACTGTCTGTTCCAGGTCCTCGCGGTGCAGAATGCGGTCCAGCGCCATGGCCACGTGACGGGCCACCACCAGGAACAGGGCGCGATCCTCGGCGCTGTAGGTGCGGGAAACCTCGTAGACCTGCATGGCCAGCATGCCGAACACCTCGTCCGAGGCGTTTTTCAAGGGCGCGCCCATCCAGAACTCGGGACGATCGCCCACGCAATAGAAGCGCCCTTCTGCCTGGGCGGCGAGGATGCCGGCGGAGTCAATCAGCAACGGCTGGCCGGACGTCAGCACCTGGCCGGTCAACGACAGCCGTTTCGGGTCAAGGTATTCGTAGTTTTCCGACTCCAGGGCATCGACGTCGATGATGTCGACGTAATACGGGTAGTCGATTTTCCCGCTGTGGGGGTCATACAGCGCCAGGTAGAAGTTTTCGGCATCGATCAGGCTGGCCAGCAACCGGTGAACGCCAACAAGAAACACCGCGCGGTCCCGGGTCGAACTGGCCAGGTAGGTGATTTCATACAACACCCGCTGAGTGATCTGTGCCCGGGCCAGGGTATTGGCCTGGACTTCGATGCCCAGGCGCTGGGCGAAATCGGCGAGCGCCGGATGACCGGCCTCTTTGGCAGGTGCCAGCAACCAGCCCAGGACGCTCTCGCCGCGACCGGTGGGCCAGCGGTGCAGCCCCCGGGCCTGGCAAAAGGCGTCGAATTGGTCATGGGCAATGCTCGACGGCCATTGCATCCGCGGATCGCCCTGCCCGACCAGGTACAACTGCTCCCCGGCGCGATAAACCACCCACGCGGTGCTATGGCCCCAGTGTCGACCTGAGTCCAGCAGTTGTTCGATGGTGTCGTGATTGCCAGCGTAGGCCACAGCGGCGGTATCCGAATTCCCTATCAGTTCAGAGGCGACCAGGTCGCAGTCGTTCGATTGCCGCGGGGCGTCGGTCAATGGACGAAAACTCATCAGTGCTCCATGAGCCATTAACTGGCGATTCTCAACGACTGATTACTGGCGATTTGCCGGTGAGCTTCTCGTTTAAAGCTTATGGCGTTTTTTTTCAATGGTTTTATTTGCGTTGTTTGGAGTAGTTCCGCGTTTGGCCCCTGCCAAAGGGGGTGTGGAACGTTACCTCGAACACAGGTGTCAGCTGTATAAGGCGCCAACGCGTCGACCGTTTTCCAAAACAGAGGTGAATGTCATGAACAACATTATCTATCTCGTCGGCGCAGTGGTGATCGTGCTGTTTATTCTGTCGTTTGTCGGCATCGTCTGACCCTTTTCATGCACACATGAAAACGCCGCATCAAATGCGGCGTTTTTATTGCGGGTCCTGACAATCAACCATTTTGCTGACCATAACCCTGGATGGTGTAGTTAAGCGTGTGGGTCACGCCAGCGCTGTCGAGATAAACCATTTTCGAGTCGATCAGGCCGCTGACTTTTTCCGGGTCTTGAGCCGACTTGATGCTGATCACCTTGGCGACATCCAGGCCGTCGTGCCGGTCATATTGGGCGGAGTCTTGAGCGGCGGCAAACGCGCTGGCTAACGAGAGGGCTGCGAAGAGTGCGTATTTCATGATGGATCTCCAAAGTCAGGTAAGTTAAGTGAGCAAGTGGGTTGGTGTGTTTGCTCTCTTGAAACCAAGTATCCCGTCAGGAGCCCGTCAGTGACAGTTGGCGAAACTAATACCTGAGATTAAGAAAATCGATCGCATGAGATTAATTGTAGGAGCGAGGTTCACTCGCGATGGCCGTTAACGATAACGCTGGCTACCTGAGACCCCGCGTCGCTCTCAGGTTCATCGCGAGCAAGCTCGCTCCTGCAGTAGAGCGGCATCGGTGTATCAAACTCGGCTACGCAACCATTGCAGCAAGCCCCTTTTCTCGATGACCTTCGGTTCTTCCTGGGTCATCGTGTGGGCGATCTGCAAGCGGAAATCCAGCAAGGCCTTCATCGCCTGGCACATTTCGTGTCGAGCCTCGACACAGGGGCTCAGGTACTCCCTGTCGATTCGGTACAGGTTGCAGAAGGTAAACGCCGAGAATTCCGCCGGCAGCGCCGTACCCGAGACGATCCCGCCTTCGCCGATCACCTCGCCCGGCCCCATGCGCCCGGCTTCGAACTTGGTGCCTGCGCGGAACAAGGACACCGTCACCACGCCTGACTCGATGATGTACAAACTGGTGCTGACCTGCCCTCCGGCCAGAATCATCTCGCCGGGAGGAAAGGACTGCAATTTCATGTTCAGGCTGACGTGGTCCTTGTCTTCCTCGCTCAGGTTGGTGGCGAAAATACTCGTGTTGTCCAGCAGCGCCCGGGCCCGTGACTGAGCCGGCGCCCCTTCCTCTTCAATCGTCGACAGCCAACTGATCCCGGCGGCCAGCAAATGTCGATAGGCCAGGTCGTACATCTGGTTTCGCACCGAACGCTTCTGATCCATCGACACTACAAACACGGTGACTTCGTATTCCACCCCAGTGCTGCTGGTACTTTTGATCGTCACTTTGGGGGCTGGCTTGGTCAGCAGGATGCGGCAGCCCTGCGCGGCCCGTTCCAGGGCCTCGAACACCCTGTTGGGGCGTACATGGGGGCTGATCAGCAAACTGATCGACACCCCGAACATGTCGCTGGGCCGACTGAAATTGGTGATCTTGGCCTTGGCCGCCATCGAGTTGGGAATCACGATCATGCTGCCCTGGGAGGTCTGCAGGAAGGTGGCACGCCAGTCAATCTCGGTGACCCGGCCTTCGGTGCCGTCAATGGCGATCCAGTCATCGATCTGATAGGGCTTGGTGGTATTGAGGACGATCCCGGAAAACACATCGCTGAGAGTGCTTTGCAGGGCCAGACCGACAATGATCGCCAGGGCCCCGGACGTCGCCAGCACGCCCTTGACCGGCAGATTGAGCACGTAAGCCAGGGCGGCAATCACCGCGATCAGGAAAATCAGCGCCCCCAGCAAGTCCTGGAGCAAGCGCCCGGTATGACCGACCCGTTGCATCATGACCGTGCCGATCAACACCGTCAGGGTCCGCGCCACGAACAGCCACCAGCCGATCTGCAACGCCGTGGCCGCCATGTGCAATGGTACGTCTTCGCCCCAGGGCGCCGGCTCCAGCGGGCTCAGGCCTTCATTGAACAGCAGCACGCTGTACAGAGAAAAAATCACCAGCCGCACCAGCACCCTCAGGTGATGCTTGCGGGTACCGATCGTACGCCACAGCACCGCATCGATCAGGAACAGGACCAGGGCGCAGATCAACGGCCGCTCAGCGAACAAGGACAGCATCGGACACCCCCCGGCAAGTACGGACCATTGATGCAAAAGTATGGCTGCCAATCGGCAAAGCGACAGGCTGATGCAGCGGCGGGACGACAGGCGTGATTCGACGCGGTACTCGCTTCCTCAAGCGCCTGCGCGAATCCTGTGGGATCGGGCTTGCTCGCGAAGGCGGTGTGTCTGTCACCACTGATGTTGGATGTGCCGGCCTCTTCGCGAGCAAGCCCGCTCCCACAGTGTTTTGTGTTGACCTTGAATGTTGTGAACGACACAAGTCCTCTGTGGGAGCTGGCCTGCCAGCGATGGCGGAGTGTCTGCCACCATGGATGTTGGATGTGCAGGCCTCATCGCTAGCAGGCTAGCTCCCACAATGTTTCAGGTTGGCCATGGATGTTGTGGTCGACCCAAAACCCCCTGTGGGAGCGGGCTTGCTCGCGAAGGCGGTGTGTCAGTCACTGTCGATGTTGGATATGCCGGCCTCTTCGCGAGCAAGCCCGCTCCCACAGTGTTTTGTGTTGACCTTGAATGTTGTGAACGACACAGGTCCTCTGTGGGAGCTGGCCTGCCAGCGATGGCGGAGTGTCTGCCACCATGGATGTTGGATGTGCAGGCCTCATCGCTAGCAGGCTAGCTCCGACAATGTTTCAGTTGGCCATGGATGTTGTGGTCGACCCAAAACCCCTGTGGGAGCGGGCTTGCTCGCGAAGGCGGTGTGTCAGTCATTGTTGATGTTGGATGTGCCGGCCTCTTCGCGAGCGTGCTCGCTCCTACAGGGGGTCTTGCAGGATCTTGAGCTTGCGTTGCAGCTGCTCCACATGCGCCTTCTGCGCCCGCAGCGCCGATTTCAATTCGCGATTTTCCTCGGCGTGCCAGATCATCCGCTGCTGGCGCTCCTTCATGATCCCGTGCAAACGCTCCAGCAGTCGCCAGGCCTTGTTCGCCTGCAGGTACTGCACCACCAGCATCAGCAGGATCATCACCAGCATCAGCATCAGCATCGCCAGCAACGCCATCCAGTCCAGACCATCCATATTCATCTCCTCGTATCGCCCGTTCCAGGGCCTCCGGCGGCACGATATGTAGTGGCAGATGACACGTCTAGAATGTAGGCTTATACAGGTAAAGTTTTCGCTCACATGGAGGCGGCATGAAACGCAAGCAAACCATCGAACAGGTCCGTTGGGACCTGGCCCTGCGCTACCGATTGATCGAAACCGTGGCCTGGTGGGAAGGCCGGCTGACCACGGTGCATCTGACCCAGAGCTTCGGCATCAGCCGCCAGCAGGCCTCCAAGGACATCAACACCTACATCACCGAGCATGCGCCCAAAAACCTTACGTATGATCGGCACATCAAGGGTTACGTGCCGAGCAAGCACTTCAAGCCCTTGTTCATCGACGACAGCGCCAGCGCCTACCTGCACCTGCTGTACCAGAACAATGCCCGGGCGCCCCACGTAGAGGGACTGGCGCTGGCATACGCCCACACCAAAGTGCTGGAAGTGCCTGACCGGTCGATCACCGCTGAAGTGTTGCGCCCGCTGCTCAAGGCTTGCCGCGAGCACCTGCGCCTGGACATCGACTATGTCTCGCTCAACAGCCCGGAACCTGAAGGACGAACCATCGCCCCGCATACCCTGGTCTACACCGGCATGCGCTGGCATGTGCGGGCCTACTGCGAAAAGAACCGCGAGTACCGTGATTTCGTGCTGAGCCGGTTGCGCGGCGTGCCCGAATTGATGGAGGGCGAGACCGAGAATGGCATCGCAGGCGATAGCGAGTGGAACAGTGAAGTGGACGTGGTCATCAAGCCCGATGAACGCTTGACCACCGCGCAGAAAGCGATCATTGAAGGGGATTTCGGCATGCCCGAGGGGCACCTGCGGATTCCCTGCCGCCAGGCGCTGGTCAAATACGTGTTGCAGCGTTATCAGATCGATCCGAAAAACATCAACCCCAAGCCCGAGGCCCAACAGATCGTGGTGGAGAACCTCAAAGAGCTCAAGCCCTGGCTGTATGACTGATCGTCCGTTGGCGCTTGCCTGCAATGGCGCTGTGTCAGGCACCCCGGGGGCGAAGCTGCCGACGCCTTCGCGAGCAAGCCCGCTCCCACAGGGATTTGCAGTGATCGCAGGATCTATGGCCAACGGTGATCGAGTGTGGGAGCGGGCTTGCTCGCGAAGGCGGCGGTACATTCAACATCGATGCCCACTCAGACCACCTCGATCCGCGTCAGCCCCACCCGCTCGGCCTGCTCCAGGATCTGCTCCGGCGTCGCGTCCGCGTCGGGCATGATCAGGCTGTTCTCGGAGTGCCCCAGATGCAGTTGCAGCAGGTGCATCGCCGCCTCATACACCGGTTGCCCAGCGGTGTTCTCAAACTCAATGACGGCATCATTGCGGCGCCCACATCCCGATCAACTCTCGCATCGCCGAATCGTCCTCCACCCGCCAGCGCAAACCCAGCGCACCGCGCCGCCGCACCACCTGTTCCACGGTCAGTGTCCACAGTCGCTCCGCCTCCGGGAACGTGGCGATCTGCGGGCCGTCGAGGATCAGTTCGGTACGCCCGGTGAGCTGCAACGTATCGCCTGTCTCAAAGTCGATGAACAACAACCCCGCACGGGGATTGAGCAGCAGGTTGCCCAGGGTATTGAAATGCATGTTGCCGGCGTAGTCCGGAATGGTCAGGACATTGGCCTCTATCCGTACGAAACCGCGATTGCCGCCCCGGTGCGACACGTCCACCGAACGCCTGCTCGCATCGCCGTCCGGGTCCACGTAGCTGGCGATGAAAAAGGTGTCGGCCGATCGAATGGTCGCTTTCGCGAACTCATCCAGTTCGCCCAGGATTTCGCTTTCAACCTCTGAAGAACCCTGGCCGAGGCTGTCGGGGCTGACGCCACGGGGTTGAATGTACTGCGGGCAGTTGCCGAACGCGTGCACCACCGACACGGTAAAGCCACTGGCGGACGCGGCGCTGATGGAGCCGTTCATGCGATTACGTCGGCGGGTGGTCAGGTCGATACCCAGCAGCCCGACGGCCGCGTCTGCTGTCAAGGCAGGTCTGACCGGGTCGCCATTGGCGGGCAACCGGTCAATGTCCAGCAGCAGCGGGTCATCTGAATGCATGAAGCCAGGCGGGCCCTCCAACAGCGTCGCCCAGGGCCTGCCGCGCTCATCGACCGCGCCGAGCATCAGGTAGGGCAAGCGGTTGTAGAACCGACGATGCTGCTCGGGCAGGTGATCACGCATGATCCTCGGCCCGTAATATTCCATCTGGTCCGCAACGCCGACGCTTGCCTGCAAGTACCGCTCGCCCGCATGCCAGGGCGATGCGTCGGGTGTGTTCGCCTGTTTCATAGTGACCTCGATGCTGTGCAGACCGGAAACGGTCCTCTGCGGCTGATGTCAGTGTCACCATGAAACGGCGGTTAGAGAATGAGCACGAATGTCATCGGTCAATTGCACAGGGTGAAATAATCGACTGGACGTCAGGCCAGCGCGCGTTTGGCCGCCGTCTTGATGTGGGTGCTGTACAGCGTCAGCCCGGTGAAGGCCAGACCGCCCACCAGATTGCCCAGCACGGTGGGGATTTCGTTCCAGATCAAGTAGTCCATCACCGAGAATCCGCCACCCATGATCATGGCCGACGGGAACAGGAACATGTTGACCACCGAGTGCTCGAAGCCCATGAAGAAGAACAGCATGATCGGCATCCACATGGCGATCACCTTGCCGCTCACCGAGGTGGAAATCATCGCCCCCACCACGCCCATGGACACCATCCAGTTGCACAGCATGCCGCGCAGGAAAATCGTGATCCAGCCACCCACGCCGTAGTGTGCGTAGCCCAGGGTGCGGGCTTCGCCGATGCTGGCGATCTTTTCCCCGACCGCGCCGGGGCCGGCGTTGAAGCCGTAGGTGAAGACGAAAGCCATCATGAAGGCCACGGTCAGCGCGCCGGCGAAATTGCCGACGAACACCAGCCCCCAATTGCGCAGCACACCGCGCACGGTGACGCCCGGGCGCTTGTCCAGCAGCGCCAGCGGCGTGAGCATGAACACCCCGGTGAGCAGGTCGAAGCCCATCAGGTACAGCATCGAAAAACCGACGGGAAACAACACGGCGCCAAGCAAAGCAGAACCGCTCTGCACTGCGATGGTGACGGCGAACACTGCCGCCAGCGCCAGGATCGCCCCGGCCATGAAACTGCGGATCAGGGTGTCGCGGGTCGACATGTGAATCTTCGATTCGCCGGCATCGAGCATCTTGGTGACGAATTCGAACGGGAGTAGATAGGACATTGGGTTTTCCTCATGGCGGACTTTTCAAAAGCGGGACGACGATCACTGCTGGTCACCAGAGGCTGAGCAAATACACCTGTGGTGAGGGGATTTATCCCCGCTCGGCTGCGCAGCAGTCGCAAAACCAGGTAACTCGTTCTGCCTGAACAACTGCTGGGGCTGCTACGCAACCCAACGGGGATAAATCCCCTCACCACAAAGGTGTATTTCAGCAGGGTGAGTCAGCAGTAATCACCAGGAACGGTAAGGCAGGAACTTGCCATTGAGCGTCAGCAGGACGCGGTCGCCCTTGGGGTCTTCGATTTTTTCGACATGCATGGAAAAGTCGATGGCGCTCATGATGCCGTCGCCGAACTTCTCCTGGATCACGTCCTTGAGCGTCGGGCCGTAGACGCCGACCACTTCGTACAGGCGATAGATCAATGGGTCCTGGGGCACAGTCTTCTCCCAGCCCTTGACCGGAAACTCGGTCATGGCCATGGCGACCTCTTCACCCAGTTCCAGCACTTCACAGATGCGCGAGGCCACGTCCGGCGAGGCGCTGTTCATGCCGTAGCACACCGACGCCAGCCACACCGGCGCCTTGCCCACCCGTTCGCTCAGTTGGTCCCAGGTCAGTTCCTTGCGGGCCTTGGCGGCCATGACGGTGTGGTGCATTTCGACTTTGTTCATGGGATGACTCTCTCGTGGTTTGGCGATACAAGAGCAATAGCGAGAGTCGTGCCAATCTCGAATTATTTTTTAAGTATCTGATTTTTATGGAGTTGTTCGCTAAATACAGGCATGAAAAATTAACGATATTTCGTTATTGACGAATTTTAGTTAATTGATTCACGATTTTTCGTATATTGCCTTGACCGTGTTCAGCCAGGATGTTTCGAGAAATGCCCACCCCAATCGACGCCACGGCTGCCGCCCAGGCCCCGCTCGCCATGCTGGTAGTGGACCCGGCAGCGGACGCACTGGTCCAGGTCAACGCCGCCGGCCTGGCACTGCTGGGTTATGAAGAGGGCACCAGCGCCCTCACCCGCTTCAGCCATTTCTTCGGTAGCGCGATCGCGTTGTGGGTCAGTTTCACCGATGAGGTGCTGACCCAGGGACAAGCCTGGTCCGATGACCTCAGCCTGCTGGACCTGGGGCGCAGGCACCACGCCGTCGAAGTCAGTGCCCGGGCACTGGAGGATGGCCGGCGCATCGTGCTGATCATTCAGGATCGCGACCTGCTGGAGGCCCGCCGCAATCGCTCCGAAGCCCGGCGCCAGCATCGCCTGGGCCACGTCGGCTGGGAGCGCATCACCCAGGTGTTCGAGCGCATCGAGCGGCAGAATCGCTTGATCCTCGGTGCCGTCGGCGAAGGCATCTACGGCCTCGACGCTACCGGGCAGACCACCTTCATCAACCCCGCCGCCGAGCGCATCCTCGGCTGGAGCGCCGGCGACATGGTCGGCCATGACGCCCACCAGTTGTTTCACCACAGCCACAGCGACGGCAGCCCCTTCGAAGTGCAGCAATGCTCTATCCATAATTCGTTCAGCGACGGCCAGGTGCATCGCGTCGATAACGAGGTGTTCTGGCACAAGAACGGCGAAGCCATCCCCGTGGAATACACCAGCACGCCGATTTTCGAGATGGGCCGGCTAGTGGGCGCCGTGGTGCTGTTCCGCGACATTCGTGAGCGGCAGCGGGCGGAACTGCGCTTGCGCGAGGCCTTGAATGAAGTGGAACAACTCAAGCAGCGCCTGGAACTGGAAAACCAGTATTTGCAGGAGGAGATCAAGGCCGAGCGCAATCACCACGAGATTGTCGGCGACAGCCCGGCGGTGCTGCATTTGATCCGCCAGATCGAACTGGTGGCGCCGACCGATGCCAACGTGTTGGTCACCGGGGAATCGGGCACCGGCAAGGAACTGATCGCCCGGGCGATCCACGCCAGCAGCCGGCGTCGCGACCGGCCGCTGATTCGCGTCAACTGCGCGGCCATCCCGCGTGATTTGTTCGAGAGCGAGTTCTTCGGTCACGTCAAGGGTGCGTTCACCGGCGCGGTCAACGAGCGGGTGGGACGTTTCGAACTGGCCGATGGCGGCACACTGTTTCTCGACGAGGTGGGGGAAATCCCTCTGGAACTGCAAAGCAAATTGCTGCGGGTGCTGCAGGACCAGCAATTCGAACGGGTGGGCGACAACCTGACCCGCGCGGTGGATGTGCGGGTGATTGCCGCCACCAACCGTGACCTGCGGGACATGATCGGCGCCGGCACCTTTCGGGAGGATTTGTACTTTCGCTTGAATGTGTTTCCAGTGCGCTCGGTACCCCTTCGTGAACGTCTGGGCGATATACCGCTGTTGGCCGGGCACTTCCTTGAACGCGCATGCCTGGCTTTCAACAAACCCGGCGTGCGCTTGCCATTGACCCAGGTCGAAGTGCTCAAGCGTTATCCATGGCCGGGCAACATCCGTGAACTGGAAAACGTGATCGAGCGGCAGATCATCGTGTCCCAGGATGGTCGGCTGCGCTTTGACGACCTGCTACCCGCCCTGACCCGTGCCCCCATCCCCGAGCCCATTGATCCGCAAAGCGCCGATGAGCCGTTGCGCGATGAAGACCTGCAACAACAACTCAGGCTCAACACCGTGGCCATGCTCAAACGCACGGGCGGCAAAGTCTCCGGCGACGGCGGCGCCGCGCAACTGCTGGGCCTGAAACCCACCACCCTGGCCTCCCGCCTGCGCAAATGGAACATTGACCCACGGGATTACAAACCCAAACGCCCGCCAGGGTCGTGATCAACTTTTACATTGGCAGGCTTACCGGCGAAGGCAATGCGTCAGCCAGACACACCGCCATCGCCGGCAGGCCAGCTCCCACAGTTTCTGTAGCGACGCACAAAATCCACAAACACCCCAAATCACTGTGGGAGCGAGCCTGCTCGCGATGGCGGTGGCTCAGGCGACATCAATGTTGAATGTGCCGCCCTCATCGCTGGCAGGCCAGCTCCCACAGTTTCTGTAGCCATGCACAAAATCCGCAAACACCCCAAATCACTGTGGGAGCGGGCTTGCTCGCGATAGCGGTGGGTCAGGCAATCAAGGTGCAACCTGACCCACCGCTTTCGCGAGCAAGCCCGCTCCCACCAGTGCGCGGTTCTACACCTTTACCTGACAGCCGCCCGCTTCCCCTGAACCAGGCTCTCAACCTGGGCCGCGCTGATCCGATCCACCAGGTACTGCGCATCCTTCGCCACCCCGGAAAACCGTCCCGAACCCCAGGTGTACAGCCACGGCAAGCCAAGGAAGTACAACCCTGGTTGCGCCGTGACCCCGCGTTGATGGCCGGGGTGGCCGCGGCCGTTGAAGACGGGGGCTTCGACCCAGGTGAAGTCCGGGCTGAAACCAATACACCAAATGATGCTGGTGATACCCGCCGCTTCCAAATCGACTTCACTGCGCTCCTGCTCGGGCTCCCAGAGTGGCTGATAGCGTTCGCCGGGCGGCGCGTCGATGGCGTTCTGTTCAATGAACTTGTCGATCGATCCGTTGATACGGTTGTACACCGCATCGGCACTGTCCAGGCTCTCGGCCAGGTTCGGGGCGAACTGCATGCGCGTGCCCTGCAAGCCGTCAAGACGCCCGAACAGCTCCATGCCTTCGAGCGCAAATTTGCGCAGGTCAATGTCGCGTCCGCCGTCACGCCCGGTAACGTAGTGATTGGTGTTGTCACGGACCCCTTCACGCAACGGATGGGTGTCGACGCCGATTTCGTAGTAGCCCATCTGCGCCAGCCAATCGACCACGTCCTTGCCCCGGTAGAACCGCGCGCAACGCGGTGCATCGCCGACTGCCAGGTACACCTTGCGCCCGGCCAGGTGCAGGTCCTCGGCGATCTGAGCCCCGGACTGCCCGGAGCCGACCACCAGCACATTGCCGGCAGGCAACGCCTCGGGGTTGCGGTACTGCTCCGAATGCATCTGATGAATGCCCGCCGGCAAACGCTCGGCCAGACGCGGAATGATCGGCGTGTGATAACCGCCCGACGCCACGATCACCTGATCGGCGGAGAACTCGCCCTGGGAGGTATGCACCTCGAAGCCACCGATGGCCCGCGGTACCACGCGCTGCACGGTCACGCCCTCACGCACCGGTGCATTCACCGATTTGACGAATCCGGCCAGGTACTCGTTGATCTCGTCCTTCTTCATGAAGCCATGGGGATCGGCACCCTTGAAATCATCGACATAGGTGTACCCCGGCAACGCACACTGCCAGTTCGGCGTGACCAGGCTGAAGGCGTCCCAGCGCTGATTGCGCCAGGTGTGGGTGACGCTGTGCTTCTCCAGCACCAGATGGTCGATCCCCTGCTGTTGCAGGTAATAACTGGCGGACAACCCGGCCTGACCGCCGCCGACGACGATCACGCTGTGGTGTGGAGTTTTGATGGAAGTGAGGTGGCTGGTCATAACGTTGCTCCGGTCATCGATGACGAGAAAGTTTCAGAAAAAATTCAGAACGAGCTCCAGCCCGCCCCGATCACCTGGCCAGCACCTTCGGTGCGCATGCTGAGCACGTCCACCTGGCCTTGCGCGTCAGCAGGCTCGATGAGGTAACTGGCCTGGCCCTTCAACGAGCTCAAGGTGTCCATGGCCGAGCTGCAATAGAAGCCCTTGACCTCCCTGACCCGCTCCGAGGCATTGTTCAAGGCGCTTTCGATGCGCTGCAGAAAGTCCGGCAGGGGGTAACTGGCGCCCTCCTCCAGGTACTGAAAAATCACGGTGGACGGTGAGTAGCCATTGGCTTCGCGGCCATTGGGCCAGCGGATCCTGAAATTGACGGCGGGCATGTCAGTGCTCCTGTTGTTGGCGATTCAAAGGGGAAAGATCGAGATGGGGATAGCTGAAACCGGTGAAGGCCTGCTCGCGCAGATTCCAGAACTGGCCCTGCTGCTGGCCGTGGTGGACGCTCAACGTGCCACTGGCATCCACCCGGCCGATCCGCTCGCAGCGCAGCCCCTCGAAGGCGAAAGCGGTCTGCACCTGATCCCAGTCGCGCTCATCGAGGGTCATCAGAAAGCCGTAACTGGGGAACACCTGCAGCCAGCGCTCAAGCTCGGCATTCGGCGGACACGGCAGCGCGGCCAGATCGACAGTCGCACCGCAACCGGTGGTCTCCAGCAGCATCAACAGGCTGCCCAGCACCCCGGCGTTGCTGATGTCCTTGGCGGCGTGCAGCAACCGGGCGTCTGCCAGGCGAGGCAGCACATCGAGCTTGCTGCGCAGGCGTTCGGCGGGCACACCCTCGAAGGCTTTCCAATAGGTGCTCTGGGCGTGCCACGCGCCTTCGAGGTCCACCGCCATGGCGATGACCTGGCCCGGCGCGACATGCAGGGTCGACAGCAGGTTGTGGGCAGTGCCGGTAATCGCCACCGCCAGCGCCGTCGGGTTGCCGGTGGCGAGGCTGGTATGGCCGCCGGCCAACAGCAGGCCGTAGGCTTCGCAGGCGGCACGTATGCCCGCCAGAATCTGTTGCGCAGCGTCGTTGTCGTGATGCCAATAGGCATTGACCACCGCCGTGGCGCGACCGCCCATGGCGGTGATGTCGCTGACGTTGGCCATGACCGCCGACCACCCGGCAAACCAGGGCGCGCTCTCGACGAACCCCGGCAACATGCCTTCGATGGCCAGCAACTGGAAGTGATCGCCGCAGGCAATCGCCGCGGTGTCGTCACCGGGCAACGCATAAAGCTGCTCACGAGTCAGGGCGGGTTGAGCGCTGCCGATCACTGCTGCCGGTTGTTGGATGGCCTGCTTGGAGCGCATTGCCTGGGTGTTGCGCAGGGTGTCGATCAGGGTCGCCAGATCAGTCATGGCGAGCCACCTTATGCAGTGCCCGCAATGACACCTGACGTGGCATCAATGGGTAAGCCGACAGATCCGCCTGCATCAGGCAATGGGGCTGGCCCAGCAATACCAGCCGTTCGAGGGTCTGCCAGTGCAGGCCGTGAAAGTAGCTTTCGTTCTGCGCCTGCACCGTGGCCCGGAACACCTCGCAACCCAACTCCTTGGCCCTCGACACCGCTTCGTTGACCAGCGCCTTGCCGATCATGCTGTGCCGCCGATAGGCCGCCGCCACGCACAGGCGCCCGCCAAACCACAAGCCCGGTTCCGGCTGATAGATGCGCACCGCGCCCACCACCTGATCGGCGATCCCGCAATTGCCGGCCAGGGCAACGATGGCGATGGCCTGGAAATCGTGGCTGTCCTTGTCCTGGGCCAGCAGTTGCTGTTCATCGGAAAACACCGAGCGGCGCAGGGCGAAATAAGCCTGTTTTTCCCAGGCTTCACTGGCGGGCTTGACCAGCAACTCACCGGCACGAAATGGCTCGAAGGTGCTGTCGACCAAGGCAAAGGCGCAATTGAACATGGCGGTTCTCCGGCTTATTCGTAGCTTTTGAGGGCCGAGCACGCGCCGCATTTGGCGCAGCCGGCGTTGATCTGTTCGGAGTGCAGGCCGTGACGGCGCAGGCTCGCGCCGATCTGCGGGTACAAGCGGGCCATCATGGCGCTGTCGGGTTTGGGGTGATGGGCCAGCGGCGTGCCGTCGATGGGCACGAAGGGCACCACGAACGGGTACACACCCAAGGCGCACAAACGCTCGCTCATCTCGCTGATGGCCACTTCGCTGTCACCCAGCCCAGCGAGGATGTAGGTGCTGACCTGACCGCGACCGAAGACCTCAACCGCCGCGCTGAACGCCTCGAAATAACGACTCAACGGCACTTCGGCCTTGCCCGGCATGATCCGTTGACGCACCTCATCGGTGACCGCTTCCAGGTGCATGCCGAGCGAAACCACACCGCTGTCCTTGAGGCGCTGGAACCAGCGATCGTCGTCCGGCGGCTCGCATTGCGCCTGGATCGGCAGATCGACTGCGGCCGTCACCGCCGCGGCGGATTCACACAGAATCGCCGCGCCACGGTCCGGGGTCTGCGGCGTGCCGGTGGTCATCACCATGTGCTTGACGCCATCGAGTTCCACCGCCGCCTTCGCCACTTGCGCCAATTGCTGCGGACGCTTGCGGGCAATGGTCTTGCCCGCCGCCAGCGACTGGCCGATGGCGCAGAACTGGCAGGAGCTGGCGCGATCGTTGAAGCGAATGCAGTGCTGCAACACCGTGGTCGCCAGCACATCGCTGCTGTGCAGCGTGGCGATTTTCCAATAGGGAATGCCGTCGGCGGTGCTCAAGCCATAGAACTTCGGCACGCCGGGCATCTGCACCTGACCGACCTGCAGGCCTTCGCGAAAGATCAGCGCCTGGCTGCCATCCGCCGAGGGTTGCGCCTGATAGGGCGAATCCTGGGAGGCCTGGTTGAGGATCGGCACCATCATGGTCCGGCTGCCGAACGTCAGCGCCTTGTGGTCCGACGGCCCGGCGCCGCCCTGTCGAGACAGGCCGTTCTGCGCCGCTGGCCAACGCACGCCGTGGCACTGCAACTCGGCGAGCAATTCATTGGCTTGCATGATCGAGCTCCTCATTGGCAATCGCGGTGAGCTGTGGGGCACGCTCATGGATATGGGCCGTGGGCGTGCGGTCAATCAACAGGCTGAGCAACTCCGGACGGCTGTAGTGACCGACCGAATCCATCATGCGTTTGCGCTTGTCGATCAAGGCCAGGTCGAGGTCGGCGATCACCACCCCTTCGCCGGCACGCAGCGGCTCGCCGAGCAATTTGCCTTCCGGCGAAACGATGGCGGTGAAGCAACCACCGGAGATCGGCCCCAGGCCGCAGCCGGTGTCCTGCATGATCTGGCCTTGCTGGTCGGCATCCAGCCACGCCGTGGCATTGACCACGAAGCAACCGGACTCCAGGGCGTGGTGGCGGATGGTGACTTCGATCTGCTCGGCGAAAATGTCACCCACCAGGGAGCCGGGAAACATCGCCGCGTGGATCTGCTCGCCATCGGCCATCAAGGCGTAGCGTGCCAGCGGGTTGTAATGCTCCCAGCAGGCCAGCGAACCGATGCGGCCGATGGCGCTGTCGACGGCGCGCAGGCCGGAACCGTCGCCTTGGCCCCAGACCATGCGCTCGTGGTAGGTCGGGGTGATCTTGCGCCGATGCTGGATCAGCGTGCCGTCGGCATCGAACAGCAACTGGGCGTTGTAGATCGTGCCGCCATCGCGCTCGTTGACGCCGATCGACACCACCATCCCCGCCTGCTTGCAGGCCTCGCCGATGGCCAGGGTGGCGGCGGACGGCACGGCGACCGATTGATCGAGCAGCTTGAGGTGTTGCGCGCCCATGGCGAACGCCGGCTGCACGAAAGAGAAATAGGGGTAGTAAGGCACCACCGTCTCCGGGAACACGGCGAACTGCACGCCTTGTCTGCCCAGGGCGATGATCTGTTGGCAGACCTTGTCCACGGTGCCTTCGCGGCTGTAAAGCACGGGGCTCAGTTGAACGGCTGCTGCGCGAATGATGGCCATGTTGGGGTCCTGAAGTATTGAGTGCTATGGCGGTTGTGGCGAGCGAGCTTGGTCGCGCCGGGCTGCGAAGCGGCCCCAAAACGTTGGCAAACAGCGCCATTTTTGCGACTGCTGCGCAGTCGAACGCGAGCAAGCTCGCTCGCCACAGGTCAATTTCAGCGTTGCTGTCAGGCCGTCCAGGTATCGATGATCATCGCGCCCTCACGACGCATCAGCAGACGCAGGTCCATCACGTCCAGGGGGTTGATCGGGCGGATGCCTTCGATCAGGGCTTTTTCGGTCTGGCCGTACAGCGCTTGCAGGGCGAAGCGGCAGGCGTAGACCTCACCGCCCTCCTCCATGAACTGCATCAGTTGCTTGTTCACCGCCAGGTGACCGGGGAACGCTTCGGCACCCAGGGTCGGGAAACCGCGCTGCACGCCCAGTTGCACGCCTGGCCCGTACAACAGGATTTTGGTTTCGAAGCCTTTGCGCAGCAGGCGCTTGGCCTGAAGCATGTTGACCAGGCCGATGGAGCCCTCGAAGGCGATGGTGTGGAAGGTGATCAGGACTTTTTCGCCCGGCTCGGCTTTGATGTCCTCGAAGACTTTCTCTTCGTAATTGACCAGGAAGTCGCCGTCTTTGTAATGGGGGATGTCCACGGTTGGCATAGTGTCGCTCTCCAGTTTCTTGGTGCTTGAACGTCAGCCTGGGTTGGCTGCCGGGTTGCAGGAGAGAGAGCGAACGCCGTGCCAGGAAATAAAACTATTTTTCCCGTCGGGCTAACTGATTGATTTAAATGCAAATACCGATCTGATCCGGTTTTTATCCGTGCATCTGATGCTATCGCCGGACCACGCATTCCCGTAGAAATACGAATATTCGTAGTCACAGAACACGAGATTTCGTAGCCATGAATGAAGCTGACTCCCTCAACGGCTGGGCTGACCTGGCGTATTCGTCACGGCACATGGTGTTTGAGCATTGCGCCGAGGCCATCGCCCTGCTCAATCCCTATTCCGATCGGTTGGTGGACCTCAACATCGCCGCCTGCAAACTGCTCGGCTACCCGCGCCAGGAGCTGCTTGAACTGCCGGTGAGCAAGCTGTTCGGTCATCAACTGGCCGACCTGATCGTGTTCACCCAGGCCGTGATGGACAAGGGTCGCGCCTGGAGCAATGAGCTCAGTTGCAACTGCAAGAGCGGCGAACGCATCGAGCTGGAAATCTCCGCCACCACCCTGCAGGTCAAGGGGCAACAGCAGTTGATCCTGGTGCTGCGGGAGCTGAGCCAGGAGAAGTACCAGCGCGACCAGGCCCACACCGAACGCACCATGCGCGGCGGGCTGATCGAGTGGCGCAACATTCTCAACCTGTTCCAGGAAAACGAGCGCGACAACCAGCTCCTGCTCAGCTCCGTGGGCGACGGCATCTACAGCATCGACAGCGAAGGCCTGGCCACCTTCGTCAACCCGGCCTGTGCGCGCATGCTCGGCTGGGAAACCCAGGACATGATCGGCAAGAACATCCACCGCATTCATCACCACACCCATGCCGACGGCAGCCATTACCCGGTGGAGCAGTGCCCCATCTATAAAGCGGTGCACGACGGGGTGATTCATGAGGGGCGCCAGGAAGTGTTCTGGCGCCGGGACGGCAGTTCGTTCCCGGTGGAATTCACCAGCACCCCGGTGATTTCCGAGGGTCGCATCGTCGGCGCGGTGGTGGTGTTCCGCGACATCACCGAGCGACGCAACACCGAAAACCAGCTGCAAAGTGCCCTGGAGGAACTCAAGGTACTCAAGGAGCGGCTCGAGGAGCAGAACGCCTACTTGCAGGAAGAGATCCACATCGAGCACAACTACCGTGAGATCGTCGGCCACAGTGAACCGATCAAGAAGATCATCCGGCAGATCGACGTGGTCGCGCCGACCGATGCCAGCGTGTTGATCAATGGCGAATCGGGGACCGGCAAGGAATTGATCGCCCGCGCCATACACCAGGCCAGCCGGCGTAACGGCCACCCGCTGATCCGGGTCAACTGTGCGGCGATTCCGGCGGAGCTGTTCGAGAGCGAGTTCTTCGGCCATATCCGCGGGGCCTTTACCGGAGCGGTGCGCGATCGGGTCGGGCGCTTCGAACTGGCTGACGGCGGCACGCTGTTTCTCGACGAGATCGGCGAGATCCCGCTGGAGCTGCAAAGCAAACTGCTGCGGGTGTTGCAGGAAGGTCAGTTCGAGCGGGTCGGCGAGGAGCGCACGCGCAAGGTCGATGTGCGGATCATCGCCGCGACCAACCGCGACCTGCGCCAGGAAGTGGCCGCCAAGCATTTTCGCGAAGACCTGTATTTCCGCCTCAACGTGTTCCCGATCCAGTCCCCGGCGCTGCGCGAGCGGCTGATGGACATCGGCGCCCTGGCGGCGCACTTTCTCAAGCAGACCGGCAAGCGCCTGAACATGCCCGGCCGGCGCCTGCGCAACAGTGACATCGAACGCCTGCAACGCTATTCGTGGCCGGGCAATATCCGCGAGTTGCAAAACGTCATCGAACGCGCGCTGATCACCTCCATCGGCGCGGACCTGAACCTGGACTTGCCGGACGAGCCCAAAGCCAGCCTGCCCTCCCCGCAACAACCTGCCCTGCCGGCGATCATGACCGACGCACAGGTTCGTGAACTCGAACGCAGCAACATGCAGGCGGCGCTGAAGGCCGCCGATGGCAAGCTGTTCGGCAAAGGCGGCGCGGCTGAACTGCTGGGGCTCAAACCGACGACACTGGCGTCGCGGTTCAAGCGGCTGGAGATCAAGCTCGGCGACTAGTTTGCAGCCAGACAGACGGTCATCCGGCCAGAGGCAATGGGGCGATACTGAGCGACAGTTTCGAAGACGATGCTCTCCCGCTCAGGTTTGCACGCGTGTTCTCAGACCGTCTGCAGCCCTGTGTCCCAGCTCCCCCATCCGAGGTACTGACCAAATGGCCAAGGCTGCCGATGTCGTTGTGCAATGTCTGGAAAACGAAGGTGTGAAGTTTGTCTTCGGCATTCCGGGCGAAGAGAACCTCGACCTGCTCGAGTCGCTGCGAAAATCCAACATCCGCCTGGTGCTGACCCGCCACGAACAGTCCGCCGGCTTCATGGCCGCCACCTATGGCCGGCTCACGGGCAGAACCGGCGTCAGCCTGTCGACCCTCGGCCCCGGCGCCACCAACCTGGTCACCGCCGGGGCCTATGCGTACCTGGGCGGCATGCCGATGCTGATGATCACCGGCCAGAAGCCGATCAAGAAGTCCAAGCAGGGGCGTTTCCAGATCCTCGACGTGGTCGGCATGATGCAACCGCTGACCAAGTACACCCACCAATTGGCGTCCGCCGACAACATTCCGTCCCGGGTCCGCGAGGCCTTTCGCCTGGCCGAGGAAGAGAAACCCGGCGCCGTGCACCTGGAATTGCCTGAAGACATCGCCGCCGAACAGACCGAGAGCACGCCGGTGCCGCCAAGCCTGAGCCGTCGCCCGGTGGCCGAGCAGAAATCGATCACCGCCGCGGTGGAAAAACTGAAGACGGCGCACAGCCCGATCCTGGTGATCGGCGCCGGGGCCAACCGCAAGATGACCTGCAATGTGCTCAAGCAACTGATCGACAACACCGGCATTCCGTTCGTGACCACGCAAATGGGCAAAGGCGTGGTGGATGAGCGTCACCCGCGCTTTCTCGGCAACGCGGCGCTGTCGGCCGGTGACTTCGTGCACCGCGCCGTGGAGGCGGCGGACCTGATCGTCAACATTGGCCATGATGTGATCGAGAAGCCGCCGTTTTTCATGGTGCGTGGCGGCACGGAGGTGATCCATATCAACTTCCGTTCGGCCGAAGTCGACCCGGTGTATTTCCCGCAGATCGAAGTGGTCGGCGACATCGCCAACGCCGTGTGGCAGATCGGCGAGGCGCTGGAGGGGCATTCGGATTGGGACTTCAGCCGGCTGATGGCGATCCGTGAAGCCAACGAGGCGCAGATCATCGAGGGCGAGGACGACAATCGCTTTCCGATCTATCCGCAGCGTTTCGTGGCTGATGTGCGCCGCGCGTTACCGTCCGAGGGCATCGTCGCGCTGGACAATGGCATCTACAAGATCTGGTTCGCCCGCAACTACAAGGCGCACAAGCCCAACACCGTGCTGCTGGACAACGCCCTGGCGACCATGGGTGCGGGGCTGCCGTCGGCCATGGCGTCGCACCTGGTCTACCCCGATCGGCCGGTGGTCGCGGTGTGCGGCGATGGCGGTTTCATGATGAACAGCCAGGAACTGGAAACCGCCGTGCGCCTGAAGATGAACCTGACCGTGATCATCCTGCGCGACGACGCCTACGGCATGATCCGCTGGAAACAGTCGAACATGGGTTTTGCCGATTTCGGCCTGGATTATGGCAACCCGGACTTCGTCATGTATGCGCGGAGCTATGGCGCCAAGGGGCATCGGGTCGAGAGCGCCGAGGGTTTTCTGCCGCTGCTGCAGCGCTGCCTGAGCGAACCCGGGGTGCATGTGATCGATTGTCAGGTGGATTATTCGGAGAATGACTTCATTCTCAACAGCGAGCTCAAGCGCAGGAGCGCGTTGGTTTGACTGCCCGGGCAGTGTGATTGGCCTTCCCTTGTGGGAGCGGGCTTGCTCGCGAAGGCGTCGGCACATTCAACATCAAAGTTGACTGACCCACCGTCTTCGCGAGCAAGCCCGCTCCCACAGCGGGGCCAATGCATCCGCCGGTCAGATGTCCAGTATCAGGGTCTCGCTGCCTTCGGCCGGTACGGCGCAGCAGATCAGTACCTCATCCTCGGCCAGACCCTGTTCCGGGGTGTTGAGGTAGTGGACCTGGCCACTGGTCATCCGGGTTTTGCAGGTGCCGCACGATCCGCCGCGGCAGCTGAATTCGGGATTCAGGCCTCGGGCTTCGGCCAGTTCCAGCAAGGTACCGTTACCCGGTTCCCAGCGTGCTTCCTTGCCGGAGGTGGAGAACAGGATTTTCACCGGTTCACTGGACACCGGCACCTGCTGCGCGGCCGGCACGCTGACTTCGGCATCGCGCACCAGGGTGGACGGCCCGAAGGTCTCGGCGTGGATGCGATCGTCGTGGATGCGCATTTTGCGCAGGCCGTCGTACAGCGCCTGGGTGAAACTGCCCGGTCCGCACAGGTAATAGTCGTAGTCGTTGAGCGGCAGAAGCGTCTTGAGCAGCTCGACATCGATCCGGCCCGCCAGGTCGTAACTGGCGCCGCCACCTTCGGTCGGTGGCTGGCTGACCACCCGCACGACCTTGACCTTGTCGCCTGCCCGCGCCGCCAGTTCCGCAAACTCATCACGGAACGCCAGATCGTCCACCGAGCGGCTGCTTTGCACCACCCAGGTCGGGCGCATGCGGTTGATGCGCTTACCTTCGTAGACCACCTCGCGCAGCATCGACAGCATGGGCGTAATGCCGACGCCGGCCCCCAGCAACACCAAGGGGCGCCGCTCGGAAGGCTGCACGATGAAATGCCCTTGGGGCGCCCGCGCTTCGATCCAGTCGCCGACCTGAATCCGATCGTGCAGGTGCGAAGACACCACACCCTCACGCTTGACGCTGATGCGCAGGAATTCGTCCGACGGTGCGCTGGACACGGTGTAGGTACGAATCGTCGGCGCTGGCTGCCCTTCGAGCTGCAACCGCACCGGCAAATGTTGACCCGGCTCGAACCGTGGCAAGCCCACGCCATCGCCCGATTCAAAATAGAAAGAACGGATGCTGCGGCTTTCATCGACGATGCGCGCCACACGCAGGGGGCGCCAGTGAGTGCGCAGGGCTTCGGCCTGCAAGCGCTCGGCGGCCTGTTCCCAACTGCCGGTCATCAATGAGTTGGGCGAGTCCCCTTCAGGCTGTTCGACCCAGCGCAACGCCAGCGCTGCCTGGCGGTGAATCACCCGCTGCGGCTTGAAACGCCACAGCCGCTCGGCGCCCTGGAACGCGGCGATTTCGGGATCGTCCAGCAGCACTTCGGCGGTGCCGGTCATTTGCAGCAGGTCGCCACTGTGGAAATCCATGAACACCAGTCCGGCTCGGGGGTTGAGCAGGATGTTGCCCAGGGTGTTGAAAAACAGGTTCCCGGAAAAGTCCGGGATGGTCAGGCTGCCGTCTTCTTCCATGCGCACAAAACCCGGCTTGCCGCCGCGATGGGAGGCATCCACCTGGTTCTGACCGTCGCGCACCACGTAGGTTGCCACATAGAACGAGTCCGCCGAGGTGACCATCTGGCGTACCAGCGGGTCAGTGGCGGTCAGCGTTTGCACGGTTTCCGGGGTTTGGTCGACGATGGCGTACTGACGCAGATTGATGTAGCGCGGGCAGTTGCCGTAGGCCTGGGTGACGGTGATTTCGATGCCGTCTGCGCGCTGGCGCAGCACATTGCCGTTCATGCGGTTGCGCCGGCGGGTATGCAATTCCATGCCGAGCATGCCGATGGCATCGCCCTCACCCATGCCGGCCTGCGCCGGGTCGTTGGGTTGCGGCTGAAGGTCGATGTGCAGGACCTCCGGTGTCGGGGAATGCATGAAGCCAGGTTTGCCGCTGCGAATGGTCGCCCAGACATCGCCTTGGGGATCCACCGCGCCCAGCACCACGAAGGGCAGTTGCGCATAGAACTCGCGATGCTGATCCGGCATCCAGGTCCGTGACATCTGCCGCTGGCCGACGCCCACCATCATGTCGACTGCACCGACCGTACGCTGCAAGGTCAACTCACCTTCGTGCCAGGGCGAGGTTTGCGGTTTAGAGGCTTCATCCATTGGTTGCTCCTCGCGCCTTGCGCAGGTGTGCGTTATGAGGGCCCATCTTCCCCTTGCGCCGCGTGTGGCGGAATGGGCACAAAACGCAATCCAGCATTTCAGAAAATGGAATGCTGGGGAGTCTCATGACTGTGGGAGCGGGCTTGCTCGCGATGGATGTCCGGATAACGCGGGCATTCAGACAGCCCCCGTTATCGTTGTAGTCCATCGCGAGCGAGCTCGCTCCTACAGAGAGCGCAATGTGGGAGCGGCGGTGCGACGATTCGACTTGCTCGCGAAGGCGTCGGGTCAGACAACGTTGATGTTGAATGTGCCGACGCTTTCGCGAGCAAGCCCGCTCCCACAGTGGTCCGTGCAATGCGGGTCAGATGCGTTATGCCGGGACGGGCGCGTTGGCGGCGATCAACTTGGCCTCGCGCAGTTCGGCCCAGAAGGCAGCGGGGATTACGGCCTTGAGCGCGGCCACGTCCTCGGCGATGCGCTCAGGGCGGCTGGCGCCCGGGATCACGGCGGCCACTGCCGGGTTGGCCAGGGAAAATTGCAGGGCGGCAGCCTTGATATTGACGCCGTGCGCCTGGGCAATACGCTTGATGTGCTCGACTTTCTGCATCACCTGGGCGCTGGCCTTCTGGTATTCGAAGTGCGCGCCACCGGCCAGCACACCCGAGCTGTACGGGCCACCGACCACGATGTCGACATTCTGCGCATGGGCCGAGGCCATCACCCGCTGCAGGGCACGTTCGTGATCGAGCAAGGTGTAGCGCCCGGCGAGCAGCATGCCATCGGGCTGCGCTTCTTCCAGGTCCAGGGTCAGTTCGATCGGCTCGACGCGGTTCACCCCCAAGCCCCAGGCCTTGATCACACCTTCTTCACGCAGGCGGGTCAGGACCTTGAAGGCGCCGGTGCGGGCTTGTTCGAAGTACTGCAGCCACTGGTCGCCGTAGAAGTCCTGGGCGATGTCGTGAATCCAGACAATGTCCAGGCGATCGGTCTTCAGGCGCTTGAGGCTGTCTTCGATGGAGCGCAAGGTCGCGTCGGCGCTGTAGTCGTTGACGATCCTGTTGCGCAGGCCGTGTTCGAACACGCCGCTTTTCTCGCCCAGGTCGCGGGCACTGTTGTCCACTTCATCGAGGATGACCCGGCCGACCTTGCTGCTCAGCACGTAGTCGTCGCGGTTGTATTGCTGCAGCGCCTCACCCAGGCGGATCTCGGACAGGCCGGCGCCGTAAAACGGAGCGGTATCGAAGTAGCGCACGCCGGCATCCCAGGCCGCCTCGACGGTGGCCAGTGCTTCGGCTTCAGGTATGTCGCGGAACATGTTGCCCAGTGGCGCTGTACCGAAACCCAAAACGCCTGGCAATTTGTCTTTCAAACTCATGGGTATGTCCTCAAGGATCTATGGAGAGGGTCACCGTTGGCGACCGTTGAGCAGATCCTAGATTGCGCAGTGCAGACCGTCCAAGACACAATAAGCCACAGTTAAGACCTCGAGAGCATTACGCATGATCGACCTTCGCCAGCTTCGCTATTTCGTGGTCACCGCCGAAGAGGAACACGTGGGCCGCGCCGCCGAACGGTTGCACATCTCCCAGTCGCCCCTGAGCCGGCAGATCGCCCAACTCGAAGAACGCCTGGGCCTGGTGCTGTTCGAGCGCAGCCAACAGCGCATCCGCCTGACCACCGACGGTCGTACCTTTCTCACCGAGGCCCGTGCCCTGCTGACCCACGCCAATCGCCTGGAATCCCTGGGCAAGCGCCTGGGTCGTGGTGAGGAAGGCGGCTTGTGCATCGGCTACATCGAAAACGCCATGCACGCCAACGTGCTGCCAGCGGCCCTGCGCGAAGTGCGCCAGATTCGCCCCGGCGTGCACGTGGCGTTGCACCACCTCAGTTCCGCCGATCAGCTTGAAGGCTTGCGCCAGCGCAGCCTGGACGTGGCGCTGGTCAGCGAACCGCCGAGCAACGACGACCCGGAACTGACGCATTTCCAGTTGCTGGAAGACCCGATGTTGCTGGCGCTGCCGGCCAATCATCCGCTGGCGGGCACCGAACGCCTGTTGCCGGCGGACGTCGAGGATCTGGACTGGATCGGCGTGAAATATAGCCAGGGCGAAAACCACCATGCCGAATTCGTCGCCGCCTGCATCCGCGCAGGGTTCACCCCGCAGATCCGCCTGGAAGCGGCCGAACCCTATACCGCCCTGGGTCTGGTGGCGGCCGGTCTGGGCATCGCCATGACGCAGAAAAGCCTGAACCAGGCCGCGCATCCAGGGGTGGTGTTTCGCGAGCTGCCCTGGCTGACCTTCACCATGCCGCTGTGGGTGGCCTGGCACCGGGTCACCCTGCGACCGCTGGTGGATACCTTCCGGATGATCCTCACCGGGCCGCAGCCAGAGCCGTTTGTTTCATCGGAGCTTCTCGCCGAAGCGCGGTGATCGCAGGTTCACTGCAACGGTGAAAACCCCGCCGGCAAGTAGATGGTCGAGCGCATGTCGCGCAGCTGCGGGCCAGAGTTTTCCGGGGGCCAGACCCCATCCGCCACTGCCTGGGTGCGCACTTGCAAGCGTTGTTCCAGGGTCGGCCAAGGCCAGATGTGCAGGTAGCGCGGCAAGGCGCCGTCGGTGGCGTAAAACGCGGCGTACACCGGTGAGTATTGTTCGGCGGTGCGTGCCTCGATGGCTTTGGCCCAACCGTCCAGAGTCGGTTGCAGGCCGGCGCTGATCAGGTCGTAGACGCGCAATTCGTAGCATGGCCCGTGCTTGCCGGGGCTCAGGGGCTTGAGGAACGGAAAGAGGCTGTAGTTTTCGATCCGCAGGTCGGTGATGAACTCGTTGATGCCAAACGCCTGGCCATCGAGCAGAAATCGCTCGCGCTCTGCCTGCCGGGCGCCTTCTTCGGCAAAACCGCGCAACAGCGCAATCTGATTGAGCTGCCCGATCTCCGAAGCCCAACACCCCATCAGGGTGCCCCCGACCTCGGGCTCGGCCAGCGCCGTCTCAATCCGCGCCAAGGCTTGCGCGACGGTGCGAACCTTTACCGTGAAGGTGATCAACTCGAAAAACCGCATGACGAACTCCGGCCAAAAACGTGTAGCCGGCAGCCTAGGGCAGCGCCTGGCGGTGCGGTATTGGAGTCATTACCCGCGGGATAGGTGGTTTCTTTAGCGCAAGACCCTGCTGCGATGGTCGTCAACGATAACGCGAGAAGCCTGATGCCCCGCGGCGCGCTCAGGTTCATCGCGAGCGAGCTCGCTCCTACAGTTGGCCGCGTTCCCTTGTAGGAGCGAGCATGCTCGCGATGGTCGTCAACGATAACGCGGAAAGCCTGATACCCCGCGGCGCGCTCAGGTTCATCGCGAGCTCGCTCCTACAGGGTGAAATCAGTTCGGGTCCAGCAACCCGCCACTCCAGTTGCGCGACTGGCGGGTGCCGGTGAACTTGGCCACGCCCATGCCCTGGCCGATCAGGCGATCGCGGTAGCGGGTGACCAGGCGTCCGGTCTGTTCGGCGTGCAGCACCACTTCTGAAGCCGGGTCGCCGGGGCGTTGCAGGATCCGTGCGAAGCGTTGACCTTGCTCGACGACATCGCCCAGTTCTTTTTCGAAGATCAGCACCCCAGGCTGTGGCGCGAGGATGGTTTCCATGTGCCCCATTTCCACAGCTTCGACGGGCCAGTCCGACGGCGTCACCGCGTCGTCGATCACGCCGTACGCACACAACCAGGCATACAGTCCCTCGGCATCCTGCTCGGCGAGGCGATCGCTGACGTCGCCCTGCCCGCGCAGTTCCAGGGTCGCGGCCATGTGCCGGTCGGCGCTGCCGTCGCGCAGCCAGGGGGCGATGATGGTTTCTTCGAACGAGCCGTCCTCACCGTCGTCCCAGATGATCGCCACGTCCATCTTCATCGCCGCCGCCAGATCGCGGCCACGGGGCCAGAAGGCACGGTTGACGTAGAGGTACGGCAGCGCTTCGTCATCGGTGTGCAGGTCGAGCATCACGTCCGCCGGGGCGGCCAGTTGCACCAGTTTCTTTTGCCATTGCTGGACGTCGGTGGATGGACGCTCCCTGGCGGCCGACTGGTCGAACCCCCGGTTGAAGTTCTGCCCGCTCGCGTCGTGATAGCGCCCGACGATGCGCCCCTGGCAAAACTGCCCGATACCGAAGGGGTTGGCCTGCGGTACCACCGTCACGCTGCCCTTGAGCCGGCCCTGGGCCTGGGCCGCCTTCAGGCGCTGCATCAATAGGTGCAGGACCAGCATCCCGGCGATTTCATCGGCGTGCACACCGGCCTGCAGGTGCACCTTGAGCCCCTGTCCCTCCCCGGCGAAACGCCAGGCCCCGACCTGTACCGGGTTGCCGTTGTTGTCGAGTACGTCGAACGAAACATCCTGGACCATGTGTTTGCCCTCCGGAGTGAATGAATACCTGTGGTGACGGATAAATCCTTCACTGCAAAAAATGTGTGCGACCCATTACAAGATGTTGCTGGCTTCGCTGGTGATTGAACGTCTGTTCAACTAAGCTCGCCAACGTGGAACCATCCCAAGGAGCCCCCCCGTGACCGCCATTGCCCCGAAAAACCGTAGAGCCGAAGCCGATGAACGCCGCGAATCGCTTGTTGCCGCGGCGCTGCGTTGCCTGGTTCGCGACGGCCACGCCGGGATTTCCGTGCGACGCATCGCCACCGAGGCCGGTGTATCGGTCGGCCTGCTCAATCATCATTTCGGCAGCATCGATGCGTTGATCGCCGATACTTACCAAAAGCTCGCCAGCGAACTGACCACTGCCCTGCTCCACGAAATCGAGCAGGCCGGCACCCCGGCGCAGAAAATGGATGCGTTCCTGGTCGGTTCGTTTTCCCCCCGGGTCATGGACCCCAACCTGCTGGGCGCCTGGGTGGTGTTCTGGAGCCTGATTCGCCACTCCGAACACGTCAGCCAGTCCCACGAAAAAAGCTACGGCACCTACATCAACCTGCTGCGCACGCTGCTCGATGATTTGGCCGCCAGCGAAGGTTTCACCATCCACGACACTCGCCTGGCCGCGATCGGCCTATCGGCGATGCTCGACGGCCTCTGGATCGAGTGGTGCCTGAACCCCGAAACCTTCAGCCCCGCCAACGCCCTCCACATCTGTCGCTGCTGGATAAAGGGGCTGCGACACGGAGCATTCAGCACCGACGACGTCGTGTGAGGCATGTCGGCCGAAGATCATCGCCAGGGTGCCGCTGACCGCGATCAGCCCGGCACCGATCATCAGTGACACATCCATCAGCGTGCCCCAGATCAGGCTCGACAGCAGGAAGGCCCAGATCAGCCCGGTGTATTCGAACGTCGCCAGCACCGTCGCGGTCGCCCGCTGGAAACTGGCGAACAGCAGAAACTGGCCGGCCCCGCCCATCAGCCCGGCAGCGAGCATGCCCAGCCAGGCAGGCAAAGGTGCCGGCGTGTGGGTCCAGGGCAATGCCACCACCATGCAGATCACGAACACCACGTTGGTGATCAGCATCTGTTCCAGCACCGAAGTCTGGTCATCCACCTGGCGCAACTGGATGTAGGTAAACGCCCAGAACATCGCCGCCAGCAGCGTGAGGACAATCGGCAAGGGATCGGCAATGTTGCTGGGGCGACAGGCAATCACCACCCCGACAAACCCCAGGATCAGCGCGAACCACTGCCAGCCGGTCACGCGTTCCTTGAGAAACACCGTCGCCAGCACCGTGACCATGATCGGCGCGGAAAAATACAGCGTCGTCATTTCCGCCAGGGTCAGGTCCCGGGCCGCCGTGTAATACAGCAGCCAGGCGGCGATCGACAGCAGGCCGCGCACCACCAGCAGGCGCCGGCTTGATGAGCGCCACGCACGCCGTACCAGTGGCAGGCGCCCGGCCAGCAACACGGCGACCACCACTACGACGGCGCGCCAGAACAGGATCGTGAACACCGAATAACCGTCCACCAGCCACTTGATGCCCGCATCCTGCAAGGCCAGAAAGGCGTAGCCCAGTACGCACAGGCCAATGCCTTGCAACGTGCGGTCAACCCGTGGCGTATTCATCAAGCGGACCTGCGCACCGGGGTTCCCCGGCGTTCGGCAAAAGCGAACAGTGCCTCGATCAGGAACGTCAGGCACACATAGACCCCGGCCACCAGCAACAGCGGCTCATAGACTTGCAGGGTTTGCGCACGCACCACGTTGGCCGCGCCCAACAGGTCGACGACCGCGATGGTCGAGGCCAGCGCCGTGGACTTGAGCAGCATCACCGTTTCCCCGGCCAGGGTCGGCAACAGCAGGCGCAGAGCCCTGGGCAAACGCACCCGCAACAGCGACTGACGCGGCGTCATGCCGAACGCCGAGGCCGCTTCCATTTCGCCCTTGGGCACCGCCAGCAGGCCACCGCGAATCACTTCGCCGACATAGGCCCCCACCGACACCACCAGAGCGAACACGATGTACCAGTAGCCGTCGCGCAGGTAAGGCCAGAGGAAGCTGCCGCGGATCAGCGGGAACTGCGCGAACAGGCTGCCCAGGCCGTAATAGAAGATGTAGATCTGGATCAGCAACGGCGTGCCACGCGTCACGCTGGTGTAGAACAGGCTGACCTTGGCGATGAGCGTGTTCTTCGAGATTCGTGCCAGCGCCACCAGCACCGCCAACACGAAGCCGAACACAGTGGAAATCAACAGAATTTCGAGGGTTGTCAGCAATCCTCGACCCAACAGCGATGCGTATTCAACGGTCCAGGCTGGAATCATTTCGTTCACTCTGCCGATTCAGTCAACAACAGGCATCCAGCGACGGATACGTCGCTCCAGCCGTCCCGACAGATAGTTGGACACCAGCGTCACCACGTAATAGAGCGCGGCGGCGGTGAGGTAGAACAACAGGTATTGACGAGTCGAACCCGCCGCTTGCTTGGCGGTGTAGAGCAACTCGTTGGTGCCGACCACGCTGATCAGGGCACTGTCCTTGATCAGGTTGATCCACAGGTTGGCCATCCCCGCCATGGCGTAAGGCGCCATGATCGGCAGCGTGACGCGGCGAAACAGGCCGAAACCGTGCAGGCCGAAGGCCTTGGCCGCTTCGATCTGGCCATAGGGAATCGCCAGGATCGCCGCGCGAAAAATCTCCGACGCGTAGGCGCCCTGCACCAGGCCCAACACCAGGATCGCCGCCAGTGGCCCGCTGACGTTGACCACGTCGTAGCCCATCGACTCCATCAACGAGTTGAGGAGCATGGAACCGACGTAGTACAGCAGCAGGATCATCAACAGCTCGGGCACGGCGCGAAACAGCGTGGTGTAGCCACGGGCCAGGGCCGCGATCGGCTTGGGCGCCCCCAGTTTCAGGCAGGCCACCACCAGCCCCACGATCAACCCGACCACGAAGGCCCCGGCCGATATCTGCAGGGTCATCCACAGCCCCTTGAGCAACGCAGCGCCCCATCCTTGTTCGCTGAAACCGATCATCTCGAACATTGTTGGCATTTGAGTCTCCAGTAAAGACGGCACCATTGCCCCCTGTAGGAGCGAGGCTTGCCCGCGATGGGGCCCGCACGGCCGCCCAAAGCATCGCGGGCAAGCCTCGCTCCTGCGAGGGCTCTGTGTTCAGGTCAGAAGGCTGGTTTGACGCTGATACCGAAGTAGCTCTGGGACAGGTCGTCATAGTCTTTGCTGGCCAGCAAGGTTTTGATCGCCTTGTCGAGCCTGGCCTTGAGTTCTGTGTCTTCCTTGCGCAGGCCGGCGCCGACACCTTTGCCGAACAGCGGGTCGTAGGGCACGCTGCTGAGGTAGGCCAGGTCCTTGGCATCCGGGGTCTTGACGAAGGCGGCCATCGCCGTGCCGTCAGCCATTTGCAGGTCGATGCGGCCAGCGATCAGGTCGGCGTTGACGGAGTCCTGGGTGTCGTAATACTTCACCGTGGCGATTTTTTCGCCGTAGGCCTTGAGGTAGGAGGCACTGACCGTCGAGTTCTGTACGCCGATGGTCTTGCCCTTGAGGTCATCGGGGAATTTTTTCAGGGTCATGCCCTTGGGGCCGACCACCGCGATGGCAGAATCGTAATAGGCGTCGCTGAAGGCGATCTGTTTCTCACGCTCTTCGGTCACCGACATCGAGGAGAAAATCACGTCGATCTTCTTGGCCAGCAGCGACGGAATGATCCCGTCCCACGCCACTTCCTTGATCTCGCACTCGGCTTTCATTTCGCTGCACAGCTTGTGGATCAGGTCCACTTCGAAGCCCTTCCACTCACCGTTGGCCTGTTTCTCGGTGTACGGCGGATAGGGTTCGGCCGCCACCGCGAAGCGGATCGGTTGTGCCTGCGCTGCGCTCATGCCGGCCAGCATTACAGCGGCCACGCCGGTGATCCAGTTTGCCAATCGTCGATTTCCCATGATTGTTGCCCCGTCTTCTTATGATGTTATTAGCGCGTCTGATGAGCGTTGACGAACTGCCGGCAACGCTCGCTGCGTGGGTGTACGAACACATCGTCCGGCGTACCGGTTTCCTCGATCAGCCCCTGATGCAGAAAGGCGACCTTGGAAGAAACATCGCGTGCGAAGGCCATTTCGTGGGTCACCAGGATCATGGTCCGGCCTTCTTCGGCGAGCGAGCGGATCACCCGCAGCACTTCACCGACCAGTTCCGGGTCGAGTGCCGAGGTGGGTTCATCGAACAGCATGACCTTGGGCCGCATGGCCAGGGCCCGGGCGATGGCCACCCGTTGCTGTTGTCCCCCGGACAGAAACGCCGGGTATTCGTTGCGTTTGGCGGCCAGCCCAACGCGTTCCAGCAAGGCTTCGGCACGTTCGGTGGCCTCTGCCTTGGTTTCGCGCAGGACCTGGGTCGGCGCTTCGATCAGGTTTTCCAACACCGTGCGATGGGGCCACAGGTTGAAGTTCTGGAACACCATGCCCAGGCTCGAACGAATGCGCACCAGTTGCTTGGCGTCGGACACCAGCGGCAGTCCTGGGCGGGTCTGGTTCAGGTGAATGCTTTCGCCGTCCACCAGGATGCGTCCCTGGTCCGGCACTTCGAGCATGTTGATGCAGCGCAGCAAGGTACTTTTGCCCGAGCCGCTGGCGCCGATCAGCGAAATCACTTCACCTTCGCGGGCGGTCAGCGAGACCCCCTTTAGCACTTCGATGTTGCCGAAGCGTTTGTGCAGGCTGTCGACCTCGATCATGGTCCGGCATGCAGCAGGTGCGGCGGTGGGTTCGCACGTCACACGGCTGATCACCGGGCGTGGCGCTTCACCACTGAGCACCCGGACAAAATCACGAATGCGCTGGCAGGCCTCGGTCAGGCGCTCTTCACCCAGGGTGAATGACAGGCGCACAAAGCCCTGGGCCGGTTCACCGAAGGCGGCGGCATCGAGCACCGACACCCGCGCTTCACGCAACAGGCGCCAGGCGAATTCCAGAGATGTAAGGCCCGTGGCACGCACGTCCACCAGCACGAACATGCCGGCATCGGGCTTGAGCACGCTGATGGCCGGGCAATCCGAGAGCCCTGCCACCACCAGGTCGCGACGGCGGCGATAGATGTCGCGCATGCCGTGGGTCACTTCGTCGTGGGACTGCACGGCCTTGAGCGCGGCTTCCATGCAGAAACCCGGCAAGCCGTAGAGCATGCTCAACACCAGGGTTTCGGCGTGGGCGACCAGTGTTTTGTCAGCAACGATCCAGCCGATGCGCCAACCGGTCATGGCGTGGGATTTGGACAGGCTGCCGATCACCACACAACGTTCGGCCATGCCCGGCAGCGCCGCCAGGCTCAGGTGTTCGCGCTCGAAGGTCAGGCTTTCATAGACTTCGTCGACCACCACCCACAGGTCGTGGGCGATGGCCAGCTCGGCGATGGCTTGCAGTTCTTCGCGGTTGAGCACGACGCCAGTGGGGTTGTTCGGATTGGACAGAAAAATCGCTTTGGTGCGCCCGGTGATGGCCTTGGCCAATACGGCGGCATCGACACGGAAATCATCGTCCGCCGAGCACGGCACCCGCACCAGGGTGGCGCCCGAGGCTTTCAGGGTCGCTTCGTAGGTGACGTACATCGGGTCGAGCGCGATCACCTCGTCGCCGGCACTGAGCAGGCACATCGAGGCAGTGAACAAGGCGTTCTGCGCCCCGGCCACGGTGATCACGTTTTCTGCCTGCAGCTCGCGGCCGAACAGCTTGCCGTAACGATTGGCGATGGCTTCGCGCAGCGCCAGGCGGCCAGCAATTTCCGTGTAGTGGGTGTCCCCTTCGCGCAGGGCCTCGATGGCGGCCTCGGTGATGAAATCAGGTGTCGGGAAATCCGGATCACCGACGCTGAGAATGATCACATCCTCCCCCCGGCGACGCGCATCAAAAGCCGCATAGTGAATATCCCAGGCAGCCACGCCTTGACCTGAGATCCGCTCAACAAAGGGTGAAAACCGCATGCCAGTGCCTCGTTCGAATAGAAGAAACGCAAGCCCGCAACCAGCCGGGAGAGAAGGTGAGAACGAACATAGTCCAAGCTGAACACTCGTTCAACAGAAAACTGATCAAGGTTCGCGTTCAGCGCAAACAGGTCGTTTTTAAAACAGTGGCGGCGTTTTTACGTAGCTGGCTACCGAAACGCCCCTGACGAATCCGTGGCGAGGGAGCTTGCTCCCGTCGGGGCGCGCAGCGGCCCCTCTCCAGACAAATCAGGGGACTGCTGCGCAGTCCAACGGGAGCAAGCTCCCTCGCCACGGGCTGCGCCAGCTGCTACAGGGTGCAGCAGATCGCGACTATGCTGCTGTGATACTCCCAGGTCGGACATGCGCAATGCGCCCAGGTATCAACCGGTGTCTGTTGTTTGCAGCGCTTGCCCTGGGCGGTTGCGTGCGGCTGGGACCGGACTTTCAAGCCCCGGGCCAACCCTGGGTCGATCACTGGAACAGCGCGAACCTCGACCAGGCCAGCCAGCGAGATTTACAACCGGACATTCGGCAATGGTGGCAAGTCTTTGCTGACCCGACCCTGAACCAACTGATCGCCCAAGCCGATGCCAACAATTCCAGCCTGCGCATCGCCGGCCTGCGGGTCATGGAGGCCCGGGCGCAGTTGGGCATCGCCCAGAGCGGCCGCTACCCGCAACTGCAGCAGGTCAGCGCCGACAGCCTGTACGTCAACCGCAATCAATCCGGCGGGGCCAACCCGATCGACAGCCATTTCTGGCAGCACAGCGCCGGGTTCGATGTCGGCTGGGAGCTGGATTTCTGGGGCCGCTTCAGCCGTGCCATCGAGGCCTCGGATGCCAGCTATTTCGCCGCCGAGGCCAACTATGAGGATGCCCTGGTGCTGCTGCGCGCGCAGGTGGCCGACAATTATTTTTCCCTGCGCACCACCCAGGCCCGTCTGCGGGTGGCCCATGAAAACGCCCGACAGCAAAAGCGCAATTACGACATCACCGAAAAGCTGTTCAGGAGCGGCCAGACCCCCGAGCTGGACCTTCAGCAAGCCAAGACCCAATACCTGGCGACGTTGAGCAGCATTCCCGGCCTTGAGGATCAAGTGGTGCGCCTGCGCAATGCACTGGCGGTATTGATCGGCCAGCCGCCGGGGGCCTTGCCCATGGTGATCGAGGCCAGCGGATTGATTCCGCTGGTCGACCGCGCGGTGTTGCAGGACGTGCCGGCCAACCTGCTGCTGCGCCGGCCTGATGTGCGCGCTGCCGAGCTTAACGTCGCCGCGCAGTCTGCCTTGATCGGCGTGGCCGAGACCGATTTCTACCCGTCACTGACCTTGCTCGGCAGCATTGTCTGGTCCGCCGATACCTTGAGCGGCACCTCCCGCAGCCTCGACCTGATTGGTGGCCCGAGCCTGCGCTGGAATGTGTTCGACCATGGCCGCATCAGCAACAACGTGCGGGTGCAGGATGCGCGGCTGCAACAGCTGATCGAGGCCTACCGCGACAAGGTGCGCCAGGCGGCCCGCGAGGCGGACGATGCCGCCAGTGGCCTGACCCGATCCTTGCAGCGCGAACGCATCCTGCGCGAGGCCGAGGCTGCAGCAAAACGCTCGCTGGAACTGGCCAGCACCTTGTATCGCGAAGGTTATTCCGACTTTCAGCGGGTGCTCGATGCCCAGCGTGCCCTGCTCGAGGTGCAGGATAGTTACCTGCTCAGCCGTGGCGATGCGGTGAGTAACCTGATTGCCTTGTACAGAGCCCTGGGCGGCGGTTGGTACAGCGCCCAGGCCCGGATCGACCCGGCCACCCGTCGGCAGATGGAACAACGCACCGACTGGGGCGAGCTGCTGTCCGAACCCCCTCCTTTACCCAATCCGGTAAACCGCCATGACTGACGCCGCGCCCGCTTCACCCGACGCCCCGCCGCCCGCCCAGGTCGCCGCCGACTCGACGAAAAAAGGCATCAAGTGGGTGTTGCTGCTGATCGTCCTGAGCCTGGCCTGGTACCTGCTGGCGGACCGCTTCACGCCCTACACGCAGCAGGCGCGGGTCGGTGCCTTCGTGATTCCGGTGGCGGCGGAAGTCGCGGGGCGAGTGATCCGTGTCAACGTGCGCAACAACCAGGACGTCAAGGCCGGCGACGTGATCTTCGAAGTTGACCCCCAGCCGTACCAGATCGCCGTCGACCGCGCCCGTGCCGATCTGGAATCGACCCGGCGGCAGATCGGTGCCAGCACCGCCGGCATCGCGTCGGCCCAGGCCAATCTGCGGGCGGCACAGGCCAACGAACTCAAGGCGCGGCAGGACAACACACGGCTGGAAAGTTTGTATCGCCAAGACCCCGGTACCATCTCCGTACGCCTGCTGGAGGTGTCCCGGGCCAACCGCGAAGCGGCGGTCAGCCAGGTCGCCGCCGCCCGCGCCGAAGTGCAGCGCGCCCAGGAGCAGGAAGGTGGCAGCCAGGAAGACAACGCGCAGTTGCGCAGCGCCGCCACCGCCCTGTCGAAAGCCGAGCTGGACCTTTCCAACACCCAGGTTCGCGCGCGGTCGGCCGGGCTGATCACCGATCTGCGCACCGATGTCGGCCAATTCGCCGCGGCCGGTAACCCGGTGATGACCCTGATCGCGATCCATGATGTGTGGATCAGTGCCGACATGACCGAAAACAATCTGGGGCGGGTCAAACCCGAAACACCGGTGTCGATCGTACTCGATGCGTTGCCCGGCGAAGTGTTCGCCGGGCGTGTGCGCAGTGTCGGTTACGGGGTCAGTGTCGGCCAGACGCCGCCGCCCGGCAGCCTGCCCACGGTGCAGAACAGCCGCGACTGGCTGCGCCCGGCCCAGCGTTTTCCGGTGGTCATTGAGTTTTCCCCCGAATCGCTGGCCATGCTGCGGGACAACCGCGCCATTCGCGCCGGTGGCCAGGCCGAGGTCATGGCCTTCCCGGACGAGGGCAACTGGCTCAACCCCTTGGGCCGGTTGTTTGTGCGGCTGATGAGCTGGCTGTCGTATGCCTATTGAGCGCTCGCCCCGCGTGCAACGGGCGCTGCGCCTGGCCAGTGGCACGGCGCTGTGCCTGGGCGCCAGTTATGGCCTGGCGTTGCCGATTCCGTTTTTGGCGCCGGTGCTGTGCGCGTTGTTGCTGGTATCGATCAATCGTCCACTGTCGCTGAAGGCTGCGCTGGCGCTCGCGGTGGTGGCGATGCTGACCACCGGTATCGGCCTGTTGCTGATTCCGCTGCTGCGTTATTACGCGGTCAGTGCGGTGTCGTTGATTGCGTTGGGCTTGTTTGGGGTGTTTCGGTTTGGCTTGCGCGGGGGCAACAATCTGATCGTGACCTTCCTGATCATTGGCCTGACCATGATTTCTTCTGCCGGGGTCTTTGAATTCGATTTGGGGCTGATGGTGATCAAGGCCCTGGTGGCGGGGTTGCTGTTGGCGGTGATGATCGGTGTGCTCAGTCATGGATTGTTCCCTGAGCCGACCCATGCTCCGACGGCGCCCGCCCCACCGTCAATGGCAGCCCAGGATGTTGATCGCGTGGCGTTGCGCGCCACCCTGATCGTGATGCCGGCGTTCCTGCTGGCCCTGATCGACCCGGCCAGCTACCTGCCCATCGTGCTCAAAGCGGTGAACCTGGGGCAGCAAAGCTCAACGACCTCCGCCCGTGGCGCCGGCCGCGAATTGCTGGGTTCGACTTTGCTCGGCGGTCTGTTGGCGATCCTGTTCTGGTGCGCCCTGAGCCTGTTCGTGCACCTGTGGATGTACTTCTTGTGGATGCTGTTGTTCGGCCTGGTCCTGGCACGCAAGCTCTACGCCCTGACCCCGACCCGCTGGAGCCCGGGGTTTTGGCTCAACACCTTGATCACGCTGATCATCCTGTTGGGGCAGTCGGTGCAGGACAGCCTCGCCGGCAAGGACGTCTACACGGCGTTCGCGGTGCGCATGGGGTTGTTCCTCGCCGTGACGCTGTATGCGTGTTTGATGGTGCATTGGCTGGATCAGCGACAGAAAACCAATCTTGCGGTGTGAATGCAGCTTTTGTGGGAGCGGCGGTGCGACGATTTTGTGAACACCACCCACCCCTGTAGGAGCCGAGCTTGCTCGCGATGATCGTCCAGGCAACGCGGGGAGTCAGACAGCCATCGTCATCGTTAACGACCATCGCGAGCAAGCTCGGCTCCTACAGAAAAGCACCAGGCCGCCTCGATTGGTTTTTGGTGTTGCGTTGCCCCGTCGGAACGAGGGGATGCGAGCCCGGCCCTCAAGGACTCACCTGATACCCCTTCCCCTGCAAACAACTGCTGTAAGCCGTCGAAGTGGTGGTGGCGTTGGTTTTGTTCTGCGCCCGGCGCTCCTGACGCTGTCGTGCGCCGCCGATCACGGCACCAGCCGCGGCGGTTTGTCCGGCGCGGTTCTGGCGGTAATCCTGCTTGGTATCGTCATCTACTCGATCATAAAACTCGTCATGCTGACGCCCGCGAACCTCGGCGGCGGTCGCCCCGGCGGCGGCACCCACGGCGGCACCCTTGATCCGGCCGCCGGATGGCGTTGACGTGGTCGATACACTGCCGGCCGCAATGTTGTGGCATTCGCTGATGTCCGCCTGGGTCTGCTGCGAGCTCTGGCCCTTCAGCGGCACCACCGACTCGGCCCATCCCTGGCCGGCGATGACCGAAAACGCGACGCACAGGCCGACGGCTGAAAACCTGTTCATGATGACCTCCGTTCAAGCGGGATTGGCCCTCCAACAGTGTAGATCAGCCGACGTCCCCCACCTCCATCACCAGGCTGTTGGCGACCCGTCGCACCGGCACCGCCTCCAACTGCGCGCCCTTGCACGGCCCGTCGACACAATGCCCGTCCTCAAACCGAAACATCGCACTGTGATGCGCACACATCAGCACCTTGCCGCGATAGGTGCAGAATTCCTGCGGGCGAAAATCCAGCGGTACGGAAAAGTGCGGGCAACGGTTGATGTACACCCACGCCTGCTCGCCCTGGCGCACCGCCACCAGGCCCGCCGGATGCAGTTGTTGATGCTGCGGCAGCCCCAGGGCGCCGCCGTCGGCGATATCGTCCAGTTGACACAAGGTGATCGTGGTCATGTCAGCCTCGCATTTCCGGGTTGCCGAGGCTCCAGTACCACGGACGGATCTGGATGCTGGCAAACAACCCGCCCTGCACATAAGGATCGTCCTGCACGAAGGCTTCCACCTCCGGCAGGCTGCCCGCCTCGATGACCAGCAAGGTGCCGTTCATCGATTCACCGGCATCGTCCAGGGTCGGGCCGCCGAAGCGCACCACCACCCGATGGCCCCCGGTCGCACGCAGATGCGCCTGATGACTGGGTCGTAGACGATGCCTCAAGGCCAGCGAATCCGGGTTGTCGGTGGCGAATACCGCAAAGAACTGACCCATGACTCACGCCTTTTCCATGACGAATTCGTAGCACGCGCGCTTGAACGGCAACTCCATGCCCAGCCTGGCGGAGACGTCATCGTGGGTGGCACGGTCCTCGTAGATCACCTGCAGCGATTGCTTGACCCCAAACACCGCATCGGACTCCAGATACGGGTCGTCGTGATTGAACAGGTGTGTGACCAGTTTGCGATAGCCAGGCACATCGATCATGAAATGCAGGTGCGCCGGGCGCCAGGCGTGCCGGTTGGCGGCGTCGAGCATCCGCCCTACCGGGCCGTCGGTGGGTATCGGGTAGGCCACCGGGACAATCGTGCGAATCGCAAAGCAGCCATCGGCATCGGTGCGATAACGACCCCGCAGATTACCGAACGGCTGCGCGGTGTCCTGCCCCGAATACATACCGTTCTCGGCCGTCTGCCAGACATCCAGCACCGCACCCGCCAGGGCCTTGCCGTTCACGTCCACTACGCGTCCGCGCACCAGCGCTGTCTCGCCCGGGGTGAAGGCCATGTTTTCGCCAAACTCGCGATCGGGCATGCCGTCGATGTAGAACGGCCCGAACACCGTGGTCTCGGTGGCCGTGGCGCTGTGGCGATGGTTGATCGCATCCACCAGCATCGACACGCCCAGGGTATCGGACAGCAGGATGAATTCCTGGCGCACGGCACCGTCGCAGGTGTGACCGGTATCGGTCAGAAATTGAATGCCCTCGAACCATTCCTGCTCGGTCAACTCCACGTCACTGACAAACGCGTGCAAGTGGCGAACCAGGCTTTGCATGATCTGCTTGAAACGGGGGTTCGGCGCATCGTTGAAGCTGTCGGCCGCATGTTCGGAAATCAGCTGTTCAGCGGCTTTGTCTTGATCGGTCATTGTTGTTATTCCGACGTTGATGGGAGTGGCTGGCGATCAAGCCGGCGCCAGGCCTTTGTACGCGCGATTGAGCAGCGCTTCGATCGGGCCTTGTTCAAACGGCCGTGGATTGTAATAAGGGCTGGCGCAGGCAATGTGCGCCGCTTCGGCAGGACCGTTTTCAGGAAAGCCGATGTCCGATAACGCCAGGGGAATGCCCAGTTTCTGGTTCAGCGCATACAGCAACGCACCGACTTCACTGGCCTCGCTGCCACCCAAGGCACGGGCCGCCCGCTGCAGAGGGCCGGCCGCTGCTTCACGATTGTAATGCGCCGCGTGGGGCAGAACGATCGCATGAGCCTGGGCATGGGGCAGATTGAAGGTGCCGCCCAAGGTGTGGCAGAGCTTGTGGTGCAAGGCCATGCCCACCGAACCCAGGCAAATGCCGGCCAGCCAGGCACCATACAGCGCCTGACTGCGCGCTTCTTGATCGTCCGGGTTCTTGACCACGCCCGGCAAGGCCTGGGCCAGCGAACGGATCGACTCTTCGGCCATGAAACCGATGATCGGGTTGGCGTCCTGGGCATACAGCGCCTCGACCGCGTGGGCCATGGCGTTCATGCCCGAGCAGGCGGAGATCTGCGACGGCAGGGTCAGGGTCAATTGCGGGTCGTAGATCACGGTCTTGGGCAGCACCTTCGGATCACGCCCGGTTTTCTTCAGGCGGTTCTCGGTCAGGCCATAGATCGGGGTCATTTCCGAACCGGCGTAGGTGGTCGGCACCGCCACGATCGGCAGGCCGGAATCCATGGCAATCGCCTTGCCCAGACCGATGGTCGAGCCGCCGCCGATGGCCACGCAGCAATCGGCATCCAGACGCGCAGCTTCCACCCGCGCGGCCTGCGCCACTTCCAGCGGCACGTGCATCACCGCTTTGGGGTATACGCCGGCGGCGCGATCGCCGAGCAACTCGGCGACTTGCTCACCCAGCCCCTGTTGTTCAGGGGTGGTGAGGATCAGCGCACGGCGGGCGCCCAGGCGCTCGATCTCTTCGGCCAGCGCCGACAGCTTGCCCCAGCCGAACACCACACGGGTCGGCAGGCTTTGGTAGATAAACGGATTCATGGCAGCCCTCAGCGCTTGAAGTGCGGTGCGATTTTCGCGTCGACGTTGACCCAGACCGATCGGGCCTCGGTGTAATCGTGGATCGCTTCAAAGCCCATCTCACGGCCATAACCGGACTGGCCGATGCCACCGAACGGGCTGCCGGGGCTGACGCGTTTGTAGCAGTTGATCCAGCACATGCCGGCGTGAATCGCGTCGGCGAATTTGTGCGCGCGGGTCAGGTTCTGCGTCCACAGGCCGCTGCCCAGGCCGTACTCGGTGTTGTTGGCGATGGCCAACGCTTCTTCGTCGGTGCTGAAACGCACCACGGTGACGAACGGGCCGAACACTTCTTCCTGGCAGACGCGGTCGTCAGGCTTGGCCTCGACGATGGTCGGCTCGACATAGAAGCCTTTGGCCAGAGCCTTGTCGTCCGGGGCCTTGCCGCCGGCCAGCACCTTGCCGCCCTGCTCGATCGCGATGTCGATGTAAGCCATGACGCGGTCGCGGTGCAGCGCCGAGGTCAACGGGCCCATTTCGGTTTGTGGGTCCATCGGGTCGCCCAGTCGAACGGACTTGGCCAGCGCGACGAAACGCTCAAGGAACTGGTCAGCGATGTCTTTGTGCAGGATCAAGCGCGAACCCGCGATGCAGGCCTGGCCCTGGTTGTGGAAGATCGCCCAGGCGGCACCATTGACGGCGGCGTCGAGGTTGGCGTCTTCGAATACGATGTTCGCGCCCTTGCCGCCCAGTTCCAGTTGGATGCGCTTGAGGTTGCTCTGGGACGCTTCGACGATGCGACGGCCGGTGGCGGTCGAACCGGTGAAGGCGATCTTGCCCACGTCCATGTGCTCGGCCAGCGCTTGCCCGGCCGTGTGGCCGTAACCCGGCACCACGTTGACCACACCTTTGGGGAAGCCGACTTCGGTCATCAACTCGACGATGCGCAGGGTCGACAGCGGAGTGATTTCCGAAGGCTTGATCACGACGGTGTTGCCCGCGGCCAGGGCCGGGCCCATTTTCCAGCTGGTGAACATCAGCGGGAAGTTCCACGGCACGATCTGCCCCACCACGCCAATCGGCTTGCGCTGCACGTAGTTGAGGAAACCGGCCTCCACCGGGATCACCGAGCCTTCGATCTTGTCGGCCATGCCGCCGAAATAACGGAAGCAGGCGGCAGTGCGTGGCACATCGAGGCCACGGGAGTCACGAATCGGGTGGCCGGTGTTCAGGGATTCGAGCTGCGCCAGTTCTTCACCGCATTCCTCGATCTTGTCCGCCAGCTTGAGCAACAGGCGACCACGCTCGGCGCCACTGAGTGCCGACCAGGCCGGGAACGCACGTTTGGCGGCGGCCACGGCCAGGTCGATGTCGGCGGCTTCGGCTGCGGCAATGCGGGTGATCAACGAACCGTCGTGGGGCGACACGACGTCAATGGTGCCGCCGGCGACGGCGTCAACGAAGCGGCCATCGATATAGAGCTGATTTTGCATAATGGTTTCCTCGCACCGCGCCGCTGGCGCGGTGTCTGACTGAATGGCTGAATGCATGCCTTGAGCGACACCGGGTAAGACCGGAGCGGGTTAGAACTCGATCGGGTACGGCTTGAGCTCGCCGCTTTCGTAGCGTTGCGGCAGGTTCGGCGTGGCGTTTTCCCAGACCATCAGCATCGAGCGCTTGGTCGAGTAACCCTGGTGGCGAATGTCGGCGGGCATGGCGGCGATGTCGCCGGCACGCATGGTGATGCGCGCGCGAGGGTTGCCGTCGTCCTTATCGCCCACGTCCCAGACAATTTCGTCGGACATTTGCAGGAACCACTCGATACGGTCGTTGCCGTGGAACACCGGCAGGATGAATTCTTCGGTTGTCGGGCAGAACAGGCTGGCCTTGCACACCGAGGTCACCGACGGGTTCCAGGTCACGTCGGAACGCGACAGGTACTTGAACAGGCTGAAGGCATGCAGTTGGCCTTCGAAACCTTCGGCGGCGTGGATTTGCGGCTCGTCCTGGGACACGTCGGCGAACTGGCGGTTGACGGGTAGATCATCACGCAGCGGTGAATCGTCCGGCAGGCCCGGCATGCGCTTGGTGGCGATGCGGAAACGCTCGATGGCTTCGATGTTGTCGCCGTTCTTGCGGCCATAGGCGCTGCCGGTTTCTTCTGGTGCGGCGAACGGGTCGAAGGTGGCGTTGGTCCAGTCGCGCATGATGGCCTTGAAGGTGGCCATGATCAGCGGCGTTTCGAAGTTTTCGGTGTAGTTGACCCCGGCGGCTTTGAGCGTGCCGTTGAAGGTGCCGGCGTACATGTCGACTTTGCCGTAGTAGTTGCGGGTGCCGATCACGTGGTCGAAGTTGACCCAGCCGTAGAAGAAGCCCCAGGCCACGTCACGCATCATGGCGCGCAGGAAGTAGTCGACCGGGATCAGGTGCGAGCGGGTCTCACCTTTGGCCGGCCAGGTGATGCGGGCGAAATACTCGTCGCGCGACAGCTCGAAGGCGCCGAGTTTGAAAGAGCGGTAGCCGGTGACGGCATGGGGTTCGCTGGCCTGGACGTCATCGTCGGCAAACAGGGCGTTATCGGTTGCGGTGTCTAGCATGGCCATGGCGGGATTCCTTTTGTTGTTGTGGAGTGGCGGTCGGGCAGCGGATTACTTGAGGCAGATGTCTGCCCACTTCTCGACCGACAACGGGCCTTTGATGGTCTGCTGCAGAATCACGCCCGGGCGGCTGGATTCGAAGCGATACGCCGTGCCCACCGGCAACAGGCACTGATGGCCGCGCTTGAGCAGCACGTAACCCATGGGTTTGCCGGCAGGCACTTCACCGGCCAGTTGCGTGCCCTCGCCGTCTTTGAGCGGCGCGTCGAGCTTGAGGAAGTCGACCCGGACTTCACCGTCCATGACAATGGCGAATTCGTCGTGCGCGGCGGTGTACCAGGGCGACTGGCCTTCGGCACGCAGGGTTTCGATGACGTAGCCGAGGTTGTAGCCGACCACGACTTTTTCATAAGGCTGGGATTTTTCTGCCACTTCGAAGATGTTCGAAAAGGCGTAGTGACTGGCTTGGCCGCTGATGATTTCAACCGACCCTTTGCTGTAGTTGTCCAGCGAGCCGAAGACCGTTTCGATTGCAGCGCTACTCATGGTTCTCACCGTTTTGTTGTTGTAGTAACAGTGAGTTCACAGTACGTCGCGACAGGTCTCGGGACAATTGGCTGACTGGCGACAACAGTGTTTGCAAAACGCAAACAGTGCAGCAACAACCCCCGCCCGCAACGCCCCCTTGTAGGAGCGAGCTTGCTCGCGATGGTCGTCAACGATAACGCGGGAAGTCTGATGCTCTGCGGCGTTCTCAGGGTCATCGCGAGCAAGCTCGGCTCCTGCAGGGAACGCGGTTTGCGGGTATTGCGCGGGGTGTCAGCGCACCCAGCCGCGCTCCAGCAACGGCACGTCCCAGCAGGGTTCATCGCCGAAGTTGTCCACCAGAAAGTCGATCAGGGTCCGTACTTTCAGGGCCCGACGCTGGGTCGCGGGGTACACCGCGGAGAAGTTGAACGACGACAGGGCATAGTCCTGCAGCACCGGAATCAACCGGCCGCTGAGCAAGTCGTCGCTGGCCACCAGCGTCGGCAGGCAGACAATCCCGACCCCGGTCTGGGCGTAATCGCGCAGCAAATGCACCGAATTGGAACGCACCTGCCCCGGCAGACTCAGCTCGACTTGTTCGTCACCTCGGTTGAATACCCAGCGGTTGCGTGACGGATAGCCCTCGTACAGGGCGATCTTGTGGTTCAGCAGTTCCTGGGGATGGGTCGGCATGCCGAACTCGCTGGCGTAATCGGGCGACATGCAGAACAGGCGGCGAACGCTGAACAGTTTGCGCTCGATCAGGGTTTCGGCCATGGGCGGGAACATCTGGAACGCCACGTCGAAACCCTCTTCGATGGGGTCCACCACCCGGTCGTTGACGATCACGTCGACCTCGATGTCCGGGTACCGCCGGGTGAACTCGGCGAGCATGCGCCCGAAGTGGCTGATGGCAAACCCGGGCAGCATCTGCACGCGCAACTTGCCGGTGGGCTTGGCGCGCAATTCGCGCATGTGTTCGGTCAGCGAGTTGAACCCGGCGACCATGTCCGCGCATTCCTTGTAGTACGTCTCCCCCACTTCGGAGAGCCGCACGTGGCGGGTGCTGCGATGAAACAGCGGCGCGTTGATGAACTGTTCCAGTTGCTGGATGCGATGGGTAATCACCGAGCGGGTCACGCCGAGCTGCTGCGCCGCCTTGGCGAAGTTGCCGGTCTCGGCCACCCGCACAAAGGCTTCGACACTGAGTAAACGATCCATGGGGCAGGTTCTCTGGAGGCTTTTGTTCTTATGGGTAGGGCGAGGTTAGCCTGTTGGCAGGCTGCCCTCCAGATTCATTGTGACGGTGATGGCAGGAGCAGGTGCACCGCCCAAGCATTGTGGGGGTTGGGACCCCTGTGGCGAGGGAGTTTACTCCCGCTCGGCGGCGCAGCCGTCGCAAACCCGTTCAACTCGGTGTAACTGAAACACCGGAGGGTCTGGGTTTGGGGCCGCTGCGCGACCCAGCGGGAGTAAACTCCCTCGCCACATGAACCCCACTGCCCCTTCCTGAGCGACCGCCTCGCCACAGATGTTCGTCCTTGAGCGATTGAGCCACGGATAGCGCGCTGATCATGGAGGTCTGCGAATCGTTGGATGTGACAGGGAAATGTGCGCCGCAGTGGACGGGGCTGGCACAGATCCAGTGTGGGAGCGGGCTTGCTCGCGAAAGCGGTGGATCAGCCAACACATTCATTGACTGATGCACCGACTTCGCGAGCAAGCCCGCTCCCACAGGGCAATGGGTACTTCCGCTGATCCTGCCCACCCGAGGCGTTACGCGCCCCCCTGCACCGTCAACCGCCGCTGCATCGGAAACACCTGCCACCCCCAGCGCTCGCTGATCAATCCCCACACCCCTTGCGGCGCCTTGAGCATCATCACCACCGCCACCACGCCAAGGATGATCATGTACACCGCCCCGTACTGCGCCAGGCAGCCACGCAACACGAAGTAGATCAGCGTGCCGATCAAAGGGCCTTCGAGGGTGCCGATGCCACCGATGATCACGATAAAGATCACCACCGCCGTCCAGTCCTGCAGGTTGAACGCCGCGTCCGGGGAGATGCGCAGCTTCTGCAGGAAGATCAATGCGCCGACCACACCCGTACAACCTGCAGCCAGTACATAGACCATGAGTTTGGTGCGGAACGTATCCACCCCCAGGCTGCCCGACGCCGGTTCCGAATCGCGAATGGAGGCCAGCGCCAGGCCCTGCCTGGAGCGCAGCAGGAAGAACACCACGGCCACCGCCGCCATCGCGATGGCCAGCGCGGTGAAGTAGATCAGCGTGTCGCGCCCGTCCCGGTCGGTGCCGATCTGCCGCACGATCGCCGCCGGCAGGCTCTGCCCCGAACCGCCGCCGAGGCTGCTCATCTGCGCCAGGCCCAGGCGAAAGACCTCGGCCACCACCCAGGTGCCGATGGCGAAGTAGGCGCCGCGCAGGCGAAACACGATCAGCGCCGTGGGAATCGCCAACACCGCCACCAGCACGCCAGAGAGCAAGACCGCGAACAATGGCGGCACGCCGAACTGGCTCGCCAGCATGAACAGCAGATAACCGCCCAGCCCGACAAATGCCTGCTGCCCCACCGAGACCATGCCGGCGTAGCCCGCCAGCAGATTCCACATTTGCGCCAAGGCCAGGTAATACGCGAATTCCACCACCAGCCGCAGGCTGGCGCGGTCTGCCCACAGTGGTGCGCTGAGCAACACCAATACGCACACCCCGAGCAGCGACAGGCCGATGGTGCTGCTGCGGGTCGTGCGCTGGACGCGGTAGTCGAGCGCGGGATTGTTCAAGGCATTCATCAGTCGACACTCCGGGGGAACAGGCCGCGCGGACGCAGCACCAGGATCAGCAAAAACACAAGATGACCGGCAAGGATCTGCCAACCGGGATCGATTTTCGCCCCCAGGGTCTGCGCGACACCGAGGATGACCCCGCCAGCCAAAGTGCCCCACAGGCTGCCCAAACCACCGATGATCACGGCTTCGAAGCCGTACAACAGCCGCGCCGGGCCCACCGTGGGGTCAAAACTGGTGCGTATTGCCAGGAACACTCCGGCAATCGACACCACCGCCATCGCCAGCGCCATGGCCAGGCCAAAGATATGCGCGTTGTTCACGCCCATCAGCCGAGCCGTGTGCTGGTCATCGGAGGTGGCGCGGAACGCCCGGCCCAACGAGGTCTTATAGAACAGCAGTTGCAGCCCGCCGATGATCAGCAACGCACTGCCGAACACGATCAGCGGCATCACCCCCACGTTCAGGCTACCGATGCCGACACTGGCCACCTCAAGGTCACCCTGGGACAGTTTCTGGCTGTCGGCGCTGAAGCATTCCAGCAGGACGTTCTGCACGATGATCGACAAGCCGAACGTCACCAGCAGCGGCGGCAGAATGTCGGTACCGAGCGTGCGGTTGAGCAGCAGCCGTTGCAGCAGGTAGCCGAAGACGAACATCAGCGGCACGACAATCGACAGGCTCGCCAGCGGACTGAAGCCCAGGTGATTGACCACCATCAGCGCCAGGTAAGACGCCAGCACGATGAAGTCGCCATGGGCGATGTTGACCAGGCGCATGATGCCGAACATCAGCGACAGGCCCACCGCGAACATCGCGTACAGGCCACCGAGCAACACGCCTTGAAGCAAAGTATTGAGCCATTCCATCACTAGATCCCGAAATACGCAGCTTTGATTTGTGCCTTGTCCGCTTCACCGGGGCGCCCGGTCAGGGACACGCGCCCTTCCTGGAAGCAATAGAAGCGGTCACACACACTCAAGGCCTGATTGATGTCTTGCTCGACGAGAATCACCGTGGTGCCGTCGGCCTTGATCGAAGGCAGCGCGGCATAGATGTCCTTGATGGTGGTCGGCGCCAGGCCCAGGCTGATTTCGTCGCACAGCAGCAATTGCGGGTTGGCCATCAGCCCGCGGCCGATGGCGACCATTTGCTGCTGGCCACCGGACAGCGCCGTGCCGGGGCGCTTGCGCAGTTTTTCCAGCACCGGAAACAGCTGATAGATGCGCTTGAGCGTCCAGGGCCCGGGGCGTTTGCTGTAGGCGCCGATCAACAGGTTTTCTTCCACGCTCAGAGACGGGAACAGCTTGCGGCCTTCCGGCACCAGGGCAATGCCCCGCTCCACCACCTGGTTGGCGGCCATGTCGCCGATGGCCTGGCCATTGAAACGGATGGCCTCGGGCTGATTGTTGATCAGCCCGGCCAGCGAGCGCAGGAAGGTCGATTTGCCGGCGCCGTTGGAGCCGATGATCGCCACGGTTTCACCGGCCTCCAGGGTCAGGCTGATGTCGAACAGCGCCTGGAAGTCGCCGTAGCCGGCGCAGAGTTTTTCGATGGTCAGCATGCGTCAGCTCCCGATGCCCATATAGATGTCCTGCACCCGTGGGTCGGCCATGACGCTGCGCGGCTCGCCTTCGGCCAGTTTGGCGCCGAAGTTGATCACCGTCAGGCGACTGACCACCGCCAGCAAGGCGTGCACGATGTGCTCGATCCAGATGATGGCCACGCCGGATTTGTGGATGCCCTGGATGGTTTCCACCAGCGCCAGGCATTCCGGTTCGGTCAGGCCACCGGCGATTTCATCGAGCAACAGCAGGCGCGGCTGGGTCGACAAGGCACGGGCCATTTCCAGGCGCTTGCGGTCGAGCAAGGTCAGCGAGCCGGCCAGCACGTTGGCCTTGCGCATCAGCCCGGTCAGTTCCAGGGTTTGCGCGCACCATTGGCTGGCGTCCTTCTCGGACAGCCCGGCGCCGAAGGTCGCGCCCACCAGCAGGTTCTCGAACACGGTCATTTTCACGAACGGATGGGGAATCTGGTGGGAGCGACCGATGCCTTGCTGGCAGCGCTTGAACACCGGCACGCGGGTCACGTCGCGGCCTTCGAAGTGGATCGAGCCCTTGTCCGCCGCCACGCCACCGGCAATCAGGTTGAACAGCGTGCTCTTGCCCGCGCCGTTGGGGCCGATGATGCCCAGGGCCTCGCCCGGTTGCAGGTCCAGGCTCATGGCGTCCGTGACCTTCACCGAGCCATAGCTTTTGTGCACATCGCTCATTTGCAGAAGTGGTTGTTGCATGGTGCACCCGTGTCCCGTGGACCGATCAATAGGTAATGGCCTGCATCTCGCCGCCCAGCGGGATCGCCGGCGCGGTGGCATTGCTGGTGATGACCAGGTCGTATTTATTGTCCTGGCCCAGTCGCCACTGGCCGCTGACCAGCGGGGTCTTGGCGACGTTCTTCACCGGCCCGCCGTTCCAGTTGATCGGCCCGACCACGGTGTTGAGATTGGTCTTGAGCAAGGCGTCGCGGACCGCGTGTGCGTCACCCACCTGTTCGGTGCGCTTGAGGATGTCCACCGCCAGTTCGAACAACGCATGCACGAAGCCCAGCGGCTGCGTCCATTGTTTGCCGGTGGCCTGGGTGAACCCCTGGGCCAGTTGCCCGGCACTGGCGCCGGTCAGCGACGAGCTGAACGGGTGCGTCGGGCTCCACCAGATTTCCGTGGACAGGTTGTTGCCGGCCTTGCCCAGTGCCTCGACCGCTGTCGGGAACAGCAGCGCCTTGCCCACCGACACCGCTTTGGGCTTGAAGCCCTGTTGCCGGGCCTGGGTCCAGAAGGTGCTGAGGTCCGGTGGAATCACCACGCCGGTGACGATCTCGACGTCGGCCTTCTTGAACGCGGCAATCTGCGCGGAGAAGTCGTCGGTGAGGCTCTGGAAGCGACCCGGGTCCACCAGTTGGAAGCCCTTCTGCGCCAGCACTGGCGGGAAGCCGAGTTTCGGATCGCCCCAGGCATTGCCGTCGCCGTCATTGGGAAACAGACCGCCGACCACTTTATTGGTCGGCAACCCGCCCCACATCGCGGTGTAGGTGCCGATCACATCTTCCAGGCCCCAGAAGAAATGGTAGGTCCACTCGAAACCCTGATCCGGTTTACCGCCCCGGGTGAAGAACCACGGTTGCCACGGCGCCACCGTGGAAATGCACGGGATCTCGTTGATCTCGCATTGGTCCGACACCGGGTTGGTGGTTTCCGGCGTCGACGACACCAGCATCAGGTCGACCTGGTCCGACAGGATCAATTCGCTGGCCACTTCGGCTGCGCGGTTGGGGTTGGACTGGCTGTCCTTGACGATCACTTCCAGGCGATAGGCTTTGCCGCCGATGTCGATCGAGTTCTTCATCACCTGTTTGAGCGACTCGATGATGTAGTTGTCCGCCGCCGCGAACGGCGCCAGCGGCCCGGTCTGCGGGCTGACATAGCCGAGCTTGATCACCCGCTCGCTGCCGATGGCAAAGTTGAACGGCATATTCGCCAGCGCCATGCCACCGGCGGCGACGCCGGTGGCGCGGAGGAAATCGCGACGAGAAAAATCGCGGCCCAACAGGTTTTTATCGTTGTTGTCTGTCATGTAGAGGCTCCAGCCTGGACGAACAGGATCGCAACGTGTGGCACAGCCATCACGCAGGGTCAGGGGTAAACCAGGTAACTCGGGTCAGAAGAACAGCGTTACGTCGAAGGACGCCACCACCTGCGAGTCCTTTTGCCCATCGGCATAGGCATCGCGGCCAGGACCGGAATGGATGTCGTAGCGCAGTTCCGGACGCAGGCGCACGTTCGGTGTCGGCGTCCACGCCAGGTTGGTGGTGACGCCGTAGAAGCTGCCCCAGGTCGGGTCGGGAATACCGGTGTTCGGATCGATGTTGGCCATCATCACGTGCACCGGTGCGTCGGTGTAGAACCACTCGGCGCGGCTGTTCCACATCAGGTTTTCGCTGAGTTTGTGGTACCAGTTGAGGTCGGTGCCGTACCAGGTGGCGTCGTTCTTGTTGGCGAACCCGGCGAAGGCGCCCTGCTCCTGTTTGCCGTAGTTCAGCTCCAGCGCCACGCGGTTGTTGGGGTCGAGCACTTGCGACAGGGTCAGGTAAGACGCCAGGCGCTTGTAGTCATCGTCCTTGGTGCCCGCCGGCAGCGGCGAACCGCAACTGCACTCGGCGAAGCTGTCGCCGGCGCCGTTGCCGTAGATGTTTTCCCAATCGATCCAGGTGCTGAAATCCGCCGAGCGCCAGCGCACGTTGGCGATCACGTCCGGGTCGTGGTTGGGGTCTTGCAAGTTGTTCCAGCCCTGGACCACCCCCAGTTCGAAACCGAGCATGCTTTCGCCCGGCGCCGAAGGCAGCTTGAACGAGTACAAGGCACCGGCGTGTTTGGCCGGGCCATGCATGAAGGAGTAGCTGTGCGAGTAGAAGTCGGTCGGAGCCGGGGATGGCAAGGCAAAGCCGATTTCGTTTTCCAGCGGCGTATGGAAAATCCCGATCATCAGGTCCGAGCCGCCGAGCACCGGGAAGTAGAAGTCAAGGTAGGCCTGAGCCACGGTAAACGCCGGATCTTCGGCCTTGTTGTCGCGATTGACGCCCAGGTCCTCATCCCAGCCGTAGGTCTTGAAGTAGCGCGCATCCTTGCCGTACAGCGCCGTGACGTTGAAGCCCCAGTCGGCTTCCTGCGGCATCGGCCCGGGAAACGGTCCCACACGGCCGATCACGTTGCTCTTGGGTTTTTTCTCCACGGCCAGGGCGAACTGGTTGAGGTTCACCCCTTCGTCGGTGTTGAAAAAGCTTTGCTTGCTGACGTCGTCGGTGCCGTTGTTGTTGTAGATCAGCCCCGCCTGGGCCCAGCCGTAGACCTTGATGCCGTGATCACGTTCGAGGCTGTCGCCGAACACACTGCGCACCAGCGACCCCATGGGGTCGTCCGCTGCATTGGCGAGCGATGGAAATACAATGTCGGCCGCCATGACGGGGGCGAACAGGGTTGCTGCACAGACCCATGCACGAATATTCATACCTGCCTTCCTTATTTTTATTAGGCCACCCACCCCCGCAGGGGAATGAGGCCGAAAACAAGGCATGACGACGCAAGGTCAAACCTGAAGAGCCCTGGCTGGAGCTCCACCGGATCGTTGGCAGATTCTGGTGTTCGGCGAGAGGGAGGCTACAAGCCCGGCCATGGGCCAACAATTCCATTCTCGGCGACTTCAGTGTTCGCGGATTCAGAACAATGGTGGCGGGATTCTCGGAATTTCGAGCGCCATCCCTGTAGGAGCGAAGCTTGCTCGCGAAAGCGGTGGGTCAGGTAGCGATGATGGTGAATGTGCCGCCGTCATCGCGAGCAGGCTCGCTCCCACATAAAAACTGTGGGAGCGGGCCTGCTTGCGATAGCGGCGGTACGGCGGGTGTTGATGTAGCTGTCAGGCCGTGGTCAGCGGATAGAGCTGTTCATCGAACTGCGACAGTTTCGGGAACACCAGGGGTTGTTCGTCGCTCAGGTGTTGCAGGCGTTGGGTGTAATCCGTGAGGAAGCCTTTGCGCGCTTCATCGCTGATGTACGGCACGTGCCAGGCCACGAACGGCGCCAGTACGTCGAAACCGACATAGGCCAAAGTGCCGCGCAGGATTGGCCGCAGCATGTCCTGCAGCGGGCCATGGATCGCGTCTTCACCGAACATGTGTTCACGGCCGCCCAGGGTCACGGCGACCAGGGCTTTCTTGCCCGCCAGCCCGCCCTGATCGTAGAAACGCTTGCCGCCATAGCAGATGCCCGACACCAGCACCCGGTCGATCCAGCCCTTGAGCATCGCCGGCGCGGAGAACCAGAAGATCGGGAAATTGAGGATCAGCAGGTCGGCCCACAGCAGCTTGTCCAGTTCGCCCTGGATGTCGGCCGCCAGCGATTGTTTTTTCACCCCCAGGCGTTGCTCCAGCGCATACACCAGGTACTCGGGGTTCTCCCGCGACGAGAAGTCGGCATCGCTGGCCACCGGGTTCCAGTTCATCTTGTACAGATCACTGACCTGCACTTCATGGCCCTGGGCCTGGAGGGTGGCGACGGCCTGATCCCGCAGGGCCGCGGTGAAGGATTTCGGCTCGGGATGGGCGTGAACGATCAGTACTTTCATGGTGATTCCTTAGACTTTTTCCAGCGTAGGGTTTGAAGGGGTGGCACGGCTTTCCAGCAGGCGATCGAGCCAGTCCGGGTCCATCTGTGGTTCGGAAGAAAACAGCAGCCCGGTGTAATCCTGATGCGGCGGAGTGAAGATCGCACTGCGCGACCCCTGGTCCACCACCCTGCCCCGTTGCATCACCAGCACCTCGTCGGCAATGGCGCGCACGGTGGCGACGTCATGGGTGATGAACAGGTACGCCACGCCCAGTTGCTGCTGAATACGGTTGAGCAATTTGAGCACACCTTCGGCCACCAGTTGATCCAGTGCCGAGGTCACTTCGTCGCAAATGATCAGTTGCGGATCGGCCGCCAGCGCCCGGGCGATGCAGATCCGCTGCTTCTGGCCACCGGACAGCTCACGGGGCTGACGCTCCATGAAGGTCGCCGGGTCCAGCTCGATCATCTCCAGCAACTCGGCGACCCGCGCCCGCATGGCCTTGCCCTTGAGGCCCAGGTAAAACGTCAGCGGCCGACCAATGATGTCGACGATGCGCTGGCGTGGATTGAGCGCCGTGTCCGGGATCTGATAGATCATCTGGATGCGCCGCAACTGCTCCTTGCTGCGCTGACGAAAATCCGCTGGCAGCGGCTTGCCGTCATACAGCACTTCGCCGTAGGTCGGTGGCAGCAGACCGGTGATCAAGCGCGCGGTGGAGCTCTTGCCGCTGCCGGATTCGCCGATCACCGCCAGGGTCTGGCCGCGATAGAGCTTGAGCGAGACATCGTGCAGCACCGGTTGATCGCCGTAGCTGGCACAGCTTTTACGCAACTCCAGCAGTGGCTTTTCCTGCTGCGGGCACGGTTTGGGTTCGGTGCGAAAACTGCGCACCGCCCACAGCGACTTGGTGTATTCCTCCTGCGGGTCGCCGAGCATCTTGCGGGTCTCGGCCTCTTCCACCAATTTGCCGTGGCGCAGCACCATGATGCGGTCGGCCATCTGCGCCACCACCGCCAGGTCGTGGCTGATGTAGATCGCGGCGCTGCCGTAGGTCGCCACTGCATCGCGAATCGCCGCCAGCACTTCGATCTGGGTGGTGACGTCCAGCGCGGTGGTCGGTTCATCAAAGATGATCAGGTCCGGGTGGCAAGCCATGGCCATCGCAGTCATCACCCGCTGCAACTGCCCGCCCGACACCTGATGCGGATAGCGCTGGCCGATCTTCTCCGGATTGGGCAAGCGCAATACGCGGTACAACTCCACCGCTTCGGCCATCGCCTGCTCGCGGCTCATGCCGCCATTCTTCACTGCGGTTTCGACGTGCTGGTCGATCAGCCGATGGGCCGGGTTGAACGACGCCGCCGCGCTCTGGGCCACGTAGGCAATGCGCAGGCCTCGCAACTTGCGCAGGGCTTCGGGTTTGGCCTTGAGCAGGTCGATGCCGTCGAAATGCACAGAGCCGCCGGTGATCCGGCAGCCATCGCGGGTGTAGCCCATGGCCGACAGGCCCAGGGTCGACTTGCCCGCCCCCGACTCGCCGATCAGCCCCAGCACCTCGCCGCGCTGCAGGGTCAGGTCGATGCCCTTGATCAGCGGGTGCCAGGCATCTTCGTAATGGCCCTCGATGTGCAGGTTGCGGATTTCCAGCAAAGGTTTGTCTGTCGTCATGTTCAGCACTCCTTGAGGCCGCTGGATTTGTGCAGCATCCAGTCGACGACGAAATTGACGCTCACGGTGATCAACGCCACGGCCAGGGCCGGCAGCAACGGGCTGATGTCGCCAAAGGTGATCAGCACCGCGTTGTCGCGCACCATGCTGCCCCAATCGGCGGTCGGTGGTTGAATGCCCAGGCCGAGGAACGACAGCGCACTGATGAACAGGAACACGAAGCAGAAGCGCAGGCCGAATTCGGCAATCAACGGCGCCGCGGCGTTGGGCAGTACTTCACGGGTAACCAGCCACCACAGGCCTTCACCGCGCAGGCGCGCGGCTTCGACGAAGTCCTGCACCACCACGTTCATCGCCACCGCCCGGGACAGGCGAAACACCCGGGTCGCGTCCAGCAACGCGATCACCAGCACCAGCGAGGTGGCGTTGGTGCCGACCACGCTGAGGATCAGCAAGGCGAAGATCAGTTGCGGAATGGCCATCAGGATGTCCACCACCCGCGACAGGCCCTGATCGATCGCGCCGCCCTTGATCGCCGCGATCAACCCGCAGAAGCCACCGAGCAGGAACGCCAGCACCGTGGTCAGGAAGGCAATGCCCAGGGTGTTGCGCGCGCCGTAGACCAGGCGACTGAACATGTCGCGGCCCAGGTTATCGGTGCCCAGCAGGAACTGCGCGCCCCAGGGTGCGAAGCCCTCGCCCACCACCTGGGTTTCGCCGAATGGCGCCAGCAACGGCGCGAACACGGCCACCAGGATGTACAGCACGATCACCAGCAGCCCGAATTTGGCGCTCAGCGGCGCCCGCACTATTTGTTGAAAAAGGCTCATGGCTTACCCCTTCGGATGCATCAGGCGTGGGTTGCTGGCAATCGACAGCACGTCGGCACTGGTGTTGAGCAGGATGTAGGTCGCGGCGAAGATCAGGCTGCAGGCCTGCACCACCGGGATGTCGCGCTTGGCCACCGAGTCCACCAGCAACTGGCCGAGGCCGGGATAGACGAACACCACTTCGACCACCACCACACCCACCACCAGGTACGCCAGGTTCAGCGCCACCACGTTGACGATCGGGGCCAGGGCGTTGGGCAAGGCGTGGCGAAAGATGATCCGCGACTGGCTGATGCCCTTGAGCCGGGCCATCTCGATGTAGGGGCTGGCCAGCAGGTTGATCAAGGAGGCGCGGGTCATGCGCATCATCTGCGCGATGACTACCAGGCTCAGGGTCGCCACCGGCAGCACCGAACGCTCCAGCACTTCGCCCAGGGAGGCATTGGGCGACAGGTTGGAAATGCTCGGGAACCAGTTGAGCTTCACCGCGAACACCAGGATCAGGATGTAGGCGACGAAGAACTCGGGGAAGGACACTGCGCTCAGCGCCGAGGTATTGAGCAGGCGGTCGAACCAGCTGTTGCGGTACAACGCCGCGAGCATTCCCAGCAGCAACGCCAGCGGCACCGACACCAGCGCAGCCAGCAGCGCGAGGCTGAAGGTGTTGGCCAGGCGGGTGCCGACCAGGTCGGCGATCGGCCGCTGGTTGGCCAGGGACACCCCCAGGTCACCGTGCAGCAACTGCCAGATCCAGTGCCCGAAACGGGTCAGCGGCGGCAGGTCCAGCCCCAGTTGCGTCCGGTACGCCGCCACGGTTTCCGGGGTGGCGGACTGGCCGAGCATGGCCTGGGCGATATCACCCGGCAGCATGCCGACCGCTAGAAAAATGATCACCGATACCGCAAACAGCGATAACAGCCCCAATGCCAAACGCTGCGCCAACAGCTTGAAAATACTTCTCATCGTGCGGTTCCTTTGAATTGGGCACGCTTGCAAACACAACAAGTTTCCACTGTGGGAGCGGGCTTGCTCGCGAATGCGTCGGCACATCCAACATCAATGTGACTGACACACCGCCTTCGCGAGCAAGCCCGCTCCCACAGGGTTCTTCATTGCTTCGGCTGTTTCCTTACGCCTGCCACCACCGCTCGATCACCCGCAACCCATCCAGCTCGCCGTACGGCGCGGTCTGGCCGCCGTGGGCGACGCGGTTGGAACGGGCGGCGACGGAGCTGGCGAACAGCGGCACGATGGCGCCGCCGTCATCGCGGCACAGGGCCTGCATTTCGTTGTACATCTCACGGCGCAGCGGGTCGTTCATTTCGCCGCGGGCGGCGTTGAGCAGTTGGTTGAAGCGCGGGTTGTCCCAGTGGGTCTCGTTCCAGGCCGCGCCCTTGGCGTAACCGATGCTGAACATGCGGTCGGCGGTCAGGCTGCTGTACCAGAACGAGGTGGTGAACGGCTGCTTCATCCAGACATTGGTGAAGAAACCGTCGGCAGGCTCGCGCACCACGTCGATGTCGATGCCGCCCGCCTTGGCCTGCTCCTTGAACAGTACCGAGGCATCCACCGCGCCGCTGTAGGCCGCGTCCGAGGCTTGCAGTTTCACCTTGAGCGAATCCAGGCCAGCCTTTTTCAGGTAGAAACGCGACTTGTCCGGGTCGTAGGTGCGTTGCTCCAGCGCGGTGTTGATGAAGCGGCTGCCGGGCTGGATCGGGTGGTCGTTGCCCACCAGGCCATAGCCGTACAGCACCGAGGACAACAGGGTCTCGCGGTTGATCGCGTGCTTCATCGCCAGGCGCACGTCGTTGTTCTGGAACACCTGGCTGTCGGTGAGCATCGGGAAGGTGTAGTGCTGGGCGCCCTTGGTTTCTTCGATCACCAGGTTCGGGTTGCGCTTGAGCAGCGCCACAGTCTTGAGGTCGACCTTGTTGATCACGTCAACTTGCCCGGTGACCAGCGCGTTGATCCGCGCCGCGCCATCGCCGATCGCGATAAGCTCGGCGCCGGCGAAGTGCGCGCGCCCCGGTTTCCAATAGTCCGGGCTGCGTTCCAGGGTCATGCGCACACCCGGCTCAAAGTCCTTCAGGCGATAACCACCGGTACCGATACCCGCCTGCCAGTCCGGCACGCCGTCCTTGCTCGGCATGATCACCAGGTGGTAATCGGCGACCACATAGGTGAAGTCAGCGTTGCCGGATTTCAGCTCGAACACCACGCTGTCGCTGCCGTTGGCGCTGACCTTGGCCACATCACCCAACACGGTTTTCGCCGCCGAACTGGATTTATCGCCCAGGTGATGCTGGATCGAGGCGACCACGTCGTCGGCGGTCAGACTCTTGCCGTTGTGGAAGGTCACGCCCGGGCGCAGCTTGAAGGTCCAGACCTTGGCGTCCGGGGTCGAGGTCCAGCTTTCGGCCAGTTCCGGGATGGCCGAGCCGTCGACGGCGATTTCGGTCAGGGTGTTATAGATCGCCGAGAACCCGACAAAGGTGAAGGTGTCGACCCAGGAACCGGGGTCTTTGGAGTCGGTGGTACTGGCACCGGCCAGGCCCAGGCGCAACACGCCGCCGGGTTTTGGCGTGGCTTCAGCGGCCATGGCGCCGAACGGCAGGCCCATGGAGAACGCCCCGGCAATTGCCGCCGCCATTGCGCTGTACTTCAAGAAGTCCCTGCGCGGGAAACTCAGTTCATGGTTCGCTTGAGTAATCTTGTTTTTGTTATCGCTCATGGCATTGCCCCTGGTCAAAAGCTAATGGAATTCCAATTCAAAACCACGCAAAGCACCGGGCCTGGGCCCGGTGCGTACCACCTTTGAATCGCCAACGGTCACACCTGGATCGCCTTCACTTCAACGAATTCGTTGAGCCCTTCTTCCCCCCACTCACGTCCATTACCCGATTGTTTGTAACCGCCGAACGGCGCCTGATAGTTGAAAGCCGCGCCGTTGAGGAAACACTGCCCGGCCCGCAGTTGCTTGCCCAGTTGCAGCGCACGCTCGGTGCTGCCGGCCCAGACGCCGCTGGACAGGCCGAACGGCGAGTCGTTGGCGATCTGCACGGCCTGCGCTTCATCGTCATAAGGAATCAGGCACAGCACCGGGCCGAAGATTTCTTCTTGGGCGATGCGCATGCTGTTGTCGACGTCGGCGAACAGCGTCGGGCTGACGTAGTAGCCGCGCTCGAAGTCCGCTGGCGCATCGCCGCCACACAACAGGCGTGCGCCCTCCTCCTGACCGACCTTGATGTACTCGAGCACGGTGCGCTTTTGCCCGGCCGAGCACATGGGCCCGAGGAAGCTCTGCGGATCGAGCGGATCGCCCATGCGCAGGCTCAGGGTTTCTTCCAGGGCAATGTCCAGCGCTTCGGCATAACGGCTGGCGGGCAGCAACATGCGGGTCAGCGCGGTGCAGGTCTGGCCGGAATTGATCATCACGTCCTGCACGCCGTAGCGCACCGCCGCGTCCAGGTCGGCGTCCTCGGCGATCAGCAGCGCGGATTTGCCACCCAGTTCCAGGCACACGCGCTTGACTGAAGGCGCTGCTGCCTGGGACACACGTACGCCGGCGCCAGTGGAGCCAGTGAACGACACCATGTCCACGTCCGGGTGCTTGGCCAGGGCTTCGCCGACCTTGGAACCCGGCCCGCTGATCAGGTTGAACACACCGGCGGGCAGGCCGATGTCTTCGATCATCTGCGCCAGCAAAAACGCATGCAGCGGAGTGTCCTGGCTCGGCTTGACCACCACCGTGCAACCGGCCGCCAGGGCCGGGCCGAGCTTGCCGATCATCTGGTGCAGCGGGTAGTTCCACGGGTTGATGAAGGCGCAGACGCCCACCGCTTCACGAACCACCAGCGAGTTGCCGACTTCGCGCACTTCGTCCATCAGGCCGGCCAGTTCAGCGTATTGCTCCAGGCCAATGATCGGCCCGTCGACCTGCACCGAACGGCTCCACTGCACCGGCATGCCCAGTTCGGTGGTGATGACCGCGGCCATTTCATCGGCACGGGCGGTCAGTTGTTCGGCCAGTGCACGGATGTAACCGGCACGTACGCTGGACGGGGTGCGCGACCAGGATTCGAAAGCCTTGCGTGCGGCCGCCACGGCCTTGTTGACATCGTTTTCATCGCCCAATGGCACGCTGCCGGCGACTGCTTCGGTGGCCGGGTTGATCACCTCGGCGATGCCCTGGCCCGACGGTGTCTGCCAGCGGCCATCAATGAACAGTGTCTTGTGATTAAGCATGAACCTGGGTCTCCATCAGTTCTTCGGCACACAATTGTTCGGCGCACAGGTCTTCTGCGCTCAATTCGTCGCACAGCGCTTGCGCACACAGCGCGATCCGTTGGCAGGCATCACGCAGCTGCGCCGCCCCCACCACCAGCCCCAGCCGAATGTGACCGGCCGCGCTCGGCCCGAAGGCTTCACCGGCCAACACGGATACGCCATGGCGATCGAGCAGGCGATCGGCGAAGGCCTGGGCGCTGAGCCCGGTGTCGCGGATGTCGACCATCACGAACATCCCCCCATCGGGCTTGAGGGCGCGGATGCCCGGGCAATCGGCCAGGCATTCGCAGACCAGGTCGCGGCGCTGGCGATAGGCTTCGCGCATGGCGTCCAGTTCCGGCAAGTCACTTTCCAGAGCCACCACGGCGGCGTCCTGGATGAAATCCGGCGAACCGTAGAGCATGCACAACGCGAGGTTTTCCAGGTGCGCGGACAAGGATGGCGGCGCCACCACCCAGCCCAGGCGCCAGCCGGTCATGGCGTGTGATTTGGACAGGCTGTTGAGGGTCGCGGTGCGTTCGGCCATGCCCGGCAGGCTCGCCGGGCTGACGTGCTTGCCCTCGAACAGCAGCTCGCTGTAGACCTCGTCGGAGATCAGCCACAGGTCATCGGCGATGCACAGGTTGGCCAGGGCCTGCCAGGTGCTTTGCGGCAGGCTAGCCCCGGACGGGTTGTGCGGGCTGTTCAGCGCCAGGGCACGGGTGCGCGGAGTGATGAGCGCCGCGACGTCCTGGGGCAGCACGCGAAAGCCGTTTTCCGGCCGCACCGGCACCGGTACCACCACCGCGCCACAGGCACCGAACACCGCTTCGTAGGTGACGTACATCGGCTCGGCGACGATCACTTCATCGCCCGGATTGAGGATGCACTGGGCCACGGCAAACAGCGCGCACTGTGCCCCGGCCAGTACCGTCACCTCATCGGCCGTGACCCGCTGGCCGCTGCGTTTGTGGTGGCGCCTGGCGATGGCTTCACGCAGGGCACGCTTGCCGCGCACCTCGGCGTAGTGGGTGTTGCCGGCCAACAGGCTGTCGATGGCGCTTTGCACGATAGGCTGCGGCGTGTCGAAATCCGGGTCGCCCACCGACAGCAACAGAATGTCCTCGCCCTGCTCGCGTAGCGCCAGGGCGCGGTAGTGAATATCCCAGGCGGCGGCGCCGTCACCGGCAATGCGTTGGGTCAGATCGGAAAAGCGCATGGCTTGCTCCTGATAAATACGATCGTTGTTGCCGCTGTGGTGAGGGGATTTATCCTCGTTCGGCGGCGCAGCCGTCGCAGATCCAAACGATTCATTCGTTGTATCTGAACCACCGCGATTTCCGGTTTTACGACGGCTTCCCAGCCGAGCGGGGATAACCCCCCTCACCACAGTTGCGCCAGCTGCTACAGGTAGGTGCAGCGTCAGTAATCAGCGAACACAGGCATGCTTGAGTTCGATCAGGGTCACGCCCTTGCGGTTGAAGCCGTGGCGCAGGTCGGTCTGCAGTTCCGCCAGGTTCTGCGGCTGGGTCACGGTGCAACCGAAGGCGCGGCCGAGGGCGGCGAAGTCCGGGTTGCGCGGCAGCACGCCGATGGGCTCGATGTCCAGGCCGATCATGTCGTCGCGAATCTGCCCCAGGGCATCGTTGTTCCACAGCAGCACCACCAGCGGGCTGTCCAGTTCCTCCACTGCCGTCGCCAGTTCCTGGGCGGTGTAGAGGAAACCGCCGTCGCCCACCAGCACCAGCCCCGGACGCTGCGGCGCGCCGAACTTGGCGCCGATCCCGGCCGGCAAGCCGTAACCCAAGGTGCCGTAGCCGGTGGGGTGCAACCAACTGCGCGGCGCCAGCGAATTGAAGGCGTAGTTGCCGGTGTAGGCCAGTTGTGTCATGTCGGTGCTGACGAACGCGTTGGCCGGCAGCTCGGCGGCGATGCGTTGCAGAATCGCCTGGTGAATCGACTGCAGCGGGCCGTGGCCCTTTCTCACCGCTTCACGCAAGGCGGCGACCGAGGCCACTGCCGCGCCGGCTTCGCGGACGTCCGGCGACAGGCGCTCGAGCAGCGCCACCAACGTCTGCCGGGCATCGCCCTGCAATGCCACCGCGCAAGGGTAGAAGTCATTGAACTTGCGCGAATCGATATCGACCCGCAGCAGTTCGGCATTGAGCGGCAGGCGTTCGCGCCAGAAGTCGGTGTCGGCCATTTCCGTACCGACCGCCAGCACCACATCGGCCTCGGCGATCAGGTTCCAGCCCGGCTCCACGCACAGGGTCGAACCGGCGTTGAGCGGTGCTTCCGGTGGCAGCAGGCCTTTGCCGGCGACGCTGGTGAACAGCGGCGCGGCCAGACGGGTGCTGAGTTCCTGCAATTGCGCGGCGGCATTCAGTGCCCCGCCACCGGCGATGATCATCGGCCGTTTCGCGCCTTGAAGTTTGGCCACTGCTGCGTCCAGGACCTCAGCGGCGGGCATGCCGCGACCCGGACGGCGCACGACGTCGTTGCTCCAGTCACGGGCAATCGGTGCCGCGAGCACGTCCAGCGGCACCGAGATGTGCACCGGGCGCGGGCGCTCGCTGTCGAACACCGCGTAGGCACGGGCGATCAGTTCCGGCAGGTCTTCAGGGGTCAGGGCCACCGCCGAGAATGCGGTGATCGGCGCGGTCATGGCGCGCTGGTCCTGGCATTCGTGGAGGATGCCCCAGCCCTTGCCGAGGCTGGCGGTGTGGTTGACGCTGGAAATCACCAGCATCGGAATCGAGTCGGCGTAGGCCTGGCCGATGCCGGTGGCGGCGTTGGTCACGCCGGGGCCGGTGATGACGAAGCACACGCCGGGTTTGCCGCTGACCCGGGCGTAGCCGTCGGCCATGAAACTGGCGCCCTGCTCATGGCGGGTCAGCACGTGGCGAATGCCGCTGCCGGGCAAGCCGCGATACAGCTCCAGGGTGTGCACGCCGGGAATGCCGAACACGGTGTCGACGCCGTAGTTGGCCAGCAGACGCACCAGGGCCTGGCCACCGGTCAAGGTTTTTTCTTGCATGTTCAAGTCCTCACGCATGGCCGAGGCGAATCAACGCATCGACCGCAGTCGTGCCATCGGCACCGACCAACAATGGGTTCACATCCAGTTCCAGCAGGTGCGCGACGTTTTCGCAGGCGTAATCGGCCACGGCGCGGATCGCGGTCACCAGCGAGTCCAGGTCCGCCGCTTCGCGACCACGGAAACCTTGCAACAGCGCGGCGCTGCGTAGACTCAGCACGGCCTGACGAATCGCGCCGTCGGTGGTCGGCAGCAACAGGCTGCGACTGTCCTTGAGCAACTCCACCAGAATGCCGCCGGCACCGATCACCAGGGCCAGGCCGAAATCGTTCTCGCGCTTGATACCAACGATCAGCTCGGCCAGTGGCGGCTTGGCCATGGGTTCCAGCAGCAGTTGATCGAAAGGCACGCCTGGGGCGTATGCAGCAATGCTGGCGCGCATTTTTTCCAGGGCGGCGCTCAGGCTCGCGTCGTCCTTGAGGTTCAGGGCCACGGCGCCGGCTTCGGTCTTGTGCGGCAGTTGGGCGCTGACCGCTTTCACCACCAGCGGATAGCCGAGTTTTTGCGCGTCTTTCAAAGCGTTGTCCGGCGTGCTGAGCGCGCCGTTGGGGATGGGCAGACCGAAGGTTTTCAAGGCCTGCTTGGAATCCCACTCATTGAGCAAGCGGCCCTCGCCGTCCAGCGCCTGCGGGCACAGCGGCACCAGGGCCGATTCGCCCAGGTCCAGCAGCGCCTGACGCTTGCGCTGGTAGCCGGCGATGCGACCCCAGGCGGCCAGACCATCTTCGACACCCTGCAACGCCGCCACGCCTTGGGCGTGCAAACGCTCGCGAGCATGGGGCGGCAGCAGTTCCGGGAAGGCCGAGGTGACGAAACCGGTCTTGCCGTGACGGGTCAGTGCCTTGCAGTACAGGTCCAGCAGCAGGTCGCATTCCTTGCGCTCGCCGGTGAATTGCGCCGGGTAGTCGAGCACCAGCATCGCCGCATCGACTTCGGTGCGCAGGGCACTGTCGAGCATGGCGTTCAACGCCCCGCCGTCGCCCCAGATCGCCGTGGTGAAGTCCAGCGGGTTGACCAGGTTGGCGTAGCTGGGCAGCACTTGATCGAGTTCGGCGACCTGGCCGGCATCGAGCTTTGGCAGCGTCAGGTCATTGCGCTCGGAGTAGTCAGCGATCAGCCCGGCGTCGCCGCCGGAACAGGCCAGCGCGATCAGGCTGTTGCCCGCCGGCAGGTTGCCGCAGGCCGCCGCTTTCAGGGTTTCGACAAAGCTCACCGGACCACTGACGCGGATCACCCCGAGGCGGTCGAACAGCGCGTCGTACAGGGCATCGGAACCGGACAGCGAACTGGTGTGACTCAAAGCCAGTTCGGCACCGATCTGCGACACGCCGGTTTTCAGGGCGATGATCGGAATACCCTTCTCCAGCGCCTTGTGCGCGGCGCGGGCGAAACCCGGGACGTTCTTCAGGCCTTCCATGTGCAGGCCGATGGCGGTGACGCGAGGCTCATCGAGCAACACGTCCATCAGTTCGGCCACGCCCAGTTGCGCCTGGTTGCCGACGGACGCCATGTAGGCCACCGGCAGCGAACGGTCGCTCATGGACAGGTTGTAGGCGAAGTTGCCGCTCTGGGTCAGCACTGCTACGCCCTTGTCCACCGCTTTGCCGCCATGGGCCACCGGCCACAGCGCGGAGCTGTGCAGGTAGTCGAGCAGGCCATAGCAGTTGGGGCCGAGCAGCGCCATGTCGCCAGCGGCTTTCAGCAGTTGCTGTTGCAGGGCCTGGCCTTCGGCGCCGATCTCGGCGAACCCCGAGGCGTAGCAGATCGCGCCACCGGTGCCGATGGCGGCGAGTTCGGCGACGGCGGTCAGGGTCAGGTCACGGTTGGTGGCGATGAACACCGCATCCGGGCCGCAGGGCAAATCGGCGATGCTGCGCACGCAGGGCACACCTTCGAGGCTGTCGTTCTGTGGGTTGACCAGCCACATTTGCCCCTGGTAGCCGCCATCGGCGCAGCGCTTGAGGGCGCGGGCCATGCTGCGCCCGCCGACGAACGCGACGTGGCGTGGCGCGAGCATGCGCTTGAGGTTGTCACGAATGGTTTGCGACATGGGAGTTCTCCGGGGCGATCAGCGCAGCAGTGGCCGCAGCAGTTCGCGGGAAATGATGTGGCGCTGGATTTCCGAGGTGCCTTCCCAGATCCGTTCGATCCGCGCGTTGCGCCAGATGCGCTCCACCGGACCTTCGTCCATCAAACCCATGCCGCCGAAAATCTGCACCGCCTCGTCGGCCGCGCGGCCCAGCACTTCACTGGCGAACAGCTTGGCCATGCCGGCTTCGCCATCGGTCATGGTGCCTTGGTCCATTTTCCAGGCGGTGTGCAGGGTCAGCAGTTCGGCGGCGCGGATCTGCGTGGCCATGTCGGCGAGCTTGAACGACACGCCCTGATAGGTGCCGATCGGCTGGCCGAATTGCTTGCGGTCCGCCGCCCATTGCAGCGACACGTCCAGCGCCCGTTGCGCCTGACCGACGCAGTTGGCGGCGACCATCACGCGGCCGGCGGTGAGCCAGGCGTTGGCCACGTCCCAGCCCTTGCCGACTTCGCCCAGCACTTTGGAGGCTGGTACGCGGCAGTCATCGAAGAACATTTCGAAGGTGTGGTAGCCACGGTTGCTCACGCACTTGGGACCACGGCGAATGGTCATGCCCGGGGTGTCGCGGTCGACCAGGAACGAGGTCACGGCGTTGCGCTTCTTGCCGTTGTGTTCGTAGGTGTCGGTGACGGCGAAGACGATGGCGAAATCGGCGTGGCCGGCGTGGCTGATGAAGTGCTTGCTGCCGTTGAGCACGAAATCGTCACCGTCGCGCACGGCGCGGGTCTTGATCGCGTTGGCATCGGAACCGGCGCCGGGTTCGGTGAGGGCGAAGCAGTCGATCTTCTCGCCCTGGATGCACGGCAGCAGGTAGTCGTTGATCTGGTCGCCGGTGCAGGCCATGAGGATTTTCGACGGCCGCGCGACGAATACGTGCAGCGCCCAGGACACTTTCGACAATTCACGCTCGATCAGCGCCTGGGACAGGTAGTCCAGACCGCCACCGCCCACTTCTTCGGGCATGTTGAAGGCGTAGAAACCGGCGGCGATCGCCTTGCCGCGAATCTGCGCGGCCAGTTCCGGGGAGACCTCGTCGGCACGGTCGACCTGGTCTTCATGGGGCAGCAGTTCCTTCTCGACGAAGCTGCGTACCGCGTCCACCAACATTTCTTGTTCTTGGGTCAGTTGGAAATTCATGGTGCTACCTGTTGTTCGTGTGCTGATGGGTAGGTGTCGAGACTTAACGGCCGATGAAGCGTGGCGCGCGTTTTTCCATGGCGGCGCGCAGGGCTTCGTTGCCGTCCTCGCTGCGACCGCACAACAGGCCGGCGGCCAGCTCTGCCTGCAGTTGTTCAGGCAGGCTGCGGTCGGCGCCTTCGCGCATGAGTTTTTTGGTCTGGGCGAAGGCAAAGGTCGGGCCGGCGGCCAGGCGCGTGGCGAGTTCACTGGCGACTGTCTGTAGCTGATCGTCGGCGCAGACTTCGCTGACCAGGCCGGCGGCCAGGGCGCGGTCGGCGCCCCACAATTCGTCGAGGAACAACAGGCGCTTGGCTTGCTCGGCGCCGATCAGCCGAGGCAGGTGCCAACTGGCGCCAGCGTCCGGCGAGTAGGCCATGCTGGTATAGCCGGCCTTGAATCGCGCCGATTGCGCGGCGATGCGCAGGTCGCAGCACAGCGTCAGGTCCATGCCGCCGCCGACGGCCGTGCCGTTGATGGCGGCGACGGTGGGTTTTTCCAGGCTGTACAGGCGGGTCATCAGGGCGTGGGCGGTTTCGGTCCAGCCGTAGCTTTCCAACTCACCCCGGGCTTCGGCGGCGGCCCATTCATCCAGATCGGCACCGGAACAGAAACTGCGCCCGGTACCGGTCAGAACCACGACGCGCACCGCAGGGTCGGCGTTGTAGGCATCGAGCAAGGCATGCAGGCTTTTCAGGGTCGGAATGTCCAACGCATTGCGCTGAGCGAGGCGATTGAGGGTGATCCAGGCAACGCCGGCTTCGACCTGAGTGAGCAGAGAATCGTGGCTAGTCATGCGAGTCCTCGAATTTATTGTGATTGGTCTGAGGTGATGCGACTTGGGGCCATACTAAACGAGTGTTCAGTAAGGCGGCAATTGTCGATGAAATAGGCTGTAACAAGCCAAAAAATCATGTAATTGATTGTTTTATATGGGTTATTTTCGGAATTTACGGATGACAGCTGAGGCGCTGTTACAACTTCGCACAACTGCCGACAGGCGGGGGCGGAACTGTAGGAGCGAGCTTGCTCGCGATGGGGGCCGGGACACTGCGGGGTGTCAGGTTTGCCGTGTCATCGTTGACGACCATCGCGAGCGAGCTCGCTCCTACAGGGGTGGGTGTTGTTCACACAATGCGTGCACGCCGCAATACCTGTGGGAGCGGCGGTGCGACGATTTGACTTGCTCGCGAAAGCGGTAGGTCAGTCAATGAATATGTTGGCTGATCCACCGCCTTCGCGAGCAAGCCCGCTCCCACAGGGGGATGGGGGCATATGCAAGATTCTGGGTGGCTGGCAGGCCGTCATCGCTGGCAAGCCATGCTCCTACAAGGATTGCGGTGCGACAGGAGAAATGCGTACACCCGCAGTCAGGTCGGCTACTAGGCCGCCTCGGATGCTGTGGCGGTGTTCGCCCCCTCGAGAGGCCGAGGGGAGGTTCTGCGCAGTGGGCAACCCGGCATGGATGCCGGGTTAGCCGCCCCCGGCCATGGATGGCCGATGGCGGCGGGCCCACGGAGCAGGACCGGAGCGAGGGCATGCCGAGCCTAGGCGAGGCACCGAACGAAAGGGGCAAAAGCGCTTGGTTACTTGGCGCTTTTCCAAGTGACCCGCTGTAAAAGCGGAACCATCAGCAGCCATCACCGCAGCAACGGATATGCCCCCAAACCCAGCCCCAAAAAGAAGCCAGAGACTCACGCATTGGGCAAACTCGGCGCCAAAACCTCCCCGCGCTTGCGGTGAAACAGGAAGTAAGCCCCATAGCACAACGCAATAAACCCAACCCCCCAATACAACGAAGGCCGCTGAGTCTCATCCAGCGCCAGGAACACAAACAACGAACAGCACAACGTAATGCACATCAACGGCAACACCGGGAACCACGGCGCGCGGTATTTGAGGTCGCTGATCTTGCCGCCATCACGCAGATAGGCCTTGCGGAATTTGTACTGCGCCAGGGCAATGACAATCCAGGTCACGGTGCCGGACATGCCACTCACCGCCATCAACACCATGAACAATGTGTCCGCTGCCACGAAACTGGTCATCAGCGACACCAGGGCAAAGCACAGGGTGATGCTCAGGGCCCGCAGGGGCACCCCTCGCTTGCTCAGCGGCGACAGGCTTTTGGGCGCCATGCCGGTTTTCGACATCGCCCACAGGATGCGGGTCGAGGCATACAGGCCGGAGTTGCCCACCGAAAGAATCGCCGTGAGGATCACGAAGTTCATCAAGTCAGCAGCGTAAGGAATGCCGACCATGTCGAACACCTGCACGAACGGACTTTCCATCAGCCCCGCCTGCTGCCAGGGCACGATGGCCGAGAGCACGATAATCGCCAGCACGTAGAAGATCAGCACGCGGAACACCACGTTGCGCACGGCACGGGGAATGCTCTTTTCCGGCTGATCGGTTTCACCGGCGGCCACCCCCATGATCTCGCAGCCCTGGAAGGCGTAGACCACGGTCATCATCACCGCGAACACCGCCGACAGGCCATTGGGGAACAACGAATCGCCGATCAGGTTGCTCGCCATGGGCGCCGGCGCGCCGCTGGTCAAGGGGATCGCGCCGAAGATCACCAGCACGCCGACCACGATGAACCCGAGAATCGCCGCCACCTTGATCCCGGAGAACCAGTATTCGGCCTCACCGAATGCGCGGGTCGCCAGGGCGTTGAGGCCGAACAGCACCACCACGAACAGCGCCGACCAGTACCAGATCGGCACCGCGGGGAACCAGCGGGTCATCAGCATCCCGGCCGCCGTGAATTCCAGCCCCACGGTGGTGGCCCAGCTCATCCAGTACACCCAGCCGATCATGAACCCGGTGGCCGGGCCGATGAACTTGGTGGCGTGGGTCTGGAACGAGCCGGACACCGGCATCTGCACCGACAGTTCGCCCAGGCAGACCATCACCAGGTACATCAAAAAGCCCGCCACCAGATACGCCAGAATCGCCCCCAGCGGGCCGCCCTGGTTGATCGTCACCCCGGAGCCCATGAACAGCCCGGTACCGATCACACCCCCCAGTGACAACATGAAAATGTGCCGACTCTTCAGCGCGCGGGTCAGGTGAATGCCTTGGGTATCAGTGTTTACGCTCATGTCCGACACCTCAGCAATCAAGGAGGTGCGTGGCGCAGGACAGGACGTCACGGCGCGGGGAAGGATCAGCATTACGGCAATTCATTATTATTATCTCCAATAAGCTTCGAAGACCGCGCTGCGGCGGCTTCATCGATTATTGGAAAGCCATGTAAGGTGACGTTGTACACAAGGATCAAAGATGTAAAAAGTCGTAACAACTTTGTACGCACATCCCTGTGGGAGCGGCGGTGCGACGATTCGAGTTGCTCGCGAAAGCAGTAGGTCAGTCGATGACTATGTTGGCAGATCCACCGCTTTCGCGAGCAAGCCCGCTCCCACAAGGGGATTGTGGGTGCCCGGGATTATTGGCTTGCAACAGGTCATCGAGGATTTGCAGGGATTTTTGCAGGTGTGCCTGCACCGAGGGTACGCATAGGCGGATTGCCGATTGGTCGTTGCACAAAGCCGCTGTTTCCAGCCTGCGCATTTCCAGGGCCAGGCCGCGAAACCCCAGTGAATCACTGCTACCGGCCAACCGATGCGCCAACTGCGCGACCTCGGTGCAATCGTCGGCAGCAACCGCTTCGTCCAGTGCCTCGCGGTGCTGAAGGATGGAGGCGCGCAGCACCGACAACAACCCCTGCAACTTCTGCTCGCCCAGCAACGTGCGATGGGTTTGCAGTAGCGGCCAGTCCATCGTCCCGCCATCCGGCAACGGATCCTCGACCGTCCCTTGACCCGCCAGCACCTGACGCAGGTTTTCCAGCTTCAATGGTTTGGCCAGGATGCCGTCCATGCCGGCCTCCAGATAACTGCGGACCAAGGCCGGTTGCACACTGGCCGTCAGGGCGATGATGCGTGTGCGGCGATTCGGACCCTCAGTGCCGCGCAACCGGGTGCACAGCTCGACCCCACTCATGCCGGGCAGATGCACGTCCAGCAAGATCAGATCGAAGCTGCGCCCGGCGCACTGCACCAGGGCTTGTTCGGCGTCCTCGGCCAGCCACACCTGATGCCCGTCCCGCTGCAGCAGCCCTTGGGCCACTTCGCGGTTGATCGCCACATCCTCGACCACCAGGATCTGCAGCGCGGCGCCCGGCTCACTGGGTGCGACCTTGCCGACGACATCACAGGCAGGCTGCAAGCTCAGCTCAAACCAGAAACAGCTGCCCTGCCCGACTTCACTGCTGACGCCGATGCGACCGCCCAGGTGCTCCACCAAATGCTTGCAGATCGCCAGCCCCAACCCGGTGCCGCCAAAGCGCTGGGCGATTTCTTCGCTGGCCTGGGTGAAGCGCTCGAAAATCTGCGCCTGCATCGCCTGGGAAATGCCAATGCCGTTGTCGGTGACGCTGACCCGCAAACGCTGGCCTTGATCCTGTGCGATCAAGGCCACTTCGACACTGACCTCGCCGTCTTCGGTGAACTTGATCGCATTGGCCAGCAGGTTACTGAGGATCTGCCGCAAGAATTGCTCGGCGCCGTGGTGATGCCCGGCCACCGCCTCGTCGACACGGCACAGCAGAATCGTGCCGTTGCTCAGCGCACGGGGTTCGAGCAGGGTCAGCACCTCGTCGAGCAACTGGCGAATCGAGAAGTCCACCGGCTCCGGCAGGCTCGCGCCCTCCTCCAGTTTGGCGAAATACAGCACCTCATTGAGGATGCTCAACAGCCCCTCACCGGCCTTGTGCAAGGCATCCAGGCGTTTGCTGTCCCGGGGCTCCAGAGCGGCGCCGCGCAGCAATTCGGCCATGCCCAGAATGCCATTGAGCGGCGTGCGCAACTCGTGGCTCATGGTCGCCAGGAACCGCGACTTGGCCAGGTTCGCCGCTTCGGCTTCGTCCTTGGCGCGCATCAGGCTGGCGGTACGCCGCTCGACCTTGCGCTGCAGTTCGTCGCGGTTGTCCTGCAAGGCCAGGCGATCGGTTTCCCGGCGATCGATGTCACTCAGGATCGCCCTTCGCATGTCATCCAGGGCGTGGGCCACGGTGTCGATTTCGTCTTCGTTGGCGCCGCGGCGCTTGTCCAGGCGCAGCGGTTCGTGCCATTGCCCGGAGGCGATGCGCCGGGCAAATTCGGCCATCACCTGCAAATGCCGGGTGACCAGGCGATAGAACAACGCCGACAGCGTCACCGCCAGACCACAGAGGAACACACCCATCCACAACAGACTGGTCAACCCGGTGGCATACAGACGCTGATACACCGCGCCCAGGTCGGTACTCACCTCAAGCTGACCGATGTGGCGCGAAGGGCCCGAGGGCGGCTGGTAATCCAGGTCGAAGCGCTCGACGCGCAACGGCCCGATCGGATTCGGGTTGCCGTGCTGCAAGTCGTAATCGGGACCGGTCAAGTGCACCCGGGCCACGTCGGAGAAGTCCACCAGGCCACGCAGCTGCACGTTCAACTGCGCCTCGTTGAGGTCCCACAGGCTGCGCTCGATACTGGCCAGGTAACCGACCCGGATCAGTTCCATGCGCGAATCGATGTCGCGCATTTCCCGGCGATATTCGATGTACAACTGCACGCTGCTGGCCAGCACCGTAAAGCACAGACTGAACAACAGAATGAACAGCAGCAGGCGCCGCAACAGGCCGACGGGATGGGCATGGATCATCGTGTGTTCGCCGGCAGGTTGACCATGTCCCGGTAAGTGACCTGGCTTTCACTAAGCAGGCGTTCGATGTCGCCGGCGTCGATCATCCGTTGCAGCTGCGCGTTGATTTGCGGCATGTGCCCGACCCAGGGTGAACGCCGTGAGACCGCCACCCGCAGATAGTCGACGCTCAAAGGCTTGGGCAACGCAACGATGTCCTGCGCGCCGGGCCGGTTAGCCACGTACAGCTCGCCGGTGCGGCGTTCCTGGGTAATGAAATCGATGCGTTCGCGGATCAGCTTGCCGAAGTTCTGCTGGTTGTCCGACACCCATTCGATGTTGTCGTTTTTCGCCACCATGCGATCGAACGCCGGGCCGTAGCTTTCACCGAACAGCAGCCCGCCACGGTAACGGGACAAGTCTTCCAGGCGCTCGATCACCACCGGATTGTGCCGGTTGTAGAACAGGGCCACCTCTTCGCGCAGTACCGGCACCGTGGAAAACAACATGCTGTGTTCACGCTGCTCGGTCTTATAGGCCAACACCACGTCAACCCGACCTTCGGCGGCATCGAGCAGGCAGCGCTTCCAGTTGCCCAGCACCACGATCTCCACCTCGTAGCCCAATTCACCGAACAGCTTTTTCACCACGCTCGGCGCCAGGCCACGGACGTTGTTGCCGTCGCTCCAGGTGATCGGTGGATATTGCGGATAGTCACAGTAACGAACCTTCTGCGCCGCCAATGCCTGGCCGGCAGACAGGGCCAGCAGCAGCCACAGCAGGCACCTCATGCGGCAAGGCTGGCCGTGAACAGGTAACCGGCGCCGTGGATGGTGATGATCAGTTGCGGTTCGGCGGGGTCGTCATGCAGCTTGCGGCGCAGGCGGCCCACCAGCACGTCGATGGAGCGGTCGTTGGGCACCCATTCGCGGTTGCGGATCTGGTCCATCAACTGGTCGCGGCTCAGGGTGTGGCCGCTGTTGCGCAGAAACACGCTCAGCAACTGGTATTCGCCGTGGGTCAGCAGGGTTTCGCCACCGGCCGGATCGATCAGGCGTCGGCGGTCGGTGTCCAGCGCCCAGTCGGCGAACTGCTTGACCGGCCGGGCGCCGGCCGCCATCGGTTGCGGCAGTTGCGCATGCCGAACCCGGCGAATCAGGTTTTTCGCCCGGGACACCAGTTCTCGCGGATGGAGGGGTTTGATCACGTAATCGTCGGCGCCGCATTCGAGGCCGACGATGCGGTCGATTTCGTCGTTGCGCCCGGTGATCAGGATGATCCCCACTTCCGAACGCACCCGCAGTTCGCGGGTCAGGGTCAGGCCGTCCTTGCCGGGCAGGCGGATATCGAGCATGACCAGGTCCACGGCCTGGCTGGCCAGGAAGCTTTCGGCCAGTTCCGCGGTCTCGGCGCAATGAACCTCGTAGCCTTCCTGGGACAGATAGGCGTGCAACAGTTCGCGAATCAGCGGATCGTCATCGACGATCAGTACCCGTGGCGTCATTGCTGGAGTCCTGCACAGGCCCGAAGGCCTATTTCTTATTAGAGTGTTGTTACGTGTGCGTCAGAGAGTATCCACTGTTGAACGACTGATCAACAGCTGCTCGTCTGCAGCGTGAAGCGCTGCCGACCGCCGGCCTGCAAGCCGTCGACCCAGGCTTCGCAAATCTGGATGCCTTGCTCTGGGGTAAAGGTGCCGGGGTTCAGGCCGGACTCCAGCCACAGGCCATCGAGCAAGGCGCTGAGGCTGATTGCTGCCAGATCGGCGTCGAAATTTTCCCAGCCCTCTTCCTGCGCCAGTTCTGTCAGCACGTTGCTGAGGATGGCGCGGTATTCACCGTAGGACTGATCGTGGGCCTGATTGATCGCTTCGGCGGTCTTCACCGCACCCCAGAACGCCAGCCAGGCGTCGATCAGTTGCGGGTCGAGCAATTCGGCGGAGAACGAACCGCGGAAAAACGCCGACAAGCGTTCCCGGGCATTGGGCGCGGCCTGCTCCATGGCTTCGCGCAACAGGGTCATGACCCGGCCGGTGATCGACTGATAGGCCTCGGCCACCAGTTCGTCCTTGCCGGAATAGTGATGGCTGATCAGCCCCACCGACACCCCGGCCTCGGCGGAAATCTTGCGGATCGAAGCGCCCTGGAAGCCGTGGCGCTTGAGGCACACCAGCGTCGCCTCGATCAGATTGGCCTTGCGCAACTCCGGTTCCATGCGGGAAAAACGGGCTTCCTGATTCATGGGCGACGCTCCTGGATTCGATCATTGGGCCGCCGTGATGCCGGCGAGCTGAACGACTGTACAGCAAGAGCGTAGTCGGTCTCCAGTCAGTTTTCAGTGCGCAACGTCGCGGCGCCTGACACACCGCTTTCGCGAGCAAGCCCGCTCCCACAGAGGGTTCAGTCATTCACAAAATCAGCCGTCATTCCACGAACCCTGTGGGAGCGGGCTTGCTCGCGAAGAGGCCAGTCCATTCACCCCAAGATGCGGATCAATCCCGATACCCCGGCGCCACCCGCTCCAGCAACCGCAACAACGCCGCCCAGGCCAGTTGCATGGCATCCGGATCGCTCAGTTCGCCTTCCGCCAACGGCCGCCCCGGCTCATTGAACTGCCGCTCGGTATGCGCGCACACCTCGGCCGAGGGCAGCACCACCTCCCCGGCAGCCTGCGCCGCCAGTTGAATTTCGCAAGCCTTTTCCAGGTAATACATGCGCAGGAACGCCTGGCTCACCGTCTCGCCCACGGTCAACAGCCCATGGTTGCGCAGCATCAGCACCGGTTTGTCGCCCATGTCCGCCACCAGCCGCTGCTGCTCGCTCAAATCCAGCGCCACGCCTTCATAGTCGTGGTAAGCCACTCGCCCATAAAACTCCATGGAAATCTGATTCACCGGCAGCAACCCGCACTTCAACGCCGCCACCGCGCAACCGGATTTGGTGTGGGTGTGCAGCACGCACTGGGCGTCTTCGCGGGCGCCATGGATCGCGCTGTGAATCACAAACCCGGCTGGATTGACCGGATACGGCGAAGGCTCCACCGCCCGCCCATCCAGATCGATCTTCACCAGATTCGACGCCGTGATCTCATCGAACATCAGCCCATACGGGTTGATCAGAAAATGATGCTCCGGCCCCGGAATCCGCACCGAAATATGGGTGAAGATCAGATCGGTCATACGGAAATGTGCAATCAGGCGATAACAGGCGGCCAGTTCTTCACGCAGGCGTTGCTCCGTCGCGCTGCGCGGCAGGTGGGTCGCGATCTCGTTCATTGTTTTAGTCCTCCAGGCTGATCGGCTGCGGCAGACAGTACTGCGTCACCCCCGTCGACGTCCAGCCAGCGCAAAGTAAAAAAACAAGTTGATTTTTTACTGCCGGTAAATTTCCATAGCGCAATAATAACAATGCCGAAAACCGGTCTTTCGGCTTTCAGCCCGCTGGAGTTCCTGCACCATGTCGACGCCGTCACCTGCCTTCGCGCACCTGTTCGAACCCTTGCAGATCCGTGGCAAGCGCCTGAAAAACCGCATCATGTCCAGCGGTCACGACACTTCGATGCCCACCGACAACCTGGTCAACGAGCAGTTGATCGCCTATCACCGGGCGCGTGCCGAGGGCGGTGCCGGGCTGATCGTGTTGCAAGTCGCCGGGGTGCATGACAGCGCGCGGTACACCTCCCACGTGCTGATGGCCACCGACGATGCCTGCATCGACGGCTACCGCAAGATCGCCGACATCTGCCACGCCAACGGCACCGTGGTGCTGTCCCAGGTGTTCCACCCGGGTCGAGAAATCATGGAGTCCAGCGATGGCCTGCTGGCCGTGGCCTACTCCGCCTCGGCGGTGCCCAACGAGCGCTTCCGGGTGATGCCCCGTGAGTTGGACCAGGGGATGATCGATGAGATTGTCGCCGGGTACGCCGCTGCCGCCCGGCGCCTGCATCAGGCCGGGATCGACGGCGTGGAAGTGGTGGCCAGTCACGGCTACCTGCCGGCGCAGTTCATCAACCCGCGGGTCAATCGCCGCACCGATGGCTACAACGGTGAACTGGAACAGCGCCTGCGTTTCCTGCGGGAAATCATCGCTGCCGTGCGCGCCAGCACCGACGACGACTTCATCCTCGGCCTGCGCATTTGCGCCGACGAGCGCGACCCGGAGGGCCTGACCGAAGACGAGTCCCTGGCCGCCGTGCAATCGCTGCAAGGGCAACTCGATTACGTGCACATCGTCGCCGGCACTTCGGCGTCCCTGGGGGGCGCGGTGCATATCGTGCCGCCGATGGCGATCGAAGCGGCGTACCTGGCCAGGGAAGGCGGCACCTTCAAGGCCGGCCTGAACATTCCGCTGTTCGTCACCGGGCGCATCAACCAGCCGCAGGAAGCGGAGTTGATGATCGCCCGCGGCCAGGCCGATGTCTGTGGCATGACCCGGGCACTGATCTGCGACCCGCAAATGCCGAACAAGACCGACACCGGCCACGTCGAGGACGTGCGCGCGTGCATCGCCTGCAACCAGGCGTGCATCGGCCATTTCCATAAGGGCCTGCCGATTTCCTGCATCCAGACGCCGGAAACCGGCCGCGAGCTGATTTTCGGTCAGCGTCACGCCGCGAAAACCCGTAAGCGCATCATGATCGCCGGCGGTGGCCCCGGCGGCATGAAGGCCGCTGCGGTCGCCGCACAACGCGGGCACGACGTGACGCTGTACGAAGCCAGTTCGCAACTCGGCGGCCAGGTGTTGCTCGCGCAATTGCTGCCACGGCGCAGCGAATTCGGCGGCGCCAGCACCAACCTGCAGCGGGAAATGGAACTGGCCGGGGTGCGCGTGGTGCGCAACACCCGGGTCGACCGCGCCCTGGTGGAACAGGAAAAACCCGACGTGGTGATCATCGCCACCGGTGCCGAACCCTACTGGCCGCACTTCGAGCGCGGCGGCGAACTGCAGGTGGTGGATGCCTGGCAGGTGCTGCGCGACGAGGTCAAGATCGGTCGTTCGGTGGTGGTGGTCGACTGGCGCTGCGACTGGATCGGCCCCGGCATCGCCGAACGCCTGACCCGCGCCGGGCATCAAGTGCAACTGGCGGTCAACGGCACCCATTGCGGGGAAAACCTGCCGCTGTATGTGCGCGATCAACTGGCGGGCGAGTTGCACAAACTGGCAATCCCGATCACCCCCTATGCGCGCCTGTACGGCTGCGATGACAACACGGTGTACCTGCAACACACCGCCAGCGGCGAAGCGATGCTGCTGGAAAACATCGACACCCTGGTGCTGTGCCAGGGCCATCAGCCGGTGGACACCCTGGGCGAAGAATTGAAAGGCCTGGTGGAGTTTCGCCGCATCGGCGACTGCCTCGCCCCGCGCACCGCCGAAGAAGCAATTTATGAAGGGCTGAAAGTCGCATGGGAGCTTTGAGGCTGTTTATACTCCGGCACGTTACGGCTAACACCTGACCTGTGGGAGCGGGCTTGCTCGCGAAAGCGGTGTATCAGTCAATGAAGCTGTTGCCTGACACGACGCTTTCGCGAGCAAGCCCGCTCCCACAGGGACTGCGCCTTTCTTCCGGTTCGGAACTGACCCATGAGCACCAGCACCACCCCACAATCCACCGCCGAACCGCACTTCCTCGGCACCCGCATTCGCGGCCTGCGCAAGCGTCGGGGCATGACCCTGGCGGAACTGGCGCAACAGAGCGAACTGACCGCCGGCTACATCAGCCAATTGGAGCGCAACCTCGCCTACCCGTCGATCCCGGCGCTGTTCAACATCGCCCGTAGCCTCGGCGTGACCATCCAGTGGTTCTTCGCCAGCGAAGCCAGCACCCACCCCGAAGACGACGGTGTGGTGGTGCGCAAGAACAGTCGCATGAGCGTTCACTACGAAGACGGCATCGTCGACCAACTGCTGACCCCGCAACCCAGCCAGCAATTGGAAATGCTCCACTCGCGTTTCCCGCCCGGCACCTACAGCCAGCAAAGCTACAGCCACGATGGCGAAGAAGCCGGTTACCTGTTGTCCGGCCAATTCGAACTGTGGGTCGGCGAACGGCATTTCCAGCTCAGCGAAGGCGACAGCTTCAGCTTCTCCAGCCAGCAACCGCACCGCTACGGCAACCCCGGCGAGGTGGACGCGGTGGTGATCTGGGTGATCACCCCGCCGACCTTCTGAGCGCAAAACTCACACCTGATAAAAGTGGCGATACCACTTCACAAAGTGCGCCACGCCGGTTGCAACCTCCACGTGCGGAGAAAACCCGACCCACTCTGCCAGCGCCGACACATCAGCCCAGGTATTGATCACATCACCGGCCTGCATCGGCAAAAAGTTGCGCTGGGCCTTGACGCCCAATGCCGCTTCCAGGCAGTCGACAAACTCCAGCAACGGGACCGGCATGCCGCGCCCGATGTTGAAAATCCGGTTCACACCCTCCTTGCCCGTGCCCGGCACCGGTGGCTTCGGACACAGTCGGACAATGCCTTCGACAATGTCATCGACGTAGGTGAAGTCCCGCGCCATCTGACCCTGGTTGTAGATATCGATCGGTCGGCCCTGGAGGATCGCTTCGGTGAACTTGAACAGCGCCATGTCCGGCCGACCCCAAGGCCCGTAAACGGTAAAGAAGCGCAACCCACTGGCCTGCAGACCGTAGAGGTGGCAGTAACTGTCGGCGATCAGCTCGTTGGCGCGCTTGGTGGCCGCGTACAGGGACACCGGGTGCTCGACCGGGTCATCGACACTGAAAGGCAGCTTGCTGTTGGCGCCGTACACCGAGCTGCTCGATGCATAGATCAGGTGCGCGGGCCGAGTGTGCCGGCAGGCTTCCAGCACGTTCAGAAAACCCACCAGATTCGATTGCGCGTAAGCATCCGGATTATCCAGTGAGTACCGCACACCGGCCTGAGCGGCCAAGTGCACCACCTCGGTGAACCGCTGCGCTTGGAACAGCGCCATCAAGGCGGGCTTATCGACAATATCCAGAGTATGGAAACGAAAGCCTGGTAGTTCGCTTAACTGCTTGAGCCGTGCCTTCTTGAGTTCCACACTGTAGTAGTGGTTAAGATTGTCAATGCCAATCACTTCATGCCCGTCCAGGCACAAACGCTTGACCGTGTGATACCCGATAAAACCCGCAGCGCCTGTCACAAGAACGGTCATAGTTCCGGCTCCCTATTCAACACATCAGGCAATTACTTATAGCGGTGGTAGTGCACCAGGTCCACACTTTATAACAACACCCAAGCATGAACATTTGACTACCGAACCAGCAAACAGCCGACGACTACAAGCAACAGAAAAAGTTTTTGGCGATTCGACGAAAGGCAAATAATCATTAAAAACAACTGGTTGAAATCGGGCAAAACGACTAATGGATAAATGGCGTGTTTTTTGACTGAGAACGTTTGACAGACCGCGAAGACTGGCCGATAACTATGACGGTCTATTGAAACAAGTCGCGAATGCTCTTTTTCTTCCCGACCCTTGTTCTAGAGACGCTTCTAAAATGCTTGTCCAACCGGTCCAATGTGCAGACCGTGCGGTAGCTTTGACCTTGTAAAATTACACAGCGACCAATGCCAGATAAACGCACTTAATAGCGTCACATCGAAAAGTCGCGCACTCTCCTGAAGCATTTTGTGATTCATAATTGATACACCCTTGCATTCCACCATAAAAACCAGACTTCTGTTGATTGACATCTTTTGGTTCGCCTGGAACCCCTGCCTGATTAAACTTCGCTAACTTAAGAGTTTACCAGCATGTCAGCCATCAGCTCCGAACGGCCTAATTGGTACCTTTTGCAATGCAAGCCACGACAGGATGAGCGTGCACACCTCAACCTGCTTCAACAGAACTACGTGATATTCCACCCCCAACTTGTCAGTGAGCGCGTTATTCGCGGAAAACGACAGCGGGTGCTGGAATCACTGTTCCCCGGTTATTTGTTTATCCAACTCAGCCCCGATGACAATTGGGCGCCCCTACACTCTACCCGTGGCATCAGCCGCATTGTCGAATTCAATCATGGTCCTGCGACGGTGGCAGAGCACGTCATCGAGCATCTGCGTTCGCGTTGTGACGAGTCATCGCAATCGAGCCCGGACGAAGCCCTCAAGCCCGGGGAACACCTGCAATTCATCCGGGGCCCGCTGGCGACGCTGGAGGGTGTGTTCATCGCCCCGCAAGGCACCGATCGGGTGATGATCCTGATGCAGTTTCTCAATCGCGAACAATCCGTTTGCGTGCCATTGACCATTGTCGAACGACAACAATCCGCACTTCAAAACCAATAACTAATTAGCCTCTCTATATGTTTTTGCTCGGGAGCCATACTATGGTCTTGAAGTCACGCTGCCCTGTTGCATTGATCATGGCCTCGCTATACCCGGGCATGGCCTGGAGCACCAGTCCGCAGGCAATCAATATTTATGGATTTGATTTCACCCCAACTTTCGTATTCGCGGAAAGTTACGACGATAACTTTCGCGAACTGGAAAGCCATGTGCAATCCTCCATGATCACCAAACTGGCGCCTTCCTTCGAACTCAAGGCTGAAGACCGCAACAGTGCCACTCGCTTGACCTGGCAACCGACCCGCTACATCTACCACGAGCACACCAGTGCCTCGAACACGGCGCAACGGGTGCGTGCCGACAGCATCATGGAGTTCACCGACCGCCATCGCCTGGCGCTCGAAGCCGAATACCGCAAGTACGAGCGCACCGAATCGACGGCGGTGGAAGGCGAAAACGACAAGCTCAACAACAAACGCGTGGGTGGCCTCTACACCTACGGTGCCAAGAGCGCGGACAACCAGATCGATTTCGGCGCCAGTTATGCAGAACTTCGCTATGACAATGGCGGCGGCGTCAATGACGACAAGGAACGCAATACCACTTCAGTCACCAGCACCTGGTACCACCGCATCGGCAGCAATACCCGAGGCTTGCTGGAATACGACTATTCCAACTTTGACTACCTGCAGGCCAACAGCCCGCGCAGCAGTAACTCCAACGCCGTACTCGCCGGTGCCGTGTGGGACATCACCGCCAAGACCACCGGTAAAGTCCGCATTGGCTACGAGAAAAAGGACTTCGACAGCAGTGAATCGAAGAACCTCGACAACCCCACATGGCAAGTAGACGTGCAGTGGCAGCCACGCACCTATTCCACCTTCACCTTCCTCGCCCGCCAGGCCCTGGCCGAGGGCGACGATGGCGCCGATGCCGTCAAGTCGACCTTTACCCAGGTCGGATGGCGCCATGGCTGGACCGAGCGGATCACCACCGTGGCACAGGCCGGGTACGGTCGTTATGTCTACGAAGGCCAAAGCCGCACGGACAACCTGCAGGCCTACAACCTGGCCGTGGTGTACGCGATGCGCCGCTGGCTGGATATCGAACTCGGCTATCGGTACCGCGACAACGACTCGGATGCCGACAACGAAAGCTACACCCGCAACATCTTTCAGATCAGCTTCAACGTCAGCCTTTAAGAGGGTTTCGCCATGAAATCACGCACTCTTGGCCTGTTGTTCGCATTGGCGGTACTGCCTGACACCTATGCGGCAGACCCCGGCACCCAATACAAACTGGCCGCCGGCGATGTGTTGCGCATCATCGTGTTCGGCGAGCCGGAGCTGAGCCTGAAAAAGATCCGCCTGAGCGATGCCGGCACCTTTTCCTACCCCTTTCTGGGGGAGATTTCGGCGAAGGGCATGACCCCCGGCCAAGTCGAAAAAATCATCGTCGACGGGCTCAAGCAAGGCTACCTGATCGACCCGAAAGTCAGTTTGAGCCAGATCGAATACCGGCCGTTCTACATCAACGGTGAAGTGAAAAAACCCGGCAATTATCCGTTCATACCCGGCCTGACCCTGGAGAAAGCCATTGCCCTGGGCGGTGGCCTGACCGAACGGGCTTCGATCAAGCGCGTGACCATCGTGCGCGGTGATGGCGGCACCACCCTGACCGATGAAGTCACCCGCAGCACCACGATTGCCCCCGGCGATACCATTTCCATTGCACAAGGCTTTTTCTAATCATGGACAACAGCCCTAGCACCTACGTCGAACGTCCTCTGCAAACGCATCTGCATCAGCAGTACAGCGAAGACAAGGACACCATTGATCTTCTGAAACTCTGGAGGGTGATCTGGCGCGCGAAATGGAGCATCGGGTGGCTGGTGCTGGTGAGCAGCCTGCTGGCGATCATTGTGGTCTCCAACATCACCCCGCAATACGTCGGCAGCGTCACCTTGTTGTTCAACGACAAGACACCGCCGCTGATGTCCTTCCAGCAACAAGTCAAGGACTCAGGCGGCAACGGCACCGATTACCTGCAGACGCAACAGGCACTCCTGCAATCGCGGGACCTGGCGGAACGGGCGGTCAAACAACTGGGCCTGACCACCCACCCGGTCACCGATCCGCGCCAGCAGCCGACGTCATGGTTCACCCCGCGCGCATGGCTGGCCGACCTTGGGCTCGATAAATGGATCCCCGAGCTGGCTCAGTGGATACCGCCCAAAGAGACGCTCACCGAAGACGATGTGTTCAATCAGGTCACGCAGAACCTCATGTTGCACACCAGCGTAAAGTTCGTCGGCAAGAGCCAACTGCTGGAAATCGAGGTGGAACTGCCGGACCCTGCGCTGGCAGCCGCCACCGCCAACGCCCTGGCGAAGGGCTTTACCGACAGCCAGCTGGACACCAGCGAAAAATCCTCGCAAACCACCACGGCCTGGATGAACACCCGGCTGGTTGAACTGCGCAACAACCTGCGCGCGGCCGAGAAAAAGCTCCAGGGCTACCGGGAAGAGCAAGGCCTGGTCGACGTCGGCGGGGTTGCCACCATCAGCGCCAACGAACTGGAAATGACCGGCAATCGCATGGTCGACGCCCGTCGCAATCGCGCCGAAGCCGAAAGCGAGTACCGCCAGGCCAAGGCCTTGGGCAACGGCGACCTGAGCCGACTGTCCAGCGTACCGGCGGTGTTGAGTAACCCGTTGGTCCAGCAATTCCAGGCGGAACGGGCCAAGGCACAGGCCAAGGTCGAGGAACTGTCGGGGCGCTATGGCCCCAAACACCCCAGCCTGGTGTCGGCGCAGTCGGAATTGCGCACCGCCACCACCAGCCTGCAACTTCAGGTCCAGCAAGTCGTGGCCGGTATCGAGCGGCAATATCAGCTCGCCTCGGCCAGTGAAGCTTCGCTGCGCCAGTCCTTCAACAGCAACAAGGCGCAAATCCAGGACATCGCCCGCAAGGAATTCCAGCTGCGCGAGTTCCAGCGTGAGGTCGACAGCACCCGCGCACTCTATGAGACCTTCGTCACCCGTTTGAAAGAAACCACCGCCACCGCCGACATGGACTCGACCAAAGTGCGCATCGTCGACCCCGCCATCGTGCCGACGGAGCCAAGCAAGCCGCGCAAGACGTTGATTGTCGGGATCGTCGGCCTGGTCGCTGCGGTGATCGGCGTTGCCTTGGCCTTGCTCTTCGAAAGCCTGAGCAATACGTTCAAGACCGACGAGACGATCGAGAGTGCGCTCAACATTCCGCTGCTCAGCGTCGTGCCGCTGGTGACGAAAAAAAGCCGTCGGCAACTGGCACGCCTGTTCGAAGACAACGACAACCCGCGGTTTTCCGAGACCATTCGCAATGTGCGCACCTGGCTGATGTTGCAAGGCAGCGAAATGCCGTCGCAGGTGGTGCTGGTGACGTCGACCGTCGCCGGTGAGGGCAAGAGCACCATTGCCAACAACCTGGCCAGCTCCCTGGCGTCCCTGGAGCGGGTGCTGCTGATCGATGCCGACATGCGCCAACCCACCCTGTCGCTGAACTTCGACTTTCCGCCGGACAGCCCGGGGCTGGCCAATGTGATTGCCGGCACGGCCAGGCTCGAGGACTGCATCGTATCGGTGGGCAATCTGGACATGCTGCCGGCCGGGAAAGTCTTGCCACCTTCTATGGACCTGTTTGCGGCGCCACGCCTGCCGTCCCCTGCCGAGGCACTCAACGCGTCACGCCAGCCTCCGCCGCAGGACTTGCTCAGCTCGCCGCGCATGGCACGCATGCTCGATGCGCTGAAGTCGCGGTACCGCCACATCATCATCGACTCCCCGCCTTCGGAGATGATCAGCGACGCGCTGCTGCTGGCCAAGCATTCGGACGCGGTGATCTATGTGGTCAAGGCCGACAGCACGCCGATCAGCCAGGTGCAAAGAGGCCTGGCCATGTTGCAGCAGAGCCAGGTGTCGGTGTTCGGCACCGTCCTCAACCAGGTCGACCTGCGCAAGGCGCGCAAGTACGGCTACCACCATTCCAAGACCTTTTATAACTACGACTTCGCCCCGCGCTAACGGCCTGATGCCGTACATCTAAGAAGACCCTCGAGCAAGCGCAATCCTGTGGTGAGGGGATTGATCCCCTCACCCCCTGTTCACCCGGCCTGTTGCTACGCCTTTTTCCTGCCACCACACCCCGTTCGCTTCACCTCTACCGAGCTACTGAAAAGCCTGCGGGGGCCACGCCGTGCCCGCCCGTCAGCGCTGACGCAATCCTTTTGCCTTGAGGTCAAGCCCATGACACCGCTCTATACCGCTCACATGACACACCGCCGAGGCCTGACGTTCTGGGGCCAGTGGCTGTGCGCGCTGACGCTGTCCATCGCGCTGCTGATGCTGCTGGTGCATTGGCGCGTGGGCAGCCTGACCAGCGAATACCGGGTGCTGATGATCCTGACCGTGCTCGGCTCCGTGCCGATCTACAGCATGATGCAGGTGTTCCACAAGCGTCATGGCCTGGTGGTCGGGATCGGCCGGCTGCTGGCCGGCTGGCTGATCCTGCTGGCCGTGCTGGCGGCGATTGCCTTCATCACCCAGACCAGCGCGCTCTACTCGCGCCAGGTGATCGTGGCCTGGGCGCTGCTGGGGTTCCTGGTCCAGGTGGCAAGTTTCCTGCCCCTGCATTACGTCGCCCGACTGCACTCGCGCAGGATCGCCAACGGGCGTCGGGCGGTGATCATCGGCACCTGCCCCACTGCCCACGAGCTGGCGAAAAAGCTCTCCAGACCCAACCGCGCACTGACCCTGGGGTTCATCGCCACCGGCCATGACAGCGGTCCGGCCCCGAGCATCCTGCCGCTGCTAGGCCACGTCGACGCGATCCGCGAAATCATCACCGGCCTGCACGTGCGTCGCGTCTACATCGTGCTGACCATGGAGCACGCCGCCACCATCGAAGCGCTGTACATCGACCTGCTGGACATGAACGTCGACGTGGTCTGGATCCCGGATTTCGGCAGCATGGTGCTGCTCAACCATTCGATCTCGGAAATAGAGCGGATGCCGGCCATCTACCTCAACGAGAGCCTGCTCAGCTCCCACCCCGCCAGCCTGCTGTGCAAGGACCTGTTCGAACGCAGCCTGGCCGGCATGGCCGTGATTGTCCTCAGTCCCCTGCTGCTGGGGGTGGCGATCGCCGTCAAACTGACCTCCGCCGGCCCGGTGCTGTTCAAGCAGAACCGCCACGGCTGCAACGGCGAAGTGATCAAGGTCTGGAAGTTTCGCTCGATGCGCGTGCACGACGACCGCGAGGTGCGCCAGGCCACCCGTGACGATGACCGCGTGACGCCGTTCGGGCGCTTCCTGCGCCGCAGTTCCATCGACGAATTGCCGCAGCTGTTCAACGTGTTGTCCGGCCAGATGGCCCTGGTCGGGCCCCGCCCCCACGCCGTGACCCACAACATTTATTACACCGGCAAGGTGCGCGCCTACATGGCCCGACACCGCCTCAAGCCCGGCATCACCGGGTTGGCCCAGATCACCGGGCACCGAGGCGAAACCGAGACGGTGGAAAAGATGCAGCTGCGCGTCGCCCAGGACCTCAACTACATCAACCAATGGTCGCTGTGGCTCGACATCAAGATCCTCGTCAAGACCCCCTTCACGCTGTTTTCGAAAAACATCTACTGACCCCCTGCCACCTCGTTGATCACTGTCACCGACCTGAGGTTTGACCATGAATGTGAGCGTATTCGGTATTGGTTACGTGGGCCTTGTCCAAGGCGCCGCGCTGGCAGAGGTCGGGCACAACGTGCTCTGCGTCGATGTCGACACGGCCCGGGTCGAGGCCCTCAGGCAAGGCACGCTGCCGATCTACGAGCCCGGCCTGAAAAGCCTGGTGCTCGACAACTACCACAGTGGACGGCTGCAGTTCGGCACCGACCTGGCCAGCGCCGTGCACCACGGCGATGTGCTGCTGATCGCCGTCGGCACGCCGCCGGACGAAGACGGCTCGGCGGATCTGAAGTACGTATTGAGCGTGGCGCAGACCATCGCACTGAACATGGACCGTCATCAGATCATCGTCGACAAGTCCACGGTGCCGGTGGGTACCGCAGACCTGGTGCGCGCGTGCATCGAACAGGTGCTGGCCGAGACCGACCGCAGCGAGCTGACCTTCGATGTGGTCTCCAACCCGGAATTCCTCAAGGAAGGCTGCGCCGTCGAAGACTGCATGCGCCCCGACCGGATCATCATCGGCACCGACAGCGCACATGCCGAAGCGGTGATGCGCGAGCTCTACGAACCGTTCAATCGCAACCGCGAAAAGATCATCGTGATGGACGTTCGCAGCGCCGAACTGACCAAGTATGCCGCCAACTGCATGCTGGCGACCAAGATCAGCTTCATGAACGAAATGGCCAACCTTGCCGAAAAACTCGGCGCCGACATCGAGATGGTGCGCCATGGCATCGGCTCCGATCCACGCATCGGCTATCAGTTCATCTACCCGGGCCTGGGCTACGGCGGCTCGTGCTTTCCCAAGGACGTGAAGGCGCTGATCCATGCCGCCACCAGCGTCGACATCGACGCCCGGGTGCTCAAGGCCGTTGAGGCGCGCAACCAGGAACAGAAAGCCAGCCTGTACAACAAGATCGTGGACCACTTCGGTGGCGCACTGCGCGGCAAAACCTTTGCCCTGTGGGGCCTGAGCTTCAAGCCCAACACCGACGACATGCGCGAAGCCCCCAGCCGGGTCTTGATGGAGGCCTTGTGGCAGGCCGGCGCCCGCGTCCAGGCGTACGACCCCAAGGCCATGGAGGAGGCGCAGCGCATTTACGGCGCGCGCGATGACCTGACCCTGGCGGGCACCAAGGAAGCGTCACTGAAGAATGCCGACGCGCTGATCATCGTCACCGAATGGCAATCGTTCCGGGCACCGGACTTCGACCTGCTGGCGCGGTACCTCAAGCAACCGTTGATCTTCGACGGGCGCAATCTGTTCGACCCGCAGCGCTTGAGCAGCCGTGGCTTTACCTACATTTCCGTGGGCCGCCAGACCCCTTGCGTGGTTCAAGCAGGAGTGGCGCCATGATCAGGCTGGAACTCATCAGGCAGTTTTCACCCAAGTTGCTCGACGCCAACCAGGCGTACTCCTTCATCAACTTCGCCTCCATCGGCAGTTTTTTCGAGAAGGCCCCGAGCTCCGTCGCCTACTTTTGCGATGGCATGCTGATGTCGACCTTCATGTCCCGGGTGACGGGCCGCACCATCGGCCGTGTCAGCTTCGACTTCACCTCCATTGCCGACCTGGTGCTGACCAGCGCCGAGCAACAGGGCAAACGCGTGTATTTCGTGGGCGCGCGGCAAGCGGAACTGGAGTTGTTCGTCGGCAAGATCAAGGCGCTCTATCCGCGACTGACCATCGCCGGTTATCACAACGGTTACTTCAACGCAGCCCAGGCCGAGGGTATTCAGGCTGACATCTGCCGCAGCCAGGCGGACCTGCTGATCGTCGGCCTGGGCGCCGGATTGCAAGAGCAGTTCGAACTCGATGCGCTGCAAGCAGGCTTTCGCGGGGTGGCCTTCACCTGTGGCGGGTTCATTCGCCAGGAAGCCCTGGCCACCCGGCAGTACTATCCGGCGGTGATCGACCGGCTGCATTTGCGCGCGTTTTATCGCATGTACCGCGAGCCCCACACGATCAAGCGCTACCTCATCGATTACCCCAGCAACTTTTTACAGCTGCTGGCGTTGCTCGCCCGGCGCAAAGTCGCCATCAGCGTTGGGGAATGACCATGCACATCCTGTTCATTCTCAAGGATTTCAAGTCCGGCGGCGGTGTCGAGCGCGTGCAGCAACGGTTATCCGAGCAGTTCCTCAAGGATGGCCAGCGGGTGAGCTTTTTCGTCATGAACGGCGAGACCCCGGACACCGAGGGCAATCAAGGCCACCATGACGGTGGTGGCAGCGGCATGCTCGGCCTGCTGCGCTCGATCGTGCTGTTGCGCCGGCTGATCCGTCGCGAGGGCGTTACGCACCTGATTTCCGCCAAGGAACAGGCCAACGTCTGCACCTGGTTCGCCACCCTGGGCAGTGCCTGCAAAGTCATCTACAGCCGGCACCTGACCCTCGATTGCACCGAGCAGAAAACCGGCCCCTCCAGCCTGCGTCTGCTCTATGCCTTGTACCTGTGCGGCAGCGGCAAAGTGGTGACGGTGTCCACCGCATTGCGCCAGTCACTGGTCGACCTGCTCCCCTGGGGCCGGCAGCGGGTTCGCTATTGCCCCAACGCGGTCATCACCGAGCAACTGTTGCAAGCCTCACAGGCCGCCCTGCCCCTCGGGTTGCCCGGTGACTACTGGCTGGGCCTGGGCAGGCTGGCGCCACAGAAAGGCTTTGACCTGCTGCTCGATGCCTATGCCATGGCCTTGCAACGCCAGGCACTGCCGGATCTGGTGATCGCCGGCGACGGCCCCTTGCGCGAAGCACTGACCGCTCAGGCTCAGCGACTGGGCATCGCACACCGAGTGCACCTGACCGGTTTCCTGAGCAATCCCTACCCGCTGCTCAGGCATGCACGACTGTTCATCCTCAGCTCACTGCACGAAGGCATGCCGACCGTACTGATCGAGGCGTTGGCGCTGGGTACGCCGGTGCTGGCCTGCGACTGCGAGACAGGCCCCAGGGAACTGCTGGACAACGGCCGGCTGGGCCTTTTGGTCAAGGCCAACGACATACCGGCATTGGCCAATGGAATGCTGCAGAGCCTGGCCCCCCGGGATCACCTTGCCCCCAGCGAAAAAACGGTCACTGACGCCATCCGCCCGTACACCAGCCAGCACGCGGCCCAGGCGTATTACCAGGTATGGAATCAATGAAAAAATTGCTGATTATCCTGCATGACCTCAGCGCCGGCGGGGCTGAGAAGATGATGACGCGCCTGGCCGGTGCCCTGGTCGACGCCGGCAACGACGTGACCTTGTTGCTGCTGACCGGCGGCGGCCTCAATGCGGCGCACCTGGACCCGCGGGTGAAAAAGGTCGAATTGCACAGCCCGCGCAGCGCCCGGGCGGTGCCGGCACTGGCGCGGTTTCTGCGCGCCAACCGCTTCGATGCGCAACTGGCGGCCCTCACCCACGTCAACGTGGTGGCGATCGCTGCGGCCGTACTGTCCGGCACCCTGGCACGGTTGCACGTCAGCGAGCGCAATGCCTTTTCCCATGACAAGCACGTCAACCCCGACTTCATGGTGCGGACCGCGTATCGGGTGGCGCCGCTGCTGTACCGGCTGATTCCCAACCCGGTGATCTGCGTCTCGCGCGGCGTTGCCCAAGACCTGGTCGAGACCACCATTGCACGCCCCCGGGACGTGACCATCGCCGACAACCCGGTGCTCGACGACAACTTCCGCGAGAACACCCCCGGGTTGCCCAGCCACCCCTGGCTGCTGGAAAAGTCCGGCGCGGTGATCGTCGCCGTGGGCCGCCTGGCGTCACAAAAAGGCTTCGACACCCTGATCACGGCGTTGGCCGCTTTGCCGGACCCCAGGGTACGCCTGGTGATTTTTGGTGAAGGCGTACTGAGGGAACGGTTGCTTAATCTGGCGCGCACCCTGGGCGTCGCCGAGCGTGTCGACCTGCCGGGCTACACCGATGACCCGCGGGCGGAAGTGGCGGCGGCCGATTGCTTTGTGCTGTCGTCGCGCTTCGAGGGCAGCCCCAATGCCCTGGTAGAGGCCTTGTCCACGGGTACCCCAGTGGTGGCGACACGCTGCCCCCATGGCCCACAGGACATCCTGATGGGCGGTCTGGTCGCACCGCTGGTAGAGGTCGACGACCCGATCGCACTGTCCCAGGCGATTGCCATGCGGCTGTCCATCCCCCGCCATCTGCAGCGTCAGAGCCGACTTGAAGCGGCCGCCCGGTTCATGAATGCCAGCGCGGTGCAGACGTACCTCACCGCAATGCTGGGGAGCCCGACATCATGAGCACCCTGCAGATCCGGTATTCGACGTTACGCGACGGTTTCACCCTGTTCGGCGTGCTGTTTTACATCCAGGTGATCACCTTTGCCCTGGGGCTGGGTGGCGGCTCCGGCTTCGGCGACATCGACAGGGACCTCGAAGGCAACGTCGCCAACCAGGTCTGCGGCCTCATCACGCTGCTGGTGCCTCTGTTCTTTTTTATCCGCAACAAGGTGTTCCTGAGCAAAACCTTTTACCGCAGCAATTTCTTTTTGCTGGTGTTCCTGCTGTGTGTCGTCGCATCGGTCGGTTGGTCCTACGACCCGATGCTCAGCCTCAAACGCTTTATCGGGATGCTCGGCGTGGTGTTTTTCGCCGGTTTCATTGCCTACAACTACCCGCTGGAAAAAATCACCTTCATGCTCGGTTGCGCCATCGGCGTGGCGGCGCTGATCGGCTTGATACTGGCCGTGGTCATGCCGAGCGCCGCGTTCCTGTCCGGGGGTATCCGCGACGGCGCGTTCAAGGGGATCTTTACCGAAAAGAACGCCGGCGCCCGGCTCAATGCAGTCGCCGTCCTGCTGTTGCTGCCGATGATCCGCCAGCGCAACCGCTGGGCCCTGCTCTGCTCGTCTTTTTCATTGATCGCCATCCTGCTCGCCCAGTCGGCGACTGCCGTGGCCTTGATCGTGTCGGGCACGGTGAGCTACGGGTATTTCCTCACCCTGATCCGCTTGCGCCTGAACCGCTCGCAGTGGCTGTTCTTCGCTTGCACGGTGGTGTTCCTGCTGTTTTGCCTGTTGCTGTACAACCACGTGGCGTTGCTGCTGGAGATGGCCGGGCGCGATCCGTCCCTCACCGACCGCACGCTGATCTGGGAACTGCTAGCGCCCTTTGTCGACCAGCAATGGCTCAAGGGCTACGGCTTCGGCGCGTTCTGGGCCAGTCCCGACGCCGATGCCTTCATCACACGCTGGGGCTATATCGGCAACGCCCACAGCGGCTACATGGAGACCCTGCTCAACGGCGGCGTTATCCAGTTGACGGCGCTGGTGCTGCTGCTGGGCGAAGCGCTGCTCAAACAGTACCGCGCCGTCACGGCGAACCAGGCGGCGCAGTATCGCGCCAGTGCCCTGGTGATCATCGGCCTGTTCGCCGTCACCAATTACGTGGCCTACGTGATTCCCAACTACCGCTCCGCCGAGTTCCTGGTGTTCTGCACCCTGGCCCTGTCCTTCCGGCGTCAGTACGCGACCTGTCCCGAATCTGTACCGACCCACCTGCATCAGCGCGCCATGCAGGCCAGTTAAGAAAATGTCGAGACCAACGAAGACCCCGTGGCGAGGGAGCTTGCTCCCGCTGGACTGCGCAGCAGTCCCCTTCTTTTGAACAAACAGCGAGGCCGCTTCGCGACCAGGCGGGAGCAAGCTCCCTCGCCCCGGGTTCAGTGCCGCACCCGAGTACGCCAAGGCTCAACACAAGTCCTATCAACAGGAGATCCACCCGTGCCCAACCCAGCCCCAGCTTCACCGCATACCGTGTGCGTCGTGATCCCGATGTACAACGGCGCCGCCAGCATCGAGCAGACGCTGGCGTCCCTGGCCGAGCAAACCCGGCTGCCCGATCACGTCATCGTCATCGACGACGGCTCCACCGATGACGGCCCGCAACGGGTCAGGGACTTCGCCGCGCCATTTCGCCTGACGCTGCTGCAGCAGGTCAACGAAGGCCAGGCCAGCGCGCGCAACCACGGGATGCGGCACTCTCAAGAGACGTTCGTGGCGATGCTCGATGCCGATGACCAGTGGCGCCCGCAAAAGCTGGAGCTGCAACTGGCGCTGTATGACGAACTCAGCGCCCAGGGGCGGCCGGTGGGGTTGATCGACTGCTATGCGCAGGTCAACTACAGCGACGGCCGGCGGCAACTGGACGCCATTCGCAAGAACGGTATGCACTTTTACGATTTCATCCGCGCCAACGTGCTCAATGGCGTGTCCACCGCGCTGGTCAAGCGCGACGTGATCATGGAGCTCGGCGGCTTCGATGCCGGCCTGCGTTACTGCGAAGACCGCTACATGTGGACCCGCATCGCCGAACACTGGGAAATCCACACGGTGCCTAAGGTGCTGCTCGAGCGCACGGTCAACGACGGCAACATGACCGCGCAACCGAAAAAGCACTACCAGAACAAGATCCGGTTCACCGAGGTGTACCTCGAGCGCTATGCCGCGCGGCTGAGCAAGCAGCAGCAGATCGAATTCGTACTGGCCAACCACACCGACTTTCTCAACACCTTTTCCCGAGGCGGCGAGCATGTCGAGGTGATCGACGTGTACCAGCGAATGTTCAGGCATTCCTGGCAGACCCTGATCTTCGACCACGGCAAACCGACCCTGCGCTACCTCTATGCCCGCGCCAGAACCTGGGGCAAGGCACCGGCGTCAACCACCGCTCACTGACTCGGTATCGGCCATGGCCAATCGTCGCCTCACCACCCTGGGCTGGATCTTCACCGAGAAATTCGGCCTGATTTTCCTGTCGATGATTACCTTCGTCGCCTATGCCCGGCTGCTGTCGCCCGCCGAGCTGGGTGTGGGCACCATCATCATTGCCATCGTCGAGTTGATCGGGCTGATTTACTCATCGGTGCTGGAAGACCCGCTGGTACGGCTCGAGCGCCTGGAGGACAAGCACATCAGTACGGCGTTCTGGGCGGCGGTGCTGGTCAGCCTGGTGTCCATCGTCATCATCTCGGCCGTGGCGGTGCTCTACACGCCCGACCCGGTGCTGCAATGGATGACGGCGGTGGCCTCGGTGAAAATCCTCTTCACCATGATGGCGCGCGTTTATGTGGCGCAGATGCGCCGCAGCGGCAACTTCAAGGGGCTGGCCTCGCGCACCTTGCTGGGCAAGGTGTTCGGCGGCGTTGCCGGGATCGCTGTCGCGCTGTGGGGGTTGGGGGCCTGGGCGGTGATTGCCCAGGCCGTGATCATGGAGCTGGTGTCGATCATCGTCCTGATGCGCGCCGATGCGCGGCGCATCGCTTTTCACATCGACGGCCCGTTCCTGCGCGAACTGTTGAAGGCCGGTACACCGGTGGCGATCAACGCCCTGAGTTCGCAAACCCTGCAACGAGGGGTCAACGTGGTGCTGGGGATGGCGGCCGGGGCGAACGCGGTCGGCATGTTCAACATGGCGATGCGCATCATCGACCTGCCCCGTACGGCGATTTACAACGGTTTGTTGAGCTACGCGCTGCCGGCGTTCGCCCGTCGCAGTTCAGAGCCATCGCGGCTGCTGGGGATCATCGACGACTCCACCGCGGTCAGCGGCTTTGTGTTGACGCCGCTGTTCATTGGCATCGCGCTCACCGCCAACGACCTGATCCTGCTGATATTCGGCGCCAAGTGGGCCGACGCCATTCCCTTGCTGCAGGTACTGGCCTGTACGGCGGCCATTGGCAACAGCGCCATGTACGCCACCACCGCACTGGTGGCGGTCAACCGCAGCCACCTGACGATCAAGGCTGAAGTGGTCACCACGGTGCTGGCGCTGGCGCTGGTCTACGGGCTGGGTGACGTCTATGGCGGCATGGCCGCGGCCCTCGCGCTGCTGGCACGGATGCTGTTCATCACACCGCTGCAAATCCGCGGCCTCAACACGGCCATCGGCTACGGCTGGCGACGGTTCTTCGACTGCAATTACCGCAGCGTGATTGCCTCCCTCGTCATGGCGGCGACCGTCCTGTACGTGTCATCGCTGCCTGGACTTCAGGGCTACGTGCACCTGATCTGCAACATCGTGGTTGGCGCCCTGAGCTATGCCGTGGCGTATAGCGTCATGCACCCGCGCTGGCCGCAAGAATTCAAATCGGTTTTTACCACCCGCTGAATTCAGACCCTGAGACAGGAAGACCTCACCATGCGCAAAACTACGTTGATCACTGGCGGGGCCGGTTACATCGGCTCCCATACCGCCTTGGCGCTCATCAATGCCGGCCACAATGTGCTGGTACTCGACAACCTGTGCAACAGCTGTCGAGAGTGCATCTCACGCCTGGAACAACTGACCCTGACCCGGGTGGATTTCATCAAGGGCGACATCCGTGATTCGAAGCTGCTGGACGATATCTTCCGCCGCTATGACATCGATTCGGTGGTGCATTTCGCCAGCCTCAAATCCGTTGCGGAAAGTGTCAGCAAGCCGCTGGACTACTACGCCAACAACGTCGCCGGCACCCTTGAGCTGTGCCGGGCGATGGCGCGCAACAACGTGTTCCAACTGGTGTTCAGCTCATCGGCCACGGTGTACGGCGAGCCCGCGCGAACACCGATCTGCGAAGATTTCGGCACCGGCAAACCGGTCAATCCCTATGGCCGCACCAAGCTGATGATCGAAGAGTTGCTCACCGACCTGTGCCACTCCGACCCACGCTGGAGCATCGGTTTGTTGCGCTACTTCAACCCGATTGGCGCCCACGAAAGCGGGATGATCGGAGAAGACCCCAGGGGCCGCCCCAATAATCTGCTGCCATGCCTGACCCAGGTCGCCATTGGCCGGATTCCTGAACTCACGGTGTACGGCAACGACTATCCCACCGTGGACGGCACCTGCGTGCGCGACTACATCCACGTGGTCGACCTCGCCATCGGCCACCTCAAGGCCCTTCAGGTGTTGCAACACAGTAACGGCATCAACGTCTGGAATCTCGGTACCGGCATTGGCTACAGCGTGCTGCAAATCATCCAGAGTTTCGAGGACATCACCGGCATCACCATTCCCTACCGCTTCGTACCCCGACGCGAAGGTGACATTGCCCAATGCTGGGCCGACCCCGGCAAGGCCGGACGGGAACTGGGCTGGACCGCGCAGCGCGATCTGCAACAGATGATCGTCGATACCTGGCGCTGGCAGTCGTGCAACCCGCAGGGGTATCAGTCGTCGTTTGAAATTCAAGCGCTGATGGCCGTCAAATGATGCTGAAAGGATCGGTGCTGTTACTGCTGCTGTCGCTTTCGATGGCGGGCCATGCAGCACAGGCATCTCCCGGTGTGCCCACCACCGGGCTGGTGCTGTGGCTGGATGCGGACGATGGGGCGAGCCTGAGCCTGGATGCGCAGAACCGCGTGCGGCAATGGCGGGACAAGTCCGGCCAAGGCCATCACGCCACCGTCGACGATGGCGCCGCGCCGCCGCAGCGGCTGGCAAACGCCGTCAATGGCCATTCGGTGCTGCATTTCAGTGGCGGTTCGGGGTTGCTCGGCAAAAGCATTCGCAGCGGCAAAGGGCCGGTGACGGTGTTGGTCGTGTCCCGTCGGTTGCCCGAACAGCCTGAGGTCGATCCCTGGCAACGGCTGTTCAGCTCACGCCCGCACACCGCCCTCAACGATAACCAGTTGCCCAATTTCGCCATCAGCCTGCAACAGACCAGCGCCTATGGGCCGAGCGTTGCCATGCTGGAGCTTGACGATGTGCCGATCGGCCCGTTCGGCGTGGGGCGCAATGCCGTCGGCAGCGCCGACAACTTTCGCGGCGACATCGCCGAAGTGCTGGTGTACGACCGTGCATTGGCCTCCCTTGCAGAACGCCAGCAGGCCTTTGAGTACCTGGCGCAGAAATGGTCGGTTGCCATCCCCGAACAAGCCAACAACTGGACCCGAGTCGGGCCACTCGGTCCCTTGCCCACCCGCAGCAACGACCACCTGCCGCTGTCCGATCAGGCCAATGCCGGCCGGTGGATGCTCAACGCCAGGCTGTCCGACGAATTCAACGGCAGCACCCTCGACCTCGATCGCTGGCACGTCAACAACGGCATCGGCAACGAGTCCCTGGGACGCAAACCGGCGCTGTACAAGCCCGACAATGCCACCGTCAGCAATGGCCACCTGAACATTGTCTTTCGCAAGGAAACCTTGCCCGAGAAGTACGTCAAGCTCGGCTTCAAGGACTACAGCTCAGCGATGGTCAGAACCCGGGAACGGGGGTTCTACGGCTACTACGAAGCCCGGGCCAAACCCATGAATTCCGCTGGCTCCAGTGCCTTCTGGCTGGCGTGGACGGGTATGGCGGACAACGCCACCGAGATCGATATTTTCGAAATTGGCGGCAAGACCAAAAACGGCGCCCTGGACCGCGCGTACAACATGAATGCCCACCTCTGGGCCACGCCGCAAAGCACCGAGCACATTGCCAATGGCAGCATCTGGGTCAGCCCCTGGCGCCTGGCCGATGACTTCCATGTCTACGGTTTCGACTGGCAGCCCGACACCCTGCGCTGGTATGTCGACGGCGTGTTGGTCAGGGAGTCGAAGAACCCGTATTTCTTCTTTCCGATGGAGGTGAATTTCGACAGCGAGGCCTTTTGGAAGTGGTTTGGGGTGGTCGACGATGCCGACCTGCCCTCCACGTTCGAAGTCGACTACTTGCGGATGTGGCAGCGAACTCGATAGCGCCACGCTCCGGCATACACCCAGGGTCAACATTCAATCGGCAGGGAGGTTGGTTTTCATTCCGCGCCAACACAACTGGAGCGCCTCTACGTGATCAAACGCCGGCTGAACGAACTGGATTTGCTGCGCTTTCTGGCTGCCATGGCCGTAGTGTTTTTTCACTATGCGTTTCGCGGGTATGCCAAAGGCGACATGTCTGAAATGCCCTACCCACTGTTGGCCGAGCCTGCCAAATACGGTTACCTGGGCGTCGAGCTGTTTTTCATGATCAGCGGTTTCGTGATTCTGATGACCGCTTCAAGCAATAACCTCAAAGCGTTTTTCATCTCCCGCGTGGTGCGCCTGTGCCCCGCTTTCTGGGTGTGTTGCACCCTCACGTTCCTGATCACGCTTGCCATTGGACAGCCCAAGTATTCGGCCACTGTCTACCAATACCTCATCAACATGACATTTCTGAGTGACTTGACGGGTGTGCTGCCGATCGATGGCGTCTACTGGTCACTGTTTGTGGAAATACAGTTTTACCTGATGATCTCCATTGTGCTGGGCTTGAGGAAAATAGAGAAAATAGAGACCTGTCTCGTGCTCTGGCTGATGATTTCTGCCACGGCGGAGATACTGGGTTTCGAGAAGCTGCGCTCAATATTGATTACCGATTACGCCGCCTATTTCACGGCGGGGGCGACGTTCTATCTTGTCTGGGCCAAGGGCTTCACAAAGACGCGAGTCGCGCTGCTGGCCGGCGCATTGGCGCTGGCCTGCTACACCGCCATTGCATGGGCCCAATTGCTCGAACCCAAATATTCAACCCAATACGATCCCTTGATCGTGTGCAGCATCATTGTTGTGTTTTTCGCTGCGTTCTTTTTGATCGCAACCAACAGGACCGGCACCGTAGGCACATTGAACTGGACGGTATTGGGAGCGCTGACTTACCCCCTCTACCTGTTGCATCAGATGATCGGCTTCATGATCTTCAACATCGCTTATCCCGCGGTAAACCCGCACCTGGTGCTATGGGGCACGCTCGCCCTGATGATCAGTACGTCCTACATCATCCATAAAGACATCGAAGTGCCTTTCGCCAGTCTTCTGAAAAAATCCCTCTCGCAATCCTTCACCCGTGTCAAAACCTGGCTCTAGCGCCGCCGGCCGGCAGGTTGCGCCGCGCTCGCCCGCTTCAGGGTGTCGCTGGGCAACTCTTTGAACAGCGCGCGATAGCTGCTGGAAAACCTCCCCAGATGCCAGAACGACCAGTGCATCGCCACCTCGGCGACAGTGGTCTGCGTCGGCGTGCGGCTGAGCAATTCACGCCGTGCGCTGTTGAGCCGACGCAGACGCAGCCACTGGGTCGGCGCCATGCCGGTGTAGGTCTTGAACGCATGCTGCAATTGACGCAGCGACACCCCCGCCACCTGCGACAGTTCCAGCAGGTTGAGGTGTTCTTCCGGCGTATCCGCCGCCCATTCCCCCACTCGCTTCATGATCGCCCGCTCCCCGGCGCGGCGTTGCAATGCGCCCTGATCGAGGCAGATACAGGCGTTATCGAGGATGAACAGGCAATCGTCGAGCAGCTGCTGGGTCAGGGCTTCGCGGCTCGGCGGATCGATCGTCTCTGACAACCGCGTGAGCGTGCCGCTGAGCCAACGGCTGAACAGCGCGTTCTGCCCGGAATTGAGCGGCGCCATGAACAGACCTTCGAGCCTGGCGACATCCAGCGCATGGCGCTGAACGAACGCCGGGCCGAAGACCACGGCGATTTCCTGATAGTTCTCCGGGGTGATCCAGATGTTGCGGCTTTCGCCGTTCAACACGTACAGCGCGTTGTCGCTGCGATCGAAACAGAACGCCAGCGAGCCCGGTGGCGCGCTGAAATTCTGCTCGACCCGAGTGTTCATCGACTCTTCGTAAATCTCCACGCCCTGCAGATCCAGGTAGCGCACCAGGCCTGCGAAATGCCCCGGCGACATCTGTTGGTAATGCTGGACCCAGCCCGGTGTGGCGCGGATCTGCTCGGCGACATCGGCGGTGTTAAAGGCTTGAACCTGTATTGAATCTGACACTTTCATGGGTGGCCTGGCGCACTCTTTTGGTGCGCTTCGTGCTGCTTAAAGTGGATAGATGGAACCGCAACGCTCGCCCAAGATAGTCGTCAACGCGCCACAGGGGAAGCGTCTGACAGATCAATCCGACATTCCCCCGCGTTAATAAAACCAATAATGAGGTCTTTATGAATGTCCCTTTCGATCAGCTGTTCACGTGGCTGAAAGATCACAAGATTACCGAAGTCGAGTGCGTCGTCAGCGATCTGACCGGCATTGCACGCGGCAAAATCGCACCCACCAACAAGTTCCTGCATGAGCGAGGCATGCGCCTGCCGGAAAGTGTGCTGTTGCAGACGGTAACCGGGGACTTTGTCGACGACGACATCTACTACGACCTGCTGGACCCGGCCGACATCGACATGGTCTGCAAGCCCGACGCCGACGCGGTGTACGTGGTGCCGTGGGCCATCGAGCCGACCGCCATCGTGATCCATGACACCTTCGACAAGTTCGGCAACCCCATCGAACTGTCGCCGCGCAACGTCCTGAAAAAAGTCCTGCAGCTGTACACCGACAAGGGCTGGAAACCCATTGTGGCGCCGGAAATGGAGTTCTACCTGACCCAGCGCTGCGAAGACCCGGACCTGCCGCTGAAGGCTCCGCTGGGCCGATCGGGCCGCGCCGAAACTGGCCGGCAATCGTTCTCCATCGACGCGGCCAACGAATTCGATCCGCTGTTCGAAGACGTCTATGACTGGTGCGAACTGCAAGGCCTGGACCTCGATACGCTGATCCATGAAGACGGCCCGGCGCAGATGGAAATCAACTTCCGTCACGGCGATGCCCTGGACCTGGCCGACCAGATCACCGTGTTCAAGCGCACCCTGCGCGAGGCGGCGCTCAAACACAACGTCACCGCGACCTTCATGGCCAAGCCGATCGGCGATGAGCCCGGCAGCGCCATGCACATTCACCAGAGCGTGGTGGACATTGAAACCGGTCAGCCGATCTTCGCCGACGCCGACGCCGACGGGCAGATGAGCGACCTGTTCCGCCAGCACATCGGCGGCCTGCAGAAGTACATCCCCAAGGTGCTGCCGATGTTCGCACCCAACGTCAATTCGTTCCGCCGCTTCCTGCCGGACACCTCGGCACCGGTCAACGTCGAATGGGGTGAAGAAAACCGCACCGTCGGCCTGCGCGTGCCGACCTCGAGCCCCGACGCGATGCGCGTGGAAAACCGCCTGCCCGGTGCCGACGCCAACCCGTACCTGGCCATCGCCGCCAGCCTGCTGTGCGGCTACATCGGTATGGTCGAAGGCATCGAACCGAGCGCCGCGGTCCAGGGCCGCGCCTACGAACGGCGCAACCTGCGCCTGCCGATCACCATCGAAGACGCCCTGACCCAGATGGAAGAGTGCGCCGCCATCGGCCGCTACCTGGGCGACAAGTTCGTGCGCGGTTACGTCGCGGTCAAACGCGCCGAGCACGAGAACTTCAAGCGGGTGATCAGTTCGTGGGAGCGGGAGTTCCTGTTGTTGAGCGTCTGACAGCGCTCTCTGCCAAGCCCGCGCCCCCTGTGGGAGCGGGCTTGCTCGCGAATGCGGTGTGTCATTCAACACATAGCGTGACTGACCTGGCCTCTTCGCGAGCAAGCCCGCTCCCACATGGAGAACGCAATCCCCTGAAAAAAAATCCAATAAATCCTAGAGGTGTCGAATGCGTCTGTTGAAATCCGTAGTCCCGCTCGCCCTGGCAACCCTGTTCAGCGCCATTGCCCAGGCCCAACCCCAGGTCAGCGTCTACAACTGGACCGATTACATCGGCGAAACCACCCTCGCCGACTTCCAGGCCAAGACCGGGATCAAGGTGATCTACGACGTCTTCGATTCCAACGAAACCCTGGAAGGCAAGCTGCTGGCCGGGCGCACCGGGTATGACGTGGTGGTGCCGTCCAACCACTTTCTGGCCCGCCAGGTGAAGGCCGGGGCGTTCCTGAAGCTGGACCGCGCGCAACTGCCGAACTTCAAGAACCTTGACCCGAAATTGCTCGCACTGCTTGAGAAAAACGATCCGGGCAACGAGCACTCCGTGCCTTACCTGTGGGGCACCAACGGCATCGGTTACAACGTCGACAAGGTCAAACAGGTGCTGGGCATCGACCACATCGACTCCTGGGCGGTGCTGTTCGAGCCGGAAAACATCAAGAAGCTCAGCCAGTGCGGCGTGTCGATGATGGATTCGGCCGATGAAGTGTTCCCCGCCGTGCTCAACTACATGGGCATGGACCCGCGCAGCGAAAACCCCGAGGACTACAAGAAGGCCGAGGCCAAGCTGCTGAGCATCCGGCCTTATGTGACCTACTTCCACTCCTCCAAGTACGTGTCGGACCTGGCCAATGGCGACATCTGCGTGGCCTTCGGTTACTCAGGGGATGTGTTCCAGGCCGCCAACCGCGCCAAGGAAGCCAAGAACAATGTGAACATTGCCTACGCCATCCCCAAGGAAGGCAGCAACCTGTGGTTCGACCTGCTGGCCATTCCATCCGATGCCAGCAACCCGAAAGAAGCCCACGCCTTCATCAATGACCTGCTTGATCCGCAAGTGATCGCCAAGGTCAGCGCTTCTGTGGGTTACGCCAACCCGAACCCGGCGGCCAAGCAATACATGGACCCGGAACTGGTGAACAACCCAGAGGTTTACCCGCCTCAACAAGTGCTGGACAAGCTCTACATCTCCACCACGCCGCAGCAGTCGATCATGCGCCTGATGACCCGGTCCTGGAGCAAAGTGAAGTCCAACCAATGAACCAGTACACCCAGGAACATACCCGTTCTTACTACGCCGCTTCGGCCCACGGCCAGGCGCCCTTCCCCACGCTGGGCGAAGACCTGGTGGCGGATGTCTGTGTGATTGGCGGCGGTTTTACCGGCGTGAACACGGCCATTGAATTGGCCCAGCGCGGGTTCTCGGTGGTCCTGCTGGAAGCCCGGCGCATTGGCTGGGGCGCCAGCGGCCGTAACGGCGGGCAGTTGATTCGCGGCATCGGCCACGACGTCAGCGGGTTTGCCCGGCATGTCGGTGCCGAGGGCGTCCGTTACATGGAGCGGGCGGGCGTTGAATCGGTGGAACTGGTGGGCCGGCGGATCCGCGAGCACGGCATCGACTGCGACTTGCGCTGGGGCTTTTGCGAGCTGGCCAACACCCCGGCGCAGTTTGCCGGGCTGAAGGCCGAGCACGCGCAGTTGAAAGAATCCGGTTACGCCCACGAGGTGAGACTGGTAGAGCCCGGGCAGATCCGTGAGCAGGTGGTCGACGCCGGTGTGTATACCGGGGGCTTGATCGACATGGGCTCTGGACATCTGCACCCCTTGAATCTGGTACTGGGCGAAGCGCAACTGGCGCGTTCCCTCGGTGTAAGGATCTTCGAGCAGAGCCCGGTGCTGGAGCTGATTCATGGCAGCACGGTGCAGGTGCGCTGCGCCGGGGGAACGGTGCGCGCCGGTCGCCTGGTGCTGGGTTGCAATGCGCATCTGGAAGAGCTCGAGCCGAAACTGAGCGGCAAGGTGTTGCCGGCAGGCAGCTACATCATCGCCACCGAGCCCCTGCCAGCGGAGCTTGCGGCGCAGTTGATCCCGCACAACCTGGCCCTGTGCGATCAGAAGGTCGGCCTGGATTACTACCGGCTCTCGGCCGACCGGCGCCTGCTGTTCGGCGGCGCCTGCCACTACTCCGGACGCGACCCACGGGATATCGCGGCCTACATGCGCCCGCAGATGCTCAAGGTGTTCCCGCAGTTGGCCGATGTGCGCATCGACTATCAATGGGGCGGCCGGATCGGCATCACTGCCAATCGCTTCCCCCAGGTCGGACGCCTGAGCCAGCACCCCAATGTGTACTACGCCCAAGGCTATTCCGGCCACGGCCTGAACGTGACGCACTGGTGCGCCAAACTGTTGGGTGAAGCAATCCACGCCGGACACAGCCGGGGTTTCGACGTGTTCAGCGCCGTGCCCCACATGACCTTTCCCGGCGGTCGCGCCCTGCGCTCGCCACTGCTGGCCCTCGGTATGCTTTGGTATAGGGTGCGTGAAATGCTGGGCTGATAAATAATGAGGTCCTCTGTGGCGAGGGCGTTTACGCCCGTCCGGCTGCGCAGCAGTCGCAAAAACAGGCCACCCGCTTTGTCTGGCTGAATGCGGGTGCCGCTTTTCGCCCCAGCGGGCGTAATCGCCCTCACCACGGGTTTTTCCATCCCCCCATTTGCTCCGATAGGCCTTTCGATTTGCTCAATGGCGAGTCACTTCTATATTGAGGGGGTGCTCATCAATTCTGCATTCATCGAGCCTGGCCATGGCAACGACAGCCCCATTGATCATCTGCGAGCACTGTGACTGCGTGTACGAGAAAGCCACGCTCGCCAAACACCAGAAGACTCTGTGCATACGTTGTGGCGGTGTGCTGCAGCGCTATAACGGTCTGACGGTGCAGCAGCGGCTGGCGCTGACCTTCACCGCTTTGATGCTGTGGATCTTCGCCAATTTCTACCCGGTCATGAGCATCAGCCTCAAGGGCCTGAAAAACAGCGCCACCCTGTGGGACTCGGTACTGGCCCTGAGCCTGGGACCGATCACCTTCATCGCCATGGTGGCGGCGATCGCCATGATCATTGCGCCGATCTTCCAGTTGCTGTTGCTGATCTGGGTCCTGAGTCATGCCCTGGGCAATCGCCGGGCACCCGGGTTCCGGTTCTGCATGCGCTGGCTGGAAACCCTGCGGCCCTGGAGCATGCTCGAAGTCTGCCTGCTGGGCGCCATGGTGGCAGTGATCAAACTGGCCGGATTGCTCGACGTGCTACCCGGTATCGGCCTGTTCGCCCTCGCCATCCTGAGCCTGATGATGATTCGCATCGCCGGTCGCGATGTGCGTGACCTGTGGGACATTCAATGAAAACGCCACCCACCGCCAGCGATCTGAACCTGTGCCTGTGCCACACCTGTGGCCTGGCCTGTGACATGACCCATGAGCCCCACGAGTGCGAGCGCTGCGGCGCCCCGCTGCACCGGCGCAAGAGCAATTCGCTGACTCGTACCTGGGCGTTCCTGTTCACTTCGCTGGTGTTCTACATCCCGGCCAACCTGCTGCCGGTGATGAACACCCAAATGGTCGGCAACGGTGCCGACAGCACCATCATGAGTGGCGTGCTGGAGTTCTGGGAGGCTGGCGCCTGGGACATCGCCCTGATCATTTTCATCGCCAGCATCGCGGTGCCGGGGATCAAGTTCGTGGCCCTGACCCTGCTGCTGGTCACCGTGCAGCGTGACAGCCTGTGGGCGCGCAAGGAGCGCTCGACGATGTACCGCTTCGTCGAGCTCATCGGCTATTGGTCGATGCTCGACGTGATCGTGGTGGCCCTGGTGGCCTCGCTGGTGAAATTTCAAGCCCTGGCCGACATCGAGCCGCGCCCGGGCATTCTGTTTTTCGGCCTGGTGGTGGTATTCACCATGCTGTCGGCGATGAGTTTCGACCCGCGCCTGATCTGGGACACCCAGGGCGAACGCTCACATTTCGAGGAGGTCAAGGATGAAGCAACAAGCCACTGACGGGCCACTGGCCCCCGGCCAGGCACCCATCAAGACCCGCAGGTTCAGTGTGTCGCTGGTCTGGATCGTGCCGATCGTCGCGGTACTGGTGGGGATATCGCTGGTGGTGCACAGCATCTTGCAGGAAGGGCCGACCATTATGGTCACCTTCAAGACCGGTGATGGCCTGACCGCCAATAAGACTGAGGTCAAATACCGCAACGTGGTGATTGGTCACGTAACTGATGTCGAATTGAGCGATGACCAGAAAAGCGTCAACGCCACCATCAAACTGGCCAAGCAGGCGGAGAGTTTTACCCGCAAGGACTCGCAGTATTGGGTGGTGCGGCCTCGTATCGGCGCCGGCGGCGTATCGGGCATCGATACCCTGCTGTCGGGCGATTACATCGGCGCCGACATTGGCCAGGACAATGCCCGTGCGAAGAACTTCAAGGGCCTGGAGAATCCGCCGCCCATTACCTACGGCGAACCAGGCAAGCGCTTCACCTTGCACACCACCGACCTCGGCTCGCTGGACATCGGCTCTCCCGTCTACTACCGCAAGATACCGGTCGGCCAGGTAGTGGCCTATGCCCTGGACCCTGACGGCAAAGGGGTGAACATCGAGTTGTTCATCCATGCGCCGAACGATCAATACGTCACCGAAAACACCCGTTTCTGGAACGCCAGCGGCATCGACGTGAATGTCGGCGCCAACGGTTTTGCGGTCAAGACCGAATCCCTGTCGTCCCTGCTGGTGGGCGGCATTGCGTTCCGTGCGCCGGAATACAGCCCGGACGACAAGCCCGCGCCTGAGGAATATGCCTACGAACTGTTCGAAGACCAGCAAACGGCCCTCGCCCCGCCCAATGGCAAGGGTCAATACCTGAGACTGCGATTCGATCAGCCCTTGCGTGGCCTCAAGGTCGGTGCGCCGGTGGAATTCATCGGTGTCGAATTCGGCAAGGTTGTCTCTGTCAGCCTGGATTTCGACGCCAAAACCCGGACCTTCCCCTATACCGTCGGCATCGTGATTTTCCCGCAACGCCTGGGCGAGGCCCATACCAAGATGCTCGCGGCGCTGCATCACAATCCCGACGACGAGGCTGCGGGCGTGCGTCTGGTGGGCAGTTTTGTCGACAACGGCCTGCGAGCCCAGGCGCGCACGGGCAATCTGCTGACAGGGCAACTGTACATTGCCCTCGACTTCTACCCGAAAGCGGAAAAAGTCAAATTCGACGTCGATGCCCGACCGCCGTCCATTCCCACGATTCCGGGCAGCCTGGAGCAGTTGCAGGAAAAACTCGAAGCCATGGTCAACAAGTTCAATCAACTGCCCATCGAGCGTATCGCCGGCAACCTGGACAGCAACCTTTTGGAGCTGCGCAAGGGCCTGGGTCAATTCAACGCCAAGACATTGCCGGGCGTGCAAACCACCCTGACGGATTTCAGCAAGACCCTGCAATCGGCCAATACCACCCTGCAATCGGCCAACTCGACGCTGGCCGACGATTCGCCGCAACGGGAGAAGCTTGACCAGACGCTGGACGAACTGGGACGCACCACGCGCTCGCTGCGTGATCTGGCGGACTACCTGGGACGCCATCCGGAATCGCTGATTCGCGGCCGACCTGACAACGCCGCCCCCATGGATCTGCAAGGGCCGCCGAAGAAATGATCACAGGAGCATCACCCATGGCTTTTCCACTGAAGATCACATTGATCGCCGCGCTCGCTTTGCTCGCCGCTTGCCGTAGCGATCCGATCCAGTTTCACACCCTGACGCCGGCACAACCGGGCGGCAATTCCAGGCCCACGGCGGATATTCAGATCGAAAGCCTGGTCGTTCCGCCCCAGGTCGACCGTCCGCAGATCGTCGTGCGTCAGGGCAATACCGGCATGGCCATCCTCGAAACCCAGTGGTGGGGAGCCAGCCTGGTGGACGAATTGCGCAGCGCCCTGACCGATCAGATGGTCAACAGCAACCCACAACGCAAGGCTTCGGTAAGGTTGGAAGTCCAGCGCTTCGACTCGATTCCCGGCCAGTATGGGTTGCTCGACGTAAAGTGGCGCCTGCGTACCGGCGATAACGAGCTGCTGCCTTGCCGCAGTAAATTGCAGTCGCCTTCCGGACCGTCCATCGATGAGCTGGTGGCAGCGCAGCAGAACAACGTCACGCGACTGGCCGCATTGATCAGTCAGGCGGCGAGCAATCCGCAGAAGGGCTGTCCTGGCGCCTGACGCAGTCACCTTGGGGGGCAAACCTTGTGGTGAGGGGATAAATTGCCTCACCACAAAGGCTTCAGCCTCTACCGCTTTGTCATTGGCGCATCGCTTTGACAATTTTTTCTCATTTCACCCATTACATTTGCCGCCGCCGTAAATCTGCAAATGATTCCTATTGATCTACAATAATCGGCGTTCTTCCCGTCGAATCTGCTTGCTCGAAACTAAAAAAACAGGAGCTGCCACAGCGATGATTCTCCGAATCCCGTCCTTCCTAAAACCTGCCCTGCTGGTCTGCGCCCTGTCGAGTGCCGGCCACGTCTATGCGGCCGACAGCGTCGGCATCGTGGTGTACAACGCGCAACACGAAGGCCTGACCAAGGCCTGGGTCGAGGGCTTTACCGAGGAAACCGGGATTCCAGTCACCCTGCGCAACGGCGACGACACGGAGATGGGCAACCAGATCGTCCAGGAAGGCGCTGCGTCCCCGGCCGACGTGTTCCTCACCGAAAACTCCCCGGCCATGGTCCTGGTGGACAACGCAGGCCTGTTCGCCCCGCTCGACAAGGCCACCCTGGAACAGGTGGAGGCGGCCTATCGCCCGGCCCATGGAAAATGGGCGGCGATCGCCGCACGTTCAACGGTATTCGTCTACAACCCCAGCAAACTGACCGAAGCGCAACTGCCCAGATCGATCATGGACCTGGCCGCGCCAGAGTGGAAAGGTCGCTGGGGCGCCTCGCCGGGCGGGGCCGATTTCCAAGCCATCGTCGCGGCGATTCTGCAGCAGAAAGGCGAAGCGGCGACCCTGGAATGGCTCAAGGCGATGAAAACCAATTTCACCGCCTACCGCGGCAACAGTTCGGTGCTCAAGGCGGTCAACGCCGGGCAGATCGACAGCGGCGTGATCTATCACTACTACAGCTTCGTCGATCAGTCCAAGACCGGCGAAAACAGCAAGAACACCGCCCTGCACTACTTCAAGCACAAGGATCCGGGGGCATTCGTCAGCATTTCCGGCGGTGGTGTGCTGGCCTCCAGCAAACACCCGGAACAGGCCCAGGCGTTCATCAAATGGATCACCGGCAAGGATGGCCAGGCCATCCTCAGGGACGGCAAATCCTTTGAATATGCGGTGGGCAAAGACGCTCAATCCAATTCCAAACTGGTGCCTTTGCAGCAGCTCGACGCCCCGACTGTCGATGCTTCAAGACTCGACAGTAAAAAAGCCGTGGAACTGATGACTCAGGCGGGACTGCTTTAAATTGATGCCAGAAACTCTACCGGCGGGTATCACCGACACCGCACCCGCCCACCTGCGCCGTCGATCCCGTGGCCTGTTCGCCAGCCGTGGCGGCGCGTGGGTGACGGGTCTGTCGGTGCTGGTTTCGTTGATGGCGCTGCTGCCCATCGCCTTCGTCATTGGTGTCTACCTGGACACCGGATGGGCCACCCTGGTACCGCTGGTGTTTCGGCCACGGGTCGGCGAATTGCTGGTCAATACCGTGTTGCTGGTGGTCATCACGGTGCCCCTGTGCATTGTCCTGGGGGTGACGCTGGCGTGGCTGACTGAACGCACCAACTTGCCTGGGCGACGGGCCTGGTCGCTGCTGGCGACCGCGCCGCTGGCGGTACCGGCGTTCGTGCACAGCTATGCCTGGGTCAGCCTGGTGCCGCCGATTCACGGCTTGTCTGCCGGGGTGCTGGTCTCGGTGATCGCCTATTTCCCGTTCCTTTACCTGCCGGTGGCGGCGACCCTGCGCCGGCTCGACCCGGCCATCGAAGACGTCGCCGAGTCCATGGGGCTCAAGCCCTGGGCAGTGTTCCTGCGGGTGGTCTTGCCGCAACTGCGCCTGGCGATCTGCGGTGGCGCCTTGCTGGTGGGCCTGCACCTGCTGGCTGAATATGGCTTGTACGCGATGATCCGCTTCGACACCTTTACCACGGCGATCTTCGATCAGTTCAAATCCACCTTCAACGGGCCTGCCGCCAACTTGCTGGCCGGGGTACTGGCGCTGTGCTGCCTGGCGATGCTGACATTCGAATCCGCCGCCCGTGGCCATGCGCGTTACGCCCGCGTCGGCTCCGGCAGTGCCCGGGAACAGCGGATGGTCATGCTCGGCACGCCGGCCATCGTACTCGCCCAGGTCCTGCAGATCGTCACCTGCACCCTGGCCTTGGGCGTACCGTTGATCACTCTGGGCAAGTGGCTGATTGCCGGGGGATCGGAGGTCTGGAATTGGCCCGAACTGTTGCCGGCCCTGGAACAGACGCTGCTGCTGGGCGTGGCCGGGGCGGCACTGACCACCTGCGCGGCCATTCCCATTGCCTGGCTGTCGATCCGCTCGCCGGGGCGATTGCAACGGATGCTGGAAAGCTGCAACTACATCACCAGTTCGTTGCCCGGCATCGTCGTGGCGTTGGCGCTGGTCACCGTGACCATCCATTTTGCCCGACCGATCTACCAGACCACGATCACCGTGTTGCTGGCGTACCTGCTGATGTTCCTGCCCCGGGCGTTGGTCAGCCTGCGCGCCGGCATCGCCCAGGCGCCGGTGGAACTGGAAAACATGGCCCGCAGCCTGGGCCGTTCGCCAGCCCGGGCATTGTGGCTGATCACCCTGCGCCTGGCGGCCCCGGGGGCTGCGGCGGGCGCGGCGCTGGTGTTCCTGGCCATCACCAATGAACTGACCGCCACCCTGCTGCTCGCCCCCAACGGCACGCGCACGCTGGCGACCGGATTCTGGGCATTGACCAGCGAAATCGATTACGCCGCCGCGGCACCCTATGCCCTGGCAATGATCGTGCTGTCGCTGCCATTGACTGGGATCCTTTATCACCAATCCAAAAAAACGGCTGGCCGATGAACGCTCTGGAACTGCATTCGCTTTCTAAAACCTACGGTGCACACAAAGCCCTGGATAACGTCAGCCTGTCGGTGCCTGCCGGCAGTCGCACGGTGATCGTCGGGCCGTCGGGGTCGGGCAAGACCACTTTGCTGCGGATGATCGCCGGCTTTGAGTTCCCCGATTCCGGGCGCTTGACGCTCAACGGCCAGACCCTGGTCGACAGTACCCATGAAGTACCGGCGCACCAGCGCCTGATCGGCTATGTGCCTCAGGATGGCGCATTGTTCCCGCACATGACGGTCGCGGCCAACATCGGCTTCGGCCTGTCGACCAAGGGCAGCGAACGGCAGCAGCGCATCGCCGAACTGATGGACAGCGTCGCATTGGATTCGACCATGGCCGAGCGCTGGCCCCATGAATTGTCCGGCGGTCAGCAGCAGCGGGTGGCGCTGGCACGGGCCTTGGCCCAGCAACCGCGCCTGATGCTGCTCGACGAGCCCTTCTCAGCCCTGGATACGGGCCTGCGGGCCAATATGCGCAAGTTGGTGGCGAGTCTGTTGGCGCAAGCCGGGGTGACCACCATCCTGGTCACCCATGACCAGAGCGAGGCTTTGTCCTTCGCCGATCAACTGGCGGTGATGCGCCATGGCCGCCTGGTGCAGTCAGGGCATCCGCTGGATCTGTACCGCTACCCCAACGATGAGCAGACCGCGCTGTTTCTCGGTGACGCCGTGGTAATGCCTGCCCGCATCGAAGCCGGCTGGGCCCACTGCGACCTGGGACGGATTGCGGTCAACAACCATCGCAACAACAGCGCGGCGCAGATCATGCTGCGGCCCGAGCAACTGCAACTGGCCAGCATCCAGCCCCATACCGCAGAAGTCATGGGCTGCCGCGCAGTGGTGACCGATCGGGATTTCAGCGGCAACACCTGCACCCTGACCGTAGAGCTACAGGCCTCGGCCGACGGTGAACAATCGACCCGATCGCTGCTGGTACGCAGCTCCGGCATGTATGCGCCACCGGCAGGGAGCGCCGTGCATGTCTCGACCATTGGGCATGCTCATGTGTTGAGTGAGCCTTGATTTCTTAATCTGCGCGATTTTTTGTGGGAGATTTCATGTTGGCCGGACAGCACCATGGATTGTGCTGCCGCATGCCGAATCCTGTGGGAGCTTGGCTTGCCAGCGATGACGGCCTGCCAGCCACCCAGAATCTCGCAGATGCGCCCCATCCCCCGGTGGGAGCGGTCTTGCTCGCGAAGACGGTGCATCAGCCAAAGCATATGTTGGCTGATCCACCGCTTTCGCGAGCAAGTCTAATCGTCGCACCCCCGCTCCCACAGGTTTTGAGCCGTACGTACATTCAACGCACAACCCCATCCCCTGTAGGAGCGAGCTTGCTCGCGATGGTGGTCCAGGCGACGCGGGGAGTCAGGCAGCCATCGTCATCGTTAACGTCCATCGCGAGCATGCTCGCTCCTACAGAAAAGCACGCATCCCCCCAGATCAGGTGGGCTCGAAGGCCGCCTCGCTTGGCTTTTGATGTTGAGGTGCCCCGTCGGAAGGCCGAGCGCAGGTTCTGCGCAGTGGGCAACCCGGCAAGGATGCCGGGTTAGCCGCCCCCGGCCATGGATGGCCGATGGCGGCGGGCCCACGGAGCAGGACCGGAGCGAGGGAATGGCGAGCCTTAGCGAGCCACCGGACGTCAGGGGATGGAGCCTTTGGTTACTTTGGGCACCAAAGTGACCCGCCGTCAGGGCGGAACCCTAAGCGGCCGTGACCGCAGCAATGGATATGTACACGCGACACCCAGCCATCGCTTGCAGGCAAGCTCCCACAGGTTTAGCGGCGTACGCACATTCAACGCACAACCCCCTGTAGGAGCGAGCTTGCTCGCGATGGTGGTCCAGGCGACGCGGGGAGTCAGACAGCCATCGTCATCGTTAACGTCCATCGCGAGCATGCTCGCTCCTACAGAGAAGCACGCATCCCCCAGATCAGGTCGGCTCGAAGGCCGCCCCGCTTCGCTTTTGATCTTGAGGTGCCCCGTCGGCAGGACCGGACGCCAGGGGATGGAGCCTTTGGTTACTTTGGGCACCAAAGTGACCCGCCGTCAGGGCGGAACCCTAAGTGGCCGTGACCGCAGCAATGGATATGTACACCCGACACAAAGCCATCGCTTGCAGGCAAGCTCCCACAGGTTTTGAGCCGTCCGCACATTCAACGCACAACCCCATCCCCTGTAGGAGCGAGCTTGCTCGCGATGGTCGTCCAGGCGACGCGGGGAGTCAGGCAGCCATCGTCATCGTTAACGTCCATCGCGAGCAAGCTCGCTCCTACAGATCAAACCGATCCACCGCCCGCCGCCGCTCATTATCATCACGCACATCATAGTTGGCCGTAGTCTGGATATTGCTGTGGTGGGCCAGTTTCTGTGCGATCGACAGGTCGTGTTCCTCGATGACCCGGGTAATGAACGAGCGGCGGAAATCATGGGGCATGATTTGCACGCCTACCTGCGCGCCGCGCTGGCGGGCGATGTAATAGATCGCGTGCTTGGTGATGCGCTCTCGGGTGATATGGCTGCCGCGACGAATGCGGTTGAAGAGGAACGGGTCATCCGTTTCACCTTCCTTGAGTTGCGTGCGGCGAAATGCCAACCAGGCCTCAAGTTTGGCGAAGGCCCAGGCCGGGGCATATTTGATCAGTTGCTTGTTGCCCTTGGCCGTGACCCGCAGGCTGCGCTCGGTGAAATCCACCTGATTCAGATCCAGGTTCACCGATTCCGACTTGCGCATTCCCGAGCCATACAGGATCGCAATGATTGCCGCGTCCCGCAGGCCCTGAGGCCGTGGATCGGCTTCGCAGACGTCCATCAGCTCTCGGATCAGCGTGCGCCGCAGATTGCGCCCCTGGGACAGGCGCGTACCGGCGATGCCCTTGACCGAGCGCATCTTCAGCAAGTGTTCCTGGCTGATCAGGCTCATACGCCACGCTTCGTTCATCACCCCGCGCACCGCATTGACATACAACGACGAGGTGTTGGGCGCATAACCGTCGGCACGCAAGGTTGCCACCAGCGCAATCACATCCTCGGGCTGCAACCGGTGCCAGGCAATTTCCTGGATGTTCATTTCCTCGAAACCCAGGCGATCGGCGGCATCCTGCAGCACGTAGCGCATGGTCATCTGGCTCGAGGGGGCCAGTCGCGCCAGGTACACCGTCAGCGGGTTCATGGTTGAGGCGGGCAAGTCGGCAACGGGTAAGTCAATCAAACGAAACGGCCTTGAATAAGAAGTCAGTCACAACTAAGAAATGAAACAACATTCATATACAGCGAAACTTTCGTAGGACTTTTCCGAGACGAATGACCGTAAGTCCTGCAATTCTGAACTGGCGCTTAATGAGTTTCAGATAAACAAATTTCCCACCGGGTTTTCATGTTTTATTGACGAAATCGGGCCTAGCCTCCAGCGATGGGGTTTGGTCTCGAGGTGCTCACAACCTGCCGCCCAGGGCAGGAAAAGTCAACTGACGAGAATGCTCAACTTTCTCAACTAAGCCTTTGAAGCAACTTTAGTTTCATGATCTACGCTGCAAACGGATCCGCAAAAAAACTCCACGAACAATCACGTTTCGGCCAAGAGGTGTGCATGACTCAGGCTTTTCTCCCCTTCTCCCGCCCAAGTATCGGCGATGAAGAAATCGCAGCCGTAGAACAAGTTCTACGCTCGGGATGGATCACCACCGGACCGAAAAACCAGGCATTGGAAGAGCACTTCGCCACCTATGTCGGTTGTCGCCACGCCGTTGCACTGTCGTCCGCCACCGGCGGCATGCACATCACTCTGCTGGCGCTCGGGATCGGGCCGGGCGATGAAGTCATTACCCCGTCGCAGACCTGGGTATCGACGGCCAACATGATTTGTCTGCTGGGCGCCACCCCGGTGTTCGTCGACGTTGACCGCCACACGTTGATGAGTGACCTGGCGAGCATCGAAGCGGCGATCACCCCACGCACCAAAGCCATCATCCCGGTGCATTATGCCGGCGCCGCATTCGATCTCGATCCGCTGTATGCGCTGGCCGACAAACATGGCATAGCGGTGATCGAAGACGCTGCCCACGCCGCCGGGACGTTGTACAAAGGCCGCCACGTCGGCGCCCGGGGCACGGCGATTTTCTCGTTCCATGCGATCAAGAACATGACCTGCGCCGAGGGCGCCATGTTCGTCAGCGACGACGAAAAACTGGCCTCGCGGGTGCGCATGCTCAAGTTCCACGGCCTGGGCGTTGACGCCTACGACCGCCTGACCCATGGTCGCAAGCCTCAGGCGCAAGTGGTGGAACCCGGTTTCAAGTACAACCTGGCCGACATCAATGCCGCCATCGCCCTGGTGCAACTGCAGCGGCTGGACGAGATCAACGCCAAGCGCACGCAATTGGCCAGCGCTTACCTGCAGCGCCTCGAAGGCCTGCCGGTGCTGCCCCTGGCCATGCCTGCCCATGTGCAACAACACGCCTGGCACCTGTTCATCCTGCGCATCGACGCAGAACGCTGCGGGCTGGACCGCGAAGCCTTCATGAAGGCCTTGCAGGACCAGAACATCGGCACCGGCATCCACTTCGTCGCCACCCACCTGCACACCTATTACCGCCAGCGTTTCCCCGATGTTCACCTGCCCGACACCGAATGGAACTCGGCACGACTGTGTTCGATCCCGTTGTTCCCCGACATGACCCTCGATGACGTCGAGCGCGTCGTCGGTGCCATTGAAAACTGCCTGGACGCACGCCCGTGAGACCTTACCCCATCCATTTCGTGTCGATCGTGATCCCGGTCTACAACGAACAAGCGAGTTTGCCTGAACTGCTGCGCCGCACCGAGGCGGCGTGCACGCTCTTGCACCATGCCTACGAAATCGTGCTGGTCGACGACGGCAGTCGCGACGATAGCGCCTACCTGCTGGAGCAAGCCGCTTCACGCCCGGGCAGCCCGGTGGTTGCGGTCATTCTGAACCGCAACTACGGCCAGCACGCGGCCATCATGGCCGGTTTCGAGCATTGCAAGGGCGACGTGGTGATCACCCTCGACGCCGACCTGCAAAACCCGCCCGAAGAAATCCCGCGCCTGGTCGCCCAGGCCGAACTGGGCTATGACGTGGTCGCGACGGTACGCAGCAACCGCCAGGATTCGGCCCTGCGCCGCTGGCCGTCGAAGTTGATCAACCTGGCCGTACAGCGCTCCACCGGCGTGGCCATGAGTGACTACGGCTGCATGCTGCGCGCTTACCGCAGAAGCATCGTCGACGCCATGCTCGCCTGCCGCGAGCGCAGTACCTTCATCCCGATTCTGGCCAACAGCTTCGCCCGCCACACCACGGAAATCCCCGTGACCCACGCCGAGCGCGAACACGGCGATTCCAAATACAGCCCCATGCGTCTGATCAACCTGATGTTCGACCTGATCACCTGCATGACCACCACCCCCCTGCGCCTGTTGAGCATCGTCGGTTTCACCATGGCCGGGCTCGGTGTGCTGTTCGCCATGATGCTGATCGTGCTGCGCTTGGTGTTCGGCGCCAGTTGGGCCGGCGACGGCATGTTCGTGCTGTTCGCGGTGCTGTTCGTGTTCACCGGCGGCCAGTTCATCGGAATGGGCCTGCTGGGTGAATACCTGGGGCGCATGTACAGCGATGTGCGCGCCCGCCCGCGTTTCTTCGTTGAAAAGGTATTGCGCAGCCCATCCGCCTCCCCTGATTGCGTGGTCGCCGTTGACGACCGCACCTCCACTTCTGCCGATCGAGTACTCCCATGACTGCAAACGTTGTTGTGTTCGCCTATCACGATATTGGCTGCGCCGGTATTGAATCCCTGCTCGAAGCCGGTTACCACATCGCCGCAGTGTTCACCCACGCCGATGACCCCACGGAAAACACGTTCTACGGTTCCGTGGCACAGCTGTGCGCACGCAAAGGCATTGCCGTACACGCCCCGGAAGACGTCAATCACCCACTGTGGATCGAGCGCATCGCCAAACTCGATCCCGACTACCTGTTCTCCTTCTACTACCGCCACCTGCTGAGCGAACCGCTGCTGGCCACGGCCCGCAAAGGCGCTTTCAACCTGCACGGCTCGTTGCTGCCACGCTACCGTGGTCGCGCCCCGGCGAACTGGGTGTTGGTCAACGGCGAAACCGAGACCGGCGTGACGCTGCACCGCATGGTCAAGCGCGCCGACGCTGGCGCCATCCTCGCCCAGCAACGGGTGGCCATCGAGCGCAACGACACCGCGCTGAGCCTGCATGGCAAGCTGCGCGTGGCCGCCAGCGACCTGTTGCGCGACACCTTGCCGGCATTGCTGCAGGGCAAGGTCAGCGAAACCCCGCAGGACGAGAGCAAGGCCACTGTGTTCGGTCGCCGCACCCCGGCTGATGGAAAACTGGTATGGAGCCTGCCTGCCGAGCAGTTGTTCAACCTTGTCCGCGCCGTGACCCAACCCTATCCGGGGGCTTTCTGTGCGGTGGGCGAGCACAAACTGATCGTCTGGAGCGCCGAGGTGGTCAAGGGCAACGATGGCCTGGCGCCGGGCCGGGTCATCAGCGTCGATCCGCTGCGCATCGCCTGCGGTGAAGACTCGCTGGTGATCAACGCCGGCCAGCGCAACCACAACGGCCTGTACCTCAGTGGTCCGCAACTGGCCAGCGAACTGGGGCTGGTGGACGGCTCGGTGTTGCGTGGCGCCGAGTCCGGTCGTGCGCCGCGCCGCACTCGCGTGCTCATCCTTGGCGTCAACGGTTTCATCGGCAATCACCTGTCCGAACGCCTGCTGCGCGATGACCGCTACGAGGTGTATGGCCTGGACATCGGCTCGGACGCCATCGAGCGCCTGCGCAGCCACCCGAACTTCCACTTCGTCGAAGGCGACATCAGCATTCACTCGGAGTGGATCGAGTACCACATCAAGAAATGCGACGTGGTCCTGCCGCTGGTCGCCATCGCCACGCCGATCGAATACACGCGCAACCCGCTGCGGGTGTTCGAATTGGACTTCGAAGAAAACCTGAAGCTGGTGCGCTACTGCGTCAAATACAACAAGCGGGTGATTTTCCCGTCGACCTCGGAAGTCTATGGCATGTGCCAGGACGAGCGATTCGATGAAGACACCTCCAACCTGGTCGTCGGCCCGATCAACAAGCAGCGCTGGATCTATTCGATCTCCAAGCAATTGCTCGACCGGGTGATCTGGGCCTATGGCCAGAAAGGCCTGAACTTCACGCTGTTCCGTCCCTTCAACTGGATGGGCCCACGCCTGGATCGACTGGATTCGGCGCGCATCGGCAGCTCCCGGGCCATTACCCAGTTGATCCTCAACCTGGTTGAAGGCACGCCGATTCGCCTGTTCGACGGCGGCGAGCAAAAGCGCTGCTTCACCGACATTGCCGACGGCGTTGAAGCCCTGGCGCGGATCATCGACAACGACAACGACGTCTGCAACGGCCAGATCATCAACATCGGCAACCCGGACAACGAGGCCAGCATCCGCCAGTTGGGCGAAGAGCTGTTGCGCCAGTTCGAAGCCCATCCGCTGCGCAAGCACTTCCCGCCATTCGCCGGTTTCCGCGATATCGAAAGCAAGGCGTTCTACGGCAATGGCTACCAGGACGTGTCGCACCGCAAGCCGAGCATCGCCAACGCCAAGCGCCTGCTGGACTGGACGCCGACCGTGCAGATGAGCGAGACCATCGGCAATACCCTGGATTTCTTCTTGCGTGAGGCCATGCTCGAAAACGCGCAGTCATACAAAGAAGAAGCACGCTGATGCAGGCAGGTCTTCGTATCGATGTCGACACGTACCGAGGCACCCGTGAGGGGGTGCCCCGCTTGCTGGACATGCTCGACGAAGCGCAGGTCAAGGCGACGTTCTTTTTCAGCGTTGGTCCGGACAACATGGGGCGCCACCTGTGGCGCCTGATCCGCCCGCAGTTTCTCTGGAAAATGCTCCGTTCCAACGCCGCCGGCCTGTACGGCTGGGACATTCTGCTGGCCGGCACGGCCTGGCCCGGCAAACCCATCGGCCGCGACCTGGGGCATCTGATGCGCCGGGCCCGGGATGCCGGTCATGAGATCGGCCTGCATGCCTGGGATCACCATGGCTGGCAGGCGAATGCCGGACGTTGGGACAACATCCGGTTGATCGAGCAGATTCGCAAGGGCGTGGACACGCTCAACGACATTCTGGGGGAAAAAATCCACTGTTCGGCCGCCGCTGGCTGGCGTGCCGACGAGCGCGTGATCGAAGCCAAGCAGGCCTTCGGTTTTCGCTACAACAGCGATTGCCGGGGCCAAAGCCTGTTCCGGCCGATCCTGGCCGACGGCCGTGCGGGCACGCCGCAAATACCGGCGGACCTGCCGACGTTCGATGAAGTGGTCGGCCCGCACCTTGCCGCCAAGGACTTCAACGCCTTCATCCTCGATCGCTTCGCCCCGCAACACCTCAACGTCTACACCATTCATGCAGAAGTGGAAGGGATTCTGATGGCCAATGATTTTCGCCGACTGCTGGCCGATGCGCGCCAGCGAGGCATCGTCTTTGAACCCTTGGGCAACAGGCTGCCCGAGACACCTGGCAACCTGCCCCGCGGCCGCGTGGTGCGTGGCGTACTCAACGGTCGCGAAGGCTGGCTGGGAGTGCAAGGCGCATGAGCAGACGCTGGGCATTACCGTTTCTGCTGGCGCTCATGGCGTTGGCGTACCTGCTGCCCTTGAGCAGCCATGGCTTGTGGATTCCCGATGAAACCCGCTATGCCCAGATCGGGCAGGACATGCTGCTGGGTGGCAACTGGGTATCGCCACACTTCATGAGCGTGCGCTATTTCGAGAAACCGGCAGCCGGCTACTGGATGATCGCCATCGGTCAGGGGCTGTTTGGCCAGAACCTGTTCGGTGTGCGCTTTGCCTCGGCGTTCAGCACCGCTCTGAGCGTTGTGTTGTGCTACCTGATCGCCCGCCGTTTATGGAGCGATCCGCGCAAAAGTTTCGTCTGTGCACTGCTGTACATGAGCCTCACCGTCGTTGCCGGTGCTGCCGGCTACGCCAACCTCGATCCGCAATTCACTTTCTGGGTCAACCTGAGCCTGGTGGCGCTGTGGTTCGCGCTGGACAGCACCACTGGCGGCAAACGAATGCTCGGTTGGGCGGTGCTGGGGCTGGCGTGCGGCATGGGCTTCATGACCAAGGGTTTCCTCGCCTGGCTGCTGCCGGTACTGATCGCCCTGCCCTGGATGCTCTGGCAAAAGCGCTGGCGCGAGTTGCTGACCTACGGTCCGCTGGCGATCGGCGTGGCCATCGTCGTCAGCCTGCCATGGGCACTGGCTGTGCACGCCCGGGAGCCGGACTACTGGCGGTTTTTCTTTTGGCACGAGCACATCCGCCGCTTCGCCGGGGACGAGGCCCAGCATGACGCCCCCTGGTGGTATTACCTGCCGCTGCTGGTGGCGTTCAGCCTGCCGTGGGTGGGCCTGCTGCCACCGGCACTGAAGCAGGCCTGGCAAAGCCGCAACCAGGCCAGGACCGCGTTCCTGCTGTTGTGGCTGGTGATGCCGCTGCTGTTTTTCAGCCTGAGCAAGGGCAAGCTGCCGTCTTACATCCTGCCCTGCCTGTTGCCTTTGACCTTGCTGCTGGGCCATGCCCTGGCCGAGCGTTTGAAGCTTGAGCAAGGTGTTTGCCTGAGGGTCAATGGTCTGCTCAACCTGGCGCTGGGCCTGCTCCTGCTGCTGGGGCTGGTTTACCTGCAACTGAAAAAGCCACTGTACAACCATGAACTGCACAACCTGGTGCTGGTGTTCATAGCGCTGATCGGCTGGATCATCAGCAACCTGTTGCAAGCCTTGCGCCCCTTGAGCTGCTGGGCCGCACCGGCCTTCGGCAGCCTGCTGCTGATCGGCTTGATACCCGCCGCCCTGCCCGATTCGGTGGTCGCCAACAAAACGCCCGATCAATTCATCCTCGAGCACACCGCCGAGCTCGGCCAGACCCGTCATTTGCTGAGCAATGACCTGGGCGCGGCGTCCGCCCTGGCCTGGCGGCTGCAACGTCCGGACGTGGCTTTGTACAACACGATAGGCGAATTGAAATATGGCCTTGCCTATCCTGACGCCAGCAAGCAGCGCGTCGACCCCGACCAGGTCCAACAGTGGATGCACGACGCCCGCCAGCAGGGCTCGGTGGGTGTGGTCATGCGGATCAAGGGGGACGACGAACTGCACGAACTTGAACAGTTGCCTACCGATGGCAAGCGTTATGAGAAAGGCAACATTGTGATTTTGATCATCCCGCAGGCGGCACCATGAGCCTGGTCCTGCTGCTGGCCGCCTGCCTGCTGACGTGCCTGGGCCAGATCGCCCAGAAGTGCGCCGTGGAAAGCTGGCGTGGCGCGCCGACAAACCTTAGCGACAAATTGCGCTCGCCCTGGTTGTGGCTGGCCCTGGCAGCGCTGGGGCTGGGCCTGCTGGTATGGCTGCTGGTGCTGCAGCGCCTCGAGGTCGGCATTGCCTACCCGATGCTCAGCCTCAACTTCGTGTTGATCACCCTGGTGGCGCGCTTCGTGTTCCGCGAGCCGATTGATCGGCGTCACTGGCTGGGTGTCGCCCTGGTGATCGGCGGCGTGGCCTTGCTGGGGCAACACGCATGAACGCGTCACGGGGCATCACCTTTGCGCTGTGCAGCGTGCTGCTGGTCAGCGGCGCCCAGTTGGGCATGCGCTGGAGCATGAGTCGCCTGCCCTCCCCCGAACACTGGCCCGGCGCCGACATTCATCTCGGTGCAGTCGCGGTGGTGCTGGGCGCGATCCTGGCTTACGCCCTGTCGATGCTCTGCTGGCTTCTCGCCCTGCGGGACCTGCCCCTGGGGCGAGCCTACTCGCTGCTGAGCATCAGCTATGCCCTGGTCTATCTGGCCGCCGCCAGCCTGCCGCTGTTCAACGAAACCTTCAGCCTGTCCAAAAGCCTCGGAGTGGCGCTGGTCATCCTTGGCGTCATCACCATCAATTCTCGACCCGTTCACGCGCCTGAACCCAGGAGTGTTCCATGAAAATCAGTGTATTTGGTAGCGGTTATGTCGGCCTGGTCCAGGCCGCCGTCCTGGCTGAAGTCGGCCATGACGTGGTGTGCATGGACATTGACAAAAACAAGGTCGAGTGGCTGCAACAGGGCCATGTGAGCATTTTCGAACCTGGCCTGGCCAGCCTGGTGCGCGAAGGCCTGGACGCCAATCGGTTGCAGTTCACCACCGACGAAAAATTCGCCGTGCAACATGGCCAGGTGCTGTTTATCGCGGTCGGTACGCCGTCCCGGGAGGATGGCTCGGCGGATCTTCGCTACGTGCTGTCGGTGGGTGAAGCCGTGGCGCGACACCGTGAGCAACCGGTGATTCTGGTGGAGAAATCCACGGTGCCGGTGGGCACCGGCGACGCCTTGCGCGAGCACATCGACAAATGCCTGATCAAGGTCGGGCGCCTGCTGCAGTTCGATATCGTCTCCAACCCCGAGTTTCTCAAGGAAGGCTCGGCCGTGGCCGATTGCCGCCGCCCTGATCGCATCGTCATCGGCTGCGAACGCGATGAAGTGCGCGACGTGATGCGCGACCTGTACGCGCCGTTCAACCGCAACCATGACCGGATCATGTTCATGGACCTGCGCAGCGCCGAGCTGACCAAATACGCCGCCAACTGCATGCTGGCGACCAAGATCAGCTTCATCAACCAGATGGCCGAACTGGCCGAACACCTGGGTGCCGACATCGAATCGGTGCGCCTGGGCATCGGTGCCGACTCGCGCATCGGTTACCACTTCATCTACCCCGGCTGCGGCTATGGCGGTTCGTGTTTCCCCAAGGACATGCGCGCCCTGATCCACAGCGCCGAACAGGCCCACTGTTCCAGCGACTTGCTGCAAGCGGTGGAAGCCATCAACCAGCGGCAGAAACACAAATTGTTCGAGCGCATCAAGGCGTTCTACAAGGGTGATTTGCGCGGCAGGACCTTCGCCCTGTGGGGCCTGGCGTTCAAGCCCAACACCGATGACATGCGCGATGCCCCGAGCCGCCCGCTGCTCGAAGCACTGTGGGCGGCCGGTGCGAACGTTCGGGCCTTCGACCCCGAAGCCATGCAGGAAACCCAGCAGCTGTATCCCGACGAATCGAAACTGATGCTCATGGGCACGCCGGAATCGGTGTTGAGCGGCGCCGACGCATTGATCATCTGCACCGAATGGCAGCAGTTCAAGGCCCCGGATTTCGACCTGATCCGCCAGCGACTCAATGCCCCGGTGATCTTCGACGGCCGCAATCTGTACGACGCCGAACGCCTGGCCCGCCATGGTTTCATGTACTTCCCGATGGGCCGCGGCGAATCGCGCAAGCTGCCGATCCCACATCAGCAATGGCCGGCGGCCTCGGTAGTCGCTTGATCGTTGAAACGATGAGCATTCGTCAGCAGTCCCTGGTCATCGGGTTGCTGGCGCTGCTGCTGTTCAGTGCCGGGGTTTACCAACAGGCGGCCATCGGTTTCGATTCGCGGTTCGTGCTGTTTGCCCAGGAAATGCTGCGCCACGGGCCGTCGATCTTCCCCACCAGCTATGGAGAGCCCTACCCCGATTACACGGCGGTCTCGACGCTGTTCATCTGGCTGCTGTCCTTGCCTTTGGGCGAGGTCAACAGCCTCAGCGCCTGGCTGCCGAGCGCAATGGCCGGCGCGGTGATCGTCACGCTGATGTACCGCTTGCTGGCACCCTGCTCCCCGCGCTGGGCGCTGCTGAGCATTGCCTTGATGCTGATGACCAGCACCTTCATCACCGAAACCCGCGCCGTGTCCCAGGATTTGTTGCTCAGCGCAGTGGCGTTTGCGGTTTTTTACCTGGGCTACGCCGCCGATCACTGTGCGGCCCCGCGACGCTGGTGGTTGATCCTTGCGCTGTTAGTGCTGGGCTTCGGCATACGTGGGCCCATCGGTCTGGTGATCCCCACGGGCATGTTGTGCAGTTATTTGCTGGTCAATCGCCAATGGCAGCGCCTGTTCGGCTTCGGCCTGAGCGCGGCGGTGTTGCTGGCGGCCTGTGTCGGCGGGTTGTTATGGCTGGCCGAGCGCAGCGGCGGCCCGGCGTTCATGCACGATGTGGTGCGCATGCAGTTTCTGGGGCGCATGGACGGCAGCGAGGGTGTGGGCGGCTCGCTCTACTACTTCACCCGTTCGCTGGGCAACTACGCGCTGGCCTATCCCCTGGCGTTGCTGGTGCTGGCCGCGCTGTGGCTGACGGACTCACGCCAGGCCGGCCCGGCGTTGCGACTGGTGCATTGCTGCACTGCGGCGGCGTTGATCGTATTGATCGGCTTGTCGATTCCCCAAGCGAAGAAAGCCCGGTACGTGCTGCCGATGCTGCCCATGGTGGCAATCATCGCGGCGTATCCATTCCAGGTCGCGCAGGGCCGGGTGTTTACCTGGCTGCGCGGGGCCATGCTGGGGTTGTGGCTGTTGATGCCGACGGTTCTGATCACCGGGCTGCTGATCGCCCAGCGTCGATTGGCCGTGCCCTTGACCTCTGTGCTGATTGTCCTGGGCGCGCTGCAGGTCATCGCCATCGTCATGCTGTTCAAGTCGCCATGGCGTGCGCAGGCCCTGGCCGCGTGTGCGGTGCTGGCGCTGTGGCTGGTTTACATCCTGGTGTTCGAGCCGGTCGAACGGCGGCTCTACGACACGCAAACGTTCAGTCGCGCGGCGCTTGCCCTCGTGCACAAAGATCCGGCGCCGCTGGTATTACACGGCATGGGCAAAGATGCCAAGGCAATCAAGTTCATGGTCAATGTCGACGAGGATGTGCAACCGGTGTTTACCGAGTCGATCCAGGCGTTGGAAAGTGTTGCACGACCGGCGTGGTTAATGATGGATCTGAACGATTACAAGGCCCTGCATGGCACTGTTGCGGGTACGCTGCAACCGGTATTGAGCGGTCGATTCGATAACAACGATTTTGTGTTGCTGCACTTTCTCAAAGATTGATCGATTGAGCGGCAGGCGCCCGTCTGCAGGTTGTTGCTTGTTCATACCGGCGACTTCAAATCGACTCTGGCAGCGCAGCACGCCGAAATCACCCGCAGCTGCGAGGCACTGAAAGCCCTCACCGGCCAACACCCGAACGGTTTTCGCATCCCTGCCGGCAATGGCGCGCCGGGATTCATCGAAGCACTCAGGGACAACGGCATCCAATGGTCTTCTTCGTGGCGCGGCGATGACTTGCCATTCGCCCATCCCACCGCGCCCGAGGTCATCGAGCTGCCCCTGCATTACGAACTGGAGGACGAACCCTATTTCGCCTTCAACCTCAGCCCGGCGGTGCCACCGGCGCAATCGCGGATCGCCTCCTACAGCCACACCTTGGGCAATCTGCAGATGGACTTCGCCGGGTTTCACCGCTTTGGTTTGTGCTACGTGCTGCGCCTGCATCCGGAAATCATTGCCACGCCGGGACGGATTGGCGTATTGCGCGAGCTGCTTGAGGGGATTTTGCGGCACGATGACGTGTGGATCGCCACCGGTGCGCAAGTCGCGCAATGGTGGGCAGAATCGGCAGCGTCAGTGACCGAGGATCATCCGGCGTCGGTGTATGAGCGGCACTATCGCGATAACCTGCCATGATCGAGGGCGGTGCCCGACCGGGCCTGTTCACGAATGGGACACCTGGTCGTCGAGCCAACACCAACGACTTCGAATAAGGACATTTGCACTCACCGTGGCCACCTACTCCCTCGTTATTCGCCGTTTGATGATCGTGTCGCTGACCATCGTCGTCAGCCGCGCCATCACCAGCCCGTTGCTCACCCTGTTCCTGAGCAGAAAACTGGGCCTCAACCAGCAGGACGTCGGGTTGTTGCTGGGGATCGCGGTGTTCATTGCGACCCTGCTCGCGCTGTATGGCGGCTACATCATCGATCGTCTGGAAAAGCGCCGACTGCTGATCCTGGCCATGCTCTCCAGCGCGATCGGCTTCGTGTTGCTGACCTTCGCCGAAAACCTCTACCTGACCACCGCCACCCTGGTGATCACCGAAACCGCCTCGGCGCTGTTCCTCATCGGTTCCAAGGCGATCCTCAGCGAAAACCTGCCCATGGGCCAGCGCGCCAAGGCGTTTTCCCTGCGCTACACCCTGACCAACATCGGCTACGCCACCGGCCCGATGCTCGGTGTAGTGATCGCCGGTTACTATCCGATCGCGCCGTTCCTGATCGCCGGCGCCATCGCCTTCGGCAGCATTTTCCTGATGATCGGCATCCCCCGGGACTCGGCGCAGGCCCCGGCCATCGGTCAGCCGCAAAGCTTCCTCAAGACCCTGGTCACCCTGAAGAACGACCGCACGCTGATCATGTTCACCTGCGGCTGCCTGCTCAGCACCGTGGTTCACGGACGCTTTACCCTGTACCTGTCGCAATACCTGCTGGTGACCCACGATTCGAAAAACGCCCTGGACATCATGGCCGCCCTGCTCGCCTGCAACGCCATCAGCGTGATCCTGTTGCAGTACCAGGTCGGCCGTTTCCTCAACCGCGAAAAACTGCGCTACTGGATAGCGGCCGGCACCAGCCTGTTCATCCTCGGCCTGATCGGCTTCAGCCTGGCCAACAGCATGGTTACCTGGTGCGTGGCGATGTTCATCTTCACCCTAGGGGAAATGATCATTTACCCGGCGGAATTCCTCTTCGTCGACACCCTGGCCCCGGAAGAACTGCGCGGCAGTTACTACGGCGCACAGAACCTCGCGGCACTGGGCGGCGCCTTGAGCCCGGTGATTTGCGGCTACCTGCTGATGCACACGCCGGCCCCGACCATGTTCTATGCCCTGAGCGCCCTGACGGCCATGGGTGGCACGCTGTGTTTCCTCAGCGGACGGCGGGTGGCTTTACATCAGAAATAATGAACTTAAACTTCATTAATATGAATTTGCCAGCAGTCCCGAGGAGCGGCACACTGGCGTCGTTCCTCCCCCAACAGTTGGAACACCTTCAAGGGCTTTCTGGGAACTCCAGGCAAGCCCTTTTTTTTCCTCAGGTTTTCAACGGAACGGTTTCGTATGCTCGCACGCTGGTTGCCCGCCGCCATCAATACCCGCCCCTCCGAATGGAGCCGCGCCGCCATCGGCATGGCCCTTGGGGTGATGCTCAGCGTCTGGCTGTGCGGGCAGGTGTTCGGGCTCGAGGTGGCGCTGCATTTGATCGGGCCGCTGGGCGCGTCCGCGGTGCTGCTGTTTGCCGTTTCTTCAGGCGCACTGGCGCAACCCTGGTCGATCATCGGCGGCTACCTGAGCGCTGGTGTGGTTTCGCTGCTGGTGGCTCACGTGCTGGGACGGACCCTGGGCAGCGCTTGCCTGTCGGCGGGCATGGCGCTGATCCTGATGTGCTGGCTGCGTTGCCTGCATCCCCCGGCCGGTGCGCTGGCGTTGACCCTGGTGGTGGCGGACCCATCGATTATCGCCATGGACTGGAAAGTCCTCGGCCCGGTGATGCTCGGCGCCCTGGTCATGCTGCTCAGCGCGCTGGCCTATAACAACCTGACCCGCATCCGCTACCCCAAGCGCGCCGGCGAGCCGGTCGCCGTGGTGCCCGCCGATCATCCGCCCGTGGATCGCCAGGCGATCACCGCCGAAGACCTGAAGCTGGCGCTGGCCGGGATGGAAGCCTTTATCGACGTGACCCCGGAAGATCTGGAACAACTGATCCATGCCAGTGAGCTGCAGGCCAGACGGCGCAGTATCGGTGAGGTCCTGAGCCGCACCAGCGTCTGACGATAAACCCCCTGTAGGAGCGAGCATGCTCGCGATGGACGAGAGCGCGCCGCGGGGAATCAGACACCCAGCGTCATCGTTGACGACCATCGCGAGCATGCTCGCTCCTACGGGGGTAGTCATTACAAATATGCAGACAGCACCTGCACATATCCCCGTTGTACATCACAAATTTGCACTGTTACGATCCTGCATCGCTCGCGCGCGAGCTTCTTAATAAAGAACAATAAAAGCAGGGAGTTAGTGATGACTGCTCAGGTTTCTTCTCCGCGGACGTCGTCCATGGATGCCAGGCAAAATGAAGTGCTGGCCGAGATTCGCAACCACATCGGTCACCTGACCCTCAACCGCCCCGCCGGCCTCAACGCCCTGACCCTGGACATGGTCCGCAACCTGCACCGCCAGCTCGATGCCTGGGCGCAGGACCCGCAGGTGCATGCCGTGGTGCTGCGCGGTGCTGGCGAGAAAGCCTTCTGCGCCGGTGGCGACATTCGTTCACTGCACGACAGTTTCAAAAGCGGCGACACCCTGCACGTCGATTTTTTCGTCGAGGAATATGCCCTCGACATCGCCATTCACCACTATCGCAAGCCCGTTCTGGCACTGATGGACGGCTTCGTCCTGGGCGGCGGCATGGGCCTGGTGCAGGGCGCGGACTTGCGGGTGGTCACCGAAAAAAGTCGCCTGGCGATGCCGGAAGTGGGCATCGGCTATTTCCCGGACGTGGGTGGCAGCTACTTCCTGCCGCGCATTCCCGGTGAACTGGGGATCTACCTCGGCGTCAGCGGCGTGCAGATCCGCGCCGCCGACGCGCTGTATTGCGGCCTGGCGGACTGGTACCTGGACAGCGCCAAACTCGCCGTGCTGGACCAAAAACTCGATCAATTGCAATGGCACGACACGCCGCTGAAGGATCTTCAGGGCCTGCTGGCCACCCTCGGTGTGCAACAGCTGCCCGACGCGCCGCTGCAAGCGTTGCGCCCGGCCATCGACCATTTCTTCGCCTTGCCGGATGTGCCGAGTATTGTTGAGCAATTGCGTGAAGTGACGGTCGCCGACAGCCATGAGTGGGCGCTGAGCACCGCTGAGCTGCTGCAGACCCGTTCGCCGCTGGCCATGGCCGTGACTCTGGAAATGCTGCGCCGTGGCCGTCGCCTGAGCCTCGAGCAGTGCTTCGCCCTTGAGCTGCACCTGGACCGTCAGTGGTTCGAGCGCGGCGATCTGATCGAGGGCGTGCGCGCCTTGCTGATCGACAAAGACAAGCAGCCGCGCTGGAACCCGCCGACCCTGCAGGCGCTGAACGCCGCGCACGTGGCGAGTTTCTTCCACGGTTTCGATGAGAGCGGGAGCTGAGCCATGCACGACCTCGAATTGACTGAAGAACAAGTGATGATCCGCGACATGGCCCGGGATTTCGCCCGTGGCGAGATCGCGCCCCATGCCCAGGCCTGGGAAAAGGCCGGCTGGATCGACGACGCCCTGGTGGCGAAGATGGGTGAGCTGGGGCTGCTGGGCATGGTGGTGCCCGAGGAATGGGGTGGCACCTATGTCGATTACGTCGCCTATGCCCTGGCGGTTGAGGAAATCTCCGCCGGTGATGGCGCCACCGGTGCGTTCATGAGCATCCACAACTCCGTGGGCTGCGGGCCGGTGCTCAACTACGGCAGCGAAGCACAGAAACAGACCTGGTTGCCGGACCTCGCCAGTGGCCAGGCCATCGGCTGCTTCTGCCTGACCGAGCCCCAGGCCGGTTCCGAAGCGCACAACCTGCGCACCCGCGCCGAACTGCGCGACGGCCAGTGGGTGATCAACGGCGCCAAGCAATTCGTCAGCAACGGCAAGCGGGCCAAACTGGCGATCGTGTTCGCCGTGACCGACCCGGACCTGGGCAAGCGCGGTATCTCGGCGTTCCTGGTGCCCACCGACACCGCAGGCTTTATCGTCGACCGCACCGAACACAAGATGGGCATTCGCGCCTCGGACACCTGCGCCGTGACCCTCAACAATTGCAGCATCCCCGAAGCCAACCTGCTGGGTGAGCGCGGCAAAGGCCTGGCCATTGCCCTGTCCAACCTCGAAGGCGGCCGCATCGGCATCGCCGCCCAGGCCCTGGGCATCGCCCGCGCCGCGTTCGAAGCGGCCCTGGCCTACGCCCGGGACCGCGTGCAATTCGCCAAGCCGATCATCGAACACCAGAGCATCGCCAACCTGCTGGCGGACATGCACATGCAGATCAACGCCGCCCGGCTGATGATCCTGCACGCTGCCCGGCTGCGCACCGCCGGCAAACCCTGTCTATCGGAAGCGTCACAGGCCAAGCTGTTCGCCTCGGAAATGGCCGAGAAGGTCTGCTCATCGGCGATTCAGATTCATGGCGGGTATGGGTATCTGGAGGATTATCCGGTGGAGAAGTACTACCGCGATGCGCGGATTACCCAAATCTACGAAGGGTCGAGCGAGATCCAGCGGATGGTGATTGCCCGCGAGCTGAAGAACTATTCGATTTAACACAACCCCTGTAGGAGCGAGCATGCTCGCGATGGTCGTCAACGATAACGTTGTCTGCCTGATACCCCGCGGTGTCTGTGACTGCATCGCGAGCAAGCTCGGCTCCTACAGGGGACGTGTGATGTTGTTGAATGCAGGCGTGCCTGTATTCAATCCTGCCCCGACCGCCTCACCGCCCTCACCCCCAACGCCGCCAGATCGCTCTCCCCCTCACCCGACGCCACCGCGTCCAGCAGGTTGTCGCGCAACACACTGGCAAACGGCAGCGGCACATGGTTCGGCTCTGCCGCTTTCAACGCCAACCCCACATCCTTCAAACCCAGGCGCAAGGTGAACCCCGCCCCCTCGGTTTCACGCCGGGCAATCTTCGGCCCGTAGACCTTGTAGGCCGGCGCCGCGAACAGGGTGCTGGTGATGAAATCGACGAAATCCTGATTGGCCACGCCGTAGCTCTGGGTCAGGGCCATTGCCTCGCCCATGGCTTCGATGGCGCTGATCAGCATCATGTTGGTGGCGATCTTGAGGATGCCGGCATTGACCGGATCTGCCCCCATCGGCCAGGTTTTCTGCCCCAGTACGTCCAGCAGCGGCTGGACCTTGGCAATGGCCGCTTGCGGGCCGGCGACGGTGATGTTGAGCATGCCGGATTCGGCCAGGTCGTTGCGGCCGAACACGGGTGCGGCGATCAACTCGACGCCGGCGCTGGCATGCCGTTCGGCCATTTCCCGAATGAAATCCACCGACAGCGTCGCCATGCTCAGGTGGATCAAACCCGGCCGGCTCGACGCCAGCGCACCGCTGTCGATCAGCACCTGGCGGGTCACGGTGTCGTCGGCGAGCATGCTGATCACTACGTCGGCATCGAAGGCCTCGGTGGGGTGGCTGGTGGCGACGGCGCCCTGCTCTACCAATGCCTGCACCGCAGCCGGGCTGCGATTCCACACCCGCACCTGATGCCCGGCCTTGAGCAGATTGGCCGCCATGCCCTTGCCCATGGAGCCCAGGCCGATGAATCCGATTTGCATGATTACCCTCCTGCACACATTACAATGTGAGATCCCTGAAAGCTTCGCGAGCAAGCCCGCTCCCACAGGTTTGTGGGTGTACACAAATGATGTGAACGACCAACAACACTGTGGGAGCGGGCTTGCTCGCGAAGGAAGCGACGCGGTCCTGAATCAGCCCTCCGGACTCAAGATCAACACCGCCAACGGCGGCAGGTTCAGCACCAGCGACAACGCCTGGCCATGACTGGCCGTTGCCTCGGCATCCACCCCGCCGTTGTTGCCATAGTTGGACCCGGCATAGGTCGCCGCATCGCTGTTGAACAACTCTTTCCAGCGCCCGGCGAACGGTACGCCAATGCGGTAAGCCTCACGGGGCACCGGGGTGAAGTTGGCCACCACCAGCACCGGCTTGCCGTCCTTGCTCCAGCGCAGCCAGGCGTAGACGCTGTTGATCGCGTCGTCGCCAATCAGCCACTGGAAGCCCTGCGGCACGTCGTCCTGCTCGTGCAAGGCCGGCACGTCGCGGTATAGGCGGTTGAGGTCGCCCACCAGTTTCTGCACGCCCTTGTGTTCCGAATATTGCAGCAGGTACCAGTCCAACTGCTGGTCGTGATTCCACTCGCGCCACTGGCCGAATTCGCAGCCCATGAACAGCAGCTTCTTGCCCGGATGGGTCCACATGAAACTCAGGTAGGCCCGCAGGTTGGCGAATTTCTGCCAGCGGTCGCCGGGCATCTTGTCGATCAGCGAATGCTTGCCGTGCACCACTTCGTCATGGGAGATCGGCAGGATGAACCGCTCGGACCAGGCATACACCAGGCCGAAACTCAGTTCGTTGTGGTGATGGGCGCGGTACACCGGGTCTTGCTGGATGTAATGCAGCGAATCATGCATCCAGCCCATGTTCCACTTGTAGGCAAACCCCAGGCCGCCCTGTTGCGTGCTCTGGCTGACGCCCGGCCAGGCCGTGGATTCCTCGGCGATCACCAGCGCGCCCGGCGCTTCCAGCGCAACCACATCGTTCAAGTGGCGCAGGAAGTCGATGGCTTCCAGGTTCTCGCGACCGCCGTGGCGGTTTGGCACCCATTCACCGGCCTTGCGCGAGTAATCGCGGTAGAGCATCGACGCCACTGCATCCACCCGCAGGCCGTCGACATGGAAATGCTTGAGCCAGTGCAGCGCGGACGCCAGCATGTAGCCGTGCACTTCGGTGCGCCCCAGGTTGTAGATCAGCGTGTCCCAGTCCTGATGGAAGCCTTCCTGGGGGTTGCCGTATTCGTACAGCGCGGTGCCGTCGAACTGCGCCAGGCCATGGGTATCGGTGGGAAAGTGCGCCGGCACCCAATCGAGAATCACCCCGATATCGGCCTGGTGACAGGCATTGACGAAGGCGGCGAATTCATCGCCGCTGCCATAGCGGGCGCTGGTGGCGAACTGCGACAGCAGTTGATAGCCCCAGGATCCACCGAACGGGTGCTCCATGATCGGCATCAGTTCGATATGGGTGAAACCCAGTTCCTTGACATAGGGAATCAGCCGCTCGGCCAGTTCCGGCCAGGAGTACTGGCGCGCCACTTCGCCCAGGTCATCCAGCTCGCACTGCCAGGACCCGGCGTGCAACTCGTAGATCGACAACGGCGCGGACGGCTTCTGACGCTCGGCGCGCGACTGCATCCAGTCGTTATCCTGCCAGTCGATGTTCAGCGGCGGCGCCACTTTCGACGCGGTGTCCGGCGGTAGGCTGGTGGCCAGCGCCATCGGGTCAGCCTTCAACGGCAAAATGCCGTGGGCGCCGAGGATTTCGTATTTGTAGGCCTCACCGGCCTGCATCCGTGGAATGAACACCTCCCAGACTCCGGTGGGGTGGCGCAGGCGCATAGGATGGCGGCGACCGTCCCAATTGTTGAAGTCACCCACCACCGAGACCCGTTTGGCATTCGGCGCCCACACGGCGAAGCGCACGCCGTCGACACCGTCCACGGTCTTGAGCTGGGCCCCCAGGGCACTGCTCAGATCCCGATGATTGCCTTCGGCGAACAGGTACAGGTCCATTTCGCCGAGCAACGGGCCGAAGCTGTAGGGATCTTCCGTGACCTGCTCGCCACCGGCCCAGCGGGTACGCAGCAGATAGGGTTGGGCCCGGTCGAAGTGGCCGACGAACAGCCCCGGGGTCTGGGTCGCCTCAAGGCTGCCCAGTTCCTCCCCGGAATCTCTGGCCAGCACTTGCACACTCAATGCATCGGGCAGATAGGCCCGGATGAACTGCCCGCCGGCGCCATCGCCATGGGGGCCGAGAATCGAGAAAGGGTCGTGATGCTCGGCTCGCACCAGTGCATCGATGTCCTTCGCACCGGGGAGCAGCGCTTCGCGGTGATGATGACCCTGTTCCTTGTTTGAGAAACTCATGACTACTCTCCACCAAGATCGGAAAAGGGTTTAAGCCCACTCAATAATCCAAATAGACCGTGCAATGGCACGGGCAGCCAGGTGGGGCGGTTTTCCGCCTCATAGGCCACTTCATACGCTGCCTTCTCCAGACCGAACAACGCCAGTGCAGCGTCCTCGCCTTGTGGATCTTGCCACGCATGGCCAAGCGTAGCTGCCGCCAGCCGATAAGCGTCGACAAATGCCTGTCGGGCTTCGCGAAGGTAACGTTCGGCGACCCGCTGACGGGCGGCCTGAGCTTGGGCAGTGTTGTCGACGTTATGCACGTTGATGGTCATCGCCGCTGCATAGTCGAAGGATCGCAGCACGCCGCTGACATCCTTGTACGGGCTGTGCTTGCCCCGTCGTTCGTTGAGCGGCCGCGCCGGCTCGCCCTCGAAGTCGATGAGGTAGGCGTCGCCCTTGATCACCAGCACCTGGCCCAGATGCAGGTCGCCATGCACGCGGATGCGCAAGCCACCGGCCGTCTGTTTCCCCAGCGCCTGGACGTGGCTGAGGATGGCTTTCCTGTTGTCCAGTAATCGGCTGACCAGGGTTTTGTCCGCCGGGTTCAGTTCGTTTTGATGCTGTTTGAGCAACGCCAGCGCACGCTCGATCTGCGCCGCTACATCCTTGGCCGAGGCCAGCGCTTCCTTTTGCGTGGTGACGTGGGGTTCGAAGTCCGGGTTGTCGGTCTGCGCTGCCAGCACCTGGTGCATTTCGCCCAGTCGTTGGCCGAGCATGCCGGCGAAGTCTTTCAGTTCACCCAGGGCGTTGTAGTGCTGTTCCTGCTCGGACATGGCGTCTGCCAATTCGTCGCGCAACGCCCGTTCGAGGTTGTTCTGGGTCCACTCCCAGGCATCGCCCTGGTTGTTCAAATAACCTTGGGCGATCATCAGCAGGTTGTCTTCGCCATCGGCGCCACGGCGCACCACCGAGCCGAGCAGCGGCGAAATATTGGCGAACCCGGCTTCGGTCAGGTAGGCGCTCATTTCCAGTTCCGGGTGCACGCCGGACGCGACTTTGCGAATCAGTTTCAGGACCAGGCTTTTGCCGACCACCACCGAACTGTTGGACTGTTCGGCGGACAGGTAGCGCACCTCCGACTCAGCTGTAAGGCCCAGTTTGCCCAACTCGTCGGTGGGTTCGAAGCGGATCTCGCCACCGTCCGAGGCCAGTAGCAGATTGTCCTGCATGCCTTGCAACACGGTGCGGATGAAGTTTTCCAGGCTGAACGCATCGGTGATCAAGCCCACCTGCGGCCCACGGCGAACCCTTGATAACGCAAGCTGCTGCGGCAGTGCGGGGCCGACCTGATCCTCGGCGATGAAACCGAACGGCAGTTGATAGCGGTGGGTCTGGCCGGCGCTGATGACTTCGATTTCGCTCAGCAGCACCGGGTGCTGCGCATCACCGAAACGCACGCCATAGGCCAGGTTGACCTGCTCGATGGCCGCGTCCTTGCCGGCGAACCAGCGACGGTTCTGCAGCCAAGTGGGCAGGATCTCTTTCTCGAGGGTGGCGCGGGTCGGGGCCTCGAGCAGTTCTTCCATGCGTTTTTTCAACACCAGGGTGGTGAAGTCCGGCAGGCTTTGCGCCGGTTCCACGTGCCAGCTCGGCATCTGGTTTTCCGCCGCCAGCACGAACCAATAGAAGCCGTAAGGCGCCAGGGTCAGCAGAAAGTTGAGCTGGCCGATGGGCGGGAAGGCGTTACCACCGAGCATTTCCACCGGCACCATGCCGACGTACGCTGACAAGTCCAGTTCCGCCGCCTGTGCGCTGCGCGACACGTTGGCCACGCACAGAATGATTTCATGCTTGCCGTCGGCACCGGTGAATTCCCGGGTGTAGGCCAGAATCCGGCGGTTGCTTGGCGACAGCATTTTCAGCGTGCCACGGCCGAATGCCTTGGATTGCTTGCGCACCGCGAGCATGCGCCGGGTCCAGTTGAGCAGCGAGTGCGGATCGCCCGCCTGGGTTTCGACGTTGACCGACAGGTACCCGTATTGCGGGTCCATGATCGGCGGCAGCACCAGGCTGGCCGGGTCGGCGCGGGAGAAGCCGCCGTTGCGGTCGATCGACCATTGCATGGGCGTGCGCACACCGTCGCGGTCGCCCAGGTAGATGTTGTCGCCCATGCCGATTTCATCGCCGTAATACAGGGTCGGCGTGCCGGGCATCGACAGCAGCAGGCTGTTGAGCAGTTCGACGCGCCGACGATCACGCTCCATCAACGGCGCCAGACGCCGGCGAATGCCCAGGTTGATCCGCGCCCGACGGTCGGCGGCGTAGTAGTTCCACAGGTAGTCACGTTCCTTGTCGGTCACCATTTCCAGGGTCAGTTCATCGTGGTTGCGCAGGAAGATCGCCCACTGGCAATTGGCCGGGATTTCCGGGGTCTGGCGCAGGATATCGGTGATCGGGAAGCGGTCTTCCTGGGCCAGCGCCATGTACATGCGCGGCATCAGCGGGAAGTGGAATGCCATGTGGCATTCGTCGCCGTTGAGGCCTTTCTTGTCGGTATCGCCGAAGTACAGCTGGGTGTCTTCCGGCCATTGATTGGCTTCGGCGAGCAGCATGCGGTCCGGGTAGTTGGCATCGATTTCGGCGCGGATCTGCTTCAGGACGTCGTGGGTCTCGGGCAGGTTTTCGTTGTTGGTGCCGTCGCGTTCGATCAGGTACGGAATGGCGTCCAGGCGCAAGCCGTCGATGCCCATGTCCAGCCAGTAGCGCATCACCGACAGCACGGCTTTCATCACCTGGGGGTTATCGAAATTCAGGTCGGGCTGGTGGGAATAGAAGCGGTGCCAGAAGTATTGGCCGGCGACCGGGTCCCAGGTCCAGTTGGACTTTTCAGTGTCGAGGAAAATGATGCGGGTGCCGTCGTACTTCTGGTCGTCATCGGACCACACATAGAAGTCCCGCGCCGCCGAGCCTTTCTTGGCCTTGCGCGCCCGCTGGAACCAGGCGTGCTGGTCGGAGGTGTGGTTGATCACCAGTTCGGTGATCACCCGCAGACCGCGCTTGTGCGCCTCGGCGATGAAGCGCTTGGCGTCGGCCATGGTCCCGTAGTCGGCGTGCACGCCACGGTATTCAGCGATGTCGTAGCCGTCGTCGCGGCGTGGCGAGGGATAGAACGGCAAGAGCCAGATGGTGTTGACACCCAGATCGGCGATGTAGTCGAGTTTGGCGATCAGCCCGGGAAAATCGCCGATACCGTCGTTATTGGAGTCGAAATACGATTTGACATGCACTTGATAGATCACCGCGTCCTTGTACCAGAGCGGGTCCTTGATGAAGGTGGCAGCCTTGGGTTTCTTCGCCATTTGTAACTCCTGAAAAATTAAAGCCAAGCAGGCGTTAACGCCTGCTCTGTGGCGAGGGAGCTTGCTCCCGATGGGTTGCGCAGCGACCCCTTGTATTTCGTCAGTCACACCGAGTTGGCAGGTTTACGGCTGCTGCGCAGCCGGACGGGAGCAAGCTCCCTCGCCACGGGGTTTTGGGGTGTTTCTAAGCAGTGGTAATCCGCCAGATGCCGAACGGCTGATACGCCGGGTCGATGCGCATGAATTGGTACTTGCCGTGCCAGGTCCAGCGATGGCCGTTCATCAGGTCTTCGCCCTGGGTGCTGGCGTCGTCGGGCAGGCCCATTTCCCACAGCGGCAGTTCGAAATTCGCCTCCTGCACGTTATGCGGGTCCAGGCACACCGCCACCAGGATGAAATTGCTGCCGTCGGCGCTGCGCTTGCCGAAGTACAGGATGTTGTCATTCCAGGCGTTGTAGATTTTCAGCCCCAGGTGCGTGTGCAGCGCCGGGTTCTGCCGGCGAATGCGGTTGAGCTGGGCGATTTCGGCAATGATGTTGCCCGGCGCGGCGAAGTCCCGGGGACGGATCTCGTACTTCTCGGAATCCAGGTACTCCTCCTTGCCTGGAATCGGTGCCGACTCGCACAGCTCAAAGCCCGAATACATGCCCCACAGGCCTGAACCCATGGTCGCCAGCACCGCGCGGATCAGAAAACCCGCGCGCCCGGATTCGTGCAGGAACGCCGGGTTGATGTCCGGGGTGTTGACGAAAAAGTTCGGCCGGTAGCATTCGCGCCACGGCGACTCGTTGAGTTCGCTGAAATAGGTCGCCAGTTCCTGCTTGGTGTTGCGCCAGGTGAAGTAGGTGTAGCTCTGGGAGTAACCGACCTTGCCCAGCCGCGCCATCATTGCCGGGGTGGTAAAGGCCTCGGCGAGAAAAATCACATCGGGGTACAGCGCCCGCACATCGGCGATCAGCCATTGCCAGAACGGCAGCGGCTTGGTGTGGGGGTTGTCGACGCGAAACAGCTTCACGCCTTCGAGCACCCAACCGACGACGATATCGCGCAATTCGACCCACAGGCTGGGAATCGCCTCGACCGCATAGAAGTCGACGTTGACGATGTCCTGGTATTTCTTCGGCGGGTTTTCCGCGTATTTGATCGTGCCGTCCGGGCGCCAGTTGAACCAGCCAGGGTGCTGTTTCAGCCACGGGTGGTCCTGGGAACACTGGATGGCGAAATCGAGGGCGATTTCCAGGCCGTGATCCCTGGCCGCCGCCACCAGCCGCCGAAAATCGTCGCGACTGCCCAGTTGCGGGTGAATCGCTTCGTGACCGCCCTCCTCGCTGCCGATGGCATACGGGCTGCCCGGATCATCGGGCCCAGCGGTCAGGGAATTGTTCGGGCCTTTGCGGAAACTGCGGCCGATCGGGTGGATCGGCGGGAAATACAGGACGTCGAAGCCCATGTCCTGAATCATCGCCAGGCGTGAATGCACATCGTTGAAGGTGCCGTGGCGAGCCGGATCGTCGGTGATCGATCGGGGGAACAATTCATACCAACTGGCGAACTGCGCCAGTTCGCGCTCCACATCAATCGGGTATTCGGGGCTGAGGCTCAAAAAGGCGCGGTGATCGGCCTGGGCCATCAACTCGGCGCTACGTTGGTGCAGAAACAGCGCCACCTGCTCGGTTTCCAGCAGCCCTGACAGTTCGTGGTGCAACGCCGCCAGTTGTTCGCTCAGTTGCCCTTCGGAACGTTCCGCTGCCTGTTGCACGTGAAGGCGACCTTCCTGCAGCTCCAGGCTGACGGGAACGGCGGCGGCGTGTTTTTTTTCCAGTTCGTAGCGAAAACTGGCGAATTGGTCGATCCAGGCTTCGATGCAGAACACATGTCGGCCCTGATCCCGGACGCGGAACCGCCCTTGCCAACCGTTGTTGCCCAGATCGTTCATGACCTCGGCATGCCAGACCTCTTCGCCATCCGCGCGCCAGCGGATGCGCACGGCCAGCTTGTCGTGGCCGTCGGCAAATACCTTGCAGCTGACCACCACATCCTGCCCGGCCACGGCTTTGACAGCGAACTGCCCGCCATCGAGGGTCGGCATGGTGTCTTCGATTGCGATGCGCGGCAGTAACAGGGCCTGAGACAGCGGAATATGCGGGTTGTAGCTCAACTCAGTCGGTTTTTCAGCAGTCATCGAGCATCTCTCCTTTACGCCCCAAGGACGCTCTTGTGTCTGATAGTCATCCACATCGGTAGATCCCTCGCCGAATGAACTCACTTAGGTTCCGAGCCACTGGCCCGAGGAAAAGTTCAGCGAAAATTGCCCGGAATCAAATGACCCGCACGGTGGTCAACCAACTTAAGCACGACTCACGCCATGTGCCACTGGAGGCTCGAACCATGACCAATCCGTTCCCGGCTGAAACCCCCGATCCGAACATCGACGACCCGGTGATCCCGCCGACCGACCCGCAACCGGTGCCGGAACAGGACCCGCCGGGTACCACGGCGCCGCCACGGGAAGAGCCGCCGACTACCATGCCGCCGGTGATTGTCAATCCTGAATGACGACACAATGATGATCGCCGTACCTGTAGGAGCGAGTTCACTCGCGATGGACGTCAACAATGACGCGGGGCAACTAATGCCCCATGGCGCTCCAAGGTTCATCGCGAGCATGCTCGCGTCTACAGGGGGTCGCGGTTCTTTTCGAACAGCTTCACGACCCTGGGCATCACACTGAAAATCGCCAGCGCCAGAAACGTACTGACCACCGCCGTGGCTTCTCGCCCCAACCCGGCCGACACGCCAATGGCGGCGGTCATCCACAACCCGGCGGCGGTGGTCAGGCCCTTGACGTGACCTTCATCACCCTCCTGGTTTTTCAGGATGGTTCCCGCCCCCAGGAAGCCGATCCCGGCGATCACCCCTTGCACCACCCGGCTCATGGCATCGGCCTGGGAACCGGACATCTGCGGCACCAACACGAACAGCGCCGCGCCCAGGGCCACCAGCATGTGAGTGCGCACACCGGCGGCCTTGCCCTTGTGCTCCCGTTCGAAACCGAGAATCCCGCCCAATACCGCCGCCATCAGCAGGCGCACGGTGATGCGGGTCAATTGCGTGGCATCGCCGATGTCGGCGAATTCCGCTTGCAGGGTCACCCAGACTTCATGCCACCAGGCGTTCATGACGCTGTCCTTGTGAAGGTCGATGGAGGATGGACCGCGCCGACCATTAATCGGTTGCACAGAACGATGGCTGCAGGCCGTGCCCTAACGTTCATCAGCCTGAAAAAAGGATCACGCCATGACCGTGCGCATCGAGAACCAGACCTGCTTCTTTACCACCGAGAATGGCGAGGAAATTCGCCTGGGGCCGGATGTGGAGATCATCACTGACGGTGAGAAATCCATGTCGGCGGTAGACCTCAACGGCCAGCGCATCTACATCACCGAAGCAGAAGCTGACGCATTGACCGTAGCAGGTGCCGTCGACGGTCGCCGGCACCTGAAGGCTACCAGCAGTGATTCGGTGATTTGACTGACAAGGTGCAAGCCCCTGATACAGGCGTTCGCACCCCGCCGCGGCAAGTGCTTCAACTTGTCGCAGGCGGCTTTCACGCGCGCATCTGATCCGGTTTTTAAAGCAATACCTGAGTCTGTTACGCAAACAGATCGCCGCTCATAGTGCTCACGCCTGATGGAGGCTGATGAGCGGAAGACCATGAGCGAGAGAATCCCCGTCCGAACCCTGGAAAGCGCAACGCCAGTCAAGACTGTCGAGCCTTCGCGTCCAAAGATGAAGGCCAAGTCCAGCGACAACCTGATCCACACCCGCAGCTTCACCGGCCTGTTCCGTTCCCTGCGCATCAGCGGCGCGGGGGTTCTGTTCCTGTTGTTCTTCGGGACGGTGTGGTTGAACTGGGGCGGCCGGCAAGCCGTGCTGTGGGACCTTTCCGAAAGCAAATTCCACATCTTTGGCGCCACATTCTGGCCCCAGGACTTCATCCTGCTGTCGGCGCTGCTGATCATCGCCGCGTTCGGCCTGTTCGCGATCACTGTGTTCGCCGGCCGGGTCTGGTGTGGCTATACCTGCCCGCAGAGCTCCTGGACCTGGATCTTCATGTGGTGCGAGAAGATCACCGAGGGCGAGCGCAATCAGCGCATCAAATTGCAGGCGGCGCCCTGGGGCGTGAACAAGTTGATGCGCCGATCGGCCAAGCACACGTTATGGCTGGCCATCAGCCTGCTGACCGGCCTGACCTTCGTTGGCTACTTCACGCCGATCCGCCCCCTGGCCGAAGAACTGCTGACCCTGCAATTGAGCGGCGTCAGCCTGTTCTGGGTGCTGTTTTTCACTGGCGCCACCTACATCAATGCCGGCTGGCTGCGTGAAGCGGTGTGCATGCACATGTGCCCCTACGCACGGTTTCAGAGCGTGATGTTCGACAAGGACACCCTGACCATTTCCTACGACGTGGCGCGCGGCGAAAACCGTGGGCCGCGCAAACGTGAGGTGAAGCCGGCCGAAGTCGGTTTGGGCGATTGCATCGATTGCCAGGTTTGCGTGCAGGTCTGCCCTACTGGCATCGACATTCGCGACGGTCTGCAGATGGAGTGCATCGGTTGCGCGGCGTGCATTGACGCCTGCGATTCGATCATGGACAGGATGGGCTACGAGCGTGGGCTGATCCGTTATACCTCCGAGCGCGAATTGCAGGGCGGCAAGACTCACCTGTTGCGCCCGCGCCTGCTCGGTTACACCGCCGTGCTGCTGGTGATGATTGCTGCGCTGGTGATCGCGTTGATCGAACGGCCGATGGTGTCGCTGGACGTCAGCAAGGACCGGGGCCTGTTCCGCGAGAACAGCCAGGGCCAGATCGAAAACATCTACAGCCTGAAAGTCATCAACAAGACCCAGCAGCGTCAGGATTATCACTTGACCCTGGTGGACAGCGACGGCTTCCAGCTGCAGGGCAAGACCGAGCTGAGCCTGGCGCCAGGGGAGATTGTCGATGTACCGGTGTCGGTGGCGATGACCACGCAACAGCCAAGCAGCAGTTCGCAGAGCATCGGCTTCAAGGTGATCGACAGCGACGAGCCTGGCGTCTTCAGCGTGGCCAACAGCCGGTTTGTTGCGCCGATGAACCGTTGATCCCTTAGACTGCTGTGCTTGCTTGCCACAACAGCAATTTTGAAACAATTCCATTGCGGGATATCGATGAAACGCTACGAAAAATTCGCCGATGACATCGCTGAACTGATCCGCTCCGGCGTTCTCGGTCCAGGCCAGCGCGTGCCGTCGGTGCGTTATGCCAGCCAGACCTACGGGGTCAGCCCGTCCACGGTGTTCCAGGCTTATTACCTGCTGGAGCGTCGCGGCCTGATCCGCGCCAAGCCGCGCTCCGGTTACTTCGTCAACGCCCTGACACCACGGCCGTTTTCCGAGCCAGTGATCAGCAGCCAGGTCAACGAGTCCACCGAAGTCGATGTCAGCGAACTGGTGTTCTCGGTGCTCGATTCGATCAAGGACCCGAACACCGTGCCGTTCGGCTCGGCGTTCCCCAGCCCCACGCTGTTCCCGCTGCAACGTCTGTCGCGCTCGCTGGCCAGCGCCAGCCGCGAGATGGACCCGCGCATGGTGGTCACCGACATGTCGCCGGGCAACCCGCAACTGCGTCGGCAAATCGCCCTGCGCTACATGGTCGGCGGGCTGATGCTGCCGATGGAAGAACTGCTGATCACCAATGGCGCCCTGGAAGCGTTGAACCTGTGCCTGCAAGCCGTGACCGAGCCGGGCGATCTGGTGGCCATCGAAGCACCGGCGTTCTATGCCTGCCTGCAGATTCTCGAACGATTGAAACTCAAGGCCGTGGAAATCCCGGTACACCCGCGCGACGGCATCGACCTTGGGGTGCTGGCGCAAACCCTGGAACGGCATCCGATCAAGGCCTGCTGGTGCATGACCAGCTTTCAGAACCCCATGGGTGCGACGATGCCCGAGGAAAAGAAACAGGAACTGGTGCAATTGCTTCGCCAGCATCAGGTACCGCTGATCGAAGATGATGTCTACGCCGAGTTGTATTACGGCCAGCAGGCGCCGAAACCGGCCAAGGCATTCGACACCGAGGGCCTGGTGATGCATTGCGGCTCGTTCGCCAAGAGCCTGGCCCCAGGCTATCGCGTCGGTTGGGTGGCCGCCGGGCGCTATGCGCAGAAGATCGAGCGCCTGAAATTGATGACTTCACTCTGCGCTTCCATGCCGGCCCAGGCTGCGATCGCCGATTATCTGCAACATGGCGGCTATGACCGTCACCTGCGCAAACTGCGCTACGCCCTGGAAGAACAGCAAAGCGCCATGATGGCGGCGATTGCCCGCTATTTCCCTGCCGAGACGCGCGTCAGCCAGCCGGCCGGCGGCTACTTCCTGTGGCTGGAACTGCCACCGCAGATGGATTCGTTGAAATTGTTTCAGATGGCGCTGGCCCAAGGGATCAGCATTGCGCCCGGGCCGATATTCTCGCCGGCCCAGCGCTTCAGCAATTGCATTCGTTTGAACTACGGCAGCCCGTGGACCGAGGCTTCGGAGAAGGCCATGGAGACCTTGGGGCGGATTGTGCGGTCGTTCTGATCGTTTGCGGCGCCACCGTTGACGCCTTCGCGAGCAAGCCCGCTCCCACAGGATGCATGCATTCCAATGTGGGAGCGGGCTTGCTCGCGAAACGGCGGTACAGGCAGCGAAATATTCGGGACCTAGCGCCCACCACCCAGGTCGACAAAGGTCCCCGTCGCATAGGACGCCTTGTCCGACAGCAGCCAGACAATCGCCTCGGCCACTTCATCCGGCCGGCCGCCACGGGCCATGGGGATCGCCGACTCCAGCTTGCTGACCCGATCCGGGTCGCCGCTCAGGGCGTGGAAATCGGTGTAGATGTAACCCGGTCGCACGGCATTGACGCGAATCCCCTCGCCGGCGACTTCCTTGGACAGGCCGATGGTGAAGGTGTCGAGCGCACCTTTCGAAGCGGCGTAGTCGACGTATTCATTGGGCGCACCCAGGCGTGCGGCCACCGACGAGACATTGACGATGCTGCCACCCTGCCCGCCGTGCTTGGGCGACATGCGCAGGATCGCGTGCTTGGCGCACAGCACCGGGGCCAGCACGTTGGTCCTGAGGATCTTGAGAATGCGGAATTCGGACATTTCGTCGACCCGGGACTTTTGCCCGACGGTGCCGGCGTTGTTCACCAGCGCCGTGACCCGGCCCAGTTCATTGTCCACGCGATTGAACAGGGCAATCACTTCGTCTTCGATACTGACATCGGCGCGCACCGCAATGGCTTGAGCGCCCCGGGCGCGAACCTGCTCCAGCACACGTTGCGCAGATTCTTCGTCGGAGTGGTAGTTGATGCAGATTCGATAGCCAAGTTCTGCGGCCAACAAGGCGGTGGCGGCCCCAATGCCGCGACTGCCGCCGGTGATGACGATGACTTTGTCCATGCAGGCTTTCCCCGTTTCAAGCGTAAGCGGTCGGGGCCAAGAATAACCGTCATTTCCAGATTTTGCATAAGACTGTTGACCGGCGCCGCACCCGGGGCGAGACACTCATCTGTGGCGAGGGAGCTTGCTCGCGTCCGACTGCGCAGCAGTCGCAATCGGTTGAGCCTGACCCATTGCCGGGGGGCCGCTTCGCGACCCGCCGGGAGCAAGCTCCCTCGCCACAAGCACGCCCCCTGCCTGGATCAGGCCAGCGCCACCTTTTCCCCACGGTGAATCTCGACCATGAACCGGTCCGCCGGCAGCGGATGGCCCAGCAGGTAGCCCTGCAGCGAGTTGCAACCCAGTTGCGTCAGGAAGTCCTGCTGGACATCGGTTTCCACGCCCTCGGCAACGATCCGCAGCCCCAGCGCCTGCCCCAGGGCAACGATGGCCGACACGATGGCCGCGTCATCGCTGTCACGTTCCAGGTCACGCACGAAACCGCGGTCGATTTTCAGTTCGTTGGCCGGCAGGCGCTTGAGGTACATCAGGCTCGAATAGCCGGTACCGAAGTCATCGATGGACAGATCGACGCCCATTTCGGACAACTCCTGCAACACTGTCATGCTGGCATCGGCGTCGTTCATGGCGGTGGTTTCGGTGATTTCCAGGGTCAGGCTGTTGGCTGGCAAATGGTGAGTGGCCAGGGCCTTGGCAACACTTTGCACAAGGCCTGCATGACAGAACTGCAAGGCCGACAGGTTCACCGCGATGCGCCAGTCGGTATAGCCCAGCACATACCATTCGCGCATTTGTCGACAGGCCTCGTTGAGCACCCAGTCACCGATCGGAATGATCAGGCCGGTTTTCTCCGCGAGTTCGATGAATTTGTCCGGCAACAACAAGCCCTGGGTCGGATGCTCCCAGCGCAACAGCGCTTCGGCACCCACCGGCCGGCCGTTGCCGGCGTCGAACTTAGGTTGGTAATGCAGGCTGAACTGCTGCTCTTCAACGGCGGCGCGCAGGTCTTGCAGCATTTGCAACTGCTTGCGCGCGTTGCCATTCATCGAGGCATCGAAGAAGCGGTAGCCGTTTTTTCCGGCGCCCTTGGCGTGATACATCGCCGCGTCGGCGTTCATCAGCAGCTCGTGAGCGTTCTGGCCATTGCCCGGATAAAGCGCGATGCCGACGCTGGCAGAGATGTGCAGATCGTGCTCGGCCACCCGGAATGATCGACCAATCAATGCGACCTGACGGCCCGCCAGGTTCATGGCGTCGTCCGGTTCACTGAGCTGCACCAGCAACACGAATTCATCGCCGCCGATGCGCGCCAGGGTGTCCTGGTTGCGCAAGTCTTCGCGCAAACGCAGGCTGACTTCGCGCAGCAACTGGTCACCCATGTGATGGCCGAACGCATCGTTGACCGGTTTGAAGCCGTCCAGGTCAATGAACATCAACGCGAAACAACCGCCCTCTTCATCCACCCGGGAAATCGCCTGATCAATGCGATCGGCCAGCAATACCCGATTCGGCAAGCCGGTCAGGGTGTCGTGCAAGGCCAGCTGGGTCAGTTCGCGGTTGGCTTCAGTGAGCGAGTGGGCCAGGCCGGCGGTACGCGCTTCCAGGCGCGCATCGAGGATCGAGGTCAGCAAGGCGATGCTCAACACCGCCAGGGTGGTGATCAGCACCAGGTTGTCCAGGCCCTTGCCGTTCAAGCCGTCGACCGCCGCGCCGCAGAAACTGCCGTCGGCAAACCGGGCGGCGGCCATGCCGGTGTAGTGCATGCCGACGATGGCAATCCCCATGATCACCGCAGCCCCGCCACGGATCAGCCGTACGTAAGGGCCTTGCTGGCGCAGACGGAAGGCGATCCACAACGCCGCGCCCGAGGCGCCGAACGCTATCACCAGCGATGCGCTGAACAGCGTCGGGTCGTATTCGATACCCGGTTGCATCTGCATGGCGGCCATGCCGGTGTAATGCATGACGCTGATCCCCGCGCCCATCGCCAGTGCGCCGAGCCCCAAGTGCCAGGCCGGCAATTGGGGCTGACTGACCAGCCACAGAGCGAAGCCGCAGGACAGCATGCTGATCACCAGCGACAGCACGGTAAGCGTCAGGTCATAACCGAGATCGATCGGCAGCTTGAAGGCAAGCATGCCGATGAAATGCATCGACCAGACACCAACGCCCATCGCGAAAGCGCCGCCCGCCGTCCAGAAATGCACGGCGCGACCTTTGGCGGTGGAAATGCGTCCGGAGAGGTCAAGCGCGGTGTATGACGCGAGGATCGCCACACAGAGTGAAATGACAACCAACGTAGGGGAATAACTACCGATGAGCATAAGACGTCTCGCCACCGCCCTGCCGTATCGCTTCCATTCTCGGTGGGGCAAATCGGGCGATTGTACTGATTACAAATGAGAACGACACTCAGAAAATGAGCAAAAGGCCATCAAACCGATGAAACGCTTGTTTGATGGCCTGCGAGCCGTCTACCTCAACGCTTTTAATCTGTAGGAGCCGAGCTTGCTCGCGATGGCGTCAGGACATTCAACCTGGATGTTGACTGATAGACCGCTATCGCGAGCAAGCTCGGCGCCTACAGGGGTTGGGGTCAGTCAGGGGTTTGCTCGAGCTGTCCGTCCCAGCCGCCACCCAGTGCGGCAATCAATTGCACGCTGGCGATCAGGCGGCTTTGCAACAGGCTCAGCGCCGTGCGCTCGTTGCTCAGTGCCGTGGCCTGGACCACCACCACGTCCAGGTAAGCGATGACGCCGGCCTTGTACTGGTTCTGGGTCAGACGCAAGGATTCGCGGGCTGCATCGAGGGCTTGCTGGCGTACCACAGCTTCGTTTTCCAGGACCTTGAGCTGAACCAGGTAGTCTTCGACTTCGCGAAAACCGTCGAGCACGGTCTGGCGGTACTTGGCCACGGTTTCGTCGTAGGCCGCCTCGCTGCGGTCCACTTCCGCCGAGCGCTGACCGCCATCGAACAGGGTCATGGCCAGTTGCGGCCCTACCGACCAGAAGCGGTTGGGCAAACTGAACAGGTCTTTGGAGGTACTGCTGCTGTAACCGCCGTTCATGCTCAGGGTCAAGTCCGGGTAATAAGCCGCCTTGGCAACGCCGATATTGGCATTGGCTGCCACCACCGATCGCTCGGCCGAGGCAATGTCCGGGCGCCGCTCCAGCAACTGCGACGGCAGGCTCAGGGGCACTTGCGGCAAGGCTGGAATGTCCTGGGTTTCTGCCAGTTTGAATTCGGCCGGCGGGAGCCCGATCAGCACCGCGATGGCGTTTTCGAACTGGGCCCGTTGCCAGATCAGGTCGACCATGTCCGCTTCAGTGCTTTTGAGCTGAGTCTGCGCCTGGGCCACCGCGTCCTTGCCGGACACCCCCGCACGGTACTGGTTCTCGGTCATTTTCAGCGAACGCTGGTACGCCTCCACCGTGGCTTGCAGCAGACGTTTCTGCTCGTCCATGACCCGCAATTGCAGGTAGTTTTGCACCAGTTCCGACTGCTGGCTCAAACGCATCGCTGCCAGATCGGCATAGCCGGCCTGTGCATTGGCGGTGTCGGCTTCCAGTCCCCGGCGCAACTTGCCCCAGATATCCGCTTCCCAACTGACCCCGGCCTGAGCCGTGTAAGTATCGCGAATACCGCTGGACGAACTGGTCAGGCTGGAACTGCTGCTGCCGGTGCCCTGGCTGGAACGGTTTTTCCCCAGCGTCAGGTCCACCGTCGGGAAAAATGCGCCCCTGGCGCTGCGCACCAAGGCCTGGGCCTGGCGGTACTGGGCTTCGGACTGGGCGACGGTCTGGTTGGAACTGTTGAGCTTTTCGATCAGCTCATTGAGCTGCCGATCGCCATACAGCTCCCACCACGCACCACGGGCCAGGGAGTCGCTGGGATTGGCCTGACGCCAGCCCGCCGCTTCCTTGTACTGCATCGGGGCCGCCGTTTGCGGGCGCTGGTAATCCGGGCCGATGGCGCAGGCGCTGAGCATCGCCACACACAGCGACAGGCTCAGCAACCGCGAGCCTCGGGCGGTGATCAGGGGTGCGGCCAGGTTGAACGGCGAACGGTCAGTCATAGCGGAGTTTCCAGAGCAGCATCGGTACGCACGCCACGCCATTTGTTGAAACGATGGCGCGCCTTGTCGAGATAGAGGTAAACCACCGGGGTGGTGTAAAGGGTCAGCACCTGGCTGAAAATCAGCCCGCCGATGATGGTCAGGCCCAGCGGCTGACGCATTTCCGCGCCTTCGGCACGGCCGAGCAGCAGTGGCAAGGCCCCGAGGATCGCCGCCAGGGTGGTCATCAGGATCGGCCGCAAACGTTGCAGGCAGGCATTGCGGATCGACTCCAGCGGCGCCAGGCCCTGTTGACGCTCGAGCTGCAGCGCCAGGTCGATCATCAGGATGGCGTTTTTCTTCACCACCCCTATCAGCAGGAACAGCCCCAGCAACGAAATCAGGCTGAACTCGCCGCCAAGGGCATAGATCGACAGCAACGCGCCAACGCCCGCCGACGGCAGGGTCGACAGGATGGTCAGCGGATGAATGTAGCTTTCATACAGCACACCGAGCACCAGATAGACCGCCACCAGCGCGCCAAGAATCATGAACGGCTGGCTCTTCTGGGTGGCCGCGAAGGCATCGGCGGTGCCCGCCATCTTCACGATCACGTCTTCGGGCATGCCCAGCCTGGCTATCGCCCGCTCGATGGCCGCGGTGCCTTGCTCCACCGTGACCCCTTCGGCCATGTCGAAGGCGATGCTTTCCGAGGCGAACTGACCTTCGTGGCTGACCCGGTCGTCTTCGAGGCTGTTTTCGTAGTGAGCGATGGTCGACAGCGGTACCCTCGCACCGTCCGCGGTGATCACCTGAACCTGCTTGAGGGTGATCGGGTCCTGGGCGTATTTGGGGTTGACCTCCATCACCACCTGATACTGGTTCAGACTGTCGTAGATGGTTGAGATCTGCCGTTGGCTGTAGGCGTTGTTCAGCACCGCCGTGACCATGTCCATGTCGATGCCCAGACGCTTGGCCTGATCGCGATCGACGATCAGCGTCACCTGTTGCGCGCCACGGCCTTCGCGGGCGTCAATCGCCGTCAGCTCCGGCAACGCCTTGAGCGCCGCGACGACTTTCGGATACCACTGGCGCAACTCGCCAAGGTCGGCGCTTTGCAGGATGTAGGAATATTGGGACGTGGTCTGCTCGCGGCCACCGCCGAACTGCAGGTCCTGGTCGGCCATCAGCATCAACTGCGCACCGGCGACCTTGGGCATTTCCTTGCGCAGGCGTTCGATGACCTTTTGCGCGGAGATGTTGCGCTCCTTGATCGGCTTGAGGCGCACCAGCATGAAGGCGTTGTTGGTGCCGTTGGTGCCGCCGATGAACCCGGCCACGCTTTGCACCGCATCGTCCTTGAGCACCGCACGGCGGAAGGTCTCCATCTTCGGCTGCATCACGCCGAACGACAGGCCGTCGTCGCCGCGCACGAAGCCGATCAACTGCCCGGTGTCCTGCTGCGGCATGAAGGTTTTCGGCACCACCACGTACAGCGCGACGTTGACGCCGATGGTGATGATCAGGCTGAGCAGGGTCAGGCGCCGATGGCGCAGCACCCAGTCGAGGCTGGTAGCGTACTTGCCGACCATCCAGTCGTTGGCCCGTTGACTCCAGCGTTGCAGACGGTTTTCCTGGCCAGGTACATGGGGCTTGAGCCAGCGGGCGCAGAGCATCGGCGTCAGGGTCAGCGAGACCACCAGCGAGACGACGATCGACGCCGCCAAGGTGATGGAAAACTCACGGAACAGGCTTTCGATGATCCCGCCCATGAACAGGATCGAGAGGAACACCGCCACCAGCGACACGTTCATCGACAGCAAGGTGAAGCCGACTTCCTGGGCGCCGAGATAGGCGGCTTTCATCGGTTTGATTCCGGCATCGATGTGCCGGGAGATGTTCTCCAGCACCACGATGGCGTCGTCCACCACCAGCCCGGTGGCGAGGATCAGCGCCATCAGCGACAGGTTGTTCAGGGAAAAGCCGTACAGGTACATCACCGCAAAAGTGCCCACCAGCGACACCGGCACCGCCAGGGTCGGGATCAGCGAGGCGCGGAAGTTGCCCAGGAACAGGAACACCACCAGGATCACCAGGGCCACGGCGATCAGCAACGTCATTTCCGCTTCATGCAGCGTGGCCTTGATCACCGGCGAACGGTCCATGGCCAGGTTCAGTTTGACGCTGGCAGGCAGCACCGCCTGCAACGCCGGCAACTGCGCCTTGATCTCATTGACCGTCTCGATGATGTTAGCACCGGCCTGGCGGTTGATCACCAGCAGCACCGCCGCGTCATCGTTGAAGAAGCCGCTGTTGTAGCGGTCCTCGACGCCATCGCTGACCTTGGCCACATCCTTCAGGCGCAGCGCGGCGCCACCGGCGTAGTGGATGATAAGCGACTCGTAGTCCTTGGCTTTTTCCAGTTGATCGTTGGCCTGTACCTGCCAAAGCCGCTGATCATCCTCCACCGAGCCTTTGGGTCGGCGCACGTTGGCGTTGGCAATGGTGTTGCGCACGTCATCCAGGGCCACGCCGTACTGGTTCAACGCCTGGGGTTCGAGCTCGATGCGCACCGCCGGCAGGGAACTGCCGCCGATCTGCACCTCGCCCACGCCCTGCACCTGGGACAGGCTTTGCGAAAGGATGGTCGAGGCCAAATCATAGAGCTGGCCTTTTTCCAGCACGTCCGAGGTCAGCGACAGCACCATGATCGGCGCCTGGGACGGGTTGACCTTCTTGTAGGTGGGCATGCTGCGCATGCCGCTGGGCAGCAGGTTGCGCGAGGCGTTGATCGCCGCCTGCACTTCCCGCGCGGCACCGTTGATGTCACGGTCCAGGTCGAATTGCAGGATCACCCGGGTCGACCCCTGGCTGGAGCGGCTGCTCATGGTGTTGACCCCGGCGATGGCACCGAAGGAGCGCTCCAGCGGCGTCGCCACCGTGGAGGCCATGACCTCCGGGCTGGCGCCAGGCAGGCTGGCCTGGACCACGATCACCGGGAAGTCCATTTGCGGCAGCGGCGACACCGGCAGCAGGCCGAAACTCACCCCGCCCAGCAGCATGATCGCCAGGCTCAGCAACATGGTCGCGACCGGGCGTTTGATGAACGGGCCGGAGAGGTTCATGGCTGCTCTACCGCTTCCACGGATTCAGGCTTGCGACCCCAGCGCCGACCGAGGCGGTCGAAGTACAGGTAGATCACCGGCGTGGTGAACAGGGTCAGGACCTGACTGACCAGCAAGCCGCCGACCATCACCAGACCCAACGGTTGACGCAACTCCGCGCCGGAACCGGTGGCCAGCATCAGTGGCACCGCGGCGAACAATGCGGCCAGGGTGGTCATCAGGATCGGCCGGAATCGCAGCAATGCCGCCTGATAAATCGCCGTTTGCGGGTCCATGCCCTGATTGCGCTCCGCGTCGAGGGCGAAGTCGATCATCATGATCGCGTTCTTCTTGACGATACCGATCAGCAGGATGATGCCGATGATGGCGATCATCCCCAGGTCGTTGCCGCTCAAAAGCAACGCCAGCAAGGCCCCAACCGCCGCCGACGGCAAGGTCGACAGAATGGTTATCGGGTGGATGTAGCTCTCGTACAGCACCCCCAGCACGATGTACATGGTGACCACCGCCGCCAGGATCAGCAGCAAGGTGCTCGACAACGACGCCTGGAAAGCCTCGGCGGCGCCTTGGAATTGGGTCTGCACGCCAATCGGCATGCCGATGTCCTTCTGCACCTGCTCGATGATGTCTACCGCATGCCCCAGCGCCACGCCGGGCGCCAGGTTGAACGACATCATCACCGCCGGGAACTGACCGATATGGGTGATCGCCAATTGCGCCTGGCGCTCTTCGATATGCGCCAGGCTGGACAGGCGCACCTGGCCGCCATCGGTGGTCTTGACGTGGATCTGGTCCAAAGCCTGGGGGCCGATCTTCTCGCCAGACTGCGATTGCAGCACCACGCGATACTGGCTGGCCTGGGTATAGATAGTGGAAATCTGCCGCTGGCCGAAGGCGTCGTACAGCGCATCGGTGATGTTCGACACCGACACACCGACCCGCGAAGCGGCGTCACGGTCGATCACCAGATAGACCTGCAAGCCCTTGTCCTGCAGATCGCTGGCCACGTCGGTCAGCTCCGGGCGCTCGGCCAGGGCTTCGACCAGCCGGCCGCTCCACAGGCTGAGCAGTTCGGAATCCGGTGACGACATGCTGAACTGGTACTGCGTACGGCTGACCCGGTCCTCGATGGTCAGGTCCTGCACCGGTTGCATGAACAGGCGGATGCCCACCAGTTTGTCCAGTTCAGGTTGCAGGCGAGCGATGACGGCAGTGGCGCTCAGGTCGCGATCGCTGTGGGATTTGAGGTTGATCAGCAGCCGGCCGCTGTTGAGCGTCGAGTTGTCACCGTCGACACCGATGTAGGACGACAGGCTCTCCACCGCCGGGTCGGCCAGGATGACCTTGGCCAGCTCCTGCTGACGCTCGCTCATGGCGGCGAAGGATATCGACTGCGGCGCTTCGGAAATGCCCTGGATCACCCCGGTGTCCTGCACCGGGAAAAAGCCCTTGGGCACCACCAGGTACAGGAACACGGTCAGCGCCAGGGTGCCGATGGCCACCAGCAACGTCAGCGGCTGGTGCTTGAGCACCCACTGCAACCGGCGGCCATAGCCGGCGATCATCCAGTCGATGAAGGCGCCGCTGGCCCGATAGAAACGGCCCTGCTCTTCTTCCTTGGGTTCACGCTTGAGCAAGCGCGCGCACATCATCGGCGTCAGGGTCAGGGACACCACCAGGGAAATCAGGATCGCCACCGCCAGGGTGATCGCGAACTCACGGAACAAACGCCCCACCACGTCCGCCATGAACAGCAGTGGAATCAATACCGCGATCAGCGACAGGGTCAGGGAAATCAGGGTGAAGCCGATCTGTTTGGCGCCCTTGAGCGCGGCATTGAGCGGGCTGTCGCCCTCTTCGATGAACCGCGAGATGTTCTCCAGCATCACGATCGCATCGTCCACCACGAAACCGGTGGCGATGGTCAGCGCCATCAGGGTCAGGTTGTTGACCGAGAAGCCGGCCAGGTACATCACGCCGAACGTACCGATCAGCGACAGTGGCACGGCCACCGATGGAATGATCGTGGCACTGGCTCGACGCAGGAACAGGAAGGTGACCATCACCACCAGGGCAATGGCGATCAGCAATTCGTGTTGTACATCCTTGACCGAGGCGCGGATGGTCTGGGTGCGGTCGGTCAGCACCACCACGTCCAGACCGGCCGGCAGGTTGTCGGTGATGCTCGGCAGCAAGGCCTTGATCCGGTCCACCACTTCGATGACGTTGGCACCGGGTTGGCGCTGGATGTTGAGCAGCACCGCCTGGTTTTCATTGGCCCAGGCCGCCAGGCGCTCGTTTTCCGCACCGTCGACGATTTCGGCCACGTCCTTGAGGCGCAATGGCGCACCGTTGGCATAGGCGAGAATCAGGTTGGCGTAATCCTTGGGCGAGGTCAGCTGGTCATTGGCGTCGAGCATCGATACCCGGGTCGGGCCGTCGAAGTTGCCCTTGGGCTGGTTGACGTTGGAGGCGCCGATCAGGGTGCGCACGTCCGCCAGGTTAAGGCCGTTGGCCGCCAGCGCCTCGGGGTTGACCTTGATCCGCACGGCCTGACGCTGGCCACCGGCAATGCTGACCATGCCGACGCCGCTGATCTGAGCGATTTTCTGCGCCATGCGGGTGTCGACCAGATCGTTGAGCTTGGGCAGCAGCATGGTCTTGGAGGTGATGGCCAGGGTCAGCACCGGGGTGTCGGCCGGGTTGACCTTGTTGTACACCGGCGGTGCCGGCAAGTCCTTGGGCAACAGGTTGGTGGCGGCGTTGATCGCGGCCTGCACCTGCTGCTCGGCGACGTCCATGTTGATGTCGAGGCTGAAGCGCAGGGTCAGCACCGAAGCGCCGCCGGAGCTGGTCGAGGCCATCTGGGTCAGGCCGGGCATCTGCCCGAACTGCCGCTCCAGCGGCGCGGTCACGGCACTGGTCATCACGTCCGGGCTGGCGCCGGGATAGAGGGTCATGACACGAATGGTCGGGTAATCGACCTGGGGCAATGCCGAGACCGGCAACAGACGATAGGCGATCACGCCGGCCAGAACGATGGCCAGCATACTCAGGGTGGTTGCTACAGGGCGTAGGATGAACAGCCGCGAGAGATTCATGCGCCGCCCTTTTTCGCCTTGTCGGCAGGTGCCGGCTCAGTGACGGTTGCCGCGGACTTGCCCTGCAGGTGTCCGGCCGGATCAGTCGGCACTTGCTGCGGATCGTTGACCACTTCCACATCGCTGCCGTCCTTCAGGCGGTCGGTGCCTTCCAGCACCACGCGATCACCCGGTGCCAGGCCTTCGGTGACCACGGTGTTTGCACCGTCGCTGGCACCGATTTTCAACTGACGGATCTTGACCTTCTTGTCACCGTCCAAGGCGTAGACGAAAGTGCCGTTGGTGCCGAACTGGATCGCCGCGGAAGGGGCCAGCACGACATCCTTGAGGGTATCAGCCAGCAGCCGCACATTGACGAACTGGTTGGGGAACAGCGACTGGTCGCGGTTCTCATAGCGGGCCTTGAACTTCAGGGTGCCGGTGGTGACGTCGATCTGGTTGTCCAGGCTCTGCAAGACACCGGTGGCCTGCAGTTTGGTGTCGCCGCGATCCCAGGCCTCGGCGGGCAGTTTTGCACCGCTGCGATAACGTGCGAGCACGACATCAAGACTGTTTTCCGGCAAAGTGAAGGCGACGCTGATCGGTTGGGTCTGGGTGATGATCGCCAGTGCCGTGGTGTCGTTGGCCGCGACCAGGTTGCCGACGTCGAGCTGACGCAGGCCCACTCGCCCTGCAATCGGCGCGCGGATCCGGGTGAATTCGAGATTGAGCTTGGCGTCGTTGACCGCCGCCTGATTGGTCTTGACCGTGCCCTGGAATTGCCCGACCAGCGCGACGGCAGTGTCCAGGGTCTGCTTGGCGATACTGTCCTCACGGTACAGGCCGGTATAACGCTCGACATCCACCTGGGCGTTTTTCAACTGTGCCTGGTTCTGCAGCAAGGTGCCTTCGGCCTGGAGCAAGGCGTTCTGGTAGGGGCGCGGGTCGATCTCGGCCAGCAGGTCGCCCGCCTTGACCATTTGCCCTTCCTCGAAATAAATCTTGACCAGTTCACCGCCGACGCGGCTGCGCACGTTGATGGTGTTCAGCGCGGTGACGGTGCCCAACGCCTTGTAGTACAGCGGGAAGTCACCCTTGACCGCCGGCGCCACCCGCACCGGAACCGGCCCGGTTGCACCGCCAAAACCCGGGCGCATGGCCCCTGACTTGCCGGTATGCCCGGCCACGGCTTTGGTCCCTGCCCCCTCCTTCGGCGCAGCGCCGCCAGGCCAGAATTTCCAGCACAGGACGGCGATGACCAACAGGACAAGCAGGCCAATCAGCCAGCGACGGGGACTACGGGAAGCGGAGGATTGCATTGAGTGATCAACCATTGGGCGCGTGGGCTTCTTTTACATGAGGCTGAACGATAAGCACTGGCGGTATTTAAGCAAAGCGGCTTTACCGGCAATTTACCTTCGGCTTACGTAACAGGATGTTTGCCTAAGAGACTGAAGCACAAATGAAAACGGCCTGGACAAAGCCAGACCGTTTCATTTGTAAAGTTGTACTTACTTCAGGACAGCGAGAGCCGCTTCGTAGTTAGGCTCCTGACCGATTTCGCTGACCAGTTCGCTGTGCAGCACATTGTCGTTTTCGTCCAGTACCACGACGGCACGGGCGGTCAGGCCCCTGAGCGGGCCGTCGGCGATGGCCACACCGTAGTTCTCGATGAACTCGGCACCGCGCAGGGTCGACAGGTTCTGGACGTTTTCCAGGCCTTCGGCGCCGCAGAAGCGCGCCTGGGCAAACGGCAGGTCAGCGGAGATGCACAGCACCACAGTGTTGGCGACATCATTGGCCTGGGCGTTGAACTTGCGCACGGAGGTGGCGCAGGTCGGGGTGTCGACGCTTGGGAAGATGTTCAGCACTTTTCGCTTGCCGGCGAAGTCCTTGAGGGTAACGTCGGACAGATTGCCGGCAACCAGGGAAAAGGCTGGCGCCTTGGAACCGGCTTGAGGCAGTTGGCCGTTGACTTGAACCGGATTGCCTTTGAGAGTGACTTGAGCCATGAACGGAGTCCTTCTGAACGTTGTTGTAGAGAGTCTTGAAGAGGCCGAAGTTAACCACGAAATGTGTCTGCGACCTAGACCGGATACAAATCGTGAACAATCGCCGCGAAACCCGGATAAGGCATAAATTCCCGAAGGAGCTGCCGCGGGGTTGTCCAACTATTTGCCAGGCCGCTGTCGATTCCACCGCTGACCATTCGACTATAAGTGAATCATCCCCATCCAGCGGAGACACCACCATGCGATTCATGATCATCATCAAGGCCAGCCAGGCGTCCGAAGCCGGCATCATGCCCAGCACCGAACTGCTGACCGCCATGGGCAACTACAACGAAGAACTGGCCAAAGCCGGCATTCTACTCGGCGGCGATGGCCTGCACCCCAGCAGCAAAGGCGCCCGTGTACGGTTCTCAGGTGACAAGCGCACCGTGATCGACGGCCCGTTCGCTGAAACCAAGGAACTGATCGCCGGTTTCTGGCTATGGCAGGTCAAGTCCAAAGAAGAAGCCATCGAATGGGTCAAACGCTGCCCCAACCCGATGCCCGGCACCGACGCCGAGATCGAAATTCGCCAAGTGTTTGAAATGGAAGATTTCGGTGCCGAGCTCACGCCAGAGCTGCGTGAGCAGGAAGAAAGGGCGTTCGGGCAGACGAAAGAAAGTTGACTGAACCCAGATCACCCGACGCCCTGTGGCGAGTGAACTCGCGCCCTCGCCACACTGGCCTCTGCACGCCGACATATTGATCCGTATTAACTTTTTAGTACAAAAATAACGTGAATCTGTAGACAAAACTAAAGAATTAACGCCTTCGACTGGCTTACCGATATTTAACTGCTAGGGTCAACAGACGTGTCCTACAGCCTTGATAGCAAAGAGATTACGTCGTAACGGCCGCCAAGTGCCGAGTTGTCCATATGAGCCACCAAGGAACCGGGGAATCATGTCGCAAAAAATGGGGATTCACGCCTTCCTTCTGGCGTCGTCGTTCGTGCCTTTTTTTTACGCGCACGCGGAAGATGCCGAGACCGCCAACAAAAGCAACAACCCGTTGAACCTCGCACCGGGGATGAACGTTCAGGATTACTACACCCCGAAATACTACGATTCCAATATCCATACCAATGACCTGTTGGTGCGCGGCACGCTGCCGATTGCGCCCAATGACTTCATCGGCGTACCGCAATTGCTGCGCGCCACGGCGCCGATCAGCACCCGCCCTGACCCTCACGGTGGCTACAGCACCGGTACAGGCGACCTGAACCTGTTCGATATCTTCCTGCTCAAGACCGAGGGCGTGCAGTTGGGCATCGGCCCGCAGATTACTGCGCCCACCGCGGATCAGGACGAGCTCGGTACGGGCAAATGGCAGGCCGGGTTCGCGGCCGTGGCCATCGACTCTTCGCCCCGCGGGCTGCTGGGCGCACTGGTGCAATACCAGAGCTCATTTGCTGGCGACCACGATCGCCAGCACGTGGAAACCGCCACGATGCAGCCGTTCATCATCCATAACCTGGAAAAAGGCTGGTACCTGCGCTCGACCGGCATCTGGACCTTCGACCTGAAAAACGACACCCACTACATCCCACTCGGTTTGGGTGGCGGCAAGGTGTGGAAGTCAGGGTCCAATATCCTCAACGCCTTTATCGAGCCGCAGTGGACGGTGGATCACAAAGGCGACGACCTGCCGCAATTCACCCTGTTCGCCGGCATCAACGTCACCTTCGGTAAATAAGGACTTCACCATGCACATAGCCATTCGCGCCGCCGGTTTCAGCCTGATGACCATGTTCGTCAGTTGTGGGGTCGGTGCGCAGGATCTCGATACGCGCATCGGCAAGATCGCCATGGAAGGCGAACTGCCGGCCCATGAATCGATTCCCGGACTCTATGCCGAACTGGATTTCCAACAAGCGACCCAAAGCTACCTGTGGGCCCTGCCGCTGGTGTCCTACGCCCAGTGGCAGGAAGAGTTTCGCGACAAGCTCGGCGCCAAAAGCGGCGACCTGATGGTGCTCGACAGCTACGAAGACAAGCTCGGCGTGATCACCGCCAACGCCACCACGCCGTACATCCTGGGTTTTGTCGACCTCAATGAAACCGGCCCGCTGGTGATCGAACTGCCACCCGGCCCGACCGCCGGCGGCATCGGCGACTTCTGGCAGCGCGCGATCATCGACATGGGTCAGACCGGCCCCGACAAGGGCAAGGGCGGCAAGTATCTGGTGCTGCCTCCGGGCGCCGAACCGCCGGCCGATGCCGGCAAGTACTACCTGGCCAAATCGGAAACCATGAACGTGCTGGTGGGCTTTCGCGTACTCGACCCGGACCCGGCCAAAGGCAAGGCGCTGGTCGAGCAATTCAAGATGTACCCCTATGCCAAGCGCGCCGAACCGGGCAAGACCCGACTGCTCTCCCCCGGCGGCAAGGCCTGGTCCGGCACGCAACCCCGCGGGATGCCTTACTGGGAACGCCTGCACCAGATCATCCAGAAAGAGCCGGTCAACGAACGTGACCGCTTCTATATGGCCATGCTCGCCAGCCTCGGCATCGAGAAAGACAAGCCGTTCAACCCCAACGATAACCAGCGCAAGGCACTGGAACAAGGTGCGCAGGTCGGCGAGTTGATCGCCAAGGCCAACACCTTCGCCAAGCGTTTCCCGGATTCGCAGTACTGGCCGGACCGGCAGTGGGACACCGTGCTCAACATCGCCGAGCCGTCCCAGCGCGTGGCCTATTACGACCAGTTGTGGGAACGCAGCGCCTGGTTCTACGAAGCGGTGACCAACACCAAGGGCATGGTTTCCAAGACCCCGGGCCTGGGCCAGACCTACCTCGGTGCTTATACCGATGCCAAGGGCAACTGGCTCGATGGCGGTAAAAGCTATCGCCTGCACGTCGGCGCCAATCCACCGGCCAAGCAGTTCTGGTCGATGACCGTCTACGACATCGACAGCCGTTGCCTGATCGACAACCCGCAGCGCAAGGCCGACCTGTCGTCCCGCCAGGATCTGAAAAAGAACGCCGACGGTTCCGTGGACCTGTACTTCGGCCCGACCGCGCCCAAAGGCTTCGAGAACAACTGGGTGCAAACCCTGCCGGGCAAGCACTGGTTCAGCTATTTCCGCCTGTACGCACCGACCGAAGCCTATTTCGACAAGAGCTGGAAACTCGACGACATCACGGCTGTGCAATGACGCCCAATGGCTTTGAAAAGGAAGTGTTATGAATAACCGCCTGCTGCTCACCGCCCTCTCGCTCACCCTGAGCACCAGTGCCTGGGCCGACTTCACAGCAACCCCGGAACAAGCCCGGGCCATCGCCAAGGAAGCTTATCTGTACGGCTTCCCGGTGGTGGAGATGTACAAGACCCTCTACACCCAGGCCGTGGACAAAAACAGCGCGAACTTCAAGGCGCCATTCAACAGGATCGGCAACACCGCCAAGGCCTTCACCGCCAAGGACACCGCGTTCGTCACCCCCAACGCCGACACGCCCTACTCCTTCGTCTGGATGGACCTTCGCGCCGAGCCCCTCGTGCTGACCCTGCCTCCCATCGAAGAGCACCGCTATTACTCGGTGCAACTGATCGACGCCTATACCCAGAACTTCGCCTACCTGGGCACCCGCAGCACCGGCAACAACGGCGGGCACTTCATGATCGCCGGACCGAACTGGCAGGGGCAGCAGCCGGTGAACATCGACCGCCTGCTGCGCAGCGAAACCAATATCGCCTATGCGCTGTATCGCACCCAGTTGTTCGATGAAAAGGACTTGGCCAAGGTCAAGCAAATCCAGAGTGGCTACAAGGTCCAGACCCTGAGCCAGTACGACAAACGGCCGGCCCCGCCCGCCGCACCGACAATCGACTGGCCCAAACCTGCCCCGACCATGAGCGACACGCCGGACCTGTTCCGCTACCTGAATTTCATGCTGGCCTTCGCCCCGGCCCAGGATGTGGAAAAGGACCTGCTGGCACGTTTCAAAACCATCGGTATCGAAGCAGGCAAACCGTTCAACCTGACCCAACTCAGCGCCGATCAACGCCAGGCACTTGAGGACGGTATCGCCGACGCCAAGGCCGAATTCGCCCAGTTCAAGAAAGACAAGGTCGATACCCACGAAGTCAGCAGCGGCGACCTGTTCGGCACCCGCGATCACCTCAAGGGCAATTATCTGTACCGCTACGCCGGCGCCAACATGGGCATCTTCGGCAACTCCGCTGAAGAAGCGAACTACATCGGCTACTTCGTCGACAAGGACGGCAAACCGGTGGACGCCTCGAAACAGAACTACACCCTGCACTTCGACAAGGGCGCCCTGCCCCCGGCCGATGCCTTCTGGTCGCTGACAATGTACAACGGCAAGAACAAATTGCTGGTGGCCAACCCGCTCAATCGCTACCTGATCAACTCGCGGATGCTGCCCGATCTCAAGCTCGACGCCGACGGCGGCCTGACCCTGTACGTACAGAACAAGGCCCCGGCCAAGGACCTGCAAAGCAACTGGCTGCCGGCGCCGAACGGGCCGTTCTACGGAGTGTTGCGCCTGTACCTGCCCAAACCGGAAGTCACCAGTGGCCAGTGGAAGATGCCGTTGCTGACGCCTGTCAACCCACCAAAACAGTAAGCGGAGTCAGTCATGATCAAGCCCTGGGTAGTGCGCCCGTTGTTGGCGCTGTGCATGGTCGGCGGCAGTCCGCTGGTGCTGGCGGTCGAAGGTGGGGTCGGCCGGCCGATCACTGGCCAGCAGGTGTTTTCCAACGCGGGCATCGTGCCGCCGGAACCCGGCTGGGTGATGTCCCTGACCAGCATCTGGTACGACGGCGAGCTCAAGGGCAATACCCAGGTGCCGATCGTCGGCGCCTTGAGTACCGGGCTGGACATGAAGGTGTCCTACACCATGGCCAACTTCACCCATGTCTGGGACACCGGCAAAGGGCGCTGGAACTACGCCTCGGCCGTGGGCGTTCCGGTGCAATACACCGACGTCAGCGCCAGCATTACCGGCCCCCGAGGCCGAACCCTGGGCACTGAAGACACGGGCACTCAGTTCGCCGATGCACTGATCACGCCGATTGCCGCCGGATATCACTTCGACGCGGTCAACCACATTTCCTTTTCCCTGCCGATCTACGTACCGACCGGGGCCTACAACGACAATCGCCTGGCCAACCCCGGACAGAACACCTACACCTTCATGCCCACCGTGGCCTTCACCCACCTGGACGGCAGGGGCGGCGAACTCACCCTGTCCAGCGGCCTGGAGTTCTACACCGAAAACGACGCCACGGATTATCAGAACGGCGACCTGTTCACCCTCGATGCACTGTGGACCCACGGCTTCGGCAATGGCTGGGCTGCTGGCCTGGCGGCAGGCTATATCCAGCAGATCAACGATGACTCCGGCTCAGGATCCACCAGCGGCTTCCGCGGGCGCTCGGTCGGCGCCGGCCCGGTGGTGGGCTGGACCGGCAAATTCGCCGACGCCCAGGCCAACCTGAGCCTGCGCTGGGTGCCAGAATTCGACACCAAGAACCGGCCGGAAGGCAATGGCATCGCGGTCAACATGACCCTGGCGTTTTTCTAGGAGGATGTCAGGGATGACGCGCCATACGACACGGACGTTGTGCAGCCTGCTGAGCGGCAGCGCGAAAACGCAAGCCACAAAGGGTGACCCCGACACCTGCCAGCGCCTGCAACAGAATGTCCGCCTGTCCTTCATTCCGGTCATTGCGACCTTCATGTTTTGAGTGAGGCCCACGTGACCGCATTAACTGACCTGAACGCCCTGCAAGCGAGCATCGCCGAAGCGGTGCTCGGCCAGGATGAGGTGATCCGGCAGATCATCGTCGGCCTGTTGGCCAACGGCCATATGCTGCTCGAAAGCCTGCCGGGGCTGGCCAAGACCCGCACGGTCAAGGCCTTGGCCAAGCACCTGGACGCGAAAATGAGCCGCATCCAGTTCACCCCGGACCTGCTGCCCTCGGACATCACCGGCGCCGAGGTGCTGCATCAGGTCGACGGCAAGAACGAGATCCGCTTCCAGCCGGGGCCGCTGTTCGGCAACCTGATCCTGGCCGACGAAATCAACCGCGCCCCGGCCAAGGTCCAGGCTGCGCTGCTCGAAGCCATGGAAGAGCGGCAAATCACCGTGGCCGGCAACAGCCATGTGCTGCCGGACCTGTTCCTCGTGATCGCCACGCAAAACCCCATCGAACAGGAAGGCACTTACCCGCTGCCGGAAGCGCAGATGGACCGCTTTTTGATGAAAGTGCTGCTGGACTACCCCAGCGCGGACAACGAGAGCCAGGTGCTGCGCCTGTTGCGCGAAGAAGAGCAGGCCCTTGGCGCCAAAACCGCTGCTGCGCCGGGCTTTGCCTTGAGTCAGTCGGTGATTTTCGCCGCACGCCAGGAAGTCAGCGCGGTGCACGTATCGCCGGCCATCGACCGTTACCTGATCGACCTGATCAACGCCACCCGCCACCCCACCGACTACGACGCCGACCTCGGCCGCTGGATCGCCATCGGCGCCAGCCCTCGCGGCGGCATCGGCCTGGACCGTTGCGCCCGCGCCGATGCCTGGTTGCAGGGCCAGGATTTCGTCTCGCCGGACAACGTGCGCGCTGTCGTTCACCCGGTGCTGCGCCATCGCCTGCATTTGAGCTATGACGCCGTGGCCGATGGGGTGACGGCCGATCAGGTGCTTGACCGCTTGCTCGATAGAGTCGCGATTCCTGCATGATCAGCGACGGACTGGTCTACGTCTCTCTGGCGCAGTTGATGGGCCTGGAGTTCAAGGCCCGTGACCTGAGTTTTCTTGCCCGTCAGCCGCAAGCCAGCATTCTGGCGGGCAACCATGCCTCGCGACTGCGGGGCCGTGGCTTGAATTTCGATGAGTTGCGCCGTTATCAGCCGGGCGATGATTTGCGTCACCTGGACTGGCGCGCCTCCCTGCGTACCGGCAAACCGGTGGTGCGCACCTTCACCGAAGAGCGTGACCGCCCGGCGCTGATCCTGGTCGACCAGCGCATGAGCATGTTCTTCGGCTCGCAGCGCAGCTTCAAATCCGCAGTCGCCGCGGAGTTGGGCGCACTGGCGGCGTGGATGGTGTTCAACGCCGGTGATCGGGTCGGCGGGCTGGTGTTCAATGACCAGCGCATCGACAACGTCGCACCGCTGCGCAGCCGTTCGCGGATCCAGGCACTGTGCAGCCACATCGTCCAGCACAATCACCAACTGAACGCTGCCAATCCGGACACCGAAGGCGAAGATCAGCTCGACAAGGTCTTGCAGCGGTGCCTGGCGCTGGCCGGCCACGACCACCTGATCTGCATCATCAGCGACTTCGCCGGTGCCGGCGAACGTACCCTGCAACTGATGCGGCAACTGGCGGCGCACAACGACGTGATCGCCATGCAGGTCTACGACCCCCTGGCGCTCAACCTGCCGAAAAACGGCCGCCTGTTGATCACCCAGGGCCAGTTGCAGGTGGAACTGGCGGTGGAACAACGCAGCGTCCACCAGCCCCTGGGCGACTTTCTCGGCGGTCGGCTCAAGGATGTCGCCACCCTGCTGCGGCGCAGTCAGGTGCCACTGATGATGTTCAGCACCGCCAGGGACGCTCAGGAACAGTTGCGTGCCGAATTGGGCAAGCGTGCCGGGGGGCGGCGATGAACCCGGCGGTCCCGAGCATCGATCAGCTCCAGGAAATCGCGTTGCCGGCGCCGGTCAGCTATGCGCCGCAGACGTGGGGGTGGTGGGTGGTGCTCGGGTTGCTGGTGTTGATCGCCGTGGTCATCGGCGCGCGGCGTTATTGGCAATGGCGGCGGGATCGGTATCGGCGCGAAGCGTTGGTGCGGTTGGCGCAGTTGCAGCAGCGCAGTGGTGATCTGAGTGCGTTGCGCGAGCTTCCGGAGCTGCTCAAGCGCACCGCCCTCTCAATGCCGTACACAAGACACCTGGTGGGAGCGGGCTTGCTCGCGAACAGGGACTCCCATGCGCCAGCGATGTCGATTGATCCGACGCCTTCGCGAGCAAGCCCGCTCCCACAAGTGACCGCGCTTGGCGGGATGGATTGGCAAGTGTTCTTGCAGCAGCACCTCAAGCAGCCCCTGCCAGTCGATTTCAGTCAGCAACTGGCCCTGCTGGCCTATGCCCCCGACGACGCCCTGCGGGCGATACCGAACGAACAGCGCCAGCAACTGTTCGACACCTGCAAACTCTGGGTGGAACGTCATCATGTGGCAGCTTGATTACCCCTGGCTGCTCTTGCTGCTGCCGCTGCCGTGGCTCGGTTATCGCTACCTGCCCGAGTACCGTGAAGCGCGCAGCGCGGTGCGGGTGCCGTTTTTCAATGCCATGAGCCGCGCGGTGGGCCAGGCGCCGAGCCAGGCTGGCATCCGGAACAACCGCTGGCAGTTAGCGTTGAACCTGCTGGTGTGGGCCTTGTTGCTGCTGGCGGTCGCCCGCCCGGTGTACGTGGAAAAACCCATCGAACGCCAGCAACCGGTGCGCGACCTGATGCTGGCCATCGACCTGTCGCAATCGATGGAAACCACCGACTTCACCGATGCCCGCGGCCAGAAGATCAATCGCCTGGCGGCGGTCAAGGAAGTGGTGCACGACTTTATCGATAAACGTAAAGAGGATCGCCTTGGCCTGATCGTGTTCGGCAGCGGCGCCTATCCGCAGGCCCCCTTGACCCTCGATCACGCCAGCCTGTCGCTGTTGCTGGACGACACCGGCATCGGCATGGCTGGTCCCAACACGGCGATCGGCGATGCCATCGGCCTGAGTCTGAAACTGCTGGATCAGGCCCATGAACAGGAAAAGGTGCTGATTCTGCTCACCGACGGCAACGACACCAGCAGTGCCATCACCCCGGACCACGCCGCCGAAATGGCCGCCGCCAAGGGCGTGGTGATTCACACCATCGGCATTGGCGACCCCAATGCCTCGGGCGAAGCCAAGGTCAATCTGCAAGGCCTGCAAGACATTTCCAAGGCCACCGGCGGGCAGTTCTTTCGTGCCGAGGACCGCCAGGCACTGGACCAGGTCTACGACACCCTCGACACACTCACGCCCCATCAGGTGAAAACCCTCAGTCACCAGCCCAAGCGCGATCTGTTCTGGTGGCCATTGGGTACGGCGATGGTGTTGCTGGCGCTGTATCACCTGGGCGCCCTGCTGCGTCCGCGCCTGTCCATGGCGCGCCAGCGGCAGGAGGCCTGAGATGGATATCAACCTCAGCGACTTCCACTTCCTGCGCCCGCTGTGGCTGTTGCTGCTGCCCTTCGCCGCCGCCCTGCCACTGCTGTGGCGGCGCAGCCAGGATGTGCAACGACGCTTGCGCAGCAACATCGCACCGCACCTGCTTGGGCATTTGCTGATTACGCCCACCGACTCTCATCGGCTGCGCCCGGTGCACCTGCTCTGCGGGTTGTTGGTGGTGGGCGCGCTGGCCGCTGCCGGGCCGACCTGGGAACAGGATCGACCGGACTTTCTGGAAAACCGCGCACCGCTGATCATCGCCCTCGATCTGTCGCCGTCGATGGACGCTACCGACGTGCAACCGTCGCGCCTGGAGGCGGCCAAGCACAAGATCCACGACCTGATCCAGCGTCGCGCCGGCGCCCGCAATGCGCTGATCGCCTACGCCGGCAGCGCGCACCTGGTGCTGCCGGCAACCGACGACCCGGCCTTGCTCGACACCTTCATCCAGGCACTGGGCACCGACCTGATCGGCAAACCCGGGAAAAATGTCGGCGCGGTCATCGAGCAGGCCAAGCGCCTGCTGGCTGCCGAAAAATCCCCCGGCACCCTGCTGCTGATCACCGACGGTGCCGACACCGCGGCACTGGCCGGCCTGGATAAACAGCTCGATGACAGCCAGCTGCAAGTGCTGATCCTTGCGGTCGGCAGCGAGGACAGCGGGATCATCCACGACGCCAGCGGCCAGCCGCGCACCGACAGCAACGGTCGCCCGACGCTGGGCACTTTCGATCAGGCCGCGCTCAAGCAGTTGGCCTCCGCACTGGATGCGCCGTTGGGTAGCCTGACCTTGAACAACGACGATCTGGACTGGGTCGATCTGCACGCCCAGCAGCATTTCCAGAACGCCAGTGACGAGCAGAAGGATTTGCACTGGAAAGACGCCGGCTACTGGCTGTGCTGGCCGCTGCTGTTGATCGCGTTTTTCAGCGTGCGCAAGGGCTGGAGTCTGAACTGGATGGCGGGATTGCTGCTGGCCGTTGGGCTGGGCCTGCAACCGGCGCCGGCGCAGGCCAATCCGCTGGTGGATGCCTTTTTCACCCCGGACCAGCAAGGCCGCTGGGCCTTCGAGCACGAACACTTCCCCCAGGCCGCCGCGCACTTCGCCGACCCGTACTGGAAAGGCATCGCCGCCTACAACGCGGCCGATTTCGACCTGGCCCTGGCCAGCTTCGCTCGCCTGCAAACGCCTCAGGCGTACTTTTATCTGGGCAACATCTACGTGCGTCGCTTCAAGTTCGACCAGGCCATCGCCGCCTATACCCAGGCGTTGAAATTGCAGCCGCAATTCCCCGAAGCCACGGCCAACCTGGCCCTGGCGATCGCGCTGCAGAAAGACACCGAAAGCGCCGAACAGAACGCCCCCGAGGTCAAGCCCGACGACATCAAGATGGACAAGGCACCGGGCAAGGGCCAGAGCAAGCCGGTGCAGACCGAGCTGGCGGCGTCGGATGAACAGTGGTTGCAGAACCTCGCTACCTCACCGGCGAAGTTTCTCAAGCAGAAATTCAGTTTGCAGGACCAGGCGGGAGTTAGACCATGATCCGCCTGTTGAACCGAGTCGCGGCCATCGCTGGCAGGCCAGCTCCCACAGGTTCTGAGTCGTTCATAACCGTTGCGTACGACACAAAACCCTGTGGGAGCGGGCTTGCTCGCGAAAGCGCCCGATCAATCACCAAAAAAATCGGCGCCTTACTCATCACTCTGATCAGCACAACCGCACTGGCCGAGCCTGATATCAGGGTCATAGCCACTGTCCAACCCGACACCCCCATGGTCGGCAGCCTCGTCGAACTGCAACTCGACGTGCTCACCGACACCTGGTTCACCGACGCCCCCACCCTGCCCGACCTGAAACTGCCGGGCGCGCTGGTCATGCCACCGGACGGCCATGCCGAGCACCTCAACCAGACCCTCGACGGCAAAGCCTTCAACGGCATGCGCTACAGCTACCGCATCACCCCGAACGTGGCCCAGGGTTTCGATATCCCTGCGCTGACCGTACAGGCCACCCCGGGCCAGGCCACCACCGTGCTCAGTGCACAGAGCCAGCCACAGCACTTCACCGCAGCGCAACCGCCGGGATTCGCACCCGGCGAGCCGGCACTGGTGGCCCAGGGGTTGCGCTTCACCCAGAAAACCATCAATTCCACCACCCCGCTGAAGGTCGGCGACAGCGTCACCCGCGAACTGACGCTACAGGCCGACGGCGCCCTGGCCATGTCACTGCCGACACCGTCGCTGGGCGATGTGCACGGCCTGAGCCGTTACCCGAAAACCCCGCAGATCAGCAATCTCGATGACGGGCGCGGCCACTTCACTGGCGGTCAGCGCATCGATACCGTGACCTATCGGATTGACAGCGCAGGCCACTACAGCCTGCCGCCGCTGGAAGTGAAATGGTGGGATGCCAGCACGCAAGCTACCCGCACCGCGCAGGTGCCTGCCGTCGAGTTCGATGCGGCGGCCAACAGTGCCTACAAACCCGTGTTCTCCATCGCCCAAGACCTGAAGAAACTCGGCCAGCAGCACCGCCTGCATGTCTCGGGAGGGCTCTTCAGCGTGTTGGCCCTGCTGGCTGCCCTGGTGCTTCTGGTCTGGTTTGCCCGTCCATTCATCCAGCGCGCACGCCTGCGCTGGCAGGCCCGACGCCAGGCCCATCACACCCAATGGCTACAATCGGCCGACTATGCCTGGCAACAAATCCCGCCACAGCTTGACGGCCAACCGCCGCAACTCAGCGCCCTGTACCTGTGGACCCGCCGCAGCCGCAAAGGCCTGAAACTGACCGGGCTCGGCCCGCGCCTGCAAGCACTGTTACGCGCCTGTTACGGCCGTCAACCGACCAAAGATCAGGCGCTGCATCAACTCAAGGATTCCTTGACTACGCTGCATAGTCAGGCCGAACACAACAAGCAATCAGTCGCACCCGCACTGCGACCACTCAACCCGATTCACGAGAAGGACTTCCCATGACCAAGCCGATATCACTGCGCCATCTTCAGGGATTCAGGTTTGTGCTGGCGCTGGCCCTGAGCCTGCCGTTGCTGGTCCAGGCGGCCGAGCCCCTGCCTTCCTGGAACGACGGCCCCTCGAAAAAGCACATCATCGAATTCGTTCAGGCCGTGACCGATCAAAGCAGCAAGGACTTCGTCAAACCCGAGGATCGCATCGCCGTGTTCGATAACGACGGCACCCTGTGGAGCGAGCAACCGATGTACTTCGAGTTCCTCTTCGCTCTCGAAGAGGTCAAGCGCACCGCACCGCAGCACCCGGAATGGAAAACCACCCAACCGTTCAAGGCGGTGCTGGAAAACGATCATCAGGCCCTGGCCGCGACCGGCATGGACGGCCTGATGAAGATCTTCGGCGCCACCCATACCGGCATGACCACCGAAGCCTTCGAGGACTACGCCAAGACCTGGCTGAGCCAGGCCCGCCACCCGAAAACCGGCAAGCCGTACACCGAGATGATCTTCCAGCCGATGCTGGAAATGCTCGACTACCTGCGCAGCCAGGACTTCAAGACCTACATCGTTTCCGGCGGCGACATCGGTTTCATGCGCGCCTTCGCCGAGAAGGTCTACGGGATACCGCCGGAGCAGGTGATTGGCACCACGTTCGTCACCACCTTCGATTACAAGGACGGCAAGGCCTCGATCCTGCGCACACCGAAACTGGCCCACAACGATGACGGCCCGGGCAAACCGGTGAGCATCGACGCGGTTATCGGGCGGCGACCGATCCTGGCGTTCGGCAACTCCGACGGCGACCTGCAAATGTTGCAGTGGACCGCTGCCGGGCCGGGCAAACGTTTCATGGGGCTGGTGCATCACACCGACGCCAAACGCGAATGGGCTTATGACCGCCAGTCTCAGGTCGGCCGGTTGGACAAGGCCCTGGACGAAGCGAAGAACCGCGGCTGGACGGTGGTGGACATGGCGGCCGAATGGCGCCGCATCTACCCCTTCGATACCCCCACCGGGCAAGTGCAATAAAAAGCGTGACGCAGGACCGCAATAAACGTTTGTCGCACCGAGCGACGTCAGTGAAAGGAGCAAGTCAGATGACTCGCATACGCAAGTGGTTACCCAAGCTCGCCCTGGTGGCAGCCTCGGTAATGGCAATTTCGGCGACGGCCGGGGCTGCTGAAAAACCCAATATTCTCGTGATTTTTGGCGACGACATCGGCCAGACCAACATCAGTGCCTATTCCATGGGCGTGGTCGGGTACAAGACTCCGAACATCGACCGCATCGCCAAAGAAGGCATGATGTTCACCGACTACTACGCGGAGAACAGCTGCACGGCCGGACGCTCGTCGTTCATCACTGGGCAGACGCCACTGCGTACCGGATTGTCAAAAGTCGGCATTCCTGGCGCGCCTGTAGGCCTGCAAAAACGTGACATCACCATCGCCCAGGCGCTGAAGTCCCAAGGCTACGCCACCGGGCAATTCGGCAAGAACCACCTGGGGGACAAGGACGAGTACCTGCCGACCAACCACGGTTTCGACGAGTTCTTCGGCAACCTCTACCACCTCAATGCCGAAGAGGAACCCGAGCGCCCCTACTGGCCCAAAGATGACGCCGAATTCGTCAAGGCCAACACCCCGCGCGGGGTGATCCACAGCTTCGCCGACGGCAAGATCGAAGATACAGGCGCACTCACCACCAAGCGCATGGAAACCATCGACGACGAAACCACCGCGGCGGCGCAGGCATTCATCGAGAAGCAGGCCAAGGCCGACAAGCCGTTCTTCGTCTGGATGAACACCACGCGCATGCACCTGTTCACCCATGTACGCGATTCGATGAAGGGCCAGAGCGGCATGCCCGGCAACGAATACGCCGACGGCATGCTCGAGCACGACGGCGACGTCGGCAAACTGCTGAAGACCCTAGATGACCTGAAAATCGCCGACAACACCATCGTTGTCTACACCACCGACAACGGCCCGAACCAGTTCTCCTGGCCGGATGCGGCGACCACGCCGTTCCGCAACGAGAAGAACTCCAACTGGGAAGGCGCCTACCGGGTGCCGGCGATCATTCGCTGGCCGGGCAAGATCAAGGCCGGTGAAGTGTCCAACGAAATGTTCTCGGGCATGGACTGGTTCCCGACCCTGCTCGCGGCAGCGGGTGAAACCGAAGTCAAGGACAAGCTGCTCAAGGGTTGGGCGCCGACCTCCGGTGGCACCAACTTCAAGGTGCACCTGGACGGCTACAACCAATTGCCCTACCTGACCGGGCAAAAACCCAAGGGCGAGCGTCGCGAGTTTTACTACTTCAACGACGACGGCGTGCTGGTATCGATGCGCTTCGACAACTGGAAAGTGGTGTTCTGCGAGCAGCGTGAACCGGGTGGTTTCAAGGTCTGGAGCGAACCGTTCGTGTGCCTGCGCGTACCGAAAATCCTCAACCTGAGGATGGACCCGTACGAACGTGCCGACGTGGTGTCCGATCAGTATTACGACTGGCAAACCAAGAACGTCTACCTGGCCGCTCAAGCGGTACAAAAGGCCGCCGGGTTCCTGCAGACGTTCATCGAATATCCGCCAAGCCAGAAACCGGCCAGCTTCAGCGTCGACCAGATCCGTGCTGCGGTGGATGCCAAGATCGCGGAAAAAATGAAAGCTGCACCGGCGCCACAGTAAGACCGCAAGACCGCCGCTCGCCCTGACCGGCGAGCGGCCTCATTTTTTGCATGCGAACACATTCCCTGCGGGAGCTGGCTTGCCAGCGATGGCGGGCGTCCAGTCACTGGAGATGTTGCCTGAGCCAACGCTATCGCTGGCAAGCCAGCGCCCACAGTGGGTGTGTTCAATACTGATTTTGTACAAGGCAATAAACCCATGTCCTCACGTGTCGCCAGCAAGTCGTCGGCCATACCCGCCCCCCACGTCGCCTCCCCGGCGCTGTTGATCCCCGCCCTGCTGTTGTTCATCTCCGGCGCCGCCGCGCTGGTGTATCAGGTGCTGTGGATCAAGCAACTGTCGCTGGTGGTGGGCGTCGAGGTCTACGCCATCACCACCGGCATCAGCGCGTTTTTTGCAGGCCTGGCCTTGGGTGGCCTGCTGTTCGGGCGTTGGGCCGACCGCTTGCAGCAATCGGTGCTGCTGTACGCCGGGCTGGAAGTGCTGGTGGCGGTGCTGGGTGTCGGCGCGACCTTCGCCATGAGCCTGGCGGCCAGTCCGTTTGCCTGGCTGGAACAGCAGGTGGGCTTGTTGGCCTGGGTGTTGCCGTTCGCGTTGGTGGGGATTCCGGCATTGCTGATGGGCGGCACCCTGCCGGTACTGGTGCGTTCCCTGGCCAGCGATCCCCAGCAACTGGGCAAGGCCGGCGGCCACCTGTTTGCGGCGAACACGGCGGGGGCCATCGCCGGCACCCTGCTCGCGGCGTTCGTGCTGATCGCCACCTTCGGCGTGCGCGGCAGTGCCCTGTTCGCGGCAATGCTCAACCTGCTGGCCGCGGCCGGTGCCCTGTGGCTTCAACGCCAGCGTCCGCGGCCGGTCGATGCGCCAGCCAAACCTCACGCCGACAAGGCACCGGATCGCCTGGCGCTGTGGCTGTACGCGATCGCCGGCGGCGTGGCCCTGGGCTACGAAGTGGTGTGGTCGCAATCGATCGTGCAGTTCATGAGCACCCGCACCTATGCCTTCGCCGTGGTATTGGCGACCTACCTCACCGGGTTGTTTATCGGCAGTGCACTGCTGGCCCGTCGGGTCGATCGCCTGCGCGATCCCTGGGGCGTGTTCGGTTTGCTGATTGCCGGTGCCGGTTTGGTTGCCTTGCTGGAAATCGCTCTGCTCGGCCGCTGGCTGGTGCTGGCGCAAAGCGTGGTGGAAGCCTGGGTGCTGTCATTGGGCGCCAGTGAATTGGTGGGCATGAGCGCGCGGTTTGCAGTGGCGGCGCTGAGCATCGTATTCGTGCCGACCCTGCTGCTGGGCGCGGCGTTTCCCGTGGCCCTGCGTTTGAGCGTCGGGCGTGAACAGGTGGGGCGCAACGTCGGCGAAGTGGTCGCGTTCAATACCCTGGGCGGGATCATTGGCGTGATGCTGTGCGGGTTTGTGCTGATCCCGCTGTTGGGTCTGGTGCGCACGCTTGGGTTGCTGGCGATCATCGCGGCCGTCATTGGCTACTTCGCCGTGCGCAAGGGACATGGGGTCAAGAAAGGTCGGCGTCAGGGCGTGATCGCGGTCGGCCTGCTGTCGGTGATCGTCGCGCTGCTGACCCCGGTCGACAAACTGGCCAGCCTGCTGCCCGGCGCGCGTAACGGCACGCTGGTCTTTTACGAGGAGGGTCGCGGCGGCACCGTCGCCGTGGTCACCCAGGGCAAGGGCCAGAAGGCCTTCCAGCGCTTGTACATTCAAGGGGTATCGAACACTGGCGACGCCATGCCGTCCCTGCGCTACATGAGGATTCAGGCACTGTTGCCGCTGCTGATCCACAACGGCGAGCCGCGTTCGGCGCTGGTGATCGGCTTCGGTACCGGCATCACCGCCGGCGCACTGACCCGTTATCCGGGGCTGGAGCAGCGCGTGGTCGCCGAGTTGCTGCCGTCGGTGATCAAGGCCGCGCCATTGTTCAAGGGCAACTTCAATGCCGCCGCCGACCCAGCGGTCGATGTGCGCCTGCGTGACGGTCGCCAGGAACTGCTGCGCAACCCGCAACGTTACGACCTGATCACCCTCGAGCCACCACCGCCCTCCGCTGCCGGTGTGGTCAATCTGTATTCCCGGGACTTTTACGCACTGGCCGCCAGCCGCTTGCAGACACAGGGCCTGGTGGCGCAGTGGTTGCCGCTGCCGACGCAGAACATCGACGACTCGCGCTCGCTGGTGCGCAGCTTCCTCGACGTATTCCCCTACGCCAGCCTGTGGACCAGCGAGTTCCACGAGATGCTGCTGGTGGGTTCGCTGGAGCCGATCGAGCTGGATGCCGCGAAGATCAACGCGCGTTTCCAACAGGACAGCGTGCGCAGCACCTTGCAGGATGTCGGCATCGGGTCGGCGGCGGCGCTGCTGGCCACCTGGGTCACCGATCGCACGGGGCTTGAGCGCTTTGCCGCCGACGCACCCGCGGTGACCGACGATCAACCGCGCATCGAATACGCCCCCTGGGTTCGGTCCAAGGAAATCACCCGGGTACTGCCCACTTTGCTGGACCTGCATACGGCGCCGCCACTGGTGAATGCCGACGAGGGTTTCATTGAACGGATGAACACCCAGCATCAACGCCTGATGCAGTTCTACCGGGCGAGCCTGCACGCCTACGACGGCGACCGCGATGCCTGGGCCCGAGATGCACGCGAGGTGATGCGCGGCGATGGGGGCAATCCGTATTACCGGTGGTTTGTCGGGGAGTGATGTGGCGCCTGGAGCACCGTCTTCGCGAGCAAGCCCGCTCCCACAGGAACACGCATTCCAAAGGTGGGAGCGGGCTTGCTCGCGAAGCTTTTGATTCTGACTGCGGGCCCGAAACCCAAGCTGAAATTCACAACGTCATTTGACAGCCACCCGCCATCCGGCAAAGCTGCACCGAGCATCAACGCGCGCCTGACGGCACACGCACCTGGACCACGGAAGTCGTAATGCCGAAAGATAAAAACAAAGCGGTAAACCCAACCCCTGATTCGCAACCGAGCCCGATCAATCGCTATCTGTTCCCGGTCACCATCGGCATTCTGCTGCTGGCGGTCGCCGGCATCGGCTGGTTTCTGCTGAGCAGCCAACCTGTGCCCGCCCCCCATGCGCCGGTCAGCACGCCCGTGGCGCAATCCGCCAAACCGCAACCGGTGGCCCCTGCGGTGCAGATGGCACCGGCGACAATGGTCGACGAACAACAATGCCAGGGCTGCCACAGCGCCCAGGTCAAGGACTGGCAAGGCTCCCATCACCAATTGGCGATGCAGGAAGCGAATGCCGACACCCTGCTCGGCGACTTCAACAACGTCACCTTCAAGGCGGAAAACGAAACCACCCGTTTTTCGCGCAAGGACGACGGCTTCTGGGTCAACACCCCCGGCATCGACGGCAAGAACGCCGACTTCAAGGTCGCGTACACCTTCGGCATCGCGCCGTTGCAGCAGTACCTGATCGAAGTCGGTGAGGGTCGCTTGCAGGCCCTGGGCGTGGCCTGGGATACCGAGAAGCACCGCTGGTTTCATCTGTATCCGGGCCAGGGCGTGACCTTCAAGGACCCGCTGCACTGGAGCAAACCGAGCCAGAACGCCAACTTCATGTGCGTCGAGTGCCATACCACCGGCTACAAGCGCAATTTCGATGCGGTGAAAAACACCTTCGACAGCCAGTGGAACAGCCTCGGCGTCGGCTGCCAGGCCTGCCATGGCCCGGCGTCCAATCACCTGGAATGGACGGCGAAGAAAACCGAACTGATCCACGCCGGGTTCGCCGTCGACCTCAAGGACAGGAACGCCACCGTCGAAATCGAAACCTGCGCCCGCTGCCACGCTCGCCGAGCCCCGCTGGGCGACGGATACACCGTCGGCAAACGGCTGATGGACGATTACCTGCCGAGCGCCCTGACCCGAGAGCTGTATGCCCTGGACGGCAAGATCAAGGATGAGGTGTTCGAACACGGCTCCTTCGCCCAAAGCAAAATGTTCGACAAGGGCGTGCGTTGCAGCAATTGCCACAACCCCCACAGCACGCAGCTCAAGGCATCGGGCAACGGCGTCTGTCTGCAATGCCACAACACCGCGGGCAAGACCTCGGTCGAGGGCGTCGACGGCAAGGGCTTGCAGGCGAAGGACTATGACTCCATCGAGCACACTCGCCACACCATGGGCCAACCGGGATCGCAGTGCGTCGATTGCCACATGCCCGGCAAGTTCTACATGGGCAACGACTTCCGGCATGACCACAGTTTCAGCATTCCCAACCCCGAACGCGCCAAGCAACTCGGCACACCGGACGCCTGCCTGAGCTGCCACCAGGGCAAGGCCGGGGACAAGGTCACCGAGCAGTTCAAACTGTGGACCGCCAGCAGTACGCCACAGGCCCCCCGCTACGACGAAAGCCTGTGGCTGATTCGCAAGGGTCAGCCCGGTGCGGCGAACGCGCTGTTCGAGCAGCTGCAGCGCAGCAACCTGCCGGCGATCCAGCGGGCGACCCTGATCAACGAACTGGCGTCGTACCCCAGCGAACAGGCACTGAAACTGGCGACCAAGGACCTGAGCAACCCGGCCCCGCAAGTGCGGGAAAGCGCAGTACATGCGGTCAGCGCCTTCCTGCCGCCGCCGGAGCGCACACCGTTGCTGACGCCGCTGCTGAACGACCCCGTGAAAGCCGTGCGCATCGCCGCCGCTCGGGACCTGCTCAGCGTGGCGCGCAATGGTCTGGGCAATGCCCAGGACAGCTGGAACCAGGCCATCGCCGAATACGAGGCGGTCCAGAAAAGCCTGGCCGAACGCGCCGAAGCCAACCTCAACCTGGCCATGCTGTATCAGGCCGATGGCCGAGGTGGCGAGGTCGAAGCGCTGCTGCGCACTTCGCTCAAGCGAGATCCGGACTTTTACCCGGCGCTGGTGACGCTGGTGCAGTGGCTGGAAGCCAATGGCCGCAGTCAGGAGGCCCAGGCGCTGCTGGCGCAAAGCCTCAAGGACCACCCCGACGCCGCCCTGCTGCAACACACCCAGGGCTTGTCCCTGGTGCGCGCGGGCAAATCGGAGCAGGCCATGCCTTTCCTGCGCAAGGCGGCGCAACTAGAGCCCCAGAGCCCGCAGTTCGGTTACGTGCTGGCGGTGGCGTTGCATGACAGCGGCAAGGTCGAGGCGGCGTGCGAAGAACTGGAAAGACTGCTGAAAGTACAACCCACCCACCGCAACGCGCGCCTGGCCCTGATCCAGTACTACCTGAACAACGGGCAGGAACCCAAGGCCCAGGTGCTGTTGCAGGGCTGGAAGAAGATGAACATGGGGGATCCGGCGTTGAAATGATCGGCGGTGGATCCGAAGACGCCTTCGCGGGCAAGCCTCGCTCCTACAGGGTTTTTTTGCCGTACGTAAATCCTGTGGTGGCTGACTTGCCGGCGATGTCGTTTGCACAGGCGAACCCAACGCCGGATCCATTCACTATCGTCGGCGAAACAGCGGCCGTGGCTCGATCACCGAGCGTCCGTACAACACGCTCATTCCAGCCAGTCCTTTCAACGCGTCCTCGGCGGATTTGTCTTCGCGTACCGCAAAGCTGTCGAAGCCGCACTGGCGCATGTGGCTCAGTTGATCACGCAGCACGTCGCCGATGGCGCGCAGTTCGCCGGTCCAGCCCAGGCGAGTGCGCAGCAGGTAGGCCTGGCTGTAGGCGCGCCCGTCGCGAAAGCTCGGAAAATCCAAAGCGATCAGCGGCAGTTGGTCGAACCACGGTTTGAGGCCTTCCACTTCATCGTCCGGCCCCAGCCAGACAGCGTTTGCCTGCGGATCCTCCAGCCAGCGCGCCAGCGGCACAATCAATGCCCCCGTCGGCCAGGGTCCATCCAGATCCCTGACCAAGGTCCAGCGGTCTTCGCCATCGATCCGCGCCACGCCCTGCTCCAGCCGCAACAGATTGTTCATGCCGACGCCTCCAGCACTTTCGGATAGACCGATTCCTTGAACGGTTCCAGGCCGATGCGCTGCACGGTGTCGACGAACAGCTCTTCGCTTTCACGGTAATCCACAAAAGTCTCGATGATGCGCTCGATGACCCCGGGCACTTCGGCGGCGCTGAAGGACGGGCCGATGACCTTGCCCAGTGCGCTGTCCTTGCCCTGGGCACCGCCGAGGGTGATCTGGTACCACTCGCTGCCGTTCTTGTCGACGCCCAGGATGCCGATATTGCCGATGTGGTGGTGGCCGCAGGCGTTCATGCAGCCGGAAATATTCAGGCTGATGTCGCCCAGGTCGTGCAGGTAGTCGAGGTCTTCGAAGCGCGCGGCAATGCCCTGAGCGATGGGGATTGACTTGGCATTGGCCAAGGCACAGAAGTCGCCGCCGGGGCAGGCGATCATGTCGGTGAGCAAACCGGCGTTGGCGCTGCCCAGATTCTGCTCGCAGGCCAGGCGCCACAGCGCGAACAGCTCGGACTTGGGCACATCGGGCAGCACGACGTTCTGTTCATGGGCGATGCGGATTTCGCCGAAGCCCAAGCGCTCGGACCAGTCGGCCATGGCCTCCATCTGCGCGGTGGTGACATCGCCCGGCGGTGCGCTGATGCCCGGTTTGGTCGACAGGATCACGCTGACGTAACCCGGCACTTTGTGCGGTTGCACGTTGCGGGTCACCCAGCGGGCGAACGCCGGGGTCTGCGCCAGATGGGTGCCGAATTCCAGGTCGGTGTCGGCCAGTTCGCGGTATGGCGGCGCGACGAAGGCGCCGGCCACGCGTTCGAACTCGTCAAGGGTCAGTTGCGCCGGGCCGTCCTTGAGGTACTGCCACTCCTCCTCCACTTCCTGGGCGAAGGCCTCGATGCCCAGCGCCTTGACCAGGATCTTGATCCGCGCCTTGTACTTGTTGTCGCGCCGGCCATGGCGGTTGTACACCCGCAACACCGCCTCGACATAGGACAGCAGGTGCTGCCACGGCAAGCCTTCGCGAATCTGCAAGCCCAGAATTGGCGTGCGCCCCAGGCCGCCGCCGACGATCACCCGCAGCAGCATTTGCCCATCTTCACCGGGATACAGATAGAGGCCGATGTCATGCATCATGATCGCCGCCCGGTCCTGCTCGGCCGAGCAGATGGCGATCTTGAACTTGCGTGGCAAAAACAGGAATTCCGGGTTGATGGTCGACCACTGGCGCAGGATCTCGGCCAGCGGGCGCGGGTCGATCATTTCATCGGCCGCGACCCCGGCGAAGGCTTCGGTGGTGATGTTGCGCACGCAGTTGCCGGAGGTCTGGATCGCGTGCATTTCCACTTCGGCCAGGCGTTCGAGGATCTCCGGCACCTGGGCCAGTTCGATCCAGTTGAACTGCATGTTCTGGCGGGTGGTGAAGTGGCCGTAGCCGCGGTCGTAATCCCGGGCGATGCTGGCCAGGGTGCGCATCTGCCGGGCACTGAGGGTGCCGTAGGGAATCGCCACCCGCAGCATGTAGGCGTGTTTCTGCATGTACAGGCCGTTTTGCAGACGCAGCGGCAGGAACTCTTCTTCGCTTAGCTCACCGGCCATGAAGCGCTCGACCTGATCGCGAAACTGCGCAACACGCTCGAACACCAGCGCCCGGTCATAGTCGTCGTACTGATACATCTGGCTACCTCATCAGGGTTGTGCCCAACCACTATAGACTCGCGCTGATATGCATAACAGATTCAGCTGTTTATGAAAAAACCGTATCAGAGAGCCTGTACCCCCATGCGGGCGCGTCACTGATCTGATCCGCATAAAACAACTTTTGCTGAGCCTGTTTTGTTTTCCCCATGGTTTTTACAGTTCAAGGCCTGCCAGACCGGGTGGTGTGGCACGTCTTTGCAACCATGGAAGCAATGAGCATGAGCACAGCAACTCTCGGACAGGCCTACAACTACAAGGTCGTCCGCCAATTCATCGTGGCGACCGTGTTCTGGGGCGTCGTGGGGATGGCGATGGGCGTGTGGATCGCCTCGCAACTGGTATGGCCCGAAATGAACCTGGACCTGCCATGGACCAGTTTCGGCCGCCTGCGACCGCTGCACACCAGCCTGGTGATTTTCGGTTTTGCCGGCAGCGCGCAGTTCGCCGCCAGTTACTACGCGGTGCAGCGTACCTGCCAGGTGCGACTGTTCTCGGACACACTCGCGGCCTTCACCTTCTGGGGCTGGCAGTCGGTGATCGTGGTGATGCTGATCAGCCTGCCGCTGGGCTACACCACCACCAAGGAATACGCCGAGATCGAATTCTCCGGCGCGGTATGGATGACCGTGGTCTGGGTGGCCTACGCCATCGTGTTCTTCACCACCCTGGTGCAGCGCAAGACCCAACATATCTATGTCGGCAACTGGTTCTTCGGCGCGTTCATCGTAGTGATCGCCATGCTGCACGTGGTCAACCACCTGTCGATCCCGGTGAGCTGGTTCAAGTCTTACCCGGTGTATTCCGGGGCCACCGACGCCATGGTCCAGTGGTGGTACGGGCACAACGCGGTGGGCTTTTTCCTGACCACGGGTTTTTTGGGGATGATGTATTACTTCGTGCCCAAGCAAGTTGGGCGGCCGGTGTACTCCTATCGCCTGTCAATCGTGCATTTCTGGGCGCTGATCACCCTGTACATCTGGGCCGGCCCGCACCACTTGCACTACACCGCGCTGCCGGACTGGGCGCAGTCGCTGGGCATGGCCATGTCGCTGATCCTGCTGGCGCCGAGCTGGGGCGGGATGATCAACGGCATGATGACCCTGTCCGGGGCCTGGCATAAGTTGCGTACCGATCCGATCCTGCGCTTTCTGGTGCTGTCCCTGGCGTTCTACGGCATGTCGACCTTCGAGGGGCCGATGATGGCGATCAAGACGGTAAACGCCCTCTCCCACTACACCGACTGGACCATCGGCCACGTCCATGCCGGCGCCCTGGGCTGGGTGGCGATGATCACCTTTGGCGCGACCTATCACATGGTGCCGAAAGTCTTCGGCCGGGAGCAGATGCACAGCACGGCGCTGATCAACCTGCACTTCTGGCTGGCGACCATCGGCACCGTGCTGTACATCGCCTCGATGTGGGTCAACGGCATCACTCAGGGCCTGATGTGGCGCGCGATCAACGATGACGGCACGCTGACCTACTCCTTCGTCGAGGCCTTGCAGGCCAGTCATCCGGGGTTCGTGGTGCGCTTTGCCGGGGGCGTGTTCTTCCTCAGCGGCATGTTGCTGATGGCCTATAACGTGTGGCGCACGGTGCGGGTGTCAGACCTGGGCATGGCCGAACGCGAGGCGCAGATAGCCTGATGATGGACATCGTATTGAATATCCTGGGGGTGGCGTTCCTGTGGTTCGCCATCGAATACTGCCTGCGCCACCAGACTGTCGAGAGCCTGGAGGACGCCAGCCTGATCCCCTTTGCCGATGATCCGCAGGTGGCACAACGGGTGGAAGCGGCGACCGGTAGGTCGATCCATGCGGTGGCGCCGGAAGAGGCGAAGCCGGGCTGGATCAACCTCGATATGTGAAACGCTCCTGCACGGGGAGACTCGGGGATCAGCCGCGTTCGCGGGGGATCAGGCTCTGCAGCTGTTGCGCCAGAAAACCTGCATCGAACGCGAAGGTGTCCGGGTCTTTCAGACCGTTGGTCTTGCGCCATTGCCAGGTCTGCGAGGGCGGCAGGCAGACCAGTGACACGCTGCCATGGCGCGTGGCGGTGAACCCCATGACCGCCAGGGAAATCTGACCGCCGGCCCCCATCACATCAGGGACGAACTCCACCGGTTTGCCGGCGATCACGATCGACAGCTTTTCACTCTTGAACGTCGACGTTTCCACCGGCAGGCTCGGCCCGAACGCGGTATAGGGTTCGCGGCTGACCGCCAGCAGGTTCGGCGCCATGACCGGCTCCAGCCACTGCTGGATCTGATCGAACAGCTCGCCAATGCGCGTCGCCCACACGGCGGACTGTGACTCGAACAGTTGCTTCTTGTGCGCTTCGCTTTCTGCGTAATGACGAAGCATCTCGCCCAATTGCTGTACATCGTCCATTGCGGTGTTCCTTTGCCGGAATCGGTGCTGCGGACATCGAGCATGGCAGATGCTGGCGCATCGCGTACGACTAAACGCTGGGAGGTCGTCGCAGCCGCGCCATGCTCAACACATCGACCCATTGGCCTTCGCGCATCCCGTAGTCGCGCAAGCGGCCTTCGGTTTCGAAACCGAATTTGCGATACAGGCCGATGGCGGCTTCATTGTCGGCGTACACGGTCAGTTCGACGCGGCGCAGGTTCATCCAGTTGTCAGCGATATCCAGCGCCGCCGCCAACAGTTTCGAACCCACGCCCTTGCCCTGCCACTGCCGCGCCACGCCCATGCCGAAGCTGCCGGCATGACTGCGGCGGATGCGCGAAAACTGCTCCAGCGTGATGTTGCCGACCACCGCCCCCTGGTGCAGCGCCACCAACTGCATCACCCGCTCGTCGTCCGCCGCCAGGCGTTTGCGCCAGATCTCGGCGGACAGAAATGGCATTTGCAGCGTTTGACGGTAAACCAACGGGTCGCGGTAAAGCGCAGTTATGGCTTCGAGGTGGGATTCGTCGAGGCGTTCGAGGGTGATGACGGAGTCAGTGACAGGCATGGGTGATTCATCCTTGAGGCAGACATGGCCTGTCACTCTACCGCGCCACCCATCGGCTGACGAGATCCCCTGCAGGAGCGAGCTCGCTCGCGATGGACGAGCAGACAGCGCGTTTATTCAGGCTGCCCGCGTCATCGTTGACCACCATCGCGAGCGAGCTCGCTCCTACAAATAATCAGCGCTCGAACCATTCCTGGCGCTCGTGGAAGGTATTGCGGATCAGCTCCACGATCATTTGCACCTGCGTCTCGTCCTGGGATTGAGCGTTGACCGCCATCCACACCTGGCGCTGCATCGGCTGGCTGAACAGATCCGGCAAGCCGATCAGCCCGCGATCGAAGCGGCTCATGTAGCCGGGCAGCAGGCCTATGCAGGCGCTGCTGCGGATCATCTCGAGCATCAGTTCATAGGCCTGCAACTGCACGACGCCGGCCAGGCGCTGGTCCACGAGGTTGTTCCACGGACCGAAGCTGTCGACCTCCCGATCCTGCTGCCATTGCACCAGCAGGAAATCGGCCAGGTCGTCGAGGCTGTCCGGGCGTGACGCAGCGCGGGAGTAACGTTTGGCAATGTGTGGCAGATACTCGAGGCGCGCCAGGCGCTCTGGCTCGCCAGTGTCGAAAATCGGGCCGGGCACAGGCGTATCTGTCCCCGCCAGCCACACCACCACATCGGCGCTCACCGCTTGCAGGGCCAACTCACTGTCCAGGGTGATGATGTCCAGGCGCACACTGGCGTTACGTCGCAGCAATGCCACCAGATCGCGGCCGAGTACGTCGTGCAGGATCGGCTCGGAAACAGCCAGGCGCACACGAGCTTGTTCAAGGACGGGTAAATCCCGCTCATGGGCCAGGGCGATCAGTTGCGCCTGCAACTGCAACCCGTCACGACTGAGAACCGCGCCGTTGTCCGAAGGGCTGAACAGCGAGCACTGCAGTTGAGCCTCAAGTTGAGTCAGCTGCTTGCGCAAAAGCGTCGCTTTGATGTTGAGTCGACGGGCCGCCTGCATGAAGCAACCGCAACGGGCACTGACAGTGAAACACTGCGCCAGCAGCGGATCGATCTGCGCCGCACGGGCGCGCCAGGAAGGCACCGTATCGAGGGGTGCGCGGTATTGGGCAATACGCCGATGACCGGCGGTTTCCATGAATGACATCGATGACTCCCTGTCGATTGATCACTGGGAACTCCATCCTGCGCATCGTTCATGAAACAGGTGTGACAGGCGCGCGAAACTGCAGGAGCGAGCATGCTCACTCCTGCACTCAGGTGCTGGGGCTTTGACGAAAGCTCACAGCCAGGCGGTTCCAGCTGTTGATGGTGGTGACGGCAATGGTCAGGTCAACCAGTTCGCCTTCACTGAACTGCCCCCGCGCCTGCTCATAGACATCATCGGGCACTTGGTTTTCCGACAGCAGCGTCACCGCTTCGGTCCAGGCCAGGGCGGCGCGTTCGCGGGGGTTGAAGAAGTTGCTGTCGCGCCAGACCACGATGGAATACAGGCGTCGATCGGTCTCGCCCAGGCGCCGGGCATCCACCGAGTGCATGTCGGTACAGAACGCGCAGCCGTTGAGTTGCGAGGCGCGGATCTTGATCAGGTGCAGCAGCGCCGGCTCGATGCTCAAGCTGCTGGTGAGCGCTTCCATGGCGATCATCGCCTTCATCGCCTTGGGCGAGGCGCTGTAATAGTCCAGTCGAGGGTTCATGGCAGGCCTATCCAATCGGGTGAGTGATTAGAAGATTGGCACAAGCAACCCGTGACGCCAGATCCGATTATGCGAAATACCAGGTGACCACTTTACGGCTGCCTTCGACCCACCAACCGATAACTTACGACCCGGCCTGCAAACCTTCTTCATTGTCTTCACTGAACGTTCAGCCACGCCATTGGCCACCTCAATAAGTGCGCAATTGGATATATCTACGTGGTTACCTGTTACTTAAACTGGCGCCGTCATCCAGACACCTCAAACTTAACACCCCAGGTGAATCATCATGAAAAACTTCGTTATCGTCGGCAGTTTGTTGTGCGCAGCGTTTTCGGGCCTGACGTTTGCCGAAGGTGGCAGCGACCGCCTGATAGAACGTGCAAACGCCCGTTCTCAAGAGGCTGCAGCTCAAAATTCGCGCATTCAGAACGACAACGGCAATACTGCTGAACGTGGGCAAACCCTGCCAGCCAAAGCCAGCTGAAGTGACTGCCCGGCTATGGCTCGAACGCTGCGTCATCCTTGCAAGTTAACTAACCTGCAAGGATGAGCGCTTATAAGTGCAACACGAAAGCCATGACACCATCTCTACAATAAAGATGCGTTAGCAAATCCATAATGTTCAATAACCTCTCGCGGACGCTGACTTTAAAACTTACCCTCGAGACAACTAATGCTGCCGAAAGCCTATCCATTGTGATTCCGCCGGCCGATAGACAATTGTTCGGCATCCGGTCAAACCACGGGCCACTAGTCCAATTCAGCGTTTTTTCCCTTGGCAACTTCTTCACTGCTCGCGAAAGCAGGTAATCTTGCGCAACGCACACCGCGAACAAGATCACCGCGCAGGAGCTTGCCAGTATGGAACTACATGTTGTCATCAACGGCCGCAAGGACCTGGCAGGCCAGTTGTACAACCAACTGCGCAGCGCCATCGAATCGGGTCGCCTGGCAGCAGGGACTCAGCTCCCTCCCAGCCGCTTGCTCGCCGAGCAACTGGGCATTTCGCGCAAGACCATTTCTGACACCTATGCCCAGTTGACCTACGAAAACTTCCTCACCGGAGTGATCGGCAAGGGTACCTACGTCAATGCCCGGGCCTCGAAGGTCGAGCGCAAACAGAACCACAGCGATCTGGCCGGCTTCGAGGTGATCGAGTCCTGGCGCAATCTGCCGGTGTTTTTGCGCCATCCGACCCTGGAAGGTTCGCTGCGTTATGACTTCATCGGCGGCGCCACCAGCCGGGGCCTGTTTCCCCAGGACGATTGGCGGCGCTGCACGTCCCATGCACTGCGACAGATAGCTGGAACCAAGGGCTTTTACAGCCTGGCAGAAGGCCTGCCGGCGCTGCGCAATGCCATTGCACGGCATATCTCTTTTTCGCGGGGGGTCAATTGCCAGGATGAGGACGTGGTGGTGTGCAATGGCGCTCAGCAGGCGCTGGACCTGATTTCCCGGGTGCTGACCCGCCCCGGCAGCATCGTCGCCATGGAAGACCCCGGTTATCCGCCGGCTCGCCTGCTGTTCGGCACTCACGGCGCCACGGTGATCGGAGTTCCGGTGGACGCCGAGGGCATTCAGGTCGACAAGATCCCCCTCGGCACCCGGCTGATCTACGTCACCCCCTCGCACCAGTTTCCCCTCGGCATGCCCATGAGCCAGGAGCGCCGGGTCGCCCTGCTGGCCAGGGCCCATGAGCTGGGGGCGATCGTCATCGAGGACGATTACGACAGCGAGTTTCGCTACGAAGGACGACCGACCGACTCGCTGCAAAGCATGGACGAACGAGGGATCGTCGCCTACGTCGGGACTTTTTCGAAGACTCTGCTGCCCGAATTGCGCCTGGGCTACGCAATTCTGCCGCCGGCGATCCTCGAGGCGGTCGTGCGCGCCAAGCAGCTCACGGACCTGCACACCTCCACCCTGCCCCAGTGGGCGCTGGCGAAATTCATCGCCGAGGGGTGCCTGCTCAAACACATCCGTCGTTGCCACACCATTTACGCCGGCAGGCGCGATCGCATCCTGGCGCGCATGACCGGGGACCTGTCGCCCTGGCTCGAAGCGGTCCCGACCAGGGCGGGCTTTCACATGGTGGTGCTGTGCAAAGTGCCGATTGACGTGCCCCTGGTGATCGAACTGGCGAAAAAAGTCGAAGTCGGGCTGTATGCCATCGACAGCTTTTTCTACCAGCAACCCCCGCAAGACGGGTTTTTCCTCGGTTTCGGCGCCATCGAAACCCTGGATATCGACACCGCTCTGGACCGCTTGAGAGACATTCTGCAACAAGTGGCCTGATTGGACTGCCGCTTTATCCGGCGATTGGCTATTGGTTGTCCGCGGGTGCAGGCCTATCCTGCTTAGGCGTTATCCCTCAATGAGCAGGATTAGTCCGGCCTGATTCAGGAGTGTGTACCAATGTCCTACAAAGTGATCAATACCGTACAGGTCAAGGCCGTCGCCGGCCGCTCGGAAGAACTGGGTAAGCAACTGCAAAAGATTGTCGACACCCTGCGCGAATTACCGGGCTGTGATTCCTATATGGTCGACCGCTGCCCCGAGGACGGAAACCGCTGGACCGTCAGCGCACACTGGCAGTCGGAAGCCGCCATGCAATCGCATTTCAACAGCCCTCAGGTGCAGGGTTTCATCGATTTGATCGACTGCCAACTGGCCAACGCCGTGGACTTCAACAGCTTCCCGATTCGCTGAAGGCCTCGTTTCACCCAGGGCTGATCGCTGCGGTTTTACCCGATTCGTTGTGGGGGATTCCGTGGTGCCCGGCCACCCTGAATTCTGAAGATGCCCCCATTCCCCTGCAGGGGCCGAGCTTGCTCGCGATGAACCTGTGAACACCCCGGGGCATCAGTTGCCCAGCGTCATCGTTGACGTCCATCGCGAGCGAGCTCACTCCTACAGAAAAGCGCGCATTCCCCAAGTCAGGTCGGCTCGCTTGGCTTTCGATTTTGGTATTGAGTTGCCCCGCCCAAACCCAAGGCGCCTGACAAGAAGCCATCGCTGCCAGGCCAGCTCCCACAGGGTCCGTGTGTCTGGTCCCTCTGCGTACAATTGACCCAGCACCCCTCATTCGAGCAAGCCAATTGGTCTCCTGACCTTCCCGAATATTGGCTGTTTGCTTGCCCTGCGCAGCGCACTAGATTGGTTCCCGACAACCCATCCAACTCAGGTAATGAACATGAACGTTTTGCGCTTCTGTGCCGCCTCCCTTGTTGCCCTGACCCTGACCGTTTCGGCCTCTGCCTTCGCCCATGACCCATCGGAAAAGGTCACGATCCTGCAGGATCAAATGCTGAAAAACGCACCGGGCAAAAAAGCGTTGATGATCGAAGTCGACTACAAGCCGGGCCAATCGTCCATTGCTCACAAGCATGACGGCACCGCCATGGCCTACGTCCTTGAGGGTGAAATCACTTCGCAAGTCAAAGGCGAGAAGGAAGTGACCTACAAAACTGGCGAGTTCTGGTATGAAGCGGCCGGCTCAGAACACTTGGTTTCGAAAAACGCCAGCGCCACCAAGCCTGCCAAGTTGCTGGTGTTCATGGTCTTGTCGCCGGACGAAAAAGTATTGATCCCTTTAAAAAACTGATAGCTGAACCTGCAGCCATAAATAAAAAGGCCCGAATCGACGATTCGGGCCTTTTTATATCCTGCGGCAATTAACCGGCCGCTTTTAAACCAAACAAAACTACCACTTCGCTGACAACTATACATAGGCGCTATTTCATTAATTCAATCCAGGTTTAGTCTTGGGTGACCGCCGCTCCCTCGCGGCAAAACTTCTTTTCGATTGATATCGTTTCACGGGAGAAACACCATGAAACTTGCGATGGTCAGTACGTTGACGATAACAGCGCTAGTAGCCGGCTGCTCGATTCCCACGGCACCTTCAGCGGTTTCATCGCTGGACGGCATATTCAGTGAACCGGTGGGCCGCAGCAACGCCACGCGCATTCCCAATGGCAAGCAGGTCGCCCTGGGCGTGCTGTACAGCCGCAACACCCAGGCCAACCGTGCGTACCTGCAGGACTATCAGGCCAACGCCGGCACCGGTTTTGGCCAGAGCCTGCTGGTACAGCCGATTCACGACGCCTATGTCGCCACGTCCAGACCCGACCTTGCCGTGGACTGGGTCAAAGCCTCCCTGCAACGGCAATTCGGTTCGGTCACGGTGTACCCGGACATGCAAAGCCTGAAGGCGGCGAAACCGGATGTTGTCGCAGTGATCGACACTCGCAGCCAGCTCATCACTTCGCGCAGCTCCGATGTTCAAGCCGAGGTCAGCGCTCACTTCTACGACAGCAAGCTCAATTACATCGGCACCGCACAAGGTCAGGATGCAAAAGCCATGAGCCCGGTATGGGCGGACTTCAAGCGCAGCGAAGAAATCGTCGCCGACATTAACGAACAGCAGAATGTGCAAGTCAGGGCGTTGCAGAAGTTCGACCGGTCGCTGAACAGTTTATTGACCAGTCCGACAGATAAAGTGTCGATGATCGATAGCCATTCTGGCGTCAAATTGTATTGACCTGCTCGCGAGCAGGCTCGCTCCCGCATTAGTTGGGTGTCTGGCACTAAACAATGTGGCAGCGAGAATGCTCGCGAAGAGGCTCTAACAGTCTTCGCTTTTCCACTTGGCAATATCAGGCAAATGTTCCGCGCTATTCATGAAACCCAACTCCATTACTCTAGGCGCTCGCATGACGCGAACACTCACCATCATGGAGATTATTCTGAGTATGGAACAGCAAAGATCCTTTATCGCCCGCATTCGTTGCGACGACACAAAAATGAAGTTCTTCGACCAGATGCTGCCCAACAGCGCGGGCCAGGGCAATATTCTCACCAGCGCCCACCGTTTTTCCGATATCACCGGCCAGATGGTCCGGGTCCACAGGCGCAACGACGGTGCCGGGCGAACCCGGTCGGACGATATGGTTGTGTACTTCGGCTGCCATGGCGACTACTACAACATTCAGGTGCGCAGCGAAGCCTGGTTCGGCAAGTACTTGAGCAAAAACAATTTTGGCGTTCTCGGTGCCTTTCCAGGTGCAGGCGGCAACACCACTTCGTTCAACCTGCTGAACCTCGATCAGCAAATCATCACCCTCGATGACATCAAAAAGAACGACGTCACGGTTTACCTCAAGGCGCGGCACGCGGGCACGATCAAACGCCACCTGATCGACAGCCCGAAAATGTATGCCTACAGCGATGAAGTCGGCGAGAGCGTGACGTTCAGCCTGAAGGTCCTGGAGCGGGACGTGCCCTACCCGACCAGCTCAAGCCCCTATCCCCTGTTCATCGAGGCCAGGGATCAGTCCGACGACGATTGATCGGCGCGCCAGCCGTCCTCACAGCCTCCGAAAATAAAAAAAGCCCCGTATCTCACGATACGGGGCTTTTTCATTCAACGGCTGATCAGGCCGCCGGTTCCAGCTCGGCGCTCACCGTGGCAGCGACGGGCGCTACCGCTTGACCGCTCAAGGCCAGGTCCAGCAACTCACGGTTGGCAACGGCGTACATGGCGTAATCGGTGCCGCTGGCGGCACGGATTTCCACCAGCATGGCGCGCCAGCGTTCGATCATGCTCTCGTGCTGCGCCATCCACGACGCCAGGCGTGCTTCCACGTCCTGAGTGCCGTCGCCCTGTTGCAGGACGGAGATGGTGATCGCACGTTGCTGCCAGTCGACGTCATCGCGGAACGCCTCACGGGCCAGGGCCTGCCAGTTGTTCTCAACCGGCAAGGCACTGATCTGTTGCAGGTACCAGGTGATGTCCAGCGCGCTGCCCACCGCGAAGTAGGCTGTGGCCACTTCCGCAGGGTTCTGGCCGGTCACGTCGGAGGCTTCGATGATCGGCAGCAGGGTGTACAGGTGCGAAGTACCCGCCACCATACGCGCCAGCAACTCCGGCACACCGGCAGCGACGTACGCCTGATAGCGTGCCTGCCAGTTCTCGCGGATCTCGCCACTGAGCAGTTCGTCGAGCTTGAGGCCCAACTCTTTGAGGTGCGGACCGAAATGCGCGACGTCACGGGCAGCGTTCTGCTCGTTGCGGCGGGCACGCAGGAACCAGCGCGTGGCACGACGGCCCAGGCGCATCAGCTCGTCCATCAACTCCAGTTGCACGTCAGCGGAAACCTGGTAGTCCAGGGCTTCAATCTGACGGAACCAGTGCGGGAGGTGGAAGATGTCACGCACGATCACGTAGGCGCCCGCCACGTTCGCCGGGCTCATGCCGGTGGACTCTTTGAGTCGCTGAACGAAGGTGATGCCCATGTGGTTGACCAGATCGTTGGCGATCTGGGTGCTGACGATCTCGCGCTTGAGACGGTGACGGCGCATGGCTTCGGAGAACTTGCTCACCAGGGTCGGCGGGAAAGCGGTTTCCATGTCGCGGGTCAGGTAATCGTCGTCCGGCACCAGGGAGTTGAGCAGCGCTTCCTTGAGGTCGATCTTGCTGTAGGAGATCAGCACCGACAGCTCGGCACGGGTCAGGCCATGGCCCGCCGCGACGCGCTCGTTGATCTGCTCTTCCGACGGCAGGAACTCGATGGCGCGATCCAGCTTGCCGCGGCCTTCCAGGTCGTTCATCAGACGCTTGTATTCAGCGATGCGTGGCAGTGCACGACGAGCCGCCAGGGACAGGGCCTGGGTCTGCTTGTAGTTATTGCCCAGCACCAGGCTGCCGACCTCGTCGGTCATGCTCGCCAGCAACTCGTTGCGCTGTTTGGCAGTCATGTCGCCGGCCTGAACCACTTCGTTGAGCAGGATCTTGATGTTCACTTCGTGGTCGGAGCAGTCCACGCCACCGGCGTTGTCGATGAAGTCGGTGTTGGAACCGCCGCCATTGAGACCGAACTCCACACGACCCAGTTGGGTCATGCCCAGGTTACCGCCCTCGCCCACTACCTTGCAGCGCAGTTCGTTACCGTTCACGCGCAGTGCATCGTTGGCCTTGTCGCCGACATCGGCGTGGCTTTCGCTGCTGGCCTTGACGTAGGTACCGATACCGCCGTTCCACAACAGATCCACCGGTGCCTTGAGCAAGGCATTGAGCAGTTCGGTCGGGGTCAGTTTGTCGGCCTTGATGTCGAAGCGTTCCTGCATCTGCGGGGAAATCGCAATGCTCTTCGCGCTGCGGGAGAAGATGCCGCCGCCTTCGGACATGATGCTGGTGTCGTAGTCCGACCACGCCGAACGTGGCAGGTCGAACAGGCGCTGACGCTCGGCGAAACTGGTCGCCGGGTTCGGGTTCGGATCGATGAAGATGTGCAAGTGGTTGAAGGCCGCGACCAGTTGCAGCTTGTCGGACATCAGCAAGCCGTTACCGAACACGTCACCGGCCATGTCGCCGACGCCGACCACCGTGATGCTGTCTTCCTGGACATTGATGCCGCGCTCGCGGAAGTGGCGCTGTACGCCGACCCACGCGCCCTTGGCGGTGATGCCCATTTTCTTGTGGTCGTAACCGGCCGAGCCACCGGAAGCGAACGCATCGCCCAGCCAGAAGCCGTAGTCGATGGCGATGCCATTGGCGATGTCGGAGAAGGTCGCAGTGCCCTTGTCCGCGGCCACGACCAGGTACGGGTCATCGTCGTCATGACGCACGACGTTGGCCGGCGGCACCAGCGCGCCGTCCTTCAGGTTGTCGGTGATGTCCAACAGGCCCGAGATGAAGATGCGGTAGCAGGCAATGCCCTCGGCCGCGATCTCGTCGCGGCTGCCGCCCAGCGGCAGGCGACGCGGCAGGAAGCCGCCCTTGGCGCCCACCGGCACGATCACCGAGTTCTTCACCTGCTGGGCTTTTACCAGGCCCAGCACTTCGGTACGGAAGTCTTCTTCACGATCGGACCAGCGCAGACCACCGCGAGCGACGTTGCCGAAGCGCAGGTGCACGCCTTCGACGCGTGGCGAGTAGACGAAGATTTCGAACTTCGGTACAGGTTTCGGCAGCTCCGGAATCAGGTGCGGGTTGAACTTGAAGCTGAAGTACGACTTGTTATGACCGTTGGCGTCGGTCTGGTAGAAGTTGGTCCGCAGGGTCGCCTTGATCAGGTCCAGGTAGCGACGCAGGATGCGGTCTTCGTTGAGCACCTGAACGTCGTCCAGGGCGCTGAGGATCGCCTGCTCCAGTCGCTGCTGCTTGTCTTCCAGATCGTCGTCGCTGAGCTTGCGCGCCAGGTAGAAGCGGGTCTTGAACAACCGAGTCAGTTCACGAGCGATGTCGGTGTGGTTGTTCAGGGTGCTGGCGATGTAGCCCAGGTCGAAGCCCAGACGGATCTGTTTCAGGTAGCGGGCATAAGCGCGCAGCAACGCCACGTCGCGCCATGGCAGGCCGGCGGTCAGTACCAGGCGGTTGAACGCATCGTTCTCGGCATCGCCACGCACGATGTGGACGAACGCATCCTGCAGGGTGTCGTTGAGTTGCTGGATGTCCAGGTCCAGGCCTTCGGCGGCGGTGAACGCGAAGTCGTGAATCCAGAACTCGCGGCCGTTGGTGTGACGCAGGCGATACGGGAACTCGCCCAGCACGCGCAGGCCGAGGTTTTCCAGTATCGGCAACACGTCGGACAGGGCCAGCGGGGTGTCGGCGTGGTACAGCTTGCAATGCAGCTCGCGCTGGCCGGAGACCTGGCCCAGCGGCTGATAGAAACTCATCACCAGCGATTTGTTTTCGTTCAGGCTCAGCAGGTGCTGCATGTCGACCACGGCCGAATGCGCCGCGAAACGCTCGCGGTAACCGGCCGGGAAGCCTTTCGGGAAGTCGGACAGTACGTTGGTGCCCTGGGCTTCGCCGAAGGTTTCGACGGTCAGCGCCGAGTAATCGTCCTGCCAGCTGCGGCAGGCCTGGATCACTTCGTTTTCCAGCTGCTGCGGGTCGATGTCGATGCGATTTTTCGGGTCGACGCGCAGGATCAGTTGCACGCGGGCCAGCACGGATTCGGAGAAGAAGGTCCAGAACTCGCAATCCGAGGCTTTCAGGCGATCCATCAGCACTTGCTGGATCTTCTGGCGAACTTCGGTGGAATAGATGTCGCGCGGCACATAGGCCAGGCAGTAGCAGAAACGGCCGTACGGGTCTTTGCGCAGGAACACGCGGATCTTGTTGCGTTCCTGGATCTGCACGATCGACATCACGGTGCTGAACAGCTCGTCCACCGGGGTCTGGAACAGATCGTCCCGTGGCAGCACTTCGAGCACCTGGGCCAGTTCCTTGCCCAGGTGAGCCTTGGCCTGGAAGCCGGAACGGCGTTCGATTTCCGCGACCTTGCGGCGGATGTACGGGATGACCCGCACGCTCTCGCCGTACACCGAGGAGGTGTACAGGCCCATGAAACGGCATTCCTTGATGACTTTGCCGTCGGCATCGATTTCACGGATCGAAACGTAGTCCGGGTAGGCCGGACGGTGCACGCGGCTTGGGTGCGCGGCCTTGGCGAACGACAGCAGCGTCGGTTCGCGCAGGTAGTTCACGGCGTAGTCTTCGATGCGCAGGTCTTCGTAGGTCAGGCCGGTGCGCAGCAGTTTGGTCAGGCCCAGGAAGGAGTTCTGGTCGTACTCGATGTGGCCGCCATCGGCCTGGTCGGTGACCACGAACTCTTCATAGCCCAGGAAGGTGAAGTGGTTACCCACCAGCCATTCCAGGAAGCTCTTGATCTCGTTCTTTTCGTCGGCATCGACCGCGAAGCGGCTGTTGTCCAGGTTGGTGAGGATTTCCTGGACCTTGGCCTTCATCGGCTCGAAATCGCCAACCGCGACCCGCACTTCAGCGAGCACTTGCTCCAGCTCTTTGGCCAGTACGTTCAGTTCGGCGGTGTTGGCGCAGCGGTCGATTTCCAGGTACATCAACGACTCTTGCAGCACGTCGTCGCCCTGGGTGCCCTTGGGCAGGATTTCCAGCAGCTCACCCTTGCTGCCGCGACGCACGCTCAGCACAGTGGTTTGCAGGGTGTGGATGCTGTAGCCGCGACGGTTGAGCTCGGTGCGCACCGAGTCCACCAGAAATGGCAGGTCGTGATGCAGCACTTCGACCGCGGTGTGGGTCGACTGCCAGCCGTGACGTTCGTAATCGGGGTTGTAGACGCGCACTTGCGGCTGCGCGTGATCGAAGCGCTCAAGCAGGCGCCACGCAGAAAGAGTACAGCCAGCGAGGTCGGACAACCGACGTTGAGTCAGCTCGTCCAGGGAGATAATGCCGAAGAATTGTTCAGCGAACAGCGCCACTTGTGGCAGTGCCTGTTCACTGATGTGCTGCGCCAGTGCCGCTTGCAGTTGGTGCTGGAAGTCGGCTTTGCTGGCTGCGGTGAAGAACGCCATCTGTGGTACTCCGCTAGGGCTTGTTATTGATGGAAGCGTCGCGTGCAAACCCCTGTTCGGGGCTACCCGTCAGCCTGTTCCTGATTCTCGGGCAGAGGAAACAGGGTGACAGGTGGGTGAAGCTGGACGAGACACTCAGGTCACATTCACCTTCCGTGAATGGGCATCTGCAAAAACGACTGCGCGATCAAAGGCTCAATGTCTTTACAGGTATCCATTCGATGCGCAGCTTAACCAGTGCGGCAAGGCCCCTGCTTGCGGTGCTGCGACATATTCGGTCATCGGCACGCAGCTTGGCGGCGACGCATCGAACAACACTAGCAGTCCGGGTGAAAATCGGGGGTTTTCTGACCGTATCAAGCAGTAACCGGCAACAAAAAACGTGACCGTCCACGCCCTCACGGGAACCAAAGCGAACCGTCCCACACTGCGGAACGGTCCGTGAACGACGACTACCCTCGAAGGATCAAGCGCGACCGGATCAGTCGATCAAGTCTTCTGTCGCTTGAAATCTGCTCACCGTGGCACAGTCGTAACACATCGTCTGAACCGTCATCTTGTCCATGCTGGCGTCGATGTTGTTTGAATCACACTCACGACAAAACAGTTGCAGATGCGCGTCGACAATATCCTGGGCCATGGTTGCGGCAAAAAATTGCGGGACCAGCTCGTCACGCCAGTAAAGCCCGGGGGACTTGGAGAAACACGCCCCGCTGTCCTTGAGCACCACGTCATACAACAGACGCTGCAAGGCCGATTGAGGTATCCGAGTGTCTCGGTAGGCCGTCTTGCGCCAGTCCCGCGCGAGGGCATCCTGGGACGTTCGCAGCATATTGCGCGGAATGGTATTGGACGCGTGGGTTCGCCCCTTTGAATTGCCGGTGGCATAAAAATGCGCGGCATTCCTCACCGCCAATCGCGCAAAGTAATAGATGTGACTGACCGAGAAATTCTGCAACAGCTGTCCAATCACGGTCTTAGCGCTACCCTCGGCACTGAACACAAAGCTCACTTCCCTGGCCAGCACATGAATGTATTGCAGCGACTCTTCCCGGGCGAGTCGGAACATCAGCGCATACAACTCGCTTTTCCAGAGCGCCTGCACGCCTGCGGACAGCTCCTGATAGAGCGCTGCATACAGCGAATCGCGGGGGCAACGCATCCCGGACTCCAAGGCAACATTGGCGATCCAGCGAACGGCAAAGTAATTACTGATCGGGCAGCCGGACGACCGGTCAAACGCCTTGATATCCGAAGCCAGGTCCACTGCCAGCGCACCCTGCTCGATGAGGTCTTTGATCAGCTCCTTGCTGTAATCCTCGCTGGGTGCCAGCGGTTCGCCCCTGCCTACGGCATCCAGCGGCTCTATGCTGTCGCCCCCTGCTGTGCGCCCATCATCCAACAGCGCGAGCAGTACCAGCTTCTGTACGAAGCTCAGTGACGTCAAAGGGACAGGCGCACCGGGCGCGCCGTAGCGTTTTTCAAGCTCTCGCCGATTACGATCGGCCTGCTCGGCGAGTTCCAGTTGTCGGACCTTGTCACACTCGGTACACGAACAACGTTTTTCCCGACCATAACCTGTTGCGATATGACGGTGTTCGCAACGAACGCACTTGTATGGCTGGCGCAGTGTGGCCGAGGTGCCTTTGGCGTGTCGGCGCACCCACATCGGCAACAAGCAGTAGGGGCAGGTCAAATCCTTGCTGACGATGGGCGGCAGCACTTTCAACAAGCTATGGACGTAACCGGGAATCTTGTACTCACTGATCAGCACGGCACTTTTCTCGCCATTGAGATAACGCCGGTACAGCTCCTCTACCTGTTGCTCGGTCAAGTGGCTGATCTCAGCCGCCCAGGGGAAATACTCTCTCATCTGAATAGGTCCTTTTTTTCGTTATTTTTCAACGCATTCCCTTGCAACCAAAGCGCCACGGTAAGGCAACGAAAACGAGTGGAACAGGCAAAAATGCTGCCCTGACCGGCACATCAGAAACTTCATGCGTGCTGCCGGCAGACGTTTGACAGAAATGTCTTTCATCATTCACAAAACCCTCGATATGAGGGATTTGGAATTCATCCAAATGATGATGAAAAATGAGAGCCAGCATAATCACGCGCAAGCTGGCAAAATTGGCGGATGCCCTTCCCCCGCCCAACGAGCCAGGAATTACCCCATGCAAATGACCACCGCCCTCTTGATCGTCAACCCTTGCGATGACGAAGAAGACAACATGGCCATGCTCGCCTGTCACAGCGACAAGGGCGAAATGTTCCTGATGACCCGCTACCCCGACGAGGACGAGTTGGAGATCACACTGGACGGCGAGCCCTCGACCCTCGAAGGCGTGAAAGTCACCCTCAGCCCTACCCTGTTGAAGATCGAAATCGCAGCGGCCGATGCCGATGCGCTCAATGGCGACGACGTGCTGGAGATCACCCACAGCACCGATGCCGGGGACCTGGCTGAAGTTGAAGAGACCCTGCAGAACATTCTCAAGGGGACCGGGACGTACGTCAGTCAGCTTTGATGTTGTCCGGGCGGGCGTCTTCGCGGGCATGCTAGCTCCTACAGGGCCCGCCGCCTGACCTGCAGGAGCGAGGCGTGCCCGCGAAAGCGCCCGAAAGAACGCCGCAGCCCCACGCACCTGCAACCTTGCAAAGACTTCACCCGGCATTTCCCGCACTTTGCACAAAATGCCGTTAGTCGCCGCACCCCGCGATGGATTAAAGTAACGCCCCCAGCCCTGGCGTTATACGAACGTCTTCGGTCACCCTTTCCAGGAACAGTCATCGATGGAACATCGTGAAGCGCTGCTCGCGCTGCGAACCTTTCTTTCAACGCAGATCCTCGGCCAGGAAAAACTCATCGAGCGCTTGCTCATCGCCCTGCTCGCCGACGGCCATATGCTGGTCGAAGGCGCTCCGGGCCTTGCCAAGACCAAGGCCATCAAGGAACTCGCCGAAGGCATCGAAGCACAGTTCCATCGCATTCAATTCACCCCTGACCTGTTGCCGGCCGACATCACCGGCACGGAAATCTATCGCCCGGAAACCGGCAGCTTCGTGTTCCAGCAGGGTCCGATCTTCCATAACCTGGTACTGGCAGACGAGATCAACCGAGCGCCGGCCAAGGTTCAGTCGGCATTGCTCGAGGCCATGGCCGAGCGCCAGGTCAGTGTCGGGCGCAGCACCTACGAGCTGTCGCCGCTGTTCCTGGTGATGGCCACCCAGAACCCCATCGAGCAGGAGGGCACCTATCCGCTGCCCGAAGCCCAACTCGACCGCTTTCTGATGCACGTGAAAATGGGCTTCCCGGACGCGACGGTGGAACGGCGCATCCTGCAACAGGCCCGGGGCGAGGCCCTGAACGGCGAAACCAAGCCGGAGCGACGGGTCAGCCAGCAGGCGATTTTCGCCGCGCGCAAGGAAATCCTCGGCTTGTACATGGCCGACGCCGTGGAGGAATACCTGGTGCAACTGGTGATGGCGACCCGCACCCCGGCCAAATTCGACCCGGAGATGGCCGAGTGGATCGCCTATGGCGCCAGCCCTCGCGGGTCCATCGCCCTGGACCGTTGCGCTCGGGCCCACGCCTGGCTGGCCGGGCGCGATTTCGTCAGCCCGGAGGACATTCAGGCGGTGCTGTTCGACGTGTTGCGCCACCGCATCATCCTGTCCTTCGAAGCCGAAGCCGCGGGCATCGACCAGGACCGCGTGGTCCAGCGGATTCTCGACGTCGTAGCCGTCGCTTGACCCCGATGAACGCCCCCCTGCCAGCCCAACCCGGCATCCGCGTGACGCTCGCCGACCTGATCGAGATGCGCCATCGCGTGCGCGAAGTGCAGCTGTTCTCGACGCCGAGCCAGCGCAGCCCGTTGATCGGCCTGCACCACTCCAAGCTGCGCGGGCGTGGCGTGGATTTCGATCAGGTGCGGGTCTATCAGGCCGGCGACGACGTGCGGACCATCGACTGGCGCGTCACCGCCCGCACCCAGGAACCGCACACCAAGCTGTTCCATGAGGAGCGCGAGCGGCCGATCTTTATCATGGTCGAGCAGAGTCGTCGGTTGTTTTTCGGTTCGGGGATGATGTTCAAATCGGTGCTCGCCGCCCAGGCCGCGAGCCTGATCGGCTGGGCGGCGCTGGGGCACAACGATCGCGTGGGCGGCCTGGTGTTCGGTGACAACGAACACTACGAAATCAAACCCCGACGCAGCAAACAGAGTCTGCTGCAATTGCTCAACCGACTGGTGCGGGTCAATCAATCGCTGCACACCGAAAGCGAGCCGGATCGCGATGCGTTCGGCATTGCCCTGCGCCGCGCCCGGGAAGTCTCGCGCCCGGGCAGTCTGGTGATCGTGATCTGCGATGAGCGCGCCTTGAGTGACAGCGCCGAACAGCAGTTGAGCCTGTTGTCGCGCCATTGCGACCTGTTGCTGCTGCCGCTGTCCGATCCGCTGGATCACGCCCTGCCCGCTGCCGGATTGCTGCGCTTTGCCGAGCGCGGTGCGCAACTGGAACTCGACACTCTGAATTTCGACCTGCGCCAGACCTACCGCGCCCAGGCCGAAGCGCGGATCGCCCGTTGGGAACGACTGGCGCAAAAGCTGCGGGTGTTGATGATGCCGCTGAGCACCCAGAGCGAAATGGTCGAGCAACTGCGCGAATACCTCAACCCGCAGAAACCGGGGAAAGGTCGATGAACAGTCTCGACCAGCTGCAACCGCTGATTTCACCTCCACCGATCGGGTTCTGGCCACCGGCGCCGGGCTGGTGGCTGTTGCTGCTACTGCTGCCCGCCATCGGCTTCGGAGTATGGAAGCTGCGGCGTTTCCTGCCGCAAAAACGCCCCGTGGTGCGCGCCGAACAGCCCCTGGACCCGGTGCGCCTTGCGGCGCTGGCAGAACTGGCACTGATGCCCAAACCTTACGACGGCGCCCCCGCCGGCGCCTGGCTGCAGCAACTCAATGGCCTGCTCAAGCGCCTGTGCCGCAACCACTACCCCTACAGCCAAAGCCACACCCTCAACGGTCGCAAATGGCTGGCCTTCCTCGACAATCGCTGCCCGGCCGCCGGCCTGACCCGCTGGATGGTGCTGGTCGAAGGCGCCTACAAACCCGAATGCAAACTCGACGACAAGGCCATCGCCGGCCTGACCCAGGCCGTCGACACCTGGATTCGCAAACATGTTTGAGTTCGCCTGGCCGTGGCTGTTCGTCCTGCTGCCCTTGCCGTGGCTGATGCGCTTCGTGCTGCCGGTGGCCGACAGTGGCGAACCGGCGCTCAAGGTCAGCTTCCTCGCCGACCTCGAAGGCCTGGCCGGGCGCCGCGCCCGGGCCAACCTGCCGGCCTGGCGGCAACAGGCGCCGTTCCTGCTGCTGTGGCTGCTGCTGCTGACCGCCGCCGCGCGCCCGCAATGGCTCGGCGATCCGTTGCCGATTGCCGCCAGTGGCCGCGACCTGCTGGTGGCGGTGGACGTGTCCGGCTCCATGGATTACCCCGACATGCAGTGGCAGGACGAAGACGTCAGCCGCCTGGCGCTGGTCCAGCATCTGCTCGGTGATTTCCTCGAAAACCGTGATGGCGACCGGGTCGGCCTGATCCTGTTCGGCAGCCAGGCCTACCTGCAAGCGCCGCTGACCTTCGACCGCCACACCGTGCGCGTCTGGCTCGACGAAGCGCGCATCGGCATCGCCGGCAAGAACACCGCCATCGGCGACGCCATCGGCTTGGCCCTCAAACGCCTGCGCCTGCGCCCGGCCCACAGTCGCGTGCTGATCCTGGTCACCGACGGCGCCAACAACGGCGGCGAAATCGACCCGCTGACCGCTGCGCGCCTGGCGGCCAAGGAAGGGGTGAAAATCTACCCGATCGGCATCGGTGCCGACCCGGAGCAAAGCGGCACCCTGGGCATGTTGGGGCTCAACCCAAGCCTGGACCTTGACGAGCCAGCTCTCAAGGCCATTGCCGAGGCCACCGGTGGCCGTTACTTTCGCGCTCGCGATGGCAAGGAATTGCAGGCGATCAAGGACACCCTCGACCAACTGGAGCCCGTGGCCCAGCAACCGACCCAGGCGCGCCCGGCCCAGGCGCTGTATCACTGGCCGCTGGCGATGGCGCTGATACTGAGCATGTTGCTGGTGGCCCGCGAACTGTGGCCGGACAACCCGCTGCAACGCCTGTTTACCAAGGACCTGTTTTTGCAAACGCCACTGCCTGACTGGCGCCAGCGTCTCAAGCGCCTGCGCCTGCGGAGACGCCGATGAGCGCGCTCTGGCCCTACTGGTTCCGCCCCTGGTGGCTATTGTTGTTGCCGCTGCTGGGCTGGTTGCTGTGGCAGCTCTGGCATCGGCAAAAACGCGCCGGGCGCTGGCAGATGATCCTGCCGCCGGCCTTTCATGCCGTGCTGCTGCGCGGTGGCAGCGGTCGCGACAGCAAGCTGCCGTGGATCGCATTGGGCGTGGCCTGGCTGCTGACCGTGCTCGCGTTGCTGGGTCCGAGTTGGCAGCGGGTCGAGCAATTGAGTCAGAAGCCCGCCGACCCGTTGGTGGTGATCCTCGAGCTGACCCCGCAAATGCTCGCCACCGACGTTGCGCCCAACCGCCTGGAACAGGCCCGGCGCAAGCTGTTCGACCTGCTGCAGAGCCGCAGCGACGCGCAGACCGCCATCGTCGTCTACGCCGGCAGTGCCCACACGCTGGTGCCACTGTCGGATGACCTGTCCACCAGCCGCAACCTGGTGGACGCGCTCAAGCCGTCGTTGATGCCAGAAGCGGGTCATCGCGCCGACCTGGCGGTGGCCAAGGCTCTGACCCTGCTGGAGCAGGCCGCCCTCGGTGATGGCCGGATCCTGCTGATCGGTTCTTCGCTGACGGATCAGGAACGCCAGGGCATTCGCCAGGCACTGCGGGGCAAATCCACCCAATTCCTGATGCTCGGCATCGGCACCGCCGAAGGGGCGCCGATCACCCAGGAAGACGGCAGCTTCCTCAAGGACGACCAGGGCGCGATCCTGGTGCCGCATCTGGACGAACCCAGCCTGAAAGCCTTCGCCGATGACCTGGACGGGCGCTATCGCCATGCTCGCCTGAGCGACAGCGACCTGCGTGGGCTGGGCCTGCTCGACGGCCCACGCAGCCTGCGTTCCGACGGCCAGACCCTGCGCCTGGATACCTGGGCCGATCAGGGTTATTGGTTACTGCTGCCGTTGTTGCTGCTGGCCGCTTGCGCCGGACGGCGCGGCTGGCTGCTCTGTCTGCCGTTGCTGTTGGCATTGCCGCAACCGAGCTACGCCTTCGACTTCCAGGACCTGTGGCTGCGCCCCGACCAGCGCGGCCAGCATCTGCTCAAGCAAAAGCGCCCGGCTGAGGCCGCGCAACACTTTGACGATCATCAGTGGCAAGGCGTGGCCCTTTATGAAGCCGGTGACTACAGTGGCGCCGCCCAGCGGTTCGCCGAAGGCAACGACGCCAGCGCCCACTACAATCGAGGCAATGCCCTGGCCAAAAGTGGTGATCTGGAGGCTGCACTGGACGCCTATGAACAGGCGCTGGAACGTCAACCGGACTTGCGCCCGGCCCTGACCAACAAGGCCCTGGTGGAGAGCCTGCTCAAGCAGAAAAACACGCCACCGAGCGCTGAGCCGGACAAAGACGCCAGCGAATCGCCCACGACGGCCGCCCAGCAAGCGCAATCCGGGGAAGCCACCCAGTCGCCGAGCTCCGGCGAACCGAAACAGGCCGAGCATCCAAGTGGCACCGAGGCCGATCAAGTACCCACGACGCCACCGAGACCGGGAGCCAACGAAGTGCCGGGCAGCGAGTTGGGCGACGAGCAACACACAACGCCACCCATGCGTCCGGCCAGCGACAGCATCGAGGGCGAACAGCAGCAGGCGCTGGAGCAATGGCTCAGACAGATCCCGGATGACCCGGGGGAATTGCTCCGGCGCAAATTCTGGTACGAACAGCAACAACATCAGGATCAGGGAAAAACTCGATGACCCGCTTCACCCCATTCATGCTCGCTTCGTTGTTGTGCGCCGCTCAGGTCCAGGCTGCGGAGCTGGTCGCCAGCGTCGATCGCACGCGCCTGAACTCCGGCGAAACCATCGAGCTGACCCTGGAATCCAACGACGTCACGCAATTCGGCAAGCCCGACCTGACACCGCTGGAGCCGCTGTTCGAAGTACGCGGCACCCGCCAGGTCAACCAGTTGAACACCCTCAACGGCGACAATCGCGCCACCACCCGCTGGATCGTCACCCTGCTGCCGCTGCATAACGGCACCGTGGTGATCCCACCGTTGAAGCTGGGTGAAGTCGAGAGTCAGCCGATCACGGTGCAAGTGGTCGAGAGCGAAACCCAGGACAACCCCGACAAACTGGCCCCGGTATTCATCGACGCCAGCCTCGACCAAACCAGCGTCTACGTGCAGGCCCAGGCGATCCTGACCCTGCGCATCTACCATTCGGTGTCGCTGTACGACGACAGCAGCCTGCCGCCGTTGCAGGTTCCCGATGCGCGCATCGAACAGCTGGGCGATTCCCGCGCCTACGAAAAAGACATCAACGGCGTGCGCCATGGCGTGATCGAAATGCGCTACGCGATCTACCCGCAGCACAGCGGTGAATTGATCATTCCGGGGCAGATCTTCAATGCCGCCCTGGTGGACGCCCAACCGACACCGGATTCCACCGTGCAGACGCCGAAATCCGGCAAGTTGATGCGCGTCAGCTCCGGCGAACTGCTGCTGACGGTCAAGGCCAAACCCATCACCTACCCCGCCGACCTGCCGTGGCTGCCGGCGCGCAACCTGACCCTGAGCGAGAGCTGGAACCCGGAGCCGGAGCACGTGCAGGTCGGCGACTCACTGACCCGCAGCCTGACGGTCAAGGCCGAAGGCCTGGCCAGCGCGCAACTGCCGCCGCTGCCGGGCACGGAAGTCGGTGGCCTGCGTCGTTATCCCGACCAGCCGGTGCTGGGCAACCAGAACAGCGACCGTGGTCTGATCGGCAGTCGCGAGGACCGCGAAGCCCTGGTGCCGTCTCGCAGTGGTTCGATCGAGCTGCCATCGGTGGATGTGGTGTGGTGGAACACCTTCGAAGATCATCTGGAACACAGCAGCCTGCCGGCCCGGACCCTGCAAGTGGCGAACAATCCGAGCCTGATGGTCGATACCCCGGCCGGCAGTTCGCCGCTCAACGCGACGGCGGACAGCGAAGCCCTGTGGCGCTGGAAACTCACCAGCCTGATCCTGGCCTGCACCACGCTGCTGGGCTTCGGCCTGTGGTGGCGTGCGCGTTGGCAACCGGCGATCCTGCGTGCAGCACAAACCGGCCCCAGCCCGCGCACCGTGCTCGACGAACTCAAGCGCGCCTGCCAGGCCAACGACCCCCACGCCACCCGCCAGGCCCTCGACGCCTGGGCCCGGCAACAACCGGAAACCCTGGCAGACATGGCTGCGCGTTTCGTGCCCCTGTCCGACGCACTGGACGGCCTCAACGGCGCCCTCTACAGCGAAACCGGCCAGCACTGGCAAGGCGAAGAACTGTGGCGCGTGATCCGAACCATCCCCATCGCCGAACGGGTCCAGGACCCGGTGAGCGACAGCGGCTTGCCGCCGCTTTACCCCAAGTAACAGCCTCCACCTGATCACCAGGCTTTTGTGGCAGCTTTTGTGGCGGCTTTTGTGGAGGCTTTTGTGGAGGCTTTTGTGGAGGCTTTTGTGGAGGCTTTTGTGGAGGCTTTTGTGGAGGCTTTTGTGGCGAGGGAGCTTGCTCCCGTTGGGCTGCGAAGCCGCCCCCTGCAATTTCGAAGGACCTACGACTGCTTCGCAGCCGGACGGGAGCAAGCTCCCTCGCCACAAAAGCGTTTCGGCCACAAAAGCGTTCTGACCACAACCGCCATTGCCACAAAACGCCCCTGAGCGACACGCTCGAAGCCCGACCACCTCAAGGCTGTTTACCAGTAAACTCTCTCCCCTTTCGCCGCTGTCATTTTTCCTCGCGGCCATTACCTTATTTCCTACGGAGTTCGCCTTGCGTCTGTTTCACACCTCCGACTGGCACCTTGGGCAGAACCTGCACGGCCAGGACCGTGATTTCGAGCACGGCTGTTTTCTCGAGTGGCTGTTGCGCCAACTCAAATCGGATCAGCCGGATGTACTGCTGATCGCCGGCGATATCTTCGACACGGTCAACCCGCCGGTCAAAGCCCAGGAACGCCTCTACGATTTCATCGTCAGCGCCCACGAACAGCAGCCGAAGCTGACCATCGTGATGATCGCCGGCAACCACGATTCCGGTTCGCGCATCGAACTGCCCGCGCCCTTGATGCGTCGTTTGCGCACCCACGCCCTGGGTCGAGTGTTGTGGCTCGACGATGGTCAACTGGACGCCGAGCGCCTGCTGCTGCCGCTGCCGGACGCCAAGGGCAAGACCGTCGCCTGGTGCCTGGCGCTGCCGTTCCTGCGCCCTGCCGAAGTCACCGGCGTGCACCTGGGCGACAACTACCTGCGGGGCATCGGCCAGGTGCATGAGTGGCTGATCGAAGCGGCCAACGCCAAGCGCAAGAAGGGCCAGGCGCTGATCGCCATCAGCCACGCGCACATGGCCGGCGGTTCGGTGTCGGAAGACTCCGAGCGCAGCCTGATCATCGGCAATGCCGAAGCCCTGCCCGCCAGCCTGTTCGGACCGAGCATCAGCTACGTCGCCCTCGGCCATTTGCACAAGCCGCAGAAGGTCAACGGCGAGGAACGGATTCGCTACAGCGGCTCGCCGATTCCGTTGTCGTTCTCCGAGATCGGTTATCAGCATCAGATCCTCGACATCCAACTCGACGGCGAAACCCTGGTCAGCGTCGACCCCAAGCTCATCCCGCGAGCGGTGAACCTGCAACGCCTCGGCCCCGCGCCGCTGGCCGAAATCCTGCTGCAACTGGCGGACCTGCCGAACATCGACCTGCTGGCCGACTACCAGCGCCAGCCCTGGCTGGAAGTACGGGTGCGCCTCGACGAGCCGCAACCGGACTTGCGCCACCAGGTGGAAACCGCCCTGCAAGGCAAGGCCGTGCGTCTGGTGCGCATCGCCGCCGAGTATGCCGGCACCGGTCGCAACAATAACGACGACGGCGCCACCCTGATCGAACTGGACCAGCTCACACCCCAGGAACTGTTCAGCCGCGCCTGGCTCGACAACTACGGCAGCGAGGTCGACGAGCAGACCCTCAAGGACTTCGCCGAGCTGTTGCAAGACGTGCGGATGGAGAGCGAACAGCCATGAAGATCCTCGCCATTCGCCTGAAGAACCTCGCCTCGCTGGCGGGCCCGTTCGAAATCGATTTCACCGCCGAGCCCCTGGCCAGCGCCGGCCTGTTCGCCATCACCGGCCCGACCGGCGCCGGCAAGAGCACCCTGCTCGATGCCTTGTGCCTGGCGCTGTTCGGTACCGTGCCGCGACTCAACAGTGTCCAGGCCTCGGCCAAGGCGCCGGACGTCGACGGCGAAATCGGCACCGGCGACCCGCGCACGCTGTTGCGGCGCGGCACCGGTGATGGTTATGCGGAAGTGGATTTCGTCGGCATCGACGGCCGCCGCTATCGCGCGCGCTGGGAAGCCAATCGCGCCCGGGACAAGGCCGCCGGCCGGTTGCAGGCCAGTCGTCAAAGCCTGCGCGACATTGATGAAGACCAACTGCTGGCCAGTCAAAAGCTGGAATTCAAAAGCAGGATCGAAGCGGTGCTGGGCCTGAACTTCGAACAGTTCACCCGCGCCGTGCTGCTGGCGCAAAGCGAATTCAGCGCCTTCCTCAAGGCCGATGACAACGACCGCAGCGAACTGCTGGAAAAGCTCACCGACACCGCGCTCTACACCCGCCTGGGCCGCCGCGCCTTCGACAAGACCAAGGAAGCCCGCGAAGCCCACAAGCTGCTGCAGGACCAGGCCAGCGGCATCACCCCCCTGGCGCCTGAAGCCCGGGTGGAACTGGACGAGCGTTTCAGCAGCGCGCAACAGCAATTGAAATTGCAGCAGGCGCAACTCAAGCAACTTGAGCTGCAGCACACCTGGCTCAAGGAACTGCGCCAGTTGCAGGACGCGCAACACAGCGCCACCGAGCAACTGCAATCGGCACAGAGCCATTGGCAGGGCCTGGCCGACGAACGCCTGAAGCTGACCCGCCTGGAGCAATTGGCGCCACAGCGGCATCAGTTCGCTCGCAAGGCGCAGATCGATGCCCTGCTGACGCCGTTGGCCGAGCAGATTGCCCAACACACCCGACAGCACGGCGAACTCAGCGAGCGGCAGACCCAGTTGGAGCAACAACTGGACACCGCCCGCACGGCACTGGCCCAGGCACAACAGCGACAAACCGACAGCACGCCGCTGCTGCGCCAGGCCTTCGACGCCCAAAGCACCCTCGCCCGCCTGGCCAAGGAGAACGCGCACAGCGCTGAAACCCGGCAGCAGGCCGAACAGGCCTGCACACAGGGCCAGGCAACGATTCAAGGTCTGCAGGCGCGACACACTCAAGTTGCCGAACACCTGCAACGCATCGCCGGGGAACTTGCGCAAAGTGCTCACCTGGCGCCCTTGAGCGATGCCTGGAGCGCCTACCGCGATCGCCTGCAACAACTGATGTTGATCGGCAATCGGCTGAATCAGGGCCAGGCCGAACTGGCCAGTCTCGAACAAACCGCCACTACCACGGCGCAGACCCTGGCCACGCACAAACAGCAATTGGAAGTGTTGTTCAAAGAAGCCGATGCCGAACCGGATGCGGTCGCCGAACAGATCGGCATTCTTGGCACCCTGTTGCAGGACAACCGCAAGCACCTGCGGGCTATCGAGGACCTGACGCGCCTGTGGGGCAGTCGCCAGGAACTGGACAAACGCGAGGCCGAGTTGCAACAGCGCCAGCTCAGCGCCCAACAGGAGCGCGAGCGCCTGACCCAGGACGGGGTCAAGACCAAGGCCGAACTCATCGTCGCCGAGCAGACCCTCAGCGTCACCCGCGAACTGCTCGAACGCCAGCGCCTGGCCCGCAGCGCCAGCGTCGAGGAACTGCGCGCGCAGTTGCAGGACGATCAGCCGTGCCCGGTGTGCGGCAGCAACGAGCACCCCTATCATCAACCCGAAGCACTGCTGCAAAGCCTCGGACGTTTTGATGAAAGCGAACAGGCCAACGCGCAGAAAGCCGTCGACCTGCTCAAGGAAAAGCTCATTGACCTGCGCGCCGAAGTCGGTGGCGTCATCGCCCAGCAAAAGGAACTGCTGCAACAGCAGGAACAACTGGCGGCCCAGCAACAAGCCCTGGCGCCGAGCCTTGAGGCGCACCCGCTGAGCCCGGCGCTGCTGGATCAGGACGCCGACCAGCGTGACGCCTGGCTGGCCCGGCAAAACAGCCAGCTGAATCAGAGCATCAGCCAGGATGAACAGCGGCAAACTGCCCTGCTCACCCTGCAACAGAACGCCGCGCGACTGACCCAGCAACTGCGTCAGGCCGAGACTGCGCATCAGCAGGCAGCGCGGCACCTGGACAATCAACAGCGCGAGCTGGGCAACGACCGTCAGCGCCTGGACGAAGAGCTCGCTGCCTTCGCCAACCTGCTGCCGGCCGACACCCTGCAAGCGCTGCGCGACGAGCCGGCCGCCACTTTCATGCAACTCGATCGGCAGATCACCGAGCGCCTGACGCAGCTCGAGCAACAAAAGGAAGAGCTGGCCGAACAGCAACAGCGCCAGCAGACCCTGGACAAAGAACAGGATCGTCAGCAGGCCCGCGTGCAGCAGCTGCAAGCCGCCGAACTTCAGTTCAATACCCTGGCCGAGCAACAACAGGCAAGCCAGCACACGCTCGCGCAATTACTGGGCGAGCATGCCACCGCCGAACAATGGCAGCAGCAACTGGAGCGAGATGTGGATAGCGCGCGAAGCGCCGAAACCACCACCGCCCAGACACTGCAAGAGGTTGTGACGCAACGGGTGCAAGTCGCCGCCGAACTCAAGGCGCAGCAAGAGCGCCTGCACGCGCTGGACAGTGAAGCCGCCGAGCTCGCCGGCAAAACCGCCGAGTGGCGTGCCGGCCATCCGGAGTTGGACGATGGCGGTCTCGAAGATTTGCTGCGCATGGACGACCCGCAGGTCAGCGAACTGCGCCAACGCTTGCAGAACAGCGAAAAAGCCATCGAACAGGCCAGTGTGCTGGTGCAGGAGCGGGACAAGCGTTTGCTCGATCACCAGGCGCAGCACAACGGCAACCTGGATGCCGAGCAACTCGACAACGCCCTCGCCGAGTTGCACCAGCAGTGCGCCGTCAGCGAACAGTCCTGCGCCGAACTGCGCGCCCAGCAAGCCGAAGACCAGCGCCGGCAAAACGCCAACCAGGCGCTGGCGCAACAGATCGCCGAGGCGTACGCCGAGTATCAACGCTGGGCGCGTCTGAGTGCATTGATCGGTTCGGCCACCGGCGACACCTTCCGCAAGATCGCCCAGGCCTACAACCTCGACCTGCTGGTGCACCACGCCAACGTGCAATTGCGTCAACTGGTGCGCCGCTATCGCCTGAAACGCGGCGGCAGCATGCTCGGGTTGCTGGTGATGGACACCGAGATGGGCGATGAACTGCGTTCGGTGCATTCCTTGTCCGGCGGCGAGACCTTCCTGGTGTCGCTGGCCCTGGCACTGGGCCTGGCATCGATGGCATCGAGCACGCTGAAGATCGAATCGCTGTTCATCGACGAAGGCTTCGGCAGCCTCGACCCCGAATCCCTGCAACTGGCCATGGACGCCCTGGACGGCCTCCAGGCCCAGGGGCGTAAGGTCGCGGTGATTTCCCACGTCCAGGAAATGCACGAGCGGATCCCGGTGCAGATTCAGGTGCATCGCCAAGGCAACGGCCTGAGCACCCTGGAGGTGAAATGATCACGCTGTATTCGTTCCGCCGCTGCCCGTACGCGATGCGGGCACGCATGGCTTTGCGCTATGCCGGGGTTGCCGTGGACATTGTCGAAGTCAGCCTCAAGGCCAAGCCCGCCGAAATGCTCGCGCTGTCGAGCAAAGGCACGGTGCCGGTGCTGAGCGTCGACGGTCGGGTGATCGATGAAAGCCTGGAGATCATGCGCTGGGCGCTGGCGCAGAACGATCCGCAGGATTGGTTGCTGAAGGACGATCCGCTGGGCACTGAGAAAATTGCCGCGCTGATCGAGGAGAACGATCAGGCATTCAAGGTGCAGTTGAATCGCTACAAGTATGCCGAGCGTTATCCCGAGCAACCGATGGAGGCGTATCGCGCCGAAGGCGAGGTGTTCTTGCGCAAGCTGGATGAGTTGCTGGAAGGTCGCGATTACTTGCTGGCCGACCATCCCAGCCTGGCCGATGTGGCGTTGATGCCGTTCATACGGCAATTCGCCCACGTCGATCGCGAGTGGTTCGCGCAGACGCCTTATGTGCGCCTGCAGGATTGGTTGCAGCGGTTTCTGGCGTCGGCGTTGTTCACGTCAATAATGGCTAAATAAACACGCCCTTACGCCAATACTTCACACATCCCGATCACCGAACAATCGACATGGAAGGGTCCGAAAAACCCGCTATCGGGCTTGCTCGGCGGGTTGCCGGCCAGCATGCCCATGGCCTTGGCCTTCTCAGTCTCTATGTTACGCGCAATGTTGTAGTTGGCCTCGATGGCCCGGGCCACCCCGCCGATCGAGCCCTGCCCGATCCCCAGCAAGGAAAAGCCATTGGTAATGAACGCCAGGAAGGCGATGACCAAGAGTTTGCAACGGTTCATGCTCCGCCCACTCCCGCAACGTCAGCCTGATCCGCCATCGCCTGGTGGGCGCGCAACTCAAACTGGATACCAGGGTGCGCGACTTGAATCGGCGGTTCGACGGTTTGCTGCGACTGTGGCGAAAGACTGACAACCAGCACCATGACCAGGTAAAGACCGATAGCCACATAGGCGCCGTGTTTGGCAGAAGTGATGATTGCGCTGGCCATGATGAACTCCGTGGACATGTTTCAGAGCCCACAGAATCGTTCAAAAAAGCATCAGTGACCAACAACGCTTGTCTATAGCGAATATCACCTGCGTTGATCATTAAGGAAGACTATTTCAGTCTTCAATAAAACTCATCAAGCGCTCGCGCGCAGCGTCAGGCTCCCCGGAAATGGACACGGCAGCGGACAGGATCGGAGTGGAATAGAGGAACAGCAGCACCACGGCCAGACGCATCGCCATCTTGTCGATCCTTTTCTCGGGAAGGAGTCAATAAATCCGCGTCAAATTTAAACCGGTGGCAGGGTGATATCAAGGGCTACATTGATGGCAATTTAATGCTGTCGGAAATGAGCTATGCAGGAGCGACATCACTTCGTTGCTTCACAAGCGGCGAGCTCGATGGGCAAGTGACTTCGCTCCTGCATAACGGCTACAGGAAGGCAATTTCAGTGTTGGGTCTTGTGATCCAGCGCAGCGTAGAAGTTAGCGCTTTGTTGAAGGTATTTCTGGGTGTAGCTCTGGGTGTGGGTTTTTTTGTCGGTGATTTCAGTGCTGGCGCTGGCAGGCAGGGCAACAGTGGCCGAGATGGCGGATGCGGCGATTACGGAGAAGAGATTGAAGTTCATGGCTGTATTCCTCGAAGTCAGTTGGCTTGCTTGCCCGGTGGGGCCGTGAAGCAAACTTAACCCTCGAGGAACGAGGCCTTGAAATGCTTTGTAGCATTACCAGATATCAGCCTCATTGATAGAAAGCTACAGGCCCCGTGAACCGGGGCCTGCGGTCTATTGTCGCAGCAGGAATTTCAAATCGCTCGGGGCGTCCATCGGCAGTTTCTGCACGGTTTTACCCAGCAGACCGGTGCCGGCATCGCGCTCGACCACCACGATCTGGTTGCTTTTCTGATTGGCGATCAACAGGAATTTGCCCGACGGGTCGAGGCTGAACTCCCGCGGATGGTCGCCCTCCACCGTCCGACGTTGCCGTTCCTTGAGGTGGCCGGTGGCAGGATCGATGGCAAATACCAGCAGCTGGTTGGCGGTACCACGGTTACTGACGTAGAGGAATTTGCCGTCCTTCGACGCATGCAACGCAGCACCCGCCTTGTCCGACACCGGTTGCCCGGCGGCCAGATCGACCATTTGGGTCTGCTCGAGCTTGCCGTCGTGATAGTCGAACACCGCCACCTGTGCGCTCATTTCCATGGTCAGCCAGGCGTGTTTGCCGTCGGCGCTGAACAGCAAGTGCCGCGGACCGCTGCCCGGTGGCAACTGGACGAACGCTGGCGTGACCGGGGTCAATGGCAGGTCGGGATGGGCCTTGGGGTCGAAGCGATAGACAAACACCCTGTCCGCCCCCAGGTCGTTGGAAAACACGTAGCGGCCATCCGGTGACGGGATCGTCGAATGCACATGGGCCGACATCTGCCGCTCGGGATTGACCCGGCTGGCCGGGTGGCTGCTCATCTGCACCACGGGTTGCAACCGACCATCGGCGCCCAGCGGCAACACCGCCAGGCTGCCGCCCGGGTCTTCAGCCACCGAGTAGTTGCTGACGAACAGGTGACTGCCATCCACGCTCAGGCTTGAATGGGTCGGCTCGTTGCCCAGGGTCTGCGCCTGATCGATCAGGGTCAGAACGTGGGTCTTGGGATCGATGGCGTAACGGCTGACCCGCCCTACGGGATCGCGCTGGCCCGGTCCGTTTTCGTTGACCACGAACACCTGACGCTGATCCTTGGACAGGGTCAGCCATGACGGGTTTTCGCTCTTGATCACTTGCAATGGCTTGGGGTTGATCTGGCCGGTGGCACTGTCGAAGCTCATCCGATAGATGCCCTGGCTTTGCCCTGCGGTGTAGGAGCCCACCAGCAATTGGTAGTCTTCGGCGAGTGCGGCCTGCACGCCCATCGCACCGATGCTGCCGGCGATCAGCAGCGGCCAGAGGTTACGCATCCTCAGGCTCATCGTCGTCGTTGTCGCCGCTGATGACGTCGCCCAGGCACACCAGTCGGTGCTCGCCCTGGTTATCGCTGATCAACCAGCTTTGCAAGGTCGCATCGAAGGTGGCCGCCTGCAGTTGCGCCGGGGTGAATTCCCAGTGCAGGGCGTTTCTGCCGTCCATGCATTCGATGTGCAGGTTGTCGTCTTCATCGAGGGCGAATTCGAAGGCGTGCAGCCCGTCGATTTCCACCATCCCGCAGTGTTCGAGGGCGTTGAGCAAGGTGTCGGTTGCAGCAGTCATGGCAGTCAATCTTTGAATGGGAAAGACGCAATGATAGCTCAAGCACCACGTCACCTGTGGCGAGGGAGCTTGCTCCCGCTGGACTGCGTGGCAGTCCCCTTCTTCAGGACCGCTTCTCGGCCCAACGGGAGGAAGCTCCCTCGCCACAGTGTTGCATTCGCCTCAAGACTTCCTTGACTGAACAGCATCAGCCCCTATGAGGGGGGATGTGCGCCGTGGTCAGAGAGCGTCGCGCGATGGCTTGCCGTCCACCAGACGCTGGATGCGCAGCGGGTTGGCGTTTTTCAGGGCTTCGGGCAACAGGCTGTCGGGGTAGTTCTGGAAGCACACTGGGCGCAGGAAGCGGTCGATGGCCAGGGTCCCCACCGAGGTGCCGCGGGCGTCGGAAGTCGCCGGGTATGGCCCGCCATGGACCATCGAATCACAGACTTCCACACCGGTCGGATAGCCGTTGAGCAGGATCCGCCCGACCTTCTGTTCCAGCAATGCCGTCAGTTCCGGGAACTGCTCGAAATCCTCTGGTTCGCCAATGATCGTCGCGGTCAATTGACCGTGCAGCCCTTGCAACGCCGCACTCAATTGCGCCTGATCCGCCACTTCCACCACCACCGTGGTCGGGCCGAAGACTTCCTCTTGCAGCACCTCGTCACCCTCGAGCAGCAGGCTGACGTCGGCCTTGAACAACTGCGGCTGCGCCTGTCGACCTTGCTGAGGGTGCCCGGCCAGGCGCTCGATGCCCGGGTGATCCAGCAGCTTCTTCAGGCCTTTTCCATAACTGTCCAGAGCGCCGGCGTTGAGCATGGTTTGCGCCGGTTGATCGGCCATCAGGTCGGCCAGCGATTTCAGGAAACCGCTGAACTCAGGCGAGCGAAGGCCGATCACCAGGCCCGGGTTGGTGCAGAACTGACCGCATCCCTGGACCACCGAAGCCGACAGGCCACGGGCCACGGCATCCATGCGCGTCTGCAACGCCCGGGGCAGCACGATCACCGGGTTGATGCTCGACATTTCGGCGAACACCGGGATCGGCTGCGGGCGCGCCGCCGCCATGTCGCACAAGGCCCGGCCGCCCTTGAGCGAACCGGTAAAGCCCACCGCCTGGATCGCCGGATGCTTGACCAGCCATTCCCCGACACCGCCACCGTAGATCATGTTGAACACGCCGGCCGGCATGGCGGTTTTTTCCGCCGCGCGCAGGATCGCATCGGCCACGTGTTCGGCCGTGGCCATGTGGCCCCCGTGGGCCTTGAACACCACCGGGCAACCGGCCGCCAGGGCCGCGGCGGTGTCGCCACCGGCGGTGGAAAAGGCTAACGGGAAGTTACTGGCGCCGAACACCGCCACCGGGCCGAGGCCGATGCGGTATTGGCGGATGTCCGGCCGTGGCAGTGGCTGACGCTCGGGCAAGGCACGGTCGATGCGCGCACCGTAGAAATCGCCACGGCGCAACACGTTGGCGAACAGACGCATCTGCCCGCTGGTGCGGCCGCGCTCGCCGATGATGCGAGCGGCCGGCAACGCGGTCTCGCGGCAAACCACGCTGACGAACTCATCGCCCAGCGCGTCCAGTTCATCGGCGATCGCCTCGAGAAACTGCGCCCGACGTTCGGCGCTCAGGCCACGATAAGCCGGGTACGCAGCGGCGGCGGCCTTGGCTGCAGCATCGACTTCCTCGGGCGTGGCCTGGATGAAATCATGGGGCAACGCCTCGCCGGTTTCGGCGTCGACGCTGTGCAGTTTCACATCGCCCAACGCGCTGCGCTGACCGCCGATGTAGTTGTGGCCAAGAATGCGGGTCATCAATAACTCCTTAAAGTGTGCCGACTGTGCCGGGTTCGAATGCCGCTTCAACCGGTGCGATGCCGTTGATCAATGGCGCGCCGAACTCGGCCTGGCTGATCTCGAACACGTCGCCCGGTTGCGTGCGAATGCCATCGGCGAACGACAGGGTTGCGGTGCCGAAAAAGTGAATGTGCACATCACCCGGGCGCAGGAACTGGCTGTATTTGAAATGGTGGAATTCCAGGTTCGCCAGGCTGTGGCACATGTTGGCCTCGCCGCTGAGGAACTCGTTCTGCCACAGCACTTCGCCGTCGCGCAGGATGCGGCTGGTGCCGGCCAGATGCTCGGGCAACTCACCGACCCGCAGCTCCGGACCGTAGCTGCAACTGCGCAGCTTGGAATGGGCCAGGTACAGGTAGTTCTTGCGCTCCATGACGTGGTCGGAAAACTCGTTGCCCACGGCAAAACCCAGGCGATACGGCTTGCCGTCATGACCGATCACGTACAGGCCGCTCAGTTCCGGCTCTTCGCCGGCGTCTTCGGCGAACGGCGGCAGCGGGAACGGCTGGCCCGGGCGCACGACGATGCTGCCATCGCCCTTGTAGAACCACTCCGGTTGTACGCCGGCCTGACCCGCTGCCGGTTTACCGCCCTCCACACCCCACTTGAAGATGCGCATGGTGTCGGTCATCGCCGCTTCGTCGCCGGCCTGCTGGTGCATCTTGTCCCGGGCCGAGGCGCTGCCCAGGTGGGTCAGGCCGGTGCCGCTGACCAGCATGTGCGCCGGGTCCGGGTGATCCAGGGGCGGCAGGATGCGCAGTTGCGCCAGCAGTTCGCTGTAGTCGTGGCTGATGCCCAGGCCAAGCGCCTGGACCTGTTGCTCAAGATTGACACCGGCCTCGATCGCCGCCAGTGCCAGGTCACGGGTGGTGCGGGCGTCCTGCACCTCGCGCACCAGCCCACCCTCGACCACGCCGACCCGGCGCTCGCCGTTACTCAATTCGAATTGAACCAAACGCATGAAATTTCTCCCGTTATTACAAACATCACTGTTCCCTGTGGGAGCGGGCTTGCTCGCGAAGAGGCCGTCACATTCAACCTTTTCGGTGACTGACACACCGTCTTCGCGAGCAAGCCCGCTCCCACATTTGAATCGTGTTGGCCTCAGGTACGGGTCGCGCCACGGGCACTGGCCGCAAACTCATCGGCCGGCAGCACGTGCTTGCGCTCCAGCAAGCGATACACCACGCCGGTGAGCACCAGCCCAAACACCATCACACCCGACAGGAAATACAGCCCCGAACCAAGGTTGCCGGTGTATTCCTTGAGCGCACCGATCACGAACGGGCCGATATAGCCGCCCAGGTTGCCCACCGAGTTGATCAGGGCAATCCCGGCCGCTGCGCTGGCGCCGGCAAAGAAGCGGCCGGGCAAGGTCCAGAACACCGCCGTGCAGGAAAACAGCGCGAACGCCACCAGGCACAGCGCCATCAATTGCAGCACCGGCAATGTCAGCCAGGCACTGAGGAACAGGCCGATGGCACCCAGCACGTAAAGCACCGCCAGGTGGCCGTAGCGATCGTTCAGGCGGTCGGAGCTGCGCGGGATGATCAGCAAACCGATGATCCCGAAGATGTACGGCACCGCCGAGACGAACCCGGTCACCAGATCGCTGCCGCCGAACTGCTTGATCAGGGTCGGCAGCCACAAACCGAGGCCGTAGATGCTCAGGGTCACCGGCAGGTAGAACAGCGCCAACAACAGGACGCGCTTGTCCTTGAGGGCGTGCAGCGGGTTGCCGTGGCGGGTCTGGCCATACGCTTGCAGGTCCTTTTTCAGCTCACCGCTGAGCCAGTCCTTCTCCGCCTGGTCCATCCATTTCACCTGTTGCGGGCCGTCCGGCAGCCAGCGCAGCACCGGCCAGGTCAGCAGGATCGCAGGGGTGCCGATGACGATGAACAGCCACTGCCAGCCATGCAGACCCAGTACGCCGTCCATGCCCAGCAAACCGCCGGACACGGGGCCGGTGATCATCATGGCGATCGGTTGCGAGAGGATGAACAGGCCGAGGATCTTGCCGCGATGGCGAACCGGGAACCATTGGGTGATGTAGTACAGCACGCCCGGGAAGAACCCGGCTTCCGCGGCGCCGAGCAGAAAACGCATCACATAGAAGCTGTTGGGGCCCTGGACAAACGCCATGCCGATGGTAATGGCGCCCCAAGTGATCATGATCCGCGCGAACCAGCGTCGTGCGCCGAAACGATCGAGCATCAGGTTGCTGGGGATTTCCAGCAGGAAGTAACCAATGAAGAACAGCCCTGCGCCCAGGCCGTAGGCGGCGTCACCCAGGCCGATGTCGGCGCCCATGTGCAATTTGGCGAACCCCACAGCGGAGCGATCCACATAGGCGATCAGGTACAGCAGGATCAGGAAGGGAATCAGTTTCAGCGTGATGCGGCGAATAAGCCGCAGTTCCTGGCTCATGAGATCGGTCTCCGATTGTTGTTTTTATAGAACCTCGGGAGACGCCTCCGGCGATAAATCGCCAGGGCCATCCCTCCGCTGAAAATGACTATATAGTAATACTAATTACCCAACAACACTTCCAAATGGCGCGTTTTGCGCTTATGTTAAGCCACAGCTCGAACATATTAGTCATACAATAAGAGAATCGATCATGTCTGATAAGAAACCCAACCTGCGCTCCGCCCAATGGTTTGGCACGGCCGACAAGAACGGCTTCATGTACCGCAGCTGGATGAAGAATCAGGGCATCGCCGACCACCAGTTCCATGGCAAGCCGATCATCGGCATTTGCAACACTTGGTCGGAACTGACCCCGTGCAACGCGCATTTCCGCCAGATTGCCGAGCACGTCAAACGCGGGGTGATCGAGGCCGGGGGCTTCCCGGTGGAATTCCCAGTGTTCTCTAACGGCGAATCCAACCTGCGCCCTACCGCCATGCTGACCCGCAACCTGGCGAGCATGGACGTTGAAGAAGCGATTCGCGGCAACCCGATCGACGGCGTGGTACTGCTGACCGGTTGCGACAAAACCACCCCGGCCCTTTTGATGGGCGCCGCCAGTTGCGACGTGCCGGCCATCGTGGTCACCGGCGGGCCGATGCTCAATGGCAAGCACAAGGGCAAGGACATCGGTTCGGGCACCGTGGTCTGGCAGCTCAGCGAGCAGGTCAAGGCCGGCACCATCACCATTGACGATTTCCTCGCGGCCGAGGGCGGCATGTCCCGTTCGGCCGGTACCTGCAACACCATGGGCACGGCCTCGACCATGGCCTGCATGGCCGAAGCGCTGGGCACTTCCCTGCCCCACAACGCGGCGATCCCAGCGGTGGATGCCCGTCGCTACGTGTTGGCGCACATGTCCGGTATGCGCGCGGTCGAGATGGTTCGCGAAGATTTGAAACTGTCGAAGATCCTGACCAAGGAAGCGTTCGAAAACGCCATCCGTGTCAACGCTGCCATCGGCGGTTCGACCAACGCGGTGATCCACCTCAAGGCCATCGCCGGCCGCATTGGCGTGGAGCTGGACCTGGACGACTGGACCCGCATGGGCCGTGGCATGCCGACCATCGTCGACCTGCAACCGTCCGGGCGCTTCCTGATGGAAGAGTTCTACTACGCCGGTGGCTTGCCTGCGGTGTTGCGACGCCTCGGCGAAGCCAATCTGATCCCCAACCCGAACGCCTTGACCGTCAACGGCAAGTCGATCGGCGAAAACACCAAGGACGCGCCGATCTATGGCGAAGACGAGGTGATTCGTACTCTGGACAACCCGATCCGCGCCGACGGCGGCATCTGCGTGCTGCGGGGCAACCTGGCGCCGCTGGGTGCGGTGCTCAAGCCATCCGCCGCGACGCCAGAATTGATGCAGCACCGTGGTCGCGCGGTGGTGTTCGAGAACTTCGACATGTACAAGGCCCGGATCAACGACCCGGAACTGGACGTCGACGCCAACTCGATCCTGGTGATGAAGAACTGCGGGCCGAAGGGTTACCCGGGCATGGCCGAAGTCGGCAACATGGGCCTGCCGGCCAAACTGCTGGCCCAGGGCGTGACCGACATGGTGCGGATTTCCGATGCGCGCATGAGCGGCACCGCGTACGGCACCGTGGTGCTGCACGTGGCACCCGAAGCGGCGGCCGGCGGGCCTTTGGCGACGGTGAAGGAAGGCGACTGGATCGAACTGGACTGCGCCAACGGCCGCCTGCACCTGGACATCCCGGACGCCGAACTGGCGGCGCGCATGGCTGATCTGCAACCGCCACAGAATCTGATCGTGGGCGGCTATCGTCAGCTGTACATCGACCATGTGTTGCAAGCGGATCAGGGGTGCGACTTCGACTTCCTGGTCGGCTGCCGCGGCGCTGAAGTGCCACGTCACTCGCACTGACACCACCCACTGTGGGAGCGGGCTTGCTCGCGAAAACGGTAGTACATTCAGCATTTATGCTGGCTGGCACACCGCCTTCGCGAGCAAGCCCGCTCCCACATTTGGTTGTGCACCTGCCTCACGTTTGCGCCGTGCCTGTTATCATGCCCGGCATCCCCACGCACAGGACCGCGCCGTTTCCCATGGATTACCGCAAACCCTCCGACCGCAAAAGCATGCATTCGCGCATCGTTCAGGAACTGGGCATGCAGATCGTCTCCGGACGTTTCCTGCCGGACGACAAACTGCCCGCTGAAGCCCTGTTGTGTGAGGAATACGCCGTCAGCCGGCCGGTGTTGCGTGAAGCCACGCGCGTGTTGGTGGCCAAGGGCCTGGTCTACTCTCGCCCGCGGGTCGGCACCGTGGTCAAGCCGCGCAAGGATTGGCACATGCTCGATCCCGATGTGCTGCACTGGCTGATGCAAAGCAGTCCGCAGAATGAGTTCTTCGACCTGCTGACCAGCGTGCGCAGCATCATCGAACCGGCCGCCGCCGCCCTCGCCGCGCAGTACGCCACCGACGCGGACATCGCCTCCATCGGCGAAGCCTACCAACGCATGGAAGCGGCGCCGACGCCGGAAGCCCTGCTGCAACCGGACCTGGACTTCCATAGCCGCATCGCCGATGCGACCCACAACGACTTGTTGGCCAATCTTTGCAACATGTTGTCGGTGGCGATTGCCGAGGCGTTGAAGCATTCCAACCAACGGCCGAATCTGCATGAACTGGCGCTGCCACGGCACAAGGCGATTCTCACGGCGATCGAGAATCGGGATGCCTTGGGCGCGCGGCACGCGACGCTGGTGCAGTTGGATGATGCGCGCAGTGCGTTGAATGTCGTGTTGGGCAGCGATCCTTCCTGAACACCACAGATCTCTTGTGGGAGCGGGCTTGCTCGCGAATGCAGTGGGTCAGTCGGCACATTGTTTGACTGACAGACCGCCTTCGCGAGCAAGCCCGCTCCCACAGGGTTCTTTGCGAATTCGAGGAATAAAAAAGCCGCAACCCTGAGGTTGCGGCTTTTGTGTTTCTGAGCAGTGGATCAGTGAGCGAACAGCGAATTGCCCTTCTGGCCCGCCAGCTTTTCCGGCTTGATCAGGAACCGTGCCAGTGCCGGCAGCAGCCACAGCGCACCGAACATGTTCCACAGCAGCATGAAGGTCAGCATCAGGCCCATGTCGGCCTGGAACTTGATCGCCGAGAAGATCCAGGTGCACACGCCGATCGCCAGGCACAGGCCGGTGAACAGCACGGCCTTACCGGTGGACTTCAGTGTCTGGTAATACGCCTCTTGCAGCGGCAGACCGGCACGCAGGAAGCTTTCCAGGCGGCTGTAGATGTAGATGCCGTAGTCCACGCCGATCCCCACGCCCAGTGCCACCACCGGCAAGGTCGCCACCTTCACGCCGATACCCATGAAGGCCATCAGGGCGTTACCCAGTACCGAAGTCAGTACCAGCGGCAACACGATGCACAGGGTCGCCGCCCACGAGCGGAAGGTGATCATGCACATCACCGCCACGCAGATGTACACCAGGATCAGGATGGTCAGTTCGGACTTCTTGATCACCTCGTTGGTGGCGGCCTCGATCCCGGCGTTACCGGCGGCCAGGATGAACTCCAGGCCTTCCTTGTTGTTTTCCTTGGCGAATTCCTGCACCGCATGCACCGCACGATCCAGGGTTTCGGCCTTGTGATCGTTGAGGAACACCAGCACCGGCGCCAGGGAACAATTGTTGTTGTACAGGCCGTCGGCACGGGCGATGGAGTTGTTCAACACGTCCGGGTTGCGCGACAGGGTTTCCCATTTCAGGTTGCCCTCGTTCATGCCCTTGATCATCTGCTTGGACACGGTCACCAGGGAAATCGCCGACTGTACGCCTTCGGTGTTCTGCATCTTCCACATCAGCTCGTCGATCGGCGCCATGGCTTCATAGCGCGAGCAACCTTCGGCCTTGGTCTTGACCATCACCACCAACACATCGGAGCTGGTGGAGTAGTTGCTGATGATGAAGTTGTTGTCCTTGTTGTAGCGCGAATCCGGACGCAGTTCCGGTGCACCCTGGTCGAGGTCGCCGATCTTCAGGTTCTGGCTGTACCAGAGACCGCCACCGAAGGCGATCAACGCCAGCAGGATCGAGACCGGAGCGACTTTCGGGCTGGAAAAGTTTGCCAGCAGGCGCCAGAACGGGTGTTCGCGATGGGCGTTTTTCTTGCTGCGTTCGATGGCGCGCTTGCTGATGCCGACGTAGGAAATCGCCACCGGCAGCAGGATCAGGTTGGTGAACACGATCACCGCCACGCCGATGGACGCGCCGATGGCCAGTTCGCGGATCACACCGATGTCAATGATCAAGAGGGTGATGAAGCCCACGGCGTCGGCGAGGATTGCGATCATCCCCGGCAGGAACAGTTGGCGGAATGTTCGCCGGGCAGCGGTCAGGGCGTTGTCGGCGTCACTCGATTGCAGGGCGATACCGTTGATCTTCTGCACGCCGTGGGAAATACCGATGGCAAAGATCAGGAACGGCACCAACATCGAATACGGATCCAGCCCGAATCCGAAGAAGTGCATCAGCCCCAGTTGCCAGACCACCGCCACCAGCGTCGTGATCAATACCGCCACGGTGCTGCGCATGCAGTTGGTGAACCAGTAGAGCAGGATCAGGGTGATGACGAAGGCAACCCCGAAGAACATCACCACCATCACCAGGCCGTCGATCAGATCGCCGACCTTCTTGGCGAAGCCGACGATGTGGATCTTCACGTTGGGGTTCTGGGCTTCGAACTTGTTGCGGATCTTGTCTTCAAGCTCGTGGGAGAACTTGCGATAGTCCAGCGCCAGCAACTTGCCTTGGTCCTGCGGGTCCGGATAGGACTCCAGCAACGGGATGTCGACGATGCTCGACTTGAAGTCGTTGGCCACCAGCCGCCCGACTTGCCCGGACTTGAGTACGTTGTTGCGCAGCGTGTCGAGGCTTTGCTGCGAGCCGTTGTAACTCTGCGGGATCACTTCGCCCCCGGCGAAACCCTCCTCCGTCACTTCGGTCCAGCGTACGCTCGGACTCCATAGCGACTTCAGGCCGGAACGGTCGACGCCGGAAATGTAGAACACTTCGTCGTTGATCTGGCGCAGGGTCTCCATGTATTCCTTGGAGAAGATGTCGCCGTCGGTGGCTTCCACCGAGATCCGCACGGTGTTGCCCAGGTTCGCCAAATCGTTGCGGTGCTCCATCATCTTTTGAATGAAGGGATGCTCCAGCGGGATCATCTTCTCGAAGCTGGTGGATGGCCGGATCAGCGTCGCCTGCCAGAACAGGAAGATGCTGACCAGCAGGCAGATGGTGATCACTGCCGGGCGGTTGTTGAAGATCAGGCGCTCGAGAAACGTCGCCTTGTCCTGATGATGAGTGCTCAAGGAAGTCATAGCCCCGCCTTCTTATTATTAACCTGGCTCATTTGCCCAGCTCGGCGCCGTTTGGCGAAGTGGCGCGAACGCCGCCCTGTCCACCCAGGATCAGATTGCCGTTGCCGGCACCGACCACCGAGGAAATGGAAATCCGGTCGCGACGGTTGAAGACGGTGAACGTCTCGCCGTTGTCGCTGCTGCTGATCACCGAACCGCCGTTGCCGACGATCACGATCGAACCGTCTTCAAGCAACGTACCGCCGGACAGGCCGAATTCCAGGGCACCGCGTTCGGCCTTGAGCTCGACGGGTTCCCAGGTGCTGCCGAAATCCGTGGAGCGGAACAGATTGCCGCGCAGGCCATAGGCCAACAGAGTGTTGGGTTGTGCGGTGCCGATCACACCGAACAGCGAACCTTCGTACGGGCCTTCGAGTTTTTCCCAGGTCTGCCCCCAATCAGCGGAGCGGAACATGCTGCCCTGCTCACCGACGATGAAGAGGCCGGCGTCCTTGACCGCAGTGATGGCGTTGAGGTGGTACTGGTCTTCGTTGTCCAGCCGATCGCTGACGTCTTCCCAGTGCTTGCCACCATCGGTGGTGGTCAGCAACGCACCGTAGGCGCCCACGGCAAAGCCGTTGCTCGCGTCCTGGAACCAGACGTCGAGCAGCGGCGATTCGCGTTTGAGGTCTTCGAATTGCTTGGTCCAGGTGACGCCGCCGTCCTCGCTGGCGAGGATTTGCGCATCATGGCCGACGGCCCAGCCGTGCTTGTCATCGACGAAGAACACCGAGGTCAGCAGTTGCCGGGTTGGCACCTTGGCCTGGGTCCAGGTCGTGCCCTGGTCATCGGAATACAGAATGTGCCCGCGATCCCCGACCGCCACCAGGCGCTTGCCCGCGTGGACGACATCGAGGACCAGGCTTTTGCTGGCCTTGGGCGATTCAACGGAATAAACGACGTCGGCTGCCGGCGCATCAGCCGCCAGCACGGATGCCGACCACACGGCAGAGCCCAACAGCGAGAGCGCTGTAGCCAGCAACGCGAACTTGCGCAGTGCCGGCGGGCGGCAAGTACCCACACCCATGACAGGCTCACTCATAGATCTTCCCCCATTATTATTGTCAGGTCCTTCAACCTTTTCAGGGCGCCGACAGGGTGCTCGTCCGGACCACCTGTTTCAGAGCATAGTCCTGAAACCCGCAATCCAGAGCCCCTTCGGAAGCTGGCTTATCCTATCGGTGTTTTTGAAGGGCTGACAATCGACGGCACGTTATCTTTTGTTAACCGTGGGGGGATGTGGTTGGGCTGAATGATGGGGTATTTGGTGGGGTGATTTGGGTTTCGGGGGTTGGTGTGCGTATCCGGTTTTTCGGTGACGTCGGTGAGGCAGCCTGCCAGCCGCCCAGGATGCTGCGATTGCACCCCATCCACTGTAGGAGCGAGCGCGCTCGCGATGGTCGTCAACGATGACGCGGGAAACCTGATACCCCACGATGTGCCCGCGTCCATCGCGAGCAAGCTCGCTCCTGCAGGGTTCGCGGTGAACCCTGCGGGAGCCATCCAACTCAGGCCAGGCTTTTGCTTACCACCTCGAACACATCGCTCGACAACTGCCCCGAAGCCCGAATCCGCTCCAGCTCGCCTTTCATCAACGCCTGGCGCGCAGTGTCGTACTTGCGCCAGCGCGTCAGCGGTGCCAACTGCCGAGAAGCAATCTGTGGATTGAAGCCGTTCAACTCGATCACCAGATCCGCCAGGAAGCGATACCCCGAGCCATCCGCCGCATGGAAGTTGATCAGATTCTGCCCGGCAAACGCGCCAATCAACGCGCGGACCTTGTTCGGGTTCTTGAGGTTGAACGCAGGATGCTGCATCAACTGGCGAACCCGTTCCAGGCCGCCCGGCAAGGTGCTGCCTGCCTGAACGCTGAACCACTGGTCCATGACCAGCGGGTTGTCGCTGAAGTGTGCGGCGAAACCGGCCAGGGCCTTGGCTTTCTGCTCCTCGAACGGCGAATTGACCAGCACCGCCAGCGCGGTCAAACGCTCGGTCATGTTGTCGCAGGCGTCGAACTGTTCCAGAGTCGCCGCCAGCACTTCGGGCTTGCCGCTGAGCATCAGGTACGACAGCGCGATGTTCTGCAGCGCACGACGGGCGAAATGTTCCGCTTCGGCCACGTACGGGGTTTTCTTCGACAGGTCGCGGTTGGCCTGGTAACGCAGCCACAGGCCTTCGAACAACGCATCGGCCAGTTGCTTGCGGGCAAACTCGCGGGCGATGTGAATGGCGTCGACATCGGCCACTTCGCTGATTTCGGTCAGGTAGGCTTCGCTTGGCAGCGAGAGCATTTCGGCGACCATTGCCTGATCCAGCGATTCATCCGACAACACCGTGCGCAGAGCCGACACCAGACGCTGGTCGAGCACCAGTGTCTCGCCCTTCTGCTGCTGGGCAATCAGCTCCTGCAGCACCTGCACCGAGAGTTGCTGGCCGGCATCCCAGCGGTTGAAGCCGTCGCTGTCGTGCTGCATCAGGAACATCAACTGGTCGCGGTTGTACGGAAAGCTGAGTTTTACCGGCGCCGAAAAGCCACGCAGCAACGAAGGGAGCGGTTGTTCGGCGATGTCGACGAAGGTGAAGGTCTGCTCGGCCTCGGTCACCGAAATCACCCGAGAAGTGCCTTGTGCCGACGCTTCACCGGCCAGACGCAGGGCAATCTCACCGCCCTTGCTGTCGAGCAGGCCGAGTGCGACCGGGATCACGAACGGCAGTTTTTCAACCTTGTCCGGGGTTTGCGGGCAGCTCTGGCGGAAGGTCAGGCTGTAGGTTTTCGCCGCCGCGTCAAAGGACTCGCTCACCGCCAGACGCGGTGTGCCGGCCTGGCTGTACCAGCGCTTGAACTGGGTCAGGTCGACACCGTTGGCGTCTTCCATGGCCTTGATGAAGTCATCGCAGGTCACGGCCTGGCCGTCATGGCGTTCGAAGTACAGGTCGCTGCCTTTACGGAAGCCATCGGCGCCGAGCAGGGTGTGGATCATGCCGACCACTTCCGAGCCCTTTTCGTACACGGTCAGGGTGTAGAAGTTGGAGATCTCGATAAAGCTGTCCGGCCGGACGGCGTGGGCCATGGGACCGGCATCTTCGGCGAACTGGTGGGTGCGCAGGTAGGCGACGTCCTGGATGCGCTTGACCGTGGCCGAGTTCATGTCGGCGGAAAAGCCCGAATCGCGGAATACGGTGAAGCCTTCCTTGAGCGACAGTTGGAACCAGTCGCGGCAGGTCACGCGGTTGCCCGACCAGTTGTGGAAGTATTCGTGGGCGACGATGGCCTCGACCCGTTGGTGCGCGGCGTCGGTGGCGGTGTCGGCCTTGGCCAGCACGGCGCTGGAGTTGAAGATATTGAGGCCCTTGTTCTCCATGGCGCCCATGTTGAAGTCGTTCACGGCGACGATCATGAAGATGTCCAGATCGTACTCGCGGCCGTACACCTCTTCATCCCAGCGCATGGACTTCTTCAGGCTGTCCATGGCGTGCTGGCACTTGTCGATGTTTTCCGGCTCGACGTAGATGCGCAGCGCCACGGTGCGCTCGGTCATGGTGGTGAACGTGTCTTCGACGCACCACAGGTCACCGGCCACCAGCGCGAACAGGTACGCCGGCTTCTTGAACGGGTCTTCCCAGGTGGCCCAGTGCCGGCCGTCTTCGCCGGGACCACTGGCGATCGGGTTACCGTTGGACAGCAGCACCGGATAGCTGTGCTGTTCAGCCACCACGGTGGTGGTGAACTTGCTCATCACGTCCGGGCGGTCGAGGTAATAGGTGATCTTGCGGAAGCCTTCGGCCTCGCACTGGGTGCAGAACATGGTGCCGGACTTGTAAAGGCCTTCCAGCGCCGTGTTGGTTTCCGGATGGATGCGCACGCTGGTGTCGACCGTGAAGGTGGCGCGGGTCGGGTGCAGCGTCAGGTGGTTCTCGGTCAACTGGTAGTCGGATTCACCAAGCTCGCGATCAGCCAGGGTCACCGACAGCAGGTCCAGTTGCTGACCGTCCAGCACCAGCGGCGGCAGGCCCGGGCCACGCTCGGGGTTGCGGCGCATCACCAGTTGCGCATGGACCAGGCTGTGGTCCTCGAACAACTCGAAGGTCAGGTGCGTTTCGTCGATCAGGTACTCGGGTGCCTGATAGTCCTTGAGGTAAATCATCTTCGGTTGTTCGGTGCGCATGCTGGAGTCCTTAACGATGCACGGCGAGCTGATAGGCCGTGTATTTACGAATGTTGATCACGCCGGTATCGAAGATCAGGTACTGCCCCTTGACCCCCATCAACGTGCCTTCGGCAATCGGTTGCTTGTCCAGGTTGAAGCTGACGATCTTGGCCGGGTATTGCTCGATCGGGTAGCGGATTTCCAAGGGCTCGACATCGGCAATCGTCTGGATCGCCTGCAGGCCGAATCGCTCCTGCAACCCTTGCAGGCCTTCGGCACAGTTCTCGAACAACTGGTCACGAATGGCGGGCAGATCCACCGAAACCGCATCGCCCTTGAGCAAGGCACGCCAGTTGGTCTTGTCGGCGACCTGGCTGCGGAACAGGTCTTCGACGAAGCCCGATTGCTGACGGGTGGCGACGCGCATGATCGGCAACGCCTGACTGGCGCCCTGATCGATCCAGCGGGTCGGCAACTGGGTGGCGCGGGTTATCCCGACCTTCACCCCGGAAGAGTTGGACAGGTAGACGACGTGATCGGTCATGCAGAACTTCTCGCCCCACTCCGGCTCGCGGCAGGTGCCGGCGTCGTAATGGCAGCGTTCCGGGCTCATGATGCACAGGTCACACTGGGCCAGCTTGGTCATGCAGGGGTAGCAGTAACCCTGGCTGAAACTGGTTTTGGTCTTGCGTCCGCAATGGGTGCAGTGGATCGCCCCCAGGTACTCCAGGCGCACCGTGGTGCCGATCAACGGATTGACCGGAACCTCGGCATCGCCCAGACGAAATGCGTATTGCACGTTCGGCCCGTCCAGGCGCGCCGACATTTTGCTGATTGCACCGCGGCCAATCTCGATCAATGGATGGCATCCGACTTGAACAGGATATTCGGTACCTGGATCGACTTCGACGCGCACTCCTGAGGCCCCATGTAACCGGTGCGCTCTTCTTCGGGCAGGTTCTGGATTTCCCAGGCGATCATCGCCTGCAACGACAATTCACGCTGCTCGGCTGTGAGCTTGCCACCGTCGGACCATTTACCGATTTCCACCGCCAGCTTCAGGCTCTGGTAGATGTCCGGGGTAATGTTCTTGATCATTTCGTTAAAAGAGGACATTGGGTCTCCGCATTCTTTGATACATAACTGATTCAGGCGGCCAGTTTACGGCGGTTGTACAAACCACCCAACAGGCCGGTCAAGCATCCGACGAGCAACCCGCTGACGTGGGCCGCGTTGGCGATTTGCCCGAAGCCGATCATCGAGACCAGCCCGGACAGGCACAGCAGCAACCACACCAGCATCATCACCAGCACCCCTTTGGGCAGGCGATAGGCGGCGTTCGGCGCCAACAGCTGGAAAATCCAGCAATGCCCGAGCAGCCCGTAGAGCACGCCGGACAGGCCACCAAACAGGCTCGGGCCACTGAAAAGGTATTGGGTGTAGTTGGAAACCAGGCTGAACAGCAGGGTCAGGCCGATGAGGTTGATGCTGCCCTGGCGCGATTCGATGCGCCGGCCCAGCTCCCAATACCACATGCCGTTCATCGCCAGGTGCAGGATGCCGAAGTGAATCAGCATCGGTGTGACCAATCGCCACCACTGCCCCGCCGCCATGCTGTCACCCAGGGGCCGGAAATGAAGGTACTCGCCGACAACGCGAAAATCGAGAAAGGTAAACCAGTGCATCGTGCTGAAATTATCGCCCAGCATGGTCAAGGCGCCGACCAGCGCACTGAGCAACAAAACCGCGGCAGTTGCCCTGGCATAGCGCACCTGCTGGAGGAAGCCTGGCCGCTTGACGGTTTGCGCCGCCGGGATATCCAGTTGCTGATCCGGATCGCCCGCCGGGAAGCGCTCGTACAACGCGCGCACGTCTTCGCTGATGTTGTCCGGCACCCACAGCACCTGCTCGCCCGCCTCTTCGCTGACCCGGTGCGGCACCTGCATGCGCCGCAGCAATTGCACGAAGCCGCTCAGGTCCACCGCCAAGGGCAGGCGCAATACCGCCACCGTACTCATTGCAACACCTCTGGCCGCTCGACATCGACCCAGACGAATTTATGCGGATCGAGCCGCGTTTCCTGGTCCAGTCGATAGGCAACCAGTTTGCCGTAGAGCACGGCGCTGTAGTCCAGGCAGGCCAGGTTGGGGCGAATCGGCGCCGGTTTGCCGCTGCGCCAGTAATGGCCGACAAACAGCAAGGGTTCGTCGATGCCATAACGCAGCAGGTTGTTTTTCTCGCTGGACGACAGCGGCGTCTGCGCCACCGGATCGGGCAGCGCGTCGGGCTGGAACACGATGTCGCCGTAGGTTTGCGGGTCATCTTCCCAGAATTTGGTACGGAAGAACGAGCGGGTCAGACCGTCGCCGCTGGTCATGGTCAGGCCATGGGGCAGGCGCATGTCGGTGCCACGCAGCAGGCGATCGAACACCGTGGAGGCAAAACTGCCGGGCATGGCCGATTCCTGGAGGAAATGCTCATCGACACAACCATTGGGGAACAACGCCCGCAGCGGTTCGATCAGGCCGGCGTCCCAACAGGCATGCACCACCCGGAAGCGCCCGGCGTCGACGAACAGCGGCAGTTCATAGAACCATTGCTGGAAGTCGTGCCAATCACCTGGATGGTTTTCGAATTGGGTCAGGGTTTCATGCAGCAGACGGGCATGGCGCGGGGTGTGTTCGCGCACGAATTGCTTGCCGCTGCCCGGCAGCGCCGGCGTGGCCCAGCCCAGTGCGTTGAACTCATGGTTGCCCATGATGCACAGCGCCTGACCGGCCTCGACCATGTCATGGACGATGTGCAGCGCCTCGCGAATCCGCGGGCCGCGGTCGATGATGTCGCCGACGAACACCGCCATGCGCGAGGCATGGCGCCAGACGCCGCCGTGTTTGTGATAACCGAGCCGGTCGAGCAGATGCTCAAGGGTCAGAGCGCAACCGTGCACGTCACCGATCAGGTCGTAGCTACGCGCGGGATCGAGCATCAGTCGCCTCCACCGCCCAGCTTGCTGCCCCAGCCGAGCTTGGTCCGGCAGACTTCATAGTAGTTGTGGTCCAGCGGATGGATCAGCCGCAACTTCTGGGCCTTCTTGCTGACGGTGATGGTGTCGCCGGGCGCACAGGTAAAGTGGTTCTGGCCGTCACACGAGACTTGCGGGTAAATCTGCATATCCTTGGACACGACGATTTTCAGCTCACTGTTGCCATCGACCACAATCGGTCTACCCGACAAGGTATGGGGGTACATCGGCACAATTACAATGGCGTCGAGCTTGGGATGCATGATCGGGCCACCGGCGGACAGCGCGTAGGCCGTGGAACCGGTCGGCGTGGCGACGATCAGGCCGTCGGCCTTCTGGCTGCAGACGAACTGGCCGTCGATGTACAGCTCGAACTCGATCATCCGCGTGGATTTACCGGGGTGCAGGACCACGTCGTTGAGCGCATCGCCCTGGCCGATGGCTTCGGCGTGGCGCCGGACTTCGGCCTGCAGCAGGAAGCGGTTTTCCACCAGATAGTGGCCGTCGAGCACCTCGGCGACCTTGAGCTCCAGCTCATCGGGGCGGATGTCGGTGAGAAACCCCAGGCTTCCCCGGTTGATGCCGAGCACCGGAATATTGTGCCTGGCCAGCGCCCGGGCCGCGCCGAGCAGGCTGCCGTCACCGCCGACCACAATCACCATGTCACACACTTCGCCGAGCATCTTGCGCGACGAGGTTTGCAGGCCGTGGCCCGGCAGGACTTCGGCGATGGTGTCTTCGAGGATCACATGCAGGTGACGATCGAGCAGAAACCGTTTCAGTCGGCGGACGGTATCCAGCACCTGGGAGCTGCCCAGGCGTCCGATGATGCCGATATTACGAAATTGCTCCATGGGGTCCCTAAACTCTGCGACGGCGAAAGGCACGATTATGGGCGAAACCGGGGGATAGACAAAATCCTTTCAGCGCCAGGGATGTACTCCTGTTTGAGGCTATGCTCGCAAGATGATCCTATTTCCAGATTTATCGCAGTTACCCCACCAGTTGCGCCACCCCGAAGTGCGCGACCTGGCGTGGGTCATCCTGGCACCGCCGATGCTTGTCGACACCCCCTGGCCGCAACGCCATCCGCTGGCCGGCAGCGACTGGGTGCAGGCCCCTGAGCGTCTGGAGCAGTGGCTGCGCCGGCTGGACCAGGACAGCTACGGCCTGCTGCACTGGCTGTCCCAGGCCAGAACCCGGCGCCTGGGCCTGTACTACGAGCGGCTGTGGCAATTTGCCGTCGAACATGCCCCAGGCGTGGAGTTGATCGCCGCCAACATGCCGATCCGCCGCGAAGGCCACACCTTGGGCGAGCTGGACATGCTGCTGCGGGACCGCGACGGTGTGCATCACCTGGAGCTGGCGATCAAGCTGTATCTCGGCCCGCAAAGCGGCGACGGGTGCGACGCCGCGCAGTGGCTGGGCCCGGGTTGCCACGATCGACTGGACCGCAAGTTGGCGCACCTGAGCCAGCATCAACTGCCGATTTCCGCCCGCCCCGAAAGCCGCGAGGTGCTGGCGGCGCTGGATATCCAGCATTTGAGCGCGCATCTGTGGCTCGGTGGTTATCTGCTCTACCCCTGGCCCGGGCAAGCGGCATCGCCGGCGGGCGCACACCCGCAGCACTTGCGTGGGCGCTGGCTGCATCAAAAGGATTGGCTTGAGTTTGTCGAACGGAGTCCGGCGGGGCGCTGGCAACCCCTGCCCCGCCACGCCTGGCTGGCACCGGCACACTATCCAGCGGATCAGGCCTGGAGTGCCGGGCAGTTGGAGGCGTGGCTCGCTGAGTTGTCGCCTTTGGCGCCCGCGCAGTTGCTGGTGCGCCTGACGGAAAATGCCGAGGGTGATTGGGAAGAGGCGGAGCGGTTGTTTCTGGTGGCGGATCTGTGGCCGGATGTGCCGGGGCAGGGTTGAGTCTTGGGGTGGCTGGTCAGGCCCTTTCGCGAGCAAGCCCGCTCCCACAGGGGTTTTGGGTCGTTCACAAAATTCATGGCCAATCCAAAAAGGCTGTGGGAGCCACTGTCTTCCCCCCTGCCATTCGTCACCGCCATCGCTGGCAGGCCAGCTCCCACAATGGTTTTGGGTCCACCAAAAAAACCATGACCAACACAAAACTACTGTGGGAGCGGGCTTGCTCGCGAAGGGGCCAACTCGGTCTAGATGGATAACCGCAACGCCAACGCCGCCAACGTCACCAACAACACCGGCACCGTCAGCACGATCCCGACCTTGAAGTAATACCCCCAGCCGATATGAATGCTCTTGCGCTCCAGCACGTGCAGCCACAACAGCGTCGCCAGGCTGCCGATCGGGGTGATTTTCGGCCCCAGGTCGCTGCCGATGACGTTGGCATAGATCATGGTCTCCTTCACCACACCCGTCGCCTGGCTGGCATCGATCGACAACAGGCCGATCAGCACCGTTGGCAAATTGTTCATGATCGATGACAAGAGCGCCGTCAGCACCCCGGTGCCCATGGCCGCGCCCCACACGCCATAGTCGGCGAAGCCGTTGAGCCAGCCGGCCAGATACCCGGTGAGCCCGGCGTTACGCAGGCCGTAGACCACCAGGTACATCCCCAGGGAAAAGATCACGATGTGCCACGGTGCGCCCCTCATCACTTTGCGCGTGGAGATTTTGTGGCCACGGCCAGCGATGGCCAGCAGCAAGGCCGCGCACACCGCGGAAATCGCGCTGATCGGGATGCCCAGTGGCTCCAGCGCAAAACAACCTAACAGCAGAATCACCAGCACCGCCCAGCCGGCATAAAACGTCGCCTTGTCGTGGATGGCGGTTTGCGGATGTTCCAGTTGCTCAGGGTCGTAAGCCTTGGGAATGTCGCGACGGAAAAACCACATCAGCACCGCCAGGGTCGCCGCCACGCTCACCAGGTTGACCGGGATCATCACCGCAGCGTAGCGATTGAAACCAATGTGGAAAAAATCTGCGGAGACGATGTTCACCAGGTTCGACACCACCAGCGGCAGGCTCGCGGTGTCAGCGATAAACCCGGCCCCCATGACGAACGCCAGGGTCGTCGTCTTGGAAAAACGCAACGCCAGCAGCATGGAGATCACGATCGGCGTGAGGATCAACGCCGCACCGTCGTTGGCGAACAGCGCCGAAACCAGTGCGCCGAGCAGCACCATATAAGCGAACAACTTGCGCCCATTACCTCGCCCCCACCGCGCCACATGCAGCGCGGCCCAGGCAAACAGCCCGGCTTCGTCGAGCAGCAGGCTGATGATGATCAGGGCGATAAAGGTACCGGTGGCGTTCCAGATGATCTGCCACACCAGGGGAATGTCGGTCAGGTGTACCACGCCGAAAATAAGCGCCAGCGCCGCGCCGAACACAGCGCTCCAGCCGACGCCGAGGCCTTTGGGCTGCCAGATCACAAGGGTGATGGTCAGCAGGAAAATCAGTGACGCTAACAGCATGGGTGTCCTTAGAGGGAATCAAATCGCGTAGCAACGGCTGAAAATGACTGTAGGAGCACTGCTTGCTCGCGATGGCAGTGACCCATTCAACATTTATGTTGAATCAGACAACGTTATCGCGAGCAGGCAGTGCTCCTACAGGATTTTTTCAGACTTTTTTATGTTGCTCGACCCACTTCCCGTAGGCATCGATGAATTTCTGCAAAAACGGCCGCACCGACTCGGACAACTGGCCGGCCTCGTCGAACGCCGAACCCGCGCCGCCCAGGTAGGCTTCCGGTTGCTGCATCATCGGGATATCGAGAAACACCGTGCACTGGCGCAGGTGGTGGTTGGCGCCGAACCCGCCGACGGCTCCCGGAGACACACTGATCACAGCGCCTGGCTTGCCGCTCCACGCGCTCTGGCCATAGGGCCGCGAGCCGACGTCAATGGCGTTTTTTAGCGGGGCCGGGATCGAACGGTTGTATTCCGGGGTTACGAACAGCACTGCGTCGGATGAGCTCACTTGTTGGCGGAAAGTGCTGTAGGCTGCCGGCGGTGAAGCACCATCGATGTCTTCGTTGTACAGCGGCAGGTCTGCGATTTCGACGATCGTCAGCTTGAGGTTGGCCGGCGCCAGATCCGCCAGCGCCAGGGCAACCTTGCGGTTGATCGATGCTTTGCGCAGGCTGCCGACCACTACGGCGACGTTATAGACATTGCTCATGGAAGACTCTCGATTGTCTGTAGTAGGAGCCTGTAGTTATAGATGATCAGACGACGATTGAGCCAGTGAACGTAGGTATATCCGCGTGCTGATTATTTTTTATTTGTAGGAAAACTTACCGTGCCGGGCAGCGGTCTACAAAAACCGCACACCCCAGCGTTTTATCTCCAGAGGTTCTAAGCAGATGGCAGCAGTACTCGTCGGTCAGTTTCATGCAAGAGACGCAGAAGGCCGCATTTATTCGGTGCATGAGTTCCAGGATTCCACGCCATCGGCGGACGGCACCACGGTCACCACCTATAAACTGGCCATTGGCGACCGCGTCAACAAGCTGGCGGACAACGAGTTTCAGTTGGTCCAGTCGGGCGTTACCCTCACCCGCGAACCGGAATCGCTTGTCGCTTCATAACTCGCCGTTATGAGCAGAAGTCATATGCGCAGACTTGGGTTAGGATTCAGGCACTGACTCCTTCACCTGCTGAACATGGACTTCACGCATGCGTTTACGCCATATCGAAGTGATCCAGGCGCTCTTGCAGACCGGTCACCTGGGCACCGCCGCCGAATGGTTGCAGTTGCCCGTGACCGAGGTCGAACGGATATTGCGCGAGGCCGAGGATCAGTTGGGTTTCATGCTGTTCTCCAGCGTGCGCGGTCGTTTGCAGGCCACGCGTGAAGCGCGGGAACTGCAAGTTGCCATCACCCCCGTCTACGACGCGTTAGAGCCGGTGCAACGCCTGGCCAGCAGTCTGCGGCAATATCTGGCGCCGCCTTTGCGCATCATTTGTACCCCGCCCCTTGCCCAGCAGTTGCTGCCGCACAGCATCGCCGCCCTGCGTCGCCGCCTGCCGGACGCGCCCTGCACCCTCCTGAGCCAACCCACCCGCGAGATCGTCAAGAGCCTGTTGCTGCGCGAAAGTGACCTGGGGCTGAGCCTGCACGATCCGGATCGTCCCGAGATCCACTGCCAGGTCATTGCCCAGGGCAAGCTGCAACTGCTGGCGCCCCATGGCTGGCTTCAACCGAAACAGAAGTACATCTCGCTGCAGGACCTGGCGGGGCAAGCGATGGTCGGACTTGAAGGTCATGACCCCCTGAGCCCGGCCCTTGAGCACAAACTGCACGCGCTGCGCCCGGCGCCGGTGATCCAGACACGGGTGCAGACTCATCAGATGATGCGCAGCATGGTCGAGGCCGGCGAAGGCCTGGCGATCGTCGATCCGTTCACCGCCCTGGGCGCCAAAGCGGCCGGGCTTGACGCGTGCCCGCTGTCCCCCGCCGTGCCGATCAGCGTCTACGCCCTGACGCTGAAAAACGCCGAGTCTTCGCCCGGCGTCAACACCCTGCTGGACATCATCACGGAACGAGCCGCGGCGATGATGGCGAGCTGATCGGGTTTTCCAGCGGATTATCGAACACGCGGTACCAGAACAGCGCCACCTCGGCGGTATTGGGGTCGATGCCGCGATAGCGCATGTGGTCAATGCCGCCGATCACATAACCGCAGCGCTCATACAGACGGCACGCGCCGAGGTTGTTGTTCTGGGTCTCGAGCATGATGCCGGGAAGTTTCTTCTTGCGACTCCAGAACTGAGCCACATCCAGCAACGCCTTGGCCACCCCGTGACGGCGTGCCGGGGCATGCACCGCCAGCTCGTCGATATGGGCAAAACCGTTCCAGTTGGTGCTGATCACCAGGTGGCCCACCGGCTCGTCGTCCAGGTAGGCCATGAAAATCGCACTGTCGGGCGCGTCGCGAAAACTGCTGAATTCTTCCGGATCGATGCCGTAGCATTTGCGGTAAGGCGTGATCGGCGTCACCCGCCACTGCTCCACCGACCGGCCGATTTCCGGTGTGCCGTAGGCCGCCACCTCAAAACTGAAATCGCTGCCCCAGATGTAGGGGGCAAAGCCTTCGTCGGCAACGCGCACCGACAACCCCGGGTGATTCGGATTCATGACGGGTTGCATGCTGGGAAAGGTCCTCATTCCTTGATGCAATCGACGGTGTAGTGCCGCCCATTGCCCTCATCTTCGTGTTGCAAGCCGTGCACATCGGCCACAAATCCTGGAAAACTGCTATCGAAGGTCCGCGCAAACGCCAGGTAATCGATGATCGAGCGGGTCGACTCGGTAAAGCGCTCGCCCGGCATGATCAATGGAATGCCCGGTGGATACGGTACCAGCATCACGGCGGCGATTCGCCCTTGCAGGGCATCGATCGACACCGCTTCAACATCGCCGCGCACCAATTGATCGTAGGCATCGGCGGGCTTCATGGCGATCTCCGGCAGCACGGTGTACATGCGCTTGAGGTGTTTGGCCGTGGCATTGCTGCGATAGCAGGCGTGCAATTGATCGCACAGATCCCTCAGGCCCATGCCCTGATAACGTGTGACATTCTGTTGCGCCACGCACGGCAGGCAGGCCGCCAGGCTGACGTTGGCGTCGTAACTGCGCTTGAATTCCAGCAACTCGGTGAGCAGCGTGCTCCATTTGCCTTTGGTGATGCCCATGGAGAACAGCACCAGGAACGAATACAGCCCGGTCTTCTCCACCACCAGCCCGCGCTCCCAGAGGAACTTGCTGACCACGGCCGCGGGAATACCGCGTTCGCTCAGGGCGCCACCGGCAGTCAGGCCCGGCATGACCAGGGTGACTTTGATCGGATCAAGCAAGACATAATCGTCGGCCACTTCGCCAAAGCCGTGCCAGTCATGTTGCGGTTGCAGCAGCCAGTCCTGCGTCACCACCCGGTCGATGCCCTCCGCCGACGGTGGCTGCCAGATGGAAAACCACCAGTCATCCGCTGCAATGTGTTGCCGCAGGTTGGCCAGCGCCCGTCGAAAGCTCAAGGCTTCGTCGAACATTTCCTGCAACAGCGAACGCCCGGCCCCGCCTTCCATCATCGCCGAGGCCACATCCAGCGAGGCGATGATGCCGTACTGCGGCGACGTGGAGATGTGCATCATGAACGCTTCGTTGAAGCGATCACGGTCGAGCTGCCGGGCGCCGCCGTCCTGCACGTGGATCATCGACGCCTGACTGAAGGCCGCCAGCAGCTTGTGAGTGGAATGGGTGGTGAACACCAGCGGGCTGTCCTCGGTGCGGGACGTGCCCATGCCGTAACGTCCGGCAAAAAACTCGTGGAACGCCGCGTAGGCGTACCAGGCCTCGTCGAAGTGCAGCACTTCGACGCTGTTGCCCAGTTGCTGTTTGATCAGTTCGGCGTTGTAGCACAGGCCGTCATAGGTCGAGTTGGTCACCACCGCCAGCTTGACCCTGGGCGCCCTGCCCTTGGTCAGCGGGCTGGCGTCGATCTTGGCCTGGATCGACTGCGGACTGAATTCGCTCAGCGGGATCGGCCCGATGATCCCCAGTTCGTTGCGCTCCGGGCACAGGTACAAGGGGATGGCGCCGGTCATGATGATCGAGTGCAACACCGACTTGTGACAGTTGCGGTCCACCAGCACCAGGTCGTCGCGGGCCACCATGGAGTGCCAGACGATCTTGTTGGCGGTCGAGGTGCCGTTGATGACGAAGAAGGTGTGATCGGCGCCAAAATTGCGCGCCGCCCTGGCCTCGGCCTCCGCCAGAGGGCCGGTGTGGTCGAGCAGCGAACCCAGTTCCGGCACCGAGACCGACAGATCCGAGCGCAAGGTGTTTTCGCCAAAGAACTGGTGGAAGGCCTGGCCTACCGGGCTTTTGTGATAGGCCACACCGCCGCCGTGACCGGGGGTGTGCCAGGAATAGTTGGAATCGGCGGTGTGCTGGACCAGCGCCTTGAAAAATGGCGGCAACAAGCCGTCCAGGTATTTGCGCGCGGCCCGCGCCACTTGCCGAGCAAGGAATGGCACGGTGTCTTCGAACAGATAGAGGATGCCGCGCAACTGGTTGAGCTCGGCCATGGCATCGGCGGGGGCGTTTTCCAGGGTCACTTGCTCACCCAGGGCGAAGATCGGCAGGTCGGGTGCGCGCACTCGCGCCAAACCGATCAGTTCGGCCATGTTTTGCAGCAAATGAGAATGGGCGCTGGCGTCTTCCGCGGCGATCAACATGCACGACAAGCCGTGGTGAGTCGACGCAACGAGGCGCCCTTCGGTGTAGTCCATCGCCGAGACGATGCTGAAGCCTTCCTGTTCCAGCTCCCGGGCAATGCCCCGCACGCGGTCGCCGGCAACAGTGTCGGCCTTGATGTCGCGATGGACGATCAGGACCGGGAATTTCAGATCTTTATACATGAGGCTCAGTGTCCTGAGGCGGCAAGCCAGAGCCTGCCAATCACCTCAGGGTAGAGTGTTGGAGCGGATGTGGCGAGTGTGATGCCCTGAAGCGGGCCAGTGCATGCACCAAGCTGATGCAAAAAAAGTTTATTCGACGCCCATCCTTGTGGCGAGGGAGCTTGCTCGCGTTCGGCTGCACAGCAGTCACCAACCTGCAGATGCGGTGTTGCAGAAACAAACGCGGAGGCCGCTTCGCGACCTGACGGGAGCAAGCTCCCTCGCCACAGAAAATCTTCTTGAACTGCGCTTCAGGCCTGCGCTTGCGCCTCGGCTTCAGCCTCGGCCAATTGCAACCACAACGCCGGTGCCCCTGCGGACTTGCTGATGATCTCCAGGCGTGCCGCGTGTCGGGCCATGTCGTCTTCGCTGGCGTAGATGATACGGGTCGGTTTGCGATCGGCGGGCAGGCGACGGATTTCCGTTGCCGAGTTGTCTGCACCCTCGCCCGAACCGTTGCCATCGGAGGCGTTGCCGGCCAGGGACAGGCTGGTCTGGCCGCCCGTCATGGTCAGGTAGACGTCGGCAAGGATCTCGGAGTCGAGCAAGGCGCCGTGCAGTTCACGGCCGGAGTTGTCGACGCCGTAGCGTTTGCACAGGGCGTCGAGGCTGTTGCGCTGCCCCGGGTGACGTTCCCGGGCCATCATCAGGGTGTCGAGGATGGTGCAGTGTTGCGTGATGTCCGCACGATCGTGCTGGCCCATCAGGGCGAATTCGTTGTTGATGAAGCCAACGTCGAACGCCGCGTTATGGATGATCAGCTGCGCGCCCTTGATGAACTCGAAGAACTCTTCGGCCACCTCGGCGAAACGCGGCTTGCCCACCAGGAATTCGTTGGTGATGCCGTGGACGCCGATGGCGCCTTCATCACTTTCACGGTCCGGTTGCAGGTAAACGTGAAAATGGCGGCCGGTCAGGCGCCGACCGATCAGCTCGACACAACCGATTTCGATAATCCGGTGGCCGTCGGTCACCGGCATGCCGGTGGTTTCGGTATCGAGTACAACGGATCTGGTGGCCATCAGTGCTCAGCTCTCAACGGGTCATTCTTGAAAAAGCGGCGATATTAACACGGGTACTGTGTGTTTCAGGCCTGCTTGTACCCGCGCACTTCATCCACCCCGCGGTTGGCCAGTTGGTCGGCGCGTTCGTTGCCGTGGTGGCCAATGTGCCCGCGGACCCACTTCCAGGTGACGTTATGGCGATTGACTTGCTCGTCGAGCAGTTTCCACAGATCGGCATTTTTCACCGGCTCCTTGGAGGCAGTTTTCCAGCCGCGTTTTTTCCAGTTGTCCATCCACTCATTGATGCCTTTCATCACGTACTGGGAGTCGGTCACCAGCAGTACGTCGCAGGGACGCTTGAGCTCCTCCAGGCCGCGAATGGCGCCAAGCAGCTCCATGCGGTTGTTGGTGGTGTTGGCTTCGCCGCCCCACAGTTCCTTCTCGACGCCCTTGCAGACCAGCAACGCGCCCCAGCCGCCAGGGCCGGGGTTGCCTTTGCAGGCGCCATCGGTGAACAGTTCTACGCTATCGCTCATGCCAATCTATCCAGAAAATTCGTTGGCTCGTCGATCATGGATCGACAACGCCCGAGACCGGGGTAACCCCGGCCGCAAATATAAAAGAAGGTTTACGGTTCGATGCGGCGGCGATTGACCTTGGCCATCGGCAAGGGAATCAGCTTGCCCATCGGTTCGCGACGCTCCTGGCGGACTGGCCGCAGCCCGACCACGATCTTGCGCGCGACCAATAAATAGAAGCCACCGCCGGACAACTGCCAGTGGCCGGCCATGCGCTCCCAACCTGCCAGACGGGTTTGCCAGGCCGGGGAAGCCAGCGGCGGACGATAGCACCCGAAGCGGCGTTTCTCCAGCGCGAAGCCCAGCAGGTTGAGCCAGTCGGCCACCCGCGACGGCGAAATGCAGCGCGCCTGGCGCAAGGCGTCATGGGCAAATACGTGACGCAAGCCCCAACTGCTCCAGGGGTTAATCCCGATGATCAGCAGATGCCCGCCCGGGCGCACACTGCTGGCCGCTTCGCGCAGCAAACCGTGGGGCGACAGGCAGAAATCCAGGCCGTGCTGCAACACCACCACATCGGCCGCATGTTCACTCAAGGGCCAGGCCTGTTCCTCACACACGATCTCGACCCCCGGCAACGGTGCCCCCAGGCGCACATTGCGCTGCACCTGCGGCGCCGAAGGCGGCGTCTGGGCCGACGGACCGTAATGCACCAGATAGCCGCCGAAGAAGCGGCCAAGCTCCTCTTCGAGCATGCGCCGCTCTTCATCGAGCAAAAACTGCCCCAGTGGGCCGGACAGCCACTCACGGGCCGCGCTGATCAACGCGAGCCAGTCAGGGTCGGCTTGAGCGAACGCTTTATCGGTCATTGCATTCTCCAACGCGCCAGGAAGTTCTAAGATGCGCCATTGTTTCCCGCTTGGCGAATCCGACGATGATACAGATCAGTGCCCTGCCTGCCTTTACCGACAACTACATCTGGTTGTTGCAAGACCCCGACACCCGCCGCTGCGCGGTCGTTGACCCGGGTGATGCCGCGCCGGTCCAGGACTGGCTCGAAGCGAATCCCGATTGGGTATTGAGCGATATTCTGATCACTCATCACCACCATGACCATGTCGGCGGCGTCGAACAGCTCAAGAAAGCGACGGACGCGAAGGTCTACGGACCGGCCAGCGAAACCATCCCGGGGCGGGACATCGCGCTCAAGGATAACGACCGTATCCAGGTGCTGGGCCATGACTTCGAAATCATCGCCGTACCCGGCCATACCCTGGGGCATATTGCCTATTATCACCACGGCCTGCTGTTCTGCGGAGACACCCTGTTCGCCGCCGGCTGCGGTCGCCTGTTCGAAGGCACGCCGCAACAAATGTACAGCTCGCTGTCCCGTCTAGCGGCGCTGCCCGAAGACACTTTGGTGTACTGCACCCACGAATACACCCTGAGCAATCTGCGCTTCGCTGCGGCGGTGGAGCCCGGCAATCAGGACACCCTCGAACGCCTGGCCAACGTGATCGGCCAGCGCGAAGCCGGGGTCATCACGTTGCCCTCCACCATCGCCCTGGAGAAGCGTACGAACCCATTCCTGCGCACCGCCGAAACATCCGTTAAAGAAAAAGCGGACGAACGGACCGGCACCGATAACTCTGCGCCCGATATGGTTTTTGCGGCGCTCAGGGGCTGGAAAGACAAGTTCTGAACGACTGGCACGATGGTGCGAAATCCATGAATGGTTGACCGCGGGGGGTACGCTTTCTAAAATCGCCCGACATTTTTGCCCGGAACTTACTTCCAGCCAATGTCGTCATCCATTCGAAATGCCATCAGTTCGGACGCGTTAACCCGCCTGGCGCAAGCCATAGCGGTGGCTGTGTCCGCGACATTGGCGGGCTGCTCAAGCCATGTGCCGCAAACCGAAGCGACGCACACTCCGAATATTGCCGCGCGTGCCAAGCAGAAGCCCGTCTGGCTCAGCGAAAAGCCGAGCCCGCAGATTCCGCAGGACGTCTGGGAGCGAATGCGCCAGGGCTTCCAGTTGCAGGACGGCCTGGGCGTCAACCCACGCATCGAGCAGCAGCGCCTGTGGTTCGCCAGCAATCCCTCTTTCCTTGAAAACGCCGGCGAACGCGGCAGCCTCTACATTCATTACATCGTCGAACGCCTTGAAGAACGCAACATGCCGCTGGAACTGGCGCTGTTGCCAGTGATTGAAAGCGCCTACAACCCCATGGCCTATTCCCGGGCCGATGCGGTTGGCCTGTGGCAATTCATTCCCTCCACCGGGCGCTACTTCAACCTGCGTCAAACCCGCTTTTATGATGGCCGTCGCGACATCACCGCTTCCACCACCGCCGCGATGGACTACCTGACCCGCCTGCACGACATGTTCAACGGCGACTGGCTGCTGGCCCTGGCGGCCTACAACGCCGGCGAAGGCACGGTCAGCCGGGCCATCGAGCGCAACGAAAAGCTTGGCCTGCCGACCGACTACTGGAACCTGCCGCTGCCCGCCGAAACCCAGGCCTACGTGCCAAAGTTGCTGGCACTGTCGCAAGTGGTCATGGCGCCGGAAGCCTACGGCGTGAACCTCAACCCGATCGCCAACGAGCCGTATTTCCAGGTCGTCGAAATCAACCAGCGCATGGACCTGTCCAAGGTTGCCGCGGTGGCCAACATCGACGAAGACGAACTGTTCCAGCTCAATCCGGCGTTCAAACAGCGCACCACCATCGACGGCCCACAGCATCTGCTGGTGCCGACGTCCAAGGCACAACTGCTGACGACCAGCCTGCAGACCATGCGGCCGGAAGAGCTGATCAGCAAAAAGCCGCTCAAACCGGTATTCGACGGCGCCGACGACACTCAGGTGGCGAGCGTCAAGCGCAACTACAAGGTCAAGCGCGGTGACAGCCTGGGCACCATCGCCAAGGCCAACAACGTCGATATCAAGGATCTGCAACGCTGGAACAAGCTCAGCGGCAAGAACCTTAAGCCGGGCCAGACACTGGTCATGCAGGACAACAGCAAGCGTAGCTCCGGGCGCATCAACACCGTGGTGGCGGCCAACGCCAGGACCAAGGGTGACGCCAAAAAGCCGCAGTCCAAATACAAGGTTCAGCAAGGCGACTCGCTGTACATCGTGGCCAAGCGTTTCAACGTTGAAATGCAACACCTCAAGCGCTGGAACCCCCGCGTGGGCCAGGCGCTGAAGCCGGGACAGATGTTGACCGTCTCCAACCCGCATTAACAATGAGCCCCTCAATCGAGGGGCTTTTTAATGCAAGCTGAGAACCGGTATGGCTCTTGTGGCGAGGGAGCTTGCTCCCGCTCGGCTGCACTGCAGTCGTAAATCCGGTGGATGCCCTTTGATTGGAAGACGCAGGGGCCGCTGCGCAGCCCAACGGGAGCAAGCTCCCTCGCCACGGAATGGGTTTGACAGGCCTTTCTCATTGGCAATTGACCACGCATTAATTCCCCGTCTTTTTCCTGTCCATACAAGCTGTTACTGTACGGGCCACAAAGCCCAAGCCGCCTGGATCGGATTCCTTACTTGAAGCGTGCCCTCCTCTCGCTCCTGATCAGCCTGGCCTTGAGCTCCACCGCAAGCGCGACGATCAGCGAAAGCCATGGTTATGCGCAGTTCGGCACGCTCAAGTACCCGGCCAGATTTACCCACTTCGACTGGGTCAACCCGCAAGCGCCCAAGGGCGGTACGTTGCGGGTGATGGCGTTTGGCACCTTCGATACGCTCAACCCCTATACCTTCAAGGGCACCAGCCCCGTCACCACGCCCAACTTCCTGCAATACGGCATCAACGAGCTCAACGAGCCGCTGATGGTGGGCACCGGCCAGTACGCGCCGTCCGGCGATGAACCGACGTCCAGCTATGGCCTGATCGCCCAGTCGGTCGAGTACAGCGAGGATCGCAGCTGGGTGGTGTTCAACCTGCGCCCCGAGGCGCGCTTCCACGACGGCACGCCGATCACCGCGTACGACGTGGCGTTCTCCTACCGTCTGCTGCTCAAGGAAGGCCATCCGCAGTACCGCACCAGCCTGCAGGAAGTCTTGCGCGTCGACATCCTCAATCCGCAGCGCATTCGCTTCGTGTTCAAGCGCGCCGGCAATCCCTTGCTGATCCTGCGTCTGGGCGAGTTGCCGGTGCTGCCACAGCATTACTGGAAAGGCCGCGACTTCAAGGCCACCACCTTCGAGCCGCCGTTGGGCAGCGGACCGTATCGCATCACCTCGGTCACGCCGGGACGGCAGATCGTCTTCGAACGGGTCAAGGACTATTGGGGCAAGGACCTGCCGGTCAATCGCGGCAAATACAATGTCGATCGCATGGAAGTCGAGTTCTACCGCGACAGCGATGTGGGGTTCGAGGCGTTCAAGGCCGGTGAATTCGACATCTATATCGAGCATCAGGCGAAGAACTGGGACACCGGCTACAACTTCCCGGCGATCCGTCGCGGCGACGTGATCAAGGCGCAGATCCCGCACCAGATCCCGACCCAGACCCAGGGCCTGTTCATGAACAGCCGCCGCCCAACGCTGGCCGACACCAAGGTCCGTGAGGCGCTGGGCCTGATGTTCGACTTCGAGTGGACCAACCGCACCCTGTTCAGCGGCGCCTATAAACGCGCCATGAGTTACTACCCCAACAGTGAATTCTCCGCCACCGGCCTGCCGGTCGGTCGGTCATGAATGGCTGCTGCTCAAGCCCTATCGCGACCAGCTCCCCGCCAAACTGTTCACCGAGCCGTTCAGCCTGCCCCACACCCAAGGCCAGGGCATCCCCCGGGACACCCTGCGCCAGGCCCTGGCGCTGCTCGCCGAAGCCGGCTGGAAGCTCAACGGCCAGCGCCTGCAGAATGCTGCCGGGCAGCCTCTGCGGCTCGAGATCCTGCTGGTCAACCCGAACCTGGAGCGTATTCTTCAGCCCTACGTCGAGAACCTCACCAGCATCGGCATCGACGCCCGACTGCGCACGGTGGATCGCGCCCAGTACAAACAGCGCCTCGATCAGTTCGACTTCGACATGATCCTGATGACCCTCAACCAGACCCTCAGCCCGGGCCTGGAACAGTGGCAGTACTTTCACTCCAGCCAGGCCACGGTCAAAGGCAGCAAGAACTACGCCGGCATCGCCAACCCGGTGGTCGACCAATTGCTCGACCAATTGCTCGCGGCCAAGACCCGGGACGACCAGGTCGCCGCCGGCAAGGCCCTGGACCGGGTGCTGCTGTGGCAGCACTACATCATTCCCAACTGGTACCTCAATTATCACCGCCTGGCGTACCGCAACCGGTTCGCCTTCGTCACCACGCCGCCCTACACCCTGGGCTTGAGCGCGTGGTGGTTGAAATCTTCGGAGAAAGATCGATGAAACCCATCAGCGCCCTGCTGTTGCAGGCCAGCGCCCTATTGTTCGCCGGGCTGGCCTGTGCCGCCCCGCAACACGCCCTGACCCTGTACAACGAGCCGCCCAAATACCCGGCCGACTTCAAGCACTTCGACTACGTCAACCCGGACGCGCCCAAGGGCGGGATCTTCCGTCAGGCCGGCTTCGGTGGTTTCGACAGCCTAAACCCGTTCATCAGCAAGGGCGTGTCGGCCAACGACGTCGACCTGATCTACGACACCCTGGCCAAGCAGGGCCTGGATGAGCCCTTCACCGAATACGGCCTGATCGCCAGCAAGATCGAAAAAGCCCCGAACAACGATTGGGTGCGCTTCTACCTGCGGCCCGAGGCCCGGTTCCATGACGGCCACCCGGTGCGCGCCGAAGACGTGGTGTTCAGCTTCCAGACCCTGATCAAGGACGGCGCACCGATGTACCGCGGCTACTACAACGACGTCGAGGACGTGGTCGCCGAAGATCCGCTGACCGTGCTGTTCAAGTTCAAGCACAGCAACAACCGCGAACTGCCGTTGATCCTCGGCCAGTTGCCGGTGCTGCCCAAACACTGGTGGGCGAACCGCGACTTCAACAAGGGCAACCTCGAAATGCCGCTGGGCAGCGGGCCGTACAAGGTCACCGAGGTCAAGGCCGGTCGCTCCGTGCGCTATGAGCGGGTCAAGGACTATTGGGGCAAGGACCTGCCGGTCAACCGCGGCTTCTACAACTTCGATGTGATGACCACCGATTACTACCGCGACAACACCGTGGCGCTCGAAGGCCTCAAGGCCGGGCAGTTCGACTACTGGCTGGAGATGACCGCGAAGAACTGGGCCAATGCCTACAACATTTCGGCCGTCACCGAAGGCCGGCTGATCAAGGAACAGATCCCCAACGGTAACCCCACCGGCATGCAGGGCTTCGTGTTCAACCTGCGCCGTCCGGTGTTCCAGGATGTGCGCGTGCGCCAGGCCCTGACCCTGTTGCTGGACTTCGAATGGACCAACAAGCAACTGTTCAACAGCGCCTATGCGCGCACCCGCAGTTATTTCGAGAACTCGGAAATGGCCGCCACCGGCCTGCCGGATGCCGATCAACTGGCGATCCTCGAGCCGTTTCGCGGCAAGATTCCCGAGCAGGTGTTCACTGAAGCCTTCCAGAACCCGGTCACCGATGGCAGCGGCATGATCCGCACCCAGCAGCGCAAGGCCTATCAGTTGCTGCAAGAGGCCGGCTGGCGCATTGTCGACGACAAGATGGTCGATGCCACCGGCAAACCGGTGACCATCGAATTCCTGCTGGCCCAGACCGAGTTCGAGCGTGTGTTGCTGCCGTTCAAGCGTAACCTGAGCGACCTGGGCATCGACCTGGTGATCCGCCGGGTCGACGTCTCACAGTACGTCAACCGCGTGCGCTCCCGGGACTTCGACATGATCGTCGGCAGCTTCCCGCAGTCCAATTCGCCGGGCAACGAACAGCGCGAATTCTGGATGACGGCGGCCGCCGACAAGCCTGGCAGCCGCAATTCCATGGGCCTCAAAGACCCGGTGGTGGACCAGTTGGTCGAACAGCTTATCAACGCCGATTCGCGCAAAAGCCTGGTGGCCCATGCCCGGGCACTGGACCGTGTGCTGCAATGGGGCTATTACGTGATCCCCAACTGGCACATCAAGACCTGGCGCGTGGCGTACTGGAACCACATCGGCCACCCCAAGGTCTCGCCTAAATATGACATTGGCACGGCAACCTGGTGGGTCAAGCCCGATGCCAAGCCGGCCATAGAGATCGAAACCAAATTGCAAGCCGACCCTGCGGGCACGGAGTAATCAGATGCTGGCGTATATTTTTCGGCGACTGCTGCTGATCATCCCGACCCTGTTCGGCATCTTGCTGATCAACTTCGTGATCATCCAGGCCGCGCCCGGCGGGCCGGTGGAACAGATGATCGCCAAGCTCGAAGGCTTCGAAGGTGCCACCAGCCGCATTGCCGGCGGCGGTGCCGAAGTGTCGGTGGCCGGCTCCGCCTATCGCGGCGCCCAGGGCCTGGACCCGGCGCTGATCAAGGAAATCGAACACATGTACGGCTTCGACAAATCGGCGCCGGAACGCCTGTGGATCATGGTCAAGAACTATGCGGCCCTGGATTTCGGCGACAGTTTTTTCCGCGATGCCAAGGTCATCGACCTGATCAAGGAAAAGATGCCGGTGTCGATCTCCCTGGGACTGTGGAGCACCCTGATCATGTACCTGGTGTCGATCCCCCTGGGGATTGCCAAGGCCACACGGCATGGCAGCCACTTCGACGTCTGGACCAGTTCCCTGATCATCGTCGGCTATGCGATCCCGGCGTTCCTGTTCGCCATCCTGTTGATCGTGGTGTTTGCCGGCGGCAGTTACCTGGACTGGTTTCCGCTGCGGGGCCTGACCTCCAACAACTTCGATGAACTGAGCATGGGCGGCAAGATCCTCGACTACTTCTGGCACCTGGCGCTGCCGGTGACCGCCCTGGTGATCGGCAACTTCGCGACCATGACCCTGCTGACCAAAAACAGCTTCCTCGATGAAATCAACAAGCAATACGTGGTGACCGCCAAGGCCAAGGGCCTGACCAACCATCGCGTGCTCTACGGCCACGTGTTCCGCAATGCCATGCTGCTGGTGATCGCCGGTTTCCCGTCGGCCTTCATCGGGATCTTCTTTACTGGCTCGCTGCTGGTGGAGGTGATCTTCTCCCTCGACGGCCTGGGACTGATGAGTTTTGAAGCGGCGATCAACCGCGATTATCCGGTGGTGTTCGGCACGTTGTTCATCTTCACCCTGTTGGGGCTGGTGGTGAAACTGATCGGTGACCTGACCTACACCTTTGTCGATCCGCGCATCGACTTCGAAAGCCGGGAGCATTGAGATGAACCTGTCCCCTCTCAATCGCCGCCGCTTCGAACTGTTCAAGGCCAACAAGCGCGGCTGGTGGTCGCTGTGGCTGTTTCTGATCCTGTTCGGCGCCAGCCTCGGCGCCGAACTGATCGCCAACGACAAGCCGTTGGTGGTGCATTACGACAACGGCTGGTATTTCCCGGCGCTCAAGCGCTACCCGGAAACCACCTTCGGCGGCGAATTCCCGCTGGAAGCCAACTACAAGAGCCCGTACATCCGCGAACTGCTCAAGGCCAAGGACGCCTGGGTGCTGTGGGCGCCGATTCCGTTCAGCTACCAGAGCATCAACTACGACCTTCGGGTCCCGGCCCCCGCACCGCCGTCGGCGGACAACCTGCTGGGCACCGATGACCAGGGCCGCGACGTGCTGGCCCGGGTGATCTACGGCTTTCGCGTGTCGGTACTGTTCGCCCTGACCTTGACCATTCTCAGTTCGATCGTCGGTGTGATTGCCGGCGCCTTGCAGGGCTTCTACGGCGGCTGGGTCGACCTGGCGGGCCAGCGGTTCCTGGAGATCTGGTCCGGGTTGCCAGTGCTGTACCTGCTGATCATCCTGGCCAGTTTCGTGCAGCCCAACTTCTGGTGGCTGCTGGGAATCATGCTGCTGTTTTCCTGGATGAGCCTGGTGGACGTGGTGCGCGCCGAGTTCCTGCGCGGGCGCAACCTGGAATACGTGCGTGCGGCCCGGGCGCTGGGCATGCAGAATGGCGCGATCATGTTCCGCCACATCCTGCCCAACGCCATGGTCTCGACCATGACCTTCATGCCGTTCATCCTGACCGGCGCCATCGGTACGCTGACCGCCCTGGATTTCCTCGGCTTCGGCCTGCCGGCGGGCAGCCCGTCGCTAGGTGAACTGGTAGCCCAGGGCAAATCCAACCTGCAGGCGCCGTGGCTGGGCATGAGCGCGTTTGCGGTGCTTGCACTGATGCTGAGCCTGCTGGTGTTCATCGGCGAGTCCGCTCGCGATGCCTTCGACCCGAGGAAGTGAAATGAATCAGGACAATCTGATCGAAGTGCGCGACCTCGCCGTCGAGTTCGTCGTGGGCGAGCACAGCCAGCGCGTGGTCGAAGGTGTCAGTTTCGATATCAAGCGTGGCGAAACCCTGGCGCTGGTGGGTGAAAGTGGTTCCGGCAAATCGGTGACCGCCCACTCGATCCTGCGGCTGCTGCCCTACCCGCTGGCCCGGCACCCCTCGGGGACGATCGAGTACGCCGGGCAGAACCTGCTGGAATTGAAAGAGAAGACCATTCGCCACATCCGCGGCAACCGCATCGCGATGATCTTCCAGGAGCCGATGACCTCGCTCAATCCGCTGCACTCGATCGAGAAGCAGATCAACGAGGTGCTGGGCATCCACAAGGGCCTGGTCGGCAAAGTGGCGACCAAGCGCACCCTCGAGCTGCTGGAGATGGTCGGCATTCCTGAGCCGCACAAACGTCTAAAGGCCCTGCCCCATGAATTGTCTGGCGGTCAGCGTCAACGGGTGATGATCGCCATGGCCCTGGCGAACGAGCCGGAACTGCTGATCGCCGATGAACCCACCACCGCGCTGGACGTGACCGTTCAGCTGAAAATCCTCGAATTGCTCAAGGAACTGCAGGCGCGCCTGGGCATGGCTTTGCTGTTGATCAGCCACGATTTGAACCTGGTGAAAAGAATTGCGCACCGCGTATGTGTCATGCAGCGCGGTTGCATCGTCGAACAGGCATCTTGTGAGGAATTGTTTCGTGCGCCGCAGCATCCGTACACTCGGATCCTGCTGGCAGCGGAGCCTAGCGGGACCCCGGCGACCAATGAAATCGGCCCGCCGTTGTTGACGGTCGATGACCTGAAGGTCTGGTTTCCGATCAAAAAAGGGCTGCTCAAACGCACGGTGGATTACGTCAAGGCGGTGGACGGTATCAATTTCAGCCTGCCCCAGGGCCAGACCCTGGGCATCGTGGGCGAGAGCGGTTCCGGCAAGTCGACCCTGGGCCTGGCGATTTTGCGGTTGATCGGCAGCCAGGGCGCCATCCGTTTTGAAGGCAAGCAGCTAGACTGCCTGACGCAACAACAGGTCAGGCCGCTGCGGCGGGAGATGCAGGTGGTGTTTCAGGACCCGTTCGGCAGCCTGAGCCCACGGATGTGCGTGAGCCAGATCGTCGGTGAAGGCCTGCGTATCCACAGGATCGGCACCGAGGCGGAGCAGGAACAAGCGATCATTGAAGCACTGAGGGAGGTAGGCCTGGACCCGGAAACCCGGAACCGCTACCCCCACGAATTTTCCGGCGGGCAACGGCAGAGAATCGCCATTGCCCGGGCATTGGTGTTAAAACCGGCGTTGATTCTGTTGGACGAGCCGACGTCGGCCCTGGACCGCACCGTTCAACGCCAAGTGGTGGAGCTGCTGCGCTCACTGCAAAAAAAGTACAACCTGACGTATCTGTTCATCAGCCATGACCTGGCTGTCGTCAAAGCGCTGAGCCACCAGCTGATGGTGGTCAAGCATGGCCAAGTGGTCGAACAGGGAGACGCGCAAAGTATCTTTGCCGCTCCCCAACATCCGTATACACAGCAGTTGCTGGAAGCCGCCTTCCTGGTTCCAGACACTGCGCAATAACCTGAAAGAGGAGCAACACATGGGTTTTCTCGCCGGTAAGCGCGTACTGATCGTCGGTGTCGCCAGCAAGCTGTCCATCGCATCCGGCATCGCCGCCGCCATGCATCGCGAGGGCGCTGAGCTTGCCTTCACTTATCAGAACGACAAACTCAAGGGTCGTGTCGAAGAATTCGCACAAGGCTGGGGCTCGAGCCCTGAGCTGTGCTTCCCGTGCGACGTGGCCAGCGATGCCGAAATCGCCAAGGTCTTCGAACAACTGAGCAAGAAGTGGGACGGCCTGGACTGCATCGTGCACTCCGTCGGCTTCGCCCCGGGCGACCAACTGGACGGCGACTTCACCGAAGCCACCACCCGTGAAGGTTTCCGCATCGCTCACGACATCAGCGCCTACAGCTTCGTTGCCCTGGCCAAGGCTGGTCGCGAAATGATGAAAGGCCGCAACGGCAGCCTGCTGACCCTGTCGTACCTGGGCGCCGAGCGCACCATGCCTAACTACAACGTGATGGGCATGGCCAAGGCTTCCCTGGAAGCCGGCGTTCGTTACCTGGCCGGCTCCCTGGGCCCGGACGGTACTCGCGTCAACTGCGTATCGGCCGGCCCGATCCGCACCCTCGCCGCTTCCGGCATCAAGAACTTCCGCAAGATGCTGGCCGCCAACGAAGCGCAAACCCCGCTGCGTCGCAACGTCACCATCGAAGAAGTCGGCAACGCCGGCGCCTTCCTGTGCTCGGACCTGGCGTCGGGCATCAGCGGCGAAATCATGTACGTGGACGGTGGCTTCAACACCACGGCCATGGGCAACATCGAAGAGTGATTTTCGGTTAGCCACAAAAAACCCGCCTCGTCTGGCGGGTTTTTTATGCCTGCGATTCCTGGATTGATGCGATCTCTGCGCGAGCGTGGCTAAACTGGGTTTCATCTCCCAACAATCGAGGCTCGCCCGATGCAGCTCTCCCCCTTTCACCTCGCCATACCGGTGTATGACCTGGCCGCCGCGCGGCACTTCTACGGCAGCGTGTTCGGCCTGGAAGAAGGTCGCTCCAGTGATCACTGGGTCGATTTCAACTTTTTCGGTCATCAACTGGTGATCCACCTGGCGCCCAAGAACGCCTCCCAGGAAGCCGCCCACACCAACGCGGTCGACGGTCATGACGTGCCGGTGCCGCACTTTGGCGTGGTGTTGGGGATGGCGGAATGGGAGGCGCTGGCCGAACGGCTGACGTCGCTGGAGACGCGGTTTGTGATCGAACCGGGGATTCGCTTCCAGGGGCTGGTTGGGGAACAGGCGACGATGTTCTTGTTCGATCCCTGTGGCAATGCACTGGAGTTCAAGGCGTTCAAGGATATCGGGCAGTTGTTTGCCAAGTAGGTGGCGACTGTGAGGACGCCTTCGCGAGCAAGCCCGCTCCCACATTTTTGACCGAGTGCTTCCAGATGAAATGCGGTCAAAATGTGGGAGCGGGCTTGCTCGCGAAGAGGCCCGCCAACCCCCCACAAAACTACCGCCCCATCACCCTCTCCACCTCTTCCAACAGCTCCTCAACCGAGCCATGAAAAGCAGCGTCATGCTCGATCTGCCCAATGCTGAATCGAATTTCATACCCCCGATGAGCCATGGCATAGCGCTCATCGAGCATCTCCTCAAGCCGCGCCTTGATCGCAGCGATCTCCACCGCGCCCGAGCCAGTGAGCAAAGCGACAAAAGTGGCGCCCTCCAACCGCCCTATCACATCGCTTTCCCGAAAACCGATGCGCAGCACATCGGCAAAGGTTTTCAGCGCATGGTCGCCCTCGGCACGGCCAAACAGGTAGTTGATGCGCTTGAATTCATCGAGGTTGAAGAACAGCAGCGTGGCCGGCCGGCCCAGTTGAGCGCAGGCTTGCAGCCCCATGTCGGCCAGGGCAATGAAGCCGTGGCGATTGGGCAGCAGCGTCAGCTCATCCATGCTCGCCATCTGCACGCCGATCAGCTCTTGCTCAGCCTGGCGGGCCAGATCGCGCAGCCATTCACGCGCTTGCTGTGGCGTCCCTGCACGTCCACCTGATTTGTGCGGTTTGCCTGAAATCAGCATCACATACTCCAGTGGTGGGTATGTTCTTTAGAGTCTTCGATATCGGGTTTGACTCCCTGTTTACGGCCCGTTGGTCAGCTGCCCACGACCGGGCATGGCCCACCGGCATCGGCCCAGAGTTTGAATTGGGTGACGAAAATATCGTGGGGCACCGGCACCGGGGCGCGATTGCCGCCCGGATTCCAGCCCCAGAGCACCAGTTTGTCCTCGCTGACATGCTTGATCAGTGCCGCAAAATCCCGGTCGCCGTTGCTCGAACGGTCCTTGATCATGCTGCACAGCTTGTCCGGCGGCAGGCCGATCCAGGCCATTTTGTGTGCCGCCGGCGGCAGGCTCCAGTGCGGCGCACCCGGCGGCGCCTTGGGGCCATAACTGGCCGGAGGATTGGCTTCGGCATGGCACGTGGCGCAGGGCAATCCCGCCGCACCTTTACCGTCCATGCCGCGCACCACGTTCATCGCATGGGGAATTCCCGCGTCGAACTGCAACGGCGAATCCCCCGGGATATGGCAGTTCTGGCAGCGAGGGCTCTGGAACACCTTCTGCACGGTGTCGAACGCCTTGAGCGCCGCCTGGTCGTCGGCAAACAACTCGGTCGCATAGATAAACAGGCACACCAGCATGACCGAGCCCAGTACCCAATGATGTCGTTTCATCTCACACCCCCGACAACTGCAGCGGCAATTCCCGCAAGCGCTGCCCGGTCAGGGCGAACACCGCGTTGGCCACGGCTGGCGCCGTGGGCGGCACACCGGCCTCGCCGATGCCGCCGGGCTTCTCGCTGCTGGGCACGATATGCACCTCGACCACCGGCATTTCATGCAGTCGCAGCACTTGGTAATCGTGGTAATTGGACTGCACCACGCTGCCGTCCTTGATTGTCAGTTTGCTGTGCAGGGTGAACCCCAGGCCGAAGGCGATACAGGATTGCATCTGCGCCTCGATGCTCCTGGGGTTGACCGCGATGCCGCAGTCCACCGCACACACCACCCGATGCACGCGAATCGCCAGGTTGTCCTGGGACACCTCGGCCACCTGAGCCACGAAACTGCCGAAGGACTCATGCACCGCCACGCCCAAGGCATGGCCATCGGGCAGCGGCGCCTTCCAGTTGGCCTTTTCCACCGCCAGGTTCAGCACGCCCAGATGCCGCGGATGATCCTTGAGCAAGGTGCGTCGGTATTCCACCGGATCCTTGCCCGCCGCCGCGGCGAGTTCATCGATCAGTGACTCCATGACGAAACCGGTGTGGGTATGCCCCACCGAGCGCAGCCACAGCACGTTGATCCCGGTTTTCGGTGAGTGCAGCTCGACCTGATGATCGGCCAGGCCTTCGATATAGGGACTGTCCGCCACGCCTTCCACCGAGGTCTTGTCGATGCCGTTCTTGACCATGGCCGCCTCGAGCAAGGTGTCGGCCATGATCGACTGCCCGACCAGCACATGCTTCCACGCCATCGGCAGGCCATCGGGCCCCAGCCCTACCCGCGCCTGATGCAGGAATGCCGAACGGTAATAGCCGCCACGAATGTCGTCTTCCCGGGCCCACACGGTCTTCACCGGCTCCCCCGCCGCTTTGGCCACCTCCACCGCTTCGGCGACGAAGTCCGAGGTCGGATTGGCCCGCCGGCCGAAGCCGCCGCCAAGGAACTCCGTGTGAATCTCGACCTGCTCCGGTTTGAGCCCGGTGATTTTGCCGGCGATCATCTGGTCCAGGGTCTGGAACTGGGTGCCGGTCCAAATCTCGCATTTGTCCTTGCTGATCTTGACCGTGCAATTGAGCGGCTCCATTGGCGCGTGGGCCAGGTAGGGCACGCTGTATTCGACGTCGAGGGTCTTGCTCGCCTTGGCCAGCGCGGCCTTGGCGTCGCCGGCCTGACTGGCCGGCAGGCCCGGTGTGGCGGCGAGTTTACGAAAAGTCTCCAGCAGTTTCTGGCTGTCCAGACCGCTGTGCGGGCCCAGATTCCACTCAACTTTCAGGGCATCGCGGCCCAGCTTCGCTGCCCAGTAATGATCGGCGGTCACCGCCACGCCGGTCGGCACCTGCACCACTTTATGCACGCCGGGAATGGCCAGCGCTTGAGCGCCTTCAAAGGATTTGACGCTGCCGCCGAACACCGGCGAACGGGCGACCATCGCCGTCATCAGGCCGTCGAACTGCACGTCCATGCCGAATGTGGCGCGGCCGGTGATTTTCTCCGGTGTGTCCAGGCGCTGGGTGGGCTTGCCGATGATCGTCCAGTCCTTCGCCTCCTTGAGCTTGAGCGATGCCGGGTCCGGCACCGGCAGCTGGCCGGCGTCGTCGGCCAGTTCACCGTAGGTGGCCTGCTGATCGCCGGCAATCACCACGCCCGACTGGGTACGAATGGCCGACGGCGCCACCTTGAAACGCTTGGCCGCCGCTTCGATCAGCATCAACCGCGCCGCCGCTCCGGCCTGGCGATAGCGGTCGAACTCCATCCAGGTCGAGGTCGAGCCGCCGGTGATCTGCATGCCGCCAAAACCGGCCATGCCGTAATCCTTGGCAGAGGCCGGGGAATGTTCGACGCGGATTTTCGACCAGTCGGCGTCCAACTCTTCAGCAATCAGCATGGTCAGGCCGGTCCAGATGCCCTGACCCATTTCCGCGTGGCCCAGCAATACCGTGACACTGTTGTCATTGCCGATGCGCAGGAAGGCGTTGGGTGCGAACACATTGCCCTGGTTCTCGGCGCCCACGGCAAAGCGATGGCTGCCTGGGATGACAAACGCCACCACCAGCCCGCCACCCAGCACGGCACTGCCCTTGAGAAAACCACGGCGTGACAGCGGATTGAGGCTGTTCATGGCCATCAACCCAATTGCGCCGCGCGCTTGACCGCCGCGCGGATTCTTGGATAGGTGCCGCAACGGCAGATGTTGCCCGACAGCGCCTGGTCGATATCACTGTCGGTCGGCTGCGGGATCTTCGCCAGCAGCGCCGCCGCCGACATGATCTGCCCCGACTGACAATAACCGCACTGCACCACATCGAGCTCGGCCCAGGCCTGCTGCACCGGGTGCGAACCGTCGAGGGACAGGCCTTCGATGGTGAGGATTTTCTGGCCATGGGCCACGGCGGTGGCAGGCGTGATGCATGAGCGCAGCGGTGCGCCGTCGACGTGGACCGTACAGGCGCCGCACTGGGCCATGCCGCAACCGAACTTGGTCCCGGTCAGGTGCGCGACATCGCGCAGGACCCACAACAGCGGCATGTCCGCGGGGACGTCCAGTTCCTGGTCCTGGCCATTGATATTGAGGGTCAGCATTGCGAAGGTCCTCAGACTCACGGTGTTCTGAAGCGCGCGCCGCTGTGGCAATCAAGCACCTGCGCACGCCTGGGGTTATCCCTTCAGCTAAGCGCAATTTGCCCGCAAGACCGATGTGTATCGACCACCGGTCGTCAATCGGCGTGTCTGGGCTTGAGCAAAATACCGGTGTAACGCCACAAGAACAGCCCGAACGCCGTACACCAGAGCAACGCCGTCACCGCCAACCCCCATGCGCAAAACGGCACCAGCACCACCCGCGCCAACCCGGCCACCAGCACCAGGACAAACCCCAGGACAATCGCCTTCGACGCCAGCAACGGGCGCCCGGTATGACCCAGGCTGACCCGGGCGATCATCGCCAATATCAAGCCACCTGCCCCACCCACCGCCAAGGAATGAGTGGCCAGGCTCTGCTGCGGCATCCACCCGGCATGCCACAACGCCATGGCACACACCGCCGCCACCAGCCAGACGTAGGACAGGTACAGCGACCACAGCAACGGCACACGCCACATACCGCGATCGTGCCAGCGCCACAGGCGCTGAAGATGCAGCAGCCCCATCAGCACAAACAGCACTGCCAGCCACGGCCTTGGCGACTCGTTCATGCCGGCGGCGAAGGTCAGGGCGACCAGAAAACCGCACACCATCAGAACCCGCGTCGGCAAAGGGTTGGCCGCCGGCATGGCCTTGCGATTCAATCCGCGCTGAATGAAGAACGGGATCACGCGCCCGCCAATCACACTCATCAGCGCGCCCACCAGCCACAACGCCGTCAGTACCCCGCGGCGTTGCAGCCCGACATCGTCGGTGAAAAAGCCCCAGAGGGTCATGGCCTGACAGCCGGCCAACAGCAACACCATCAACAGGATCGGATAGTGGTCACGCTTGCCGGCCGCTATCAGATCAAGACCGAGGACGACAGCCAGCAGCGGCAGAAAAGGCAGTTGCAGTATCAGCAGCAGCGCAGGAGGAATTGGCACCAGCCAGGCCAGTCGCGCCAGCAGCCAGACCAGTAACAGGCCGACCAACGGCCAGCCCTTGAGTGCTGGCCGCCCGGTCCAGTTGGGCACTGCCGTCAGTAGAAACCCGGCGATGATCGCCACTGTGAAACCGAATGGCATTTCGTGCCGATGCCAGGCGAGCATGCCGCCCATTGGTTGTGCCCCGGGCAAGCGGCCGTACAACCACAGCGCCCAAATCGCCACCGCCGACACGGCAAACGCGGCACCGGCCAGAAAGAACGGGCGAAAACCGATGCTCCACACGGGTGCCGCCAGCCGCTTGCGCATCAGGCCAGCGCCACGGCCAGGGGTTTGCTCAGGCGGTGCTGGGACAGCAGACGCATGACGTAGCCGATTTTCAACAGCGTCGGCCCGACAATGGTCATCGCGTGCATCGCCACCAGGGCCACGATCGACAGGTGACCGTCGTAGAGGTAGGCGCCGTAGATGCCGGCCAGCAACATCGCCAGGCCAAGGCCGAGGACACGGCTGGAAAGGTGCAGAACGTTCTGAGGATTGCTGAAGAAATGGAACATTTTCCGTACTCCTGTAGCAGTTCAGTTGTACGTTGGCTACATCAAGTCTCGTGCCAGAAATTTATACTAGAAAAATCAACAACTTGATCCCAGCCATGTCAAAAAGACTCCACTACAACCGAGTCAACTTGACACACCTCAAAGTCATAATGACCACACCCACCCCTGTAGGAACGAGCTCGCTCGCGATGGACGCCAACGATAACGCTGAAAACCAGACAACCCGCGATTTCATGGCTTGGCGATCTACGGCCCCACAAGACTCCCCCACGCTGACTACGCTGATAGTCCAGCCTGCAAAAACTGCCAGGGAGACCCACCATGCTCCATGTTCAAAAACTCACGCCTTGCCTGTGGTTCGACGGCCAGGCCGAAGAGGCTGCCAAGTTCTATTGCGCGATCTTCGATCATTCAAAAATCATTGCCATCACGCACTACGGCAAGGCCGGCCAGGAGGTCCACGGGCATCCGGAAGGCTCGGTGCTGACGGTCAGCTTCGAACTGGACGGCCAGACATTCACCGGCCTTAACGGCGGTCCGAATTTCACCTTCAGCGAGGCGATTTCGTTTCAGGTCAATTGCCAGACCCAGGAAGAAGTCGATCACTTCTGGGGCCGGCTGTCCGCCGGCGGGCCCGTGGAGGCGCAGCAGTGCGGATGGCTCAAGGACAAGTTCGGTGTGTCGTGGCAGATCGTGCCGGTGGCGATGATGGACATGCTCAAAGACCCCGACACCCACAAATCCCAGCGCGCGATGGCGGCGATGATGCAGATGAAAAAACTCGATATCGCCGCACTGCAACGAGCCTTCAATGGCGAGAGCTAATACACTCCGAGGCTGACCGGCCAAGGACTGAACATGAAGCGCTCGACACTCAAGGACACTGACAAGGCCCCGCGTTTCTGGCGCGACGACGCCCTGCCCTTCATCGAGGCGCGGGCCATCGCCGACGGGCGCGAGGTGTGCTACACGCGGCATGCCCACGAACACTTTTCCATCGGCGCGATCACGGCCGGGCGCAGCACCTATGTCCACGAACAATCCCGGTTCGAGGTCAGCGCCGGCACCGTGGTGCTAATGAACCCCGCTGACGTCCATGCCTGCAACCCCATCGATGATCAGCCCTGGTCCTACCTGATGCTGTATGTCGACACCCCGTGGCTGACCGACCTGCAGCATCAACTGGGGTTCAGCGACGACCTGGCGTTCAGGCGCTTTGCGGTCACCCACACGACGGACGCCGGGTTGTTCGCCGGGCTGAAGACGCTGTATGAGGTGCTGTTGGATCCGCAGCAGGACGTGCTGGGCAAGCATAGCGCGGCGGTGGAGTTTTTTACCGAGGTGCAACTGCGGCTGAACCCGATCGAACAGGTGCTGCGCGAACCCAATTTCAAACTGGAACGCGCCGCCGACTTCATCCGCGAACACTGCACGCAGATGCTCAAGCTCGAAGACATTTGCGAAGCGGCGCAATTGTCGCCCTCCTACCTGATCCGCGCCTTCAGGCAACACTACGGCATGACGCCCCACGCCTTCGTGGTCAACCAGCGCATCCAGTTCGCCCGGGATCAACTGCGCAATGGCCGGTTGATTGCCGATGTCGCGCTGGAAGCGGGGTTTGCCGATCAGGCGCATTTCCAGCGGGCGTTCAAGCAGCACCTGGCGGCGACGCCGGGGCAGTATCGGGGGTGAGCATTAGCCCTTGGCATATTCATTGTGGCGTGGGAGCTTGCTCCCGCTGGGCTGCGAAGCGGCCCCCGGCGATTCTTCAGGCACACCATGCATTCAGGTATCGCGACGGCTTCGCCGCCGGACGGGAGCAAGCTCCCTCGCCACAGGTCAACTGCCGGGCAGCACCAGGTCATCTGCCCGGCAGTACCAGGTAAACCGCACTCACCGCCAACATCATCGCCATCAGCCGATTGAACAACCGCATCCCTGCCGGATTGTTCAAGTACCCGCGCAAAAACGTCCCGGCATAAGCCCAGCAGCCCACCGACAGATAACAGATCACCAGGTACACCGCCGCAAACTGCCACACCAACCGCGCTTCACCATCGGCGACGAACGCTCCCATGCCGGCCACGCAGGCCAGCCAGGCTTTCGGGTTGAGCCATTGCATCACCGCGCCGTACAGCATCGACGGCGCGCGACTTGCGTCTTTGGCTTCAAGCTGGCCGTTGTCCGCCGCCAGCTTGAATGCCATGTACAACAAAAATGCCACCGCGGCCCACTGCACCACCTGGGTCAGGGCCGGCCAGAGCCGCAACAACTCATGCAACCCCAGGCCCATCAGCACCAGCAGTAACACGAACCCCAGGGTCGCCCCGGCCACGTGCCGCTGGCTGGCGCGAAAGCCGAAACGGGCGCCGGAACTCAAGGCCACGATATTCACCGGCCCCGGGGTGATCGAAGCGGCCAGCGCAAACGCCGCCATGGACATCATCAGACTCATCGCACACCTTCTTCCTGTCAGTTGAACCAGGCCTCAAGGTAAAGAGCGCGACACGGCGCGTATTGAACAAAACTGCCCTGCGCTACTGGTAATACCCCACCACCCGCTTCACTTTCACCAGCGCCTGACGCAACGACTCCACGTCCACCGACCCTAAAGCCAGGCGAATGGCGTGGGGCACATGGCTGGTGATCGCGAAGGGTTCGGCTGGCGACACCGACACCTGCTCACGCATCAAGGCCATGGCGATCCGGTCGGCGCGGGCATCCTCTGTCAGCGGTAGCCAGATGAAGTACGAGGACGGGTGACTGATGATCCGCAGCCCTGCCAACTGCTCACGGGCCATTGCTTGGCGGGCCCGTGCGTCTGCACGCTTTTGCGCCTCCAGCTTCATCACTGTGCCATCGTCCAGCCAGGCGGTGGCGATGGCCGTCATTACGCCAGGCGTGTTCCAGGTGGTGGCCATGATCGTGCGTTCGAATCCCGCGATCCAGCGCCCGGGCGCGGCGATAAAGCCGACGCGCAAACCGGTGGCGATGTTTTTCGATAAACCGCTGACATACACCGTGCGCTCCGGCGCCATTTCCACCAGGGGTGGCGGCGGATTCTCGGCCAGGAATGCGTAGGCGGCATCCTCGATGATCGTCAGGTCATGCTGGCGCGCAATCGCCACCAACCGTTCGCGCTGATCGGCGCTCAGCACCCATCCCAATGGATTTTGCAGGGTCGGCATCGAGTAGATGGCCCGTACCGGGCGATTGCGACAGAGCTTTTCCAGGGCCGGCAAATCCGGCCCCAGGTCGGTGACGGGAATGGGCAGTACTTCGAGGTGCAGGGTTTCGGCCAGGGTCTTGAACCCTGGATAGGTCAAGGCATCGGCGACGATCACATCGCCGGGCTTGAGCAGCGTCATCATCGCCACCGCCAGGCCATGCTGGGCGCCGCTGACGATCAACACCTGTTCGGCCGACACCTTGAGGCCGCGCTCGACCAGATGCCGCGCTACCGAGGCGCGTTCGTGCAGGCGGCCGGCGTGGGGCTGATAACGCAGCAGCGCTTCGAGGTCGCCGGACAACGCGAGCTGACGCAGCGCCGTGCGCAACAAATCCGCCTGGCCGGGCAGCGACGGGTAGTTAAAGTTGAGGTCGATCATCCCCGCCGCCACCACCGACTGCGAAATCCCCTGACCGGGCGGCAGCGACGTCTCCCGGACAAACGTCCCGCGTCCGGTTTCGCCGCTGATCAGGCCCATGCCCTCCAGTTCCGCGTAGACCCGGCTCGCCGTGACCAGCGCCAGACCATGCTCCAACGCCAATTGCCGATGGGTGGGCAGCCGTGTGCCGGGGGGCAATTGGCCTGAACGGATGTCAGCGGCAAAGGCATCGACCAGGGATTTGTAGCGCGAGCGTGGCATGTCGAGATGTATCCATGACAATTTTTTGATTGTATCGATACTCAGCCATAGCATGGGTTTCATGCAACCCATCGATGAGTGAGAGCGACATGGAACGGACTTCGAACCTGCAACACCGGGTACTGGAAAACGGCGTCAGTGGCTGGATCAATGGCTTGATCGGCGTGGTGATCTTCAGCGGCTCATTGCCCGCGACACGGGTGGCGGTGCTGGAATTCGATCCGGTTTTTCTCACCGTAGCCCGCGCGACCATTGCCGCAATGCTGGCGCTGTGCCTGTTGCTGTTGTTTCGGGAAAAACGGCCGGCGCGTCAGCAACTGCTGCCGTTGGCCATCGTGGCATTGGGCGTGGTGCTCGGCTTTCCGCTGCTGACCGCCCTGGCACTGCAGTACGTGACGTCGGCGCACTCCATCGTCTTCGTCGGCCTGCTGCCTCTGGCCACTGCGGTATTTGGGGTAGTACGCGGTGGTGAACGGCCTCGGCCGGTGTTCTGGTTCTTTTCGATACTGGGCAGCCTGCTGGTGGTCGGCTTTGCCCTCGCCCAGGGCCTGAGCGCCTCGCCTCAGGGCGACATCCTGATGCTGCTGGCGATCCTGGCCTGTGGCCTGGGGTATGCCGAAGGCGCGAAATTGTCCCGCACTCTGGGCGGCTGGCAGGTGATCTGCTGGGCCTTGGTGCTGGCGCTGCCGGTCATGGCGGCCCTGACCTGGTGGCGCATGCCGGCGCCGTTCAGCACCATCAGCACACCCGCCTGGTTCAGCCTGGGGTATGTGTCGCTGTTCAGCATGCTGATCGGCTTCGTGTTCTGGTATCGGGGCCTGGCCCAGGGCGGGATTGCCGCCGTCGGGCAGTTGCAACTGCTGCAACCGTTTTTCGGCCTGGCACTGGCGGCGACCCTGCTGCATGAGCACGTAAGCATCGGCATGCTGGGTGTGACTGTCGCGGTGATTGCCTGTGTGGCCGGGGCGAAGAAGTTCGCTCGCTAGGCACTGCTCCGGCGCTTGGCGCCCTGACTGTATGGGTCGTTGCACCGGGGTGACGTGATAAAAATACAGCTCTTGTTACAGGAGCCTGCCATGGACCTCGCCACCCTCACCCTGTTCCTTCCAGCCTGCTTCGCCCTGAACATGGCGCCCGGCCCGAACAACCTGCTGTCGGTCAGCAACGCCACTCGCTACGGCTACCGCACCGCGTGCCTGGCGGGCGTCGGCCGTTTGCTGGCGTTCGCCGGGATGATCGCCCTGGCCTCGGCGGGCCTGGCGGTGGTGCTGCAAACGTCGGAATTGTTGTTCTACGGGATCAAGATTCTTGGCGCGGCCTATCTGTTTTACCTCGCCTGGCAGCTGTGGCGAGCCAACCCCGGCGTGGAGAACAGGGTAACGACTGCGCCGGTGGGGATGCTGGCCCTGGCCCGGCAGGAGTTCCTGGTGGCGGCGGGCAATCCGAAAGCGATCCTGATTTTCACCGCGTTCCTGCCGCAATTCGTCGATTCCACCCGGACCATCACCCCGCAATTCGCGGTGCTGGGTGGGTTATTTCTGGTGCTGGAATGGATCGCCATCGCCGCCTATGCCTACATGGGCCTGCACATGCGTCGCTGGTTCGCCAAGCCGTCGGGCAAGCGGATGTTCAATCGGTGCTGCGCCGGGCTGCTGTCGGCGGCCGCCTCGGTGTTGCTGATGGCACGGCGTAGCTGAAGAAATTCCCTGTCGATTTTCCGGTGGAGGCCCCCACTGCGCCGTTCTATGCTGCGCCCATGAACCTACAAAACACGCTCCTTCCACCCCGCGCCGAAATGGTTCGCGCCATGCTTGAACGAGACACCTCGTATGAGGGGGTATTTTTCATCGCGGTCAAGACCACCGGGATTTTCTGCCGCCCCGGTTGCACCGCGCGCAGCCCGAAACCGGAGAACGTCGAGTTCTTCGGTCACGCCGATGAGTGCCTGGCGGCGGGCTATCGAGCGTGCCTGCGCTGCAAACCCATGGACGCCGCCGCGATCGCGCCGCCATGGGTACAGCGCTTGCTGACCCTGGTGGACGGCGACCCCGAGCAGCGCTGGAGCGACGCCCAGTTGCAGGCCGAAGGCATCGAGCCGCTGAAATTGCGTCGCTGGTTCAAGCAGCATTTCGGCATGACTTTCCATGCCTGGCTGCGCACCCGACGTCTGGGGATGGCGTTGGGCGGCATCAAGCAAGGCGATTCCATCGACAGCGCCGCTTTCGACTCCGGTTACGAATCCCTGAGCGGTTTTCGCGACGCGTTCCAGAAGTCCTTCCACATCACCCCCGGCCGCGCCGCCAACAGCGAACCCTTGCTGTTCACGCGCCTGACCACACCCCTGGGGCCGATGATCGCCATGGCCGAACGGCGCGGCCTGGTGCTGCTGGAACTTCTTGACCAGCCATCGCTGACCCGGCAAGTCGAATCCCTGCAACACCGCTTCGGCTACGCCGTCGCACCGGGGCACAACGCGCATTTGCAGCAAATCGAACAACAACTGGCTGAGTACTTTGCAGGCCAACGCACCGAGTTCAGCGTCGCCCTGCACATGCCCGGCAGCGAATTTTCGCGCCAGGTCTGGGCCGAGCTGGCCAAGATCCCCTACGGCCATACCACCACCTACGGCGCCATCGCCCGCCTGCTGGGCAAACCCGGCGCCAGCCGCGCCGTGGGTCTGGCCAACGGTCACAACCGCCTTTCGATCGTGGTGCCCTGCCATCGCGTGATCGGCGCCGACGGCTCGCTGACCGGCTACGCTGGAGGCCAGCCGCGCAAGGCATTTCTGTTGCGACTGGAACATGCCGCGGTGCAACTCACCGAGCAGTTGGCCCTTTGAACACAAGCAGGACGCTCCATGCCTGACCCCTATCTGCCCGCCACGCAATGGCTGGCATCCCTGGATGACGACTGGCGCCGCCACATCGACGCCATCGGCCCATGCCTGCATCAACCCCACCCCACCCGGGATCCCTACGAGTCGCTGGTGCGCGCGATTGCCTATCAGCAACTCCATGCCCGGGCCGGCGATGCCATCGTCGGGCGTTTGCTGGCGCTGTTCCCTCAGATGAGCTTCCCCCGGCCCGAGCAGATTGTCGCCAGCGACTTCGATCAACTGCGCAGCTGCGGCTTTTCCGCGAGCAAGATCGCCACTATCCAGGGTATTGCTCAAGCGACCCTGGACGGTGTGGTGCCGGACTACGCCAGCGCCTTGGCCATGGACGACGAAGCGTTGATCGAACGACTGGTCACCCTGCGCGGCGTGGGCCGCTGGACGGTGGAGATGCTGTTGATCTACAGCCTGGAGCGGCCGGATATCTTGCCCGCGGATGATTTTGGCGTGCGTGAGGGGTATCGGCGTCTGAAGGGATTGGAGGTGCAGCCAACGCGCAAGCAGATGATTGAGATTGGGCAGGCGTGGAGCCCGTATCGGACGGTGGCTGCGTGGTATTTGTGGCGGGTGCCTGCCCGGTAGACCGCGTTATCGTTCTTCGCGAGCAAGCCCGCTCCCACAGGGGCATGCATTCCATATCTGCAAACACCTCAGCTTCTACAGGGGAATGCAGTCCAGATGTGGGAGCGGGCTTGCTCGCGAAGGGGCCGCCGAAGATCTCCGCACGCTTGCCCACCAGGCTGCAGCAAACAGGTTACTTTGAAACCAGTGGCCGCCGGCGACGCGATTCTGGTGCCGGTCTAGGCTGATGGGATCATCCCGATTGCAACGGAGACCACCATGCATCTCGAAGGCTCCTGCCATTGCGGCGCCGTTTCGTTCAGCCTGACCAGTGAGCATCCCTATCCGTATCAACGGTGCTATTGCTCGATCTGCCGCAAGACCCAGGGCGGGGGCGGTTATTCGATCAATATTGCCGGGGATGCCGACAGCCTGCGGGTCCGCGGGCGCAAGAACGTCGCGATCTACCATGCGCTGCTCAAGGGCGACGGTGAAGCGCGAGCTCATCGCAGCAGTGCCGAGCGGCATTTCTGTTCGGTGTGTGGGTCAGGTTTGTGGTTGTTCAGCCCGGAATGGCCGGAACTGATCCACCCGTTCGCCTCGGCCATCGACACCCCGCTGCCGGTGCCGCCGGAGCACACCCATTTGCTGCTCGATTCCAAGGCGCCGTGGGTGGAGGTGGAGATCAAGCCGGGCGACAAGCAGTTCGATGTCTATCCCGAGGAATCCATTGCCGATTGGCATGAGCGGCTGGGATTGAGCTTGTAGGAGCGAGCTTGCTCGCGATGCATTCACGGACACTGCGGGGTGTCAGACAGCCAGCGTTATCGTTGACGACCATCGCGAGCATGCTCGCGCCTACACAAGCGGTCAGGCGGCGGGAACGCCGCTGTGGAAGCGAAATTCAACATCCGGCGACTCGATCAGTTCCTGCTCGGCGGCGCGGACTTTGTCGATCACCTGGGCGATGTCCTTGGCGTCACCGTACTGGTAAGCCAGTTTCAGATAACCCTGGAAATGCCGGGCCTCGCTCTTGAGCAGGCCGAAGTAGAACTTGCCCAGTTCCTCGTCCAGATGCGGCACCAGCGCCTCGAAACGCTCGCAACTGCGGGCCTCGATGAACGCGCCGACCACCAGGGTATCCACCAGTTTCACTGGCTCGTGACTGCGCACCACTTTGCGCAACCCCGAGGCGTAGCGTCCGGCGGACAACTGACGCAGTTCGACCTTGCGTTTTTTCATCAGGCGCATGACCTGTTCGTGATGCACCAGCTCTTCCCGGGCCAGGCGCGACATCATGTTGATCAGGTCAACGTGGGCGTGATATTTGGCAATCAGGCTCAGCGCGGTGCTGGCGGCCTTGAATTCACTATAATCTGCAATACCACTACGAATCTTATTACATCAAATACAACATTAAAAAAAACCAGTGAAAACTTGCATTGTGTTTAGAAACTCGTTTTCTAGTGGTATAACTTAGTCATCGCAATACACAGAACACCCTATAGGGGCGCATCCAATCGCGCCTCCAGCATGTGACTTTGCATCATACTTTTAAAACACCAAAGGTCAAAAACAATGCCCTATGCAATCGGCTACGCGCGATTCTCCAGTATCAAACAAGGTTCAGGTAGCAGCTTAGAACGGCAGCAAGCCATGATAGCCAAATGGCTTGGTGAAAACCCGGAATACAAAGTTTATCCAAAAACCTTTGAAGATTTAGGGCGATCCGCATCAAAAGGCGATCATTTGAAGCACGGACTTGGAAAACTACTCCAAGCCATTGAGCTTAAAGAAATTGGTGACGGCGATATTATTTTAGTTGAAGCCATTGATCGGATTGGACGCCTGACCGCAACAAAGATGTTTTCATTAATAAATCAAATTCTAGAAGCCGGTGTACGGATTGTTACACTGCAAGATAATACAATGTATGGCCCAGTTATTAAATCAGATCAGATTTGGCAGTTACTAGGCAAGATAGAGCAGGCTTTCACATATAGCGTTGATCTTGGCAAACGAATTAAAGACAGCTATACAATTCGCGAACAAAATGCAAGAAAAGGATTAATACCAAAAAGAAGAACACCAATCTGGTTGAATACTGACGGAACACTAAAGGAGGACATTGCAGTTGCAATGAAAACCGCGTTTGAAGATGCGCTATCTGGACTCGGCGAACGTAGAATTCTCAAAAGATTAAAAATAAGTCATCCGACATTTGAAAAATGTCATCCTGCAAGCGTTAGAAAATGGCTAACAAACAAAGCTGCAATTGGATTTTGGCGTGAAATCTTGACTTACCCACCCATTGTCAGTCAAGAATTGTTCTATCAAGTCCAAAAGCGCTTTGAAGATGCCTACATACCAGCGTCAGCACCAACAAAACACTTCCTGTCCGGGCTTGTGAAGTGCGGAAACTGTGGCTCATCGTTTCAAGTAAAGGTTAACAAGTCGAGTCCAAATAGCATGCACTGTTCGGCACGAGCTATACATGGTATTGACAGGTGTGAGAACGGAACATCTTTTCCTGTGCCTGTATTGCTACGTATCTGCCACGATACTGCAACACTCGCGATGGAGACTGCTTTGCAAAACATTGAACTTTCAAAGGCTAAGAAAAAAAGCATAATTATCGATGGCAAACTAAATGACATCGGAAAAAAACTAAGTAACCTGATAACTTCTTTACAGCAATATGGAGCCATACCGGAAATAGACAGCCAGATAACACTACTTATTTCCGAAAGAAAAAAGCTGGAAGATGAAAAGCGTTACTTAGTCGAAGACGACGTAGCCAACACAACAAATTATGAAGAGGCGTGGGACTACCAATACGAATTAATCGAAGATGACCCTATGCGTCTAAATGCATTGCTTCAATCCGTACAATATCAAATTAAATGTTTTGCCAATCGCAGCATATTAGCCAACACCACCGGCAACGAACTGAGCAAATCCGTTTACATGAATTACTGTAGAAAAATTCAAGCGTACCGTCTTCGCGCAAACGGCAACATTTACAATATAGCAAACAGAGAAGGTACTTTTTCCAAAGAACGGCTCAGCACCTTCAAAGAAATGCTACAAGCACAAAGAGAGGGAACCACCGCCTTTAAAGAAATTGAAACATCACCAGCAGATTCGGAAATATTGGAATTCTTAGCAGCAATTGATGACTGATTTGCCACCTTCTGCGATCGATCGACTTACAAACCCCGCGACCCCGTTGAAACCGTTATCCATCATGGCCTTGCTACCCATCCATAGGCCGGATATTTAATTCTCTGTTCTATCTCTACCCTGCCGAATGTCCGATCATTTGCGCACGAACGAAGGGAACAACATCATACAGACATCAAAACCAACATGAAGAATTTATCTAAAGTACATTACACCCAAGACCAATACATGGGTACACCAATCAATTGCAATCTAACACGCCCAACACTTGAAAACATCCTGGAAGCGCTGTACGTCCTAATATACGGAGTGACGGAAACTTCAAAGTACCCGCGCGGCTATCATGTGAGAACACGCTTCACCGATCAAATGACCAGCTCAGAATATAGCGCCCACATCAACAATTTTTATAAGAGCAAATCGAAATACTCTCCGCAAAGAATGACGATTATCGAAAATGACGACACAGGCGTTCATCATCACCACGCCATAATTTTAAATGACAAGCTGGATAGAAAATCCAGCCTTCAATATTTACACGCAAAACTCAAAAAAAATGGAAAACTGAATGACTATTCAATCATTTGCCCAAAACATGACAGCTACGGTCACAGCCTGACTTCAAAGGAAGACCTCGACAGTTACTTCGAGTGGATGACGTATCTTGCCAAAACCAAGTCAAAGCCCGATAGACATCAGCTTTGGAGTGGAAGCCGCCTGCTTTCATCAATGTTGAAAGAGTGGCGTCGCAATGGTAAACCTGACTTACGTATGCTGAATACAAAGCACCGCTCCGCAAACCCCGTAGCGTTCGATTTAAGCCTGTTCGCAGCATAACCCTTTGGCTCCGCCCAAAAACATCACTACAACCTTCTGTGCGACATGCTGGAGGGTTACAGAAGCACCAGAAAGCGTTAACTTAAACCACCAGCAGAAAAATCGACAGAAACCTTAAATTGAAACTTTCGACAAGTTTCCTTCCACCCTGTTGAATAATCATCCAATAGACTGAAAAACCCGCAGCGCCAACCACCCAGTGAAAAAAATGAAAAGAATATTAAAGAACCATTTACGACTAATTACTAAAACAACACCCAGCGAAACGCCGTCCGGTTTACGACCTAAAAAACCCAATAACCAGTATGTAAAGTAGGCATTCATAGGGTGTCAAGCCACATAGAACAGACAGAACATTTAACTTCCATCATTGCACGTTTGTTTCTCAAGCCAACTACTCTTACTAAACTTTTTTTGCACCGTTACGAATAAAATCCAGCCTTCACCATCCTACCAACTGGGCTATATATTTTAAACGTTATCGAAAATAAATCCGCCTACTAGGGCCGGCAGGGTACTACTCCCTTACCACAGAGAGGCTAAAGGGGTATGGGACCCAAAGGAAGGGACAATTCATATCAAAAAAAACCGACACTTAAAAAATTTCCAAAAAAAAATTACGAACCTAAAAGGTTGCATTCCCAAGGAAAAAACTCGTTTCGCCAACTACAAACCTTCAACGCATGCAGGCACAACTCACCACCAAAAGCATTATTTTCTATTTTACAGGCATTACGCCACCATAGCATAATGAATCACTATTCATTCACCACAAAGCGAAGACGGACCATGGTCAAAAATATTCTAACTGGCTGTATCGTTTGTTTGGCACTGACGACGAATGCAATGGCTGCGATTACAAATAAGTCAGGCGACTTTGATGCAGGCCCGGCTCAAGATGTGCTAAGCAGCGGCTTCATGTGCAAAGGTGCAGACTCTTTGTTGGAATTCTACGAAAAAGTTCCACCTATGGAACAAGGCCGCGAAAAGTTCGTCGATTCATTTTTTAAACAGCGTATTAGCAAGAGTGAGTGCTGGGAAGTTCGGCCTTCCAGTGCATATCTCACCGGTTTCCGTTACGCGGACGTCAAACGCGCGGATAAAAAACTGCCTTCACTAGTCATAATTCCTCGCGTCGTCGTAAGCGGTCGAACCGGGTTTGTTCTGCCATCAATGCTGCGTATGAGCCTTCCCGATCTTGTACAGGTGATTAGAAAAAAGAATGAGGAGCGTGGTTGGCCGGCGATTCAATTAGGCGAAGACACGATTCAAGACTCGGCTAGCGCAGAGGCACCTATTAGCTTTGACGAAGTCATCGCCGGTATAAAGCAGCATGCAGCTATGCGATGGGCTCGCCCTGCCTCTGCTCGAAGCAATATGACGGTCGTACTCCAAATTGGTATGTCTCCGGACGGGAAAATCTCGTCGGTAGATATCACTAAGTCTAGTGGTGACTCTCCGTTCGACAATTCGGCAGTCGCTGCGATTAAGAGCGTTCCTGGCTTTGCGGAAATACGCGATATGAAACCTAGTGAGTTCGCCCCCTATCGCTCATTCAAAATGGCGGTCACACCTGAAGATTTAGCTTTGTGACATTGCAGATGGATACAGCCAATCCTTGATGCACCGGGATTGGCTATCGGCGTGCCGAAGGGCCAAACTAGAAAATCGGCCTTTGAACCATCTCTTCACCATTTTCCATTGCATGGACGTCTGGACTATCAATTGACTCTAGTTATTTGGTAGCACGATAGCCGCTTAGCAACCACTCTCAAATATCTATATACGATAGCTATGCGATCGTATTATCATTAATCTATCTTTAAAATAGCTAAAGGATAATTAGCATGAATACTCATTTGTACCTTCGAGCTTCAACCAAGGACCAAGATGCCAATCGGGCCAAAGTTGCTTTAGAAGCTTTTGCCACTGAAAAGACCCTAACCATTGTTGGCGTGTACGCTGAAAACATCTCAGGCACCAAGCTCAACCGCCCCCAACTGATGCGCCTACTGAGCGTCGCCGCGAAGGGTGACGTCTTCCTGTGTGAATCTGTTGATCGGCTCAGTCGCCTGTCACAAGCAGACTGGGAAACCCTAAAGACCACCATCAAGGCAAAGGGCCTCCGCCTGGTAATCGCAGATCTGCCCACAAGTCACATGCTGGTCGAAGACAAGGGCATCACCGGGCAAATCATGGAAGTCATAAACAACATGTTGCTTGATCTGATGGCTACCATGGCTCGACTAGATCAAGAGAAAAGAGTTGAACGCATCAATCAAGGTCTCGCAAACAAGCGAGCGTCGGACCCTCACTGGAAGCCTGCTGGCAAGGGCAAGAATACCGAGCTTTGGAACAGAGTACTGGCCATCATAAACAAGCACGCCACAATGGGAGCTGACGATGTGGCGAAGTTGGCAGGGTGCGGTGTCGCCACTGTGTACAGGATTAAACGTGAGTCAAAGTAGCAGACAGTTTATAAAGCTTGCTACAACGGATGCGTCTATCAGGTGCCGCAACAAGCCCGCCAACAGATTTACATAAAATTCAGAAAATTTTAAATATGCGCTATGCAACATACCAGTTTTTTATTCGCTTCCTTGCATCTAAAACTATGAGAAATTCATTTTTCGATCGCAAATTGGGTCGAATATGATTTGTCCCATCGACGAGACTGGTCCAGTTTTTTCTAATCGTGCCGGCCAACTCTTTGGACTCCTTGTAAACAGCTCCCACCTCTACCAGAAATCGATAGTTTAATGCGTCATCTATATTGTACTGACTAACCGGCACGGTCATGGACGAACTTATTTGCCGACAACGGGCGTCGAGCAAGATATCCAGCGAGGCTGAAATTGCCAGAATTTCATCCTTGATACTTACAAGCCATTGATAGTCGTAAACAAAATTGGCTGTGTGTGCGCTACTGTGCCTACGTTCTGCGGCATTTTTATATGCTTGACTTAGGCTCTGTACGTAAAGTATTGTCGCAAGCACCGCATAGCGCAGGCCAATGAGACCATCGCCGCAAAACTTGTTGCGAGCTTGTCGAAGCGCGTCACGATGCGACGGTTCTCCTTCAGCCAGCCAA